>Ga0181337_1000019_pt1 | contig 44878 bp, 83 predicted proteins | sample Sp13VDMM15DD_FD_168302 | JGI IMG/M metagenome (GOLD analysis project Ga0181337, IMG submission 168302) | Freshwater viral communities from Lake Michigan, USA - Sp13.VD.MM15.D.D | ecosystem: Environmental > Aquatic > Freshwater > Lake | place: USA: Michigan | collected 2013-04-23 | reverse complement strand
GAGAATATAAAGAACTGTTTGAACTTGATGCCAACCTATTCCTAGATCTTTAGCCTCTTGGTAAAGTTCATCTGTTGACTTAAGCAGATTCTTACATTCATTAGCAAGTAGCTCGACGAATGGAGCAAACTCAGGGCGGCGGATTAGTTCAATTACATCGCTGCCAAGCCAAAAATATTCACAATTATCACATTTAAAATCTATCTCAAATTTTTGTTTTTCAAAATCATTCATTGTTTTCATTTCGATTTCTCCAAAAAGTCGCCAATGTTCGGTCCACGCATATTATATATGCTAGCAAATCTTACCCATGGAGCTATGATAAAACATTCTGAATATATAGTCATTCTGACCCTAGATGTCGTTATCAAAAGAGTCTCGTCATCTTTATACTTGCTGACCATGTGCTCATTGACAAATGATTCGTGAGAATCTAGCAACTCCTCATTTAGTAGCTCACGCAGGATATCGCGCACCAAGTCTACTTCTGTTGCAAACTCTTCTTCAGTTTTCCCGCCAAGAAATTTAATAATAAAATTAGATATTCGTTTCATTTTATGCGCCTCGTTAAACCATTGTTTCTATAAGCGCCTGTGCGTTATCTCTGGCCCTCGTTAGCGGTAGGCCTTGAGCGCCAGGATCTTTATCAATCTGTTTTATCAGTTTTTCAATCTCGCAAATCAGTTTGTCTTTTTGAATCTTTAGCTCTAAATTTTCGAGGTGAAGCTTGTAGTTAACCTTTTCGTTGCTCGTCACTACTTGTTGCGCGATAGTATTCATAAATTTTCCTCGTCATTGTTTTTAGTTCCAAGGCATGACCAAACGATCAAGCCCATTATCATTGCCAGCACGCACGTAAACACGCGCAAAGCATCCTGTCCTATCCATTGATCATCCCAAGCATTAGCGCCCATATAGAGCAGCACAGCGACGACAAACACAATCCAAATTTTATTCATGATTTCCACCTGCGAATCTATCCCATATCCAAGCCACCAAAAAAGCCCATGCCTGATTGAACGATGTATCCATTGGCTTTACCCATCCATTATCATAAATCACACAATCGTAAACAAAGTTTGCAATAATTAATCCTAATAGCAAAGGCAAATATTTCATGATTTAACTCCAATGCCAGCGGCTTGTAGTACTTCGTTAAGATTCGCAAGAGTCACATAGTTAAATGACTTATTTTTACCAAAGCATGTTTCAATTTTTAGTGGCTCCACGCAAATAGTCCTATGCCTATCTCGCCACGCCACCCACATTGATTGCGTGCCTAGCGCCTCATAGCTGCCGTCTCGCATCCGATCAAATCGCAAGCCAAAAGTTTTGTAATGCGCCTCGAATTCATCGCGAGACTTTTGCTCTTGTTCGGGGGTTAGGTTATTCATGATTATTCTCCGAGATGCTTAACTGCCATTGCGTAAATGGCTTTAATTGTTGTCCATTCAACGGGGACTTTTTGAAGGTAGGAAGATTTGCCGTCACATATGTGGCAATCGTCATCTTCGCAATCGTCTGCGCATTCCGGGCAAGTCATTTCAATTTCTTCGTAAAACTCCCCGGACAACAAACCTTTAGCCCCATTCTCGGCCGTTAATTCTCGCGGCATCATTACCGTTAGCGTCTCACTCATCATCAAACTCCTCTATCGTCGGCTGGTAAAACATACCGCCAAGCAAGTGTATCAATGCAAGGCAGACTAAAAAGATCACGACACAAACCCAAATCGCGATGATTGCGGCTCTCACGATAGAGCTACTTTTATCGCAACTCTGATTCGCATCCTGGCTAAGCAAAATTTTGCATCAAGCTCGCGGTATTTAACTTTTATGAATTTCATTTAATTTGCTCAATTGTTAATATTCTATTTCAGTTTTCACATTGTCTGGATTCGTTGTTATACAGCTTTTGCCACAGGAAGAGTTATATTCTGTGATTATTTCTGACGGCTCGCTGCAAACAGAATAATAATGGTCGCGTCCATCGCTGAACCTATATATTTTGCAGCCCTCATGTTCAAATAGCTTTTCAACATTAAAATTTTGATTTGATGTTCTACTTATGCTTTCTGGATCTTTATTGCAAGACAGCAACAAGAAAGAAACTATTAAAACAATAAATTTCATAAAATATCACTCGATGTTAGTTTTAATTTCCTGGCAAAGTATCTGGTTGAATCTGCCGTTCTGCCAAACTTCTCGCCAATTGATTTGTAGCTCATGGTTTTAAGTTCGGTTTTTGCTGAGCGTAAAACCATTTCAAGTTCTCGCTTTCTTCTCAGGGCTGAAATTAAATCGTCAACGTCTCCCATGGGGCACCCTTAAAACATCAAATCATCGTCGAAGTCATCAAATCCAGCTGGCTGCTGTGGTGCGCTATGAGCTGGAGCCTGTTGCTGATTGCGTGGTGCTGGTGCCTGCGTATTAGCTGTTGCCGAAATAGCTTCTATGTTGGCGTTCAGCAGGCTAAGCGTAATTGATTGGCCGTTATTGCCTTGGTACACATCCACAAAGATTGATTGCGCTGATACGACCACTAGAGCGCCCTCTACAAGCGCCTTAGTATAAAACTCAATTTGCGGTATTGATTTAGCAAAAATGGTGGCACTGTAATTAGTCCAGCTTTCTGCCTTAGTTTTTGGATCTTTACACTTAACGCCGCAACGAATGTTAAAGCCTGTTGAATCAGCGGTTTGAAATATTGATGCTGGTTTATTTAGTCGAAATGGTACGGTATGTGACATGTTAGTTATTCCTGTAGTTAAAAATTAGTTACTCGTTGTGATATTGCCAAAGTACTGCATTGCAGTAATTATGAACGGCGCCTATTGTAATTCCTGTTTTATGACAGTGGTGTAAATGAACCGGCCACTTAAAAAAACTATCAGGGAATAGCGCTCTGTTAACGGAAAGCCTTGAAACACTACTATCTGGCTTTCCTGATAGATCTTTTTTACAGTGGCAACAAATGCCTTTCTGCTCAACAACATATTGTTCTCTGCACGCTTTACGCTCTTGCCAGCTCATTTCATCGTAGTTAGATGGAAGCTCCATAATTCCCCCAACTAATCAATCATTAGTGCGCGCTTGCCATCGACAAGTTTAGCGCCTTCTATTTTATATCCATCAGTAAGTGCTTTTTTGATTAAAGCTTTATCGACTTCTTTTGTTGCTGGCACTTCACGAAAATATAATTTTGGAATTTTCGATTCGTCAGTGACTTCTACAGCCTTTGTAGGCTTGCGCAAAGTTAAACTAAATATACCTAAATTCAACTTATCTTTGTTAACTGATATCATTCCAAACTTAATATAATCTAAGAGGCGATCGTGGTTATTCTCTACTCTCTTCTGAAGATTTTTAAGTCGCCCAATTTCAATCTCTATTGCCGCGCTCTCGCTTTGAAGTTGACGAACAACCATCACGCAATTGCGCGCCTTATCATCGAATTCTGTACCTACTGCTTCGAGCGTATCTTTGATGTCTTCAGCTGTTAATTCACCATCGTCAACCATTTGTAATAGCTGATTGTATTCGCTCGCTATTTCGTAAAGTTTCATTGTTGAACAGCCTGTGATGGTGTTGGTTTTTTGTTTAAGGCTGCCAATATTCCGACAACCCAGTTTTTAGGTAATAAATCAATTGAAGCTACTTTGTAATGCTCACAGAATTTAGACTCATCAGTTCCGCGTGCGACTAATGCAGTGCGAATAGCGGAAATGTCAGTAGCGTTAACTAGTGCTATTTCAGGTTCGCATGGCTGAGCATTCTTAACAGGTTCGGTTAAGTCGCTTTCTGGCAAATGCAAATCGCCTTTATGCCAAAGGTCCAGCGCTGCGCCAAATCGCATTCCTGCGTTCCTGAGAGCGTCGCCTATGCGTTCTTTCATTGCATCGCCGCCAGTCTTCCCCTGTGCATCGCCGTAACCAAGACGAGTTACCCCGCAAATGGTTAGCTTTATCCACATGCCGCCATCGCGATCTATTACAGGGTAGCCGTCAGCGCCTACAGCTAGCGGCTCCCAGTTCCATTCTGGATCAACAGTTAGCAGCCTATCAGTCAGCGCAGCATGGCCAACGTAGTCAAGATGAATGACGTCTTTGTGGTGCCAGCCACCACAAACCGTGCAGCGAATACCAGCTTTATAATCAGCCTTAACGTCATCCGTTTGTTTCTTTGTTGGCTTTGGCAATTTGCTAATATGATGATCGGGGAATGCCGCCCTAAGTAATGCTAAATTCTCTTTCATTTAATTAAATCCCCTTTGAGATTGTTGTTGTTCTTTAGCGTACTGATCGCTATATCCTTCGTAATATTTATCGCCCATGCCTACCTTGACCGGATTACCTTCAATGCAATCACGCTTACCCATTTCGTATTGAAAGTAATCTTTCATTTACTCTACCCCTATAAATTAACTTTTAATAATATCTATTATTGTCATTGAATCAACGTGCGATACATCAACATTGCGATTTATTAATTTCTGCCTGAAATAAGCGCACCTGAAATTAAGTTTAAAGTTTTGAATTAATAATAATACTATCCAGAAAGCCATAACCATCACGAAATATAAAGCCATTTACTCATCCTCATCTATCTTAAGTGCGATTAAACTTGGTGGCCGATTGCCAATAAGGATTGAATTTTTTCTTTCATTGCTGTGACTTTTGCGTGCGTATCTGCCTGAAGGCTTTGAATGCAGCTTTCTAGCGATTCGACTTGCGCTGTAACAGGGTCTTTGTCTGGCATTGGGAATGTAACCTCAACCTCTCCAAGAAACGCATAGCCAGCACTAGACATGTCACAACTGTGTAGCCTGATTCCGTCATCATCTTTCGAGCATGACGCGTGCGCATGAACATACATTGTTTTAGTTATCATTTTTGGTTCTTTCATAACATTTTCCTCGTTAAATAATAAATAATCTTCGCGATCAGTAGTTTCTCTATCGCTAAAACGTTCGTCGTCTTTGATGAAATCAGGGTGCATCATTTCGCGACCTTCTTAGCTTTGTGCGCTGCATATAACACGGCCGCACGGTCTTTAACTGCTTGGTTTATTTCCTGGGTTAACTTAGACATTTCGATTCCCCTGCGTGTTTGTTATTAACAGATTAGTCTCATTGTGTTAGCGTGTCAACAGTTGCGCTAACATTATTTTGGTGTTAGCATTACATCAAATCAATCAAGAGAGAAACCTTATGGCCAATACAGTGAACATCCGAACAAGCAAGAAAGCCGGTGAGCTGGCAGACGAAAAGCTTAAGGCGGTTAACAAGCTTCGCAAGAAGGACAAAAACATTCCTTTGAGCAAGTCCAAGTTAATCGAAGTTGCTATAAATAATGTAACTATTGAAATGGGGGTGAATTCATGAAGATTAACGATAGCTTGCCTATTGGCATATGCGATCAGAATGGCAAGGAAATAAAGATAAACGATGTGCTGCGATGCAAATTTGGCCTTGGCGATGACCTTAGTTGTGACGCCTTATTTTCTGTTGAGTGTGATTATGTTTTTGGTCTTGCACTTAAGTTTATTAAACTATCGCACGAAGAAAACAACAATCAGCGCTGGACAGAGCTGTCTATGCGATTCGGCGGCTTGCGTTGTGATTATTCGCAGGAGTTCAATAAGCCGATGCTTTGCATAGCCGAAACCCATGGCGAAAATCATATCTCTCGATTTTCGTGGATAAAAACGCAATTCTCACAAGATGTAACAATTGTTGAGGAAGAAAAATCATGAACACAAACCTATTCACCGGAATGACAAGCGCGCACATACATCAGTCTAAGCAGCACTGCTTGGCTGAGGTTAAGGCATCCAGAGTTGAGCTTATGGACAAACAGCTTGCTTATTCAATCGCACTAAAGCGCTTCCACGACACCGGAATAAGAGCCGGTCTAAATAGTGCCAGCAATGACTACTGGAAAGCTTTGGTGGATCACGAAAACGCAATTAATCTTCACGCACAATTTACGAGTAATTAATCATGACTGAAGAATATAAGCCTAAGGTTGGCGAAGTTTGCGAAGGTGCTCCGAGTGGGTTTGCCTTTGAGCGATTAACAATACTTTTCATTAGCGAAAAAACCGTGGTAGTTCGCACTGGCAGATTTGAAGCCGCTTATCAAATTGACGATATTAAATTCCGCCCAATCAGATCAGAGCGCGATATTGGCATCGCTCAAATGGAGGAAGATGTCTGTTTGTATATGGAAAATGGCGCGCTGTGCAGAAAAGGTAATTTCCGTGCTGAGCCATCTCATATTTATAGAATGTTTTATGACGCCGGATACAGGAAGCAATAACATGATTGACATCAACGATCCAAAAGTACGCTGGGCGCAACAACAGGCTGACGTGCGCAAGGAAAAAATGGTTATTGTTCGTAACATTATCGGCGGTCTTGATATTAAGCCCGAGGCTTCTGTTAACTTATTTTTCGCTGATACGTTATGCGTAATTGAGCCGAAGAATCACCGCTTTGCTGATCGTGACACTGCGATGATAGGAAGGCTTAAGCGCGGCATAAATCTATGCGTCTCACAGCTGGCGCACGTTTAATAAATTATGTGGAGAGAAGAAATGACTAATAGCTTTATTAAGAAGCTTTCTTACGACAAGATAAAAATAAACTGGAACAAAAACCCAGTAAGAATGGATTTGTTTTTAAGCTTCCTTACCGTGGAAACGGAAAGGTCAAAAGGCTTTCTCGGGGAGTGCACTGGATGGACGCAACTAACTGGCGATAATGGCCTTATTGTTAGCGGTGGTAAAGTTGGTGGCGTTGAATATTTGGATCATTTGCAATACAAAACTAAGCTAGATAATCCATACAACAATTACGTAAACCCATTGTATTTATTTGAAATACTAAACAATGAAGGCAAGGCATTTTTCCTTGATTATTACAGCAAAGAAATTGAAGTGTTTTTGGCTGAATGCGCCACAGAATGCGATAACGCCAAGACAAGACTTGAAAATGCAATATCCAAAAGAGATAGTGCAAATGCATTTTTTGATGAGTTAAAGCGAATTTAATTTACTAATTGGGGAAGGTTATGAATAGACCGGAAGATTTTGCAACAGTATCATTGAGTAAGTTTTTTGATACCGGCGTTATTAGCGTTGAACAGCTTAACGAATATGTAAGGCGGCTTCGCAAGGAGTTGGAAGATATTTTTGTTCCTGCAATTAAAATAGGCGATCAATTAAGTGTATGCGAATCCGAACTCGCCACCCTACGCGCAGAGCTTGATAAATGTAAGACGCAGAAGCCTGTGCAGTGGGTATGCCATGATCGACACAACCCATGGCCAAACGGTGGAGGCAAGCGTTTTGACGATAAAGCAGCTGCAATACATCACGTAGAAACAACGCAATACGGCTACAACCACGTTATGCCAATTTACCTGGAGCCAGTGCCACCGCAGCAGGTGCCTTACAATACAGCTTTAATTCCAATACTGCGCGGCGAACCAGAAATAACTAATCGGATGAAGGCTGAATGTATTGGAGAATTTAATTTCAAAATCGAAGTGCCTGAGCTTAACGATGAATTTGAAGTGACTGGCGAGATGGAAGATAGAGAGGTTGATGTTCCGTGGGATTTATGCAAAACGATTTACAAAGCAATGGCCAAGGTCGCAATGCTATCCCCTACTCCGCCAAGTGATGAGGCTAAATAGATGAGCACATGCAGCACCTGTAGATATTATCTTGCCTATCATACTCAATGTTGCATAGAGCAAAGCGGCAATAGATTTATCGAAATCGAGAAAGTAAAAAGCGGTCTTGAAGGGCGGTGTAAGGATCATAAAAAGCCTCTTGCCAAAGAAGAGATAGAAATCATTGATGCTCAGCATCGCGAATAGTGGTTATTTCCATTTTGGAAAGTACCAGTTACACCCCTTAACAGACTAGTGGAGAGTGAGATGATAGATAAAAAATTTAGAAAGCTAATGCTTGATTGCCCTGATGTTGTTCGTAAATCAATTCTAACTGATAACCAGATCGATATTGCAAGGCTTGTTCATAAGCTGCCAACGCCAATTTACTCTACTGACATTGCAGATATATTGAATATCAGCGTTCAAAACGCGAGTGTTCAGCTTAAAAAATTAGTCGATTCTGGCTACGCAACAAGATATGAAGTTGTTTCAAAAACTGGCGGGATGGAATTTCAATATCTGCCAACTTTAGTTTAACCCCACTATAAGCACAGGTGAAAGAAGATGAATGAACAATTAGAACTTCAAAGATTGGAAATTGAACGGCTGAAAACTGTAGTTTCTACATTAATTGGCTGGATGGTTCTTGAGCTTGGCGTGGATAACGCAAAACATTTGATTGCTGGGCTGAATAAACCAATCACAAAATAACTGGCACACCCATTGCCTAATACACCCCATGCCATTATTTTGGCGATTAACAGAGGTAAGCGAGATGCATACACCAGAACCGTGGATAGTAATAGAGAATGATAGAATTATTTCTCAGAAAGACCAGCTAAATAATGCCTTTTTTATAGCTGATTGCTTTGGGCCTGATGCTGCAAAAAACGCTATGCGCCTCGCTGCTTGCGTTAATGCTTGCGCTAGCTTGTCAACCGAACAATTAGAGGGGAATTGCAGGGACATTGGCGACTGGTCAAACAAGATGATTATTGCCGGCATTGATTCTGGAATTGAAATTGAATCACTTCAGGCTCAGCGCGACGAACTGCTAGCAGCACTGAAGAAAGCAAATGAATTTATAACTAACGGAATTGATCTTGGCTACATACGCATGCCGGATGTAGATAGTAATGATTCAGCACTTAAAACACCTGAATTAATTATGACAGCAATAGCCAAATGTGAGCAAAAATAGATGAAATATATAACGATAGTAATTTCGTACAAAGACGATTTAGATCCATTGCACTTCCCATCAAATATACATAATGAATTGCTTGGTGGTGAAGTTGTTGGCATGGCTAGAAGAAACTCTCTTGATGATCGCGACATGTGCGAAGAGTTATTGGCAACTCTAATTGAGCTAAGAAATGTAGTTAAGGATGTACCAGAAATGCAGCATCAAAAATACGATATGCTTGGAGCTAAGGTTAATAGCTTAATTGCTATGTGTGGGGGTGATTAATGCAAAATATTGACGATGCAATTGAAGATTTCATACTCGATAGCCAAATCTGTTTGGAGGTTAACGAGGAGTTTGTGAAAGAAATATTTGCTGCTGGCGCTAAATGGCAAAGGCTTCAAATATTACCGAATAGAACACCGCAAGATATTATTAATTAGCCCCTTGCATTCCAGCAATTAGCGTGTAAATCAACACCAAAGCTCACTACGGGCTTTTTTTACATCTGCAAGTTGTGATCCGCGCCAAAATATTTCATTGTGTGGTATATCGCACTGACAGAATTAAAAATATTACTTGCGTTTGTTGCCTAATGCGCCATAATTGCTATGTGTGTTTGACCACTGTGACAAGTGGAAAAGAGGGTAACAATAGACGCCTTTAGTGTAGTCCTTGTTACCGTAACAATGGCTAATCCTTCTTGCCAGTACCCTCCGGTATTGTCACCAAGGACTACACTAAAGGCGTTTTTTTATGTCCGCAATTTCTGTAATTAAGCAAGCTGCAACAATGTCAACGCGAGAAATCGCGGAGCTAATCGGTAAAGAACACAAGCACGTTTTGCGCGATGCTGTTCGCATGATGGAACAGCTCGACTACACAAACGAACGCATTGATGGGTGTCACCAAAACTGGACCAACCCCCAAAACAAGCAAACCTATTATTTTATGTGTCTTACCCGCGAAGAAACCGAGTGTTTAATTGCCGGTTATAGCGTGCCTATTCGCATGAAAATAATTAAGCGTTTGCGTGAACTTGAGAATCAGCAAAATCCAGGATTTGAATTACCGAAATCATTTTCAGAAGCTTTGATGTTGGCAGCTAATCAGGCGGCCCAATTAGAAGCCGCTAAGCCTGCAATTGAGTTTGTAGAAAAATACGTTCAATCAGCTGGAAACATGGGCTTTCGCCAAGTAGCTAAATTACTGAGAATCAAAGAAAACGATTTCCGCGCATTTCTGCAAGACAGCCAAATAATGTACATGCTTGGGGGTGAGTGGACTCCATACGCTCAGCACATCAATTCAGGCCGCTTTGTGATGAAGGTCGGCACCGCAAGAAACGATCATGCATTTCATAGCGCAAAATTCACGCCTAAAGGTGTTGCGTGGGTTAGCCAGTTATGGAGTGACAAATAATGCCTTGTTATCGTGTACCTATGAAGTCTGGAGGCCATGCATTTTTATGTGGTGATCTTGGTGATCATTGCGCCGCCGAAAAGTGTAGTGATGTTAGCGGTTATCTTTGTGATTATCCAGTTGGCGATGGAAAGACTTGCGATCTATCACTATGTCAATCCCATGCTTATGAAGTCGCTCAAGAAATACACTATTGCCCTAGCCACTTTGAGCTATGGGTAAAATTTTCTGAATCTGGCGGAGCAGAGCAAGCATTAAAAAATGTGGAAGCATTTAATACTTCGGCATTTGATGCAAAAGTAAATGAATTGGAAAGAACAAATAAAATCTTAAAAGAAAGAATTAAATTTCTAGAAAAACCAAAACCTATTAAATAGCCTTAACAGTTCATTCGCTAATGCATTGACACTGTTAAAACGCAATGCAATTGACACCACTAAAAAATAACAGGCAAACCATAGGTAACGCCACATAACGTAAGCCAAGCGCTTTGAGAGCGGCGCAAAAACACAGTTAGCGGGATACACAGGGGACTTCGACCGTATTATCAGGATGGCAGACGGTTTGTGACAAATTGGCGCGGTATGTAAATAGTTGTAAAAGATGTAGTTTGGGTTAGATATTCTCTAGGGTATCCCCAAAGCTCTCTGTGAATTCTATGGGTAAAATATATGACGCTTAAATAAATAAAATAATATTGGACAAATCTACACTGTATGTCTATATTTAAGTGAATAAACAAACAGGAGATTAAGATGACAAGAAATACCGAGTACACGCTAAGCGTTCAAAAATATTCCGATGCAGAACTTATTGCATTCATTAAAAAATATTTAAAAGATAATGATCAGTTTCCACCATATTTAACAATTGCAAACCATTTTAATGTTTCACCGAATGGCGTTAATGAAAGACTTCATCGCCTCGAAGCTGAGGGAATTTTTCAGCGCAATGATGTGAACAAATTAATGTTCTCTCGGAGCAAAAATAAATGAGCGAATATGCATTTGAAGGCGAAGTAGTAAAGCTAAACCTTAAGGACTACACCAAGTGGAGGAATATGTACCCTGCGCTTGATTTGAGTGCTGAGCTTATCCAGATTGACGAAGAGTTTTCGATAAGGCTGCGCGAAGGCGAGAAGCTTAAAAAGTGGTTTAGTGAGTGCTACGCTCGTTTAAATGGCAGGAATAAAATAGCGATGAAAAACAATCGCGGCATGGTTGCTGTAAATCCAGCTAACGGATTAAGAAGCACGCGTGATATGCCGGTTTACGAAAATCTAACTGATAGATCTTGGGCTAAAGACATGAAGCTTAATTAGCTATCACCTGCTAATTTGAACCATGAGTTTTACGACTAACTTGAGGATAAGAAAATGAGCAATGAATTAGGAAGAATGGAAGGCTGGATATTATTTGATGATCACAAGATTGACGAAGAGTGCAGCGGTATAGGCATGGTCTATGGAGTACACATGGGGCATGTTGAACAGATTTTTGAGGAAGCAATTAGAGATATTAACGTAAATAATATTGAGATTGATCTTTCTGGCACAGGGTGTGTGAACTTTGAAATAAACAATATTACTTATTGCGAAGGTCAAATGACATTCCCTGAAACTGGGCAGTGGGATTTTCCTCCACATTGGGAATTTGATTTCAAGGTATTGGAAATTGAACGCTTCGATGATGAAGGGGAAAAAGAGGTAACGCCTGCCGTAAAATTTGACCCTGAAAATCCAGATAATTGGCCATTTTAACTAACCACCCCCACATCAATGCAGGAATAGAAGATGACTTGTGAAATATTGAAGCATATGTGCAGTACGCCAACAGGTGAGCAGTTTTTTAAAGTTGGTCAGAATGTCAGGGTTATATCCAGGATTGATTGCAATATGCCTAAAGAGCTTTCGCATTGGTTGAATTCAGTCTGCGAAGTTGTTCGGGTAATTCCTCGCGGATTAATATCAAGAGAATGGTCATATGAGCTTCGTCATGCAAATGGCGCAACGTGTGAATTTAAAGTTGAAGAGTTAGATTTAAGGTATCGAATTCGTAAATATAACTAATTTTATCAATGCTGGAAGGGGATTAGAAATGCAAGCACGCCACAAGCACATTAGAACAGGCGCAGAGTTATTTGCGTTCGCCTACGAGTGCGATCTATACGATCAAGACCGGAAAGATAAGGCTAGAAAGCACTTAGCTTTGTACATCAAGCCGCGTGCAGAGCGCTGCCTATTTGACGTGATACTACCGGCGACCAAAGATGTGCCAGAAAGAAATCTAGGCTCTGTGAAGTGTTACGCAGAGGCTCAGCGGTTACGGGATGGCAATGTATGAAACTCACAAATGATCAGATAGAGATTGAGAGAAAGAAGTTCGAAGTGTACATGACTGAAAATATGTACCATGAATCTAGTTTTGAAATGTTTGGCGGGAGATATCTAACTCTTTCGGTGCAGCAAGATTTTCGTGTTTGGCTAGCCTCCAGCGAGAGCAATAACGAAATAGAATTTCCAGAAAGTACATTTTCCATGCGGGTGTTAAATATTTACATCGAGAACATATATTGCAAAGCCTAGTAGATCAAGGCTTCCACGTTAAATCACAAGGGGAATAGAAATGATAAAAATAATGATTGAAGAAGTAGAAATTGAATTGTTTAGAAGGAATGGTTTGTGGGATGAGCTTTACGGTAAGCCGAAATGCTACGAGATATTGAGTCGCATACAGGTCGCCGAATCACAGCTTGCACAGTTTGAGCGTGAAATACCAAAAGCTCCAGAAGGCTTTCCAGAGCTTGATAAAGATCATCTGGTTAAGATTTGTATTCATCAGCAATCAAAGCTTGCTGAGCTGGATAGTCGCGAAGAATGGGTAACCAATGGTCAAGGCGAAATTACTACGCAACCAATATCTGAATTCTTAAATCCACCAAAAGATCACCACCTAGTAGCCATATCAAACCTACGCGCACAAATCGAAGCACACCAAGAGGCTCACGCAGAGCAGATAGCAGCAGAAAACGCGAAGCTACAGAAACCATTTACTCACCGGTTCAACAATTCGGGGCTGCATGATGCTAACTAAAAAATACGGTAATAGCTTCCGCTGCGACTTCCGAGGGCACACCACTGTAGCCTCTACTCGTCGCGGCGCACGCATTATGATGGAGATGATGCACTTCGGTGGTATCGCCAGTTTTGATGAGAGGATGTCCAGGTAATGCCAAGCCTAAAGAAAATCATAGCAACACCTTCGCATATTGATAAGGCAATGTGTTGGCTTGATGCCCAGGCGACCATTATCTTGAATCATGGGAAGGTGCCATTCTTAATCCTGGGTTACGACCAGGAGAGCGAAGAAACCGAAGAAGACATAACCGGGCTACAAAACCAAAAAGTTCATGCGATGATCGGCGATATAGCAAAGCAGGCAGTTTTTAAAACTCCTGGCATGACTGTGACGATGAGCGATTACGATATCGAAGAGGCTAAGGCGTTAATAGTTCGCTGGTTTGAGCGTGAATGCGCGCAGATTGGTGAGCCATTGCGGCACGGTTCGAGAATTGTTGTCGATCCATTTAGTGGTGAGCATATAACCATTAGAGCCAGTACAACTAAATTTCTTAAGAAAGAAACTATAAACTTTACTGAGTGGTTATACGCCACTGGTGCTGATGGTAATGTAAAATGGAGTGAGAAAGCTCTGAAAGAATATGAATCATATCGGGAAGCGCAGCAATAAAATTAAATTCAGTACGTTCCATTTTGGAACTAACTAAAACAGGGTTGAATTGAGATGAAAATTACTGATTCGCAAATCAAAGAAATTGCTGAAAGTATTGGATTGCAGTACGCCCACCTAAAAGCGTTCATGATGGTCGAGAGCGGCAACAAAGGGTTTGATGGCAAAACAGGGAGATTAATAATTCAGTTCGAGCCATCTTGGTTCAAGCGTAAAGCTCCATACTCGCCATTTGGATCGTGGTCGCTCAACATGATAGACGTACAGTCACAAGAGTGGGTAGCGTTCAGTGATGCATTTAAAATAAACCCTGATGCAGCTATGGAATCAACTTCAATCGGATTGCCGCAAATAATGGGCTTCCACTGGAAGAGTTTGGGTTACACAAGTGCTGGTGATATGTGGGACGATTTCAAAGTCAGCGAATACAACCAGGTTCAAGCATTGGCATGTTTTATACTGAATAATAAAAAACTTTATGATGCGCTGCTGAAAAAAGATTGGCATATAGTGGCGAGTATTTACAACGGTTCTGATTATCAAAATCTTGCAAAAAGAATCGGACGCGAACCCTACAATATCAGTATGGAAAAAGCCTACAACAAATATAGTGAGGTTTCCCATGTTTAGTTTCCTTGCTCCATTCAAAATGTATTTCTACGCAGCTGCTATCGCTGCAATCGTTGGCGCTGTGTATTGGTTCAACGGCGTGCTTGATGAGCGCACAGAGCTAAGAGAAGAGGTTAAGGCAAAGAATATCGCTATTGCTATCAAAGATTCACAGATAGCAGATGCAGCCCAGCAAACCAAAGACACCGCCGAATTCATGAAAATCCAGGAGATTGAAAATGCAAAAAGTAAAAAGCTTAGCGATTGTGTTGCTAGTCGCACTTGCCGTATTAAATTGCTCGGGGCCAGTTGTCCAAAAGCCTCCGATGACGATATCGCCGGAAGCGAGCCTTCCTCCCCGCGACTTGATGAAAATATGGAACGACATATTCTGTATCTCAGAGACTCAATCAAGTACAACAAAAGATTGTTTGCTGCCAGAGACAAGCAATTAAAAGAATGCGCAGGTGAAAAGCAATGAGCAGAAAAATAGTATTTTGCGAGATAAAAATGAATCGCGCTTACCAAGCTGGTGTTGCCGCGTACAGAAATAATCTACCCGACATAAACCCATGGGGAAAGATTAGATTGATGGAGATGTGCGCGTGGAGTGCTGGGTATTTTGATTGTAAGCGTGGAATGGTATGAGTAACGTAATCGAGTTTAAAAAGCTCGGCAGTCAGCACATAAGCGGCGAGGCTATTTGTATTGGGTGCAAGCATGAATTTGTAGCATCCGCACCGGTCGGAACTTATGAACTAGATTGCCCGCAATGCCTTGGGAATAAAGCAGTATTTAAGCATGCAGTGAATAGGCCCGATGAGGAGCACTTCAAATGCAAGTGCAGTAGCTTCGTGTTTAGCGTTACTCGCAACGGTATTTATTGCATCAATTGCGGCAACTGGGTAAACCCTTATGAGTAGCCTATCCCGCCTACCAAAGCAACGCCGGTGCACTGAGTGCAAAGAGCAATTTATGCCTAAGAGGGTTGGGCTGGTATTGATAAAGCAGTGCTCGCCAGCGTGTGAGCTTGATGCTGCGCAGAAATTGCCGAAACCAATGGCGAAGGCTAAGCCGAAAAAGAAAGCGCCTAAAACAGCTGCAAAACTTAAAGTGCAGCTATGGCCAATATTCAGCCTGCATCAAAAGCTTGTGCACAGTTCGGATGGCGAATGGTGCCAGTGCTACACATGCGATAAGCCATTGCAGATAGGTACAACTAACTGCCAAGGCGGGCATTGCTTGCCTAAGGGAGCCTACAAAAATTTATACTTCGATGAGCGCGCAGTGCGCCCCCAGTGCTACTACTGCAATATAAATCTCGGCGGTCAGCATTATGATTTTTGCGAAAAATTGAAATTAGAAATAGGCCTCGACGAATTCAATGATATGAAAGCTCATGGCAAAGACATCGTAAAGCGGGATGCAACTTGGTATCTAGAAAATATTGCTTACTACTCAGCTCAGAATATAAAAATCAAGGCGGTGAAGGCATGAGCAGAACAAAACACCATCGCACCCAAAAGAATCAACATAGTGGCGAGGATTTATGGAGTCGTCGCGCTAACACTGGCGGACATTACATGTATAGTGCAATTGGCAAAAGATTAAGCTTGGCCAAAGAGCGCGCAATGGAGAAACAGCAGCTAATCGCGGAGTTAGGTGATGACGCAGACGGAAAAGCGCTACAGATTTGACATGATCAACTTCAGATTACGTCATGACTGGTCGCCCAGCGAAGTGCTTATTTACGACGAACCAAGCAGAAATATTTTAATGTACATGACAGCAATGATCCGCGCTGACGAAATAATTAATAAAATGATGCAATAAGGTTTGACACGGTGTTAATACGGTATTAATATGGATTCATGAGCTGAGGAAATATCCAAGGCCATAAATCCACTAACTAACCCAGATAAAGGATAAAACCATGAAACATTTTTCTCGCTCAATCGCAATGTTCGCTGCAATCAGTGCAATCATGTCAGATGCGTCAATGAGTTTTGCAGATCGCCAAGGTCGTGTTGCCGCAATGCCATCATATCAAAGTCGCGGCAAGGGTCGCGGTAAAACTCCACGCACTTTCAGCGGTGTTGCTCGCGCTCGTCGTGCCGCTAACAAAGCTCGCAACAAGGCAGCGTAAATGCCAAAAAGTCGCGCAGAAATAAACAAAGACCGGTACGAACGAACAAAGTCAGGTCTAGTTAAATTCAAACCTTACATCACTAAAGAGCTTGATGAAAAATTCAACTTAGTTTTGCAGGGTAAGGCAAAGATCATCATGATTAAGGGGAAGTGAGATGAAGCCGCACCAACAGAGAGTTATTGATGAGAAAGTGCAGCTTGATGAAAAGCGCCAAAAGCTTGTTATTTTCCAAGAGAGCGAAGATTTTTTTGTATTATGCGATGAAGACGAAAGAATTTATTTAATAGACCAATTAAATGCAATGGATGAATATTCTAAAATTCTTGGCAAAAGAATAGCTAAGTTTTAATTTAAACGTGAACCGCTTCGAAAGAGGCGGCAGCCTGAAAAACTCTTGGCGAGTGAGCATCCATGACGTGCTAGTCCACTGATTGAGTTAGCGAGAGTTCTTCAGGCTGTACGCAACACAGCATGGTAATGAGCACACATCAAAGCCGCTGGTGCCGTAAGCACTTGTTGCGATGGCCGAAATCTCACTGTGCAATCCTGTACCTTTTTCAGTTAGGTACGGCAGAGGCGGCACTCACAACATCTTTACTGAGCACAGCAGAAACCTGTGCATATTTACGAGTGGCGACGTAATCGCTTGCTGATCCGGTACTCTTGGGGGCTTTGACCCCCTATGACGGAAGGTCAGCATGTTTCACCGCTCCTTGGCAACAGGGAGCAACTATGAGGGGTGTTAGGCCACAACCAGCAACTACCTAGGCAATTTTGCTGGCTGAGCGGTTCGAGTCCGTTCCCCTTGTCCATATTCGCCGAAAGGCACAAAGGCCAATGCCGTGCTCTGGGCGATCTTGAGCTCATCGATTGGCGAGTGCGCTAATGACAGATCGGAAAGACGGTCGCCTAATTCCGAGAGCGCTTGCCCTAGAAATAGGGCTTTTTTATTTAATAACTAAGGAGTGATCGAGATGGCTTTCAGGCGTGATGATGTAGTTAAAGTGATTAATCGCAATGTTGTTTTCACTGTTGCGGGGTTTTCAAAAGGTTCAAGAGTTATCCCTGATGGCTGGCTAATGAGCGAAAGCGGAAGTTTTTATAATCCTGATTTCTGCGAGAAATACAAAGGCGCGACAAGTGTATTAGGTCGGACTAATAACAACTAATTAACTTTCGCTTTTTTATTTAATGTTATGGAGTGGTGAAGATGGATATACAGAATTTGCTTGCCGATGTTGCAAAACGCGAAGGATGCTATCCAGATGACGTGCAATGGTATTCGTGGCCTCAAGCTTTCGGCTCAACATCTGGCCCGCGTGGCGGCATTGGCGGGCAGATGGTGACTAGCTTTCAGGTTTATGCATTTGATCCACTGGTGGGCAGAAAACAAAAATTTTGTGCTGGGGTCTGGAAAGAATGGAATGGGGAATTTCAGGGGAATTGGTGATTTTTCAATGCATAAAGTAAAGGCCCCTTACGAGGCCAATACATCACTCATCATCTTTTTCCATTAACTTAGCGTAAGCATCTGCATCTTCAATACTTATCAAAGACAGGCCGTGTGTAGCCAGTTCTTTGCCTAAATATTTCAGGCCCATAGCTTCCAGTGGGTTTCGTGGAAACAAATGCAAAACCATATTGTCATCAATGTAGGCACAAATACGATGCATAATAGCCACCTATGCCACTTTGGTGTTTGCAGCAGCCTGTGTAGCGCTACCGGCCATGGTCCCAGAGTTAAATACAACTTGACCCTGGCGCACAGCTTGGATATCGCCAGCTAAATTACGAATTTCAGCCGCCAAGTTGGCCAAAATTTGCAATTGTTGTTGTTGCTGGCCTTGAACCTGGAATTGCTGAGCTGTAGCGGTGTTTGTGTTAGTGATATTAATTTCAGACTCGCGACCACGCAGAGCTGCATTGCGTTCGGCAATAATGCCATCAGCAACAGTCAACTTACGCTGCATATCCTGGTCATGGTAGAAATCAATTTTGGCTCGAGTTTTATCGCCATCGTCACGGACTGCGGTAGTAATCGCATACTGAGCGTCCTTAGTCGCGGTAAGATTCGCCACGCCATAAGCTGCAACAGCTTCTTTAATGCCACAATTGCTAGCTAATACAGCGGCAGTGCCATCAGTAATATTTTTGTTGATAGCAGCTTGACCGGCCAGATTGCTAAGAGTGCCTTGTGAAATCGCATTAGTTAGTGAAGCAGTGGAACCGGCAACCGCAAGCTGCACTTCGCCTTCGGCTTTCCAGATATCGCCTTCGATGTTGCCGAGCTTCTGCATTAAATCCAAATCACGCTGACCGCCGAAACCGGCATTTAACTGATTTGTCAGGCCTATCATTGAAGTGTTGATATTGTGATTAATGCCGTCTGCAACAGTATTCAGTTGAGCGGGAATACAACTCTCTTCGTTTCGGCGGTTATTGCCTAAAGCGCCAGTAGCTGCCAATAGTGCGATGAGTCCCGCGCCACCAAGGCCGCTATCGGATGATCCACCTAAAAAATTTAAACCGCTTGGAGTATCTTGTACAAAAGCCATGATTATTTCCTCTATGTACGTTGTGCGACATTGCACAAATGAGAATATAATGCGGCGAATTTTCTAGAGATATGGGTGAACCCAAATGTCACAGACTCCCGTTACAAGATTTGTGTTTGCTCATATTAGCGCGACAGGTAAGTGTATTTATTGCGGGTGCCAGCTTAAGATATGCATTGTTTGTGATAGGTGGTTTAGGGCTGGCCAAGCCAATAACACTATTTGCAGCCCGAAATGCCGAACCAAAAAGCACAGGGATAAGATAAAAAACGATCTTGATCTTGATGATGAATAGCTGCGTTCCACATGAAACATGGTAAAATCAGAAAAACGAGAGGTGTATTATGTTTGGAGTTGCATGCGGTCCATATATAGATGGAATGTATAGGCCTACAAAGCCTAGAAAACAACAAGCCCATCTTTATGGTTATGGTTGTGATGCCCGTAAATCTAAGGGCGACAAGGCTAGATCGCGCAAAGAGCGCAGACAGAGAGGCGGCATATGAAATGGTTTGCTTTAGGTTTTGTGTTAGTTCTGGCGGCGGCAATTCTTTACGGTAAGGCTACCGAATGCCCGGGCGTATCAATTTATTTATATTGCGGGTGGTGAGATGCTTAAGCGGTATTTCCTGATTTTATTGGTCACGGTATGGGTTGCATTTGCTCCGATTGAATTAGAAGGTTATGCGGCATGGGCGGCCAGCTCCACGATATCAATCGCATATATATTTTTTGTTTTTACATTTTCATGCATCAGGGAAAGAGATGTAATTATTTACATTGAATCATCTGCAATGATCGCCTCGCTAATAGCATTCCTCCAGCACCATACCCCTCAATTGCTTAAGCAATATTTGGCGTCAGAATCCCAATGGTTTTGGGTTAATTATGAGCATATAATGGGGTACTGTTTTTTGATGGAAATTGTCGTTATAATCATTGGAATCACAAATAGTGCCGAATTTAGAAGAATACTATTTGTATGCATCCCTCGCTTATCTGGCGATAAACGTTGTTATCGCGATCATTTATGTACTTAGGGCGCTTTATGCAAGACAACGCAGAAAACATTTCCAGCGCATTGAGCAACGCGGCAAGCAGTAAGGCCGCTACTGGCGGGTTAGCTACCACACTAACCGCTGGCGGGGTTGTCGCAACAGCCAAAGACCCCGCTATCATAGGCAATTACTTCGCAACAAACGGCTTATTCTTCCTGAGCTGGATAGAGATATTTCAGGCAATAGGCTGCATATACATAACCTACAAGCTAATCGAAATAATCATACACTTAACAAAAAAACTCATAATTGCCACTAGAAAATTCGCAACTTACTGCTGTGGATTCAAGCGGCAGCCCATCAAGGTTAAATCAAAGAGTGTCTATCATGGCTCAAATCATAAGACCTAATGACGGTTCAAGCTCGTCAAGCAGTTCGTCAGCCGGACGCCGCAAACCTTCGGAGCAATGCCCATATGCAGGCACTTACGGCGGCTACATTATTGAAGATCCGGTAAAGCCATCATCGAAATCTAAAATCTATGCTGCACTAGCGGTTATGGTTGTAACCCTAATCATCATCGCTGTAATTGCCATAGCTGCATCAAATTGATTTGCTTATGCTGTGGCGACCAATGCAGCTGGATAGGAACTTACACAATGTGGAAGTGCTGGAGCTGCGCTAAAGATCATGTAGTGGGGCAAAAATGAAATATGCTATCGAAAATTGGGGCGGGCGTAGATTCATAATGGTCATGGGTTGCGCCATAGTCAGCACAGTTCTCGTTTGGAATGGTAAAATTACTGACGTTGTATTTCGTGACATAATAGGCTTTACGGTAGCGGCGTACATTACCGGCAATGTTGCTCAAAAGATCAAAACCAACATAGATAAAGTTGAGGAAGAATGAGCGCACAGGGCGACATAACAATAACGGGCTTTGCAAGCGGGACCGGCAAATTTAACTCTGCTGCGCAGGTTGCCGTAGGTGGCAGAATAAGAACTAGCGGTTCCGGTTTCGGTATTAAACCAATCGTTCCGGCTCACAAATTCGATGACTTCGAATCTTATGCGAACGGCACTCTTGGCAATGCAATCGAAGGTTACGTATCTGATAACTCGTCAATCCCAACTGTGCAAACCTCACGCAAGCTAACAGGCACCAAAGCGATGCAATGGGTTATCCCATACAACGCCGCGCCGCCACCAGTAGAAAATTACTATGAGTGCTTTGCGCAGTTCGGGATCAGATTGCCAGCAACAACCGTTAGAAAAATGTACGTTGCCAAGTACCAGTATTTAGAACAGACACACTTTGCTGTCGCTAACAACTACGGCGCGCCATATTCAGAAATTCATCAAGAGATTCGCATATTAAAAGAGTTCCGAGTTGGCTCAGGTGCTCCATATGATGGGATACCACAGCTGGCTGACACGCAAAATATGGATAACTCTTTGGTTATTCAGGGTCATGATTATACTGCACACGCAGAAGGTGGGACAGAATACAAGACACCGGGTGCCGATGGCGGCATAAACGGTGGGACTTGGGGTTGGGCAGAGTATTTCTGCGACCTCGGCACGCCAGGCAATGCCGATGGGACATATATTACAAAAGTTAACGGTGAGATCAAAATAAATCAAACCGGCATAAATTTGCTTAGCCCTGCCAGCAGTAAATATTTTGACTGGCTCTATCTTTTTAACGGTTGTGATTATTATTGGGGCACTGGGTACGCCGTAACCGCCGACCAGTATTTTGTAGACACAACTTTTCAGCGCTGTGTGATTACAGACAATGCCAATTACGCATTATCGACGAAATGGTTCAATCAACCATTAGAGCATGAAGATGATATTTGGATTGATACAACGGTTGATAATAACGCGCCAAATTACGGCACTTTCGAGACTGGCCAAACTGCTTATCAACATATTCTAGTTGGGGTTGATGATACCTCTCTTGGTTACACAATGGTGACGGTACCCTAATGGCATACGCATTCTCGACAAGCTACAAAACCGCTGGCACGCCGGTACTCACTGCAACTAGCGTAGCGGTAACGACTAGCGGTAACTTTTTGGGCATCGCTGTTAATGTGTTTAACGGCGTAGTCCCGCCCACTCCAGTTGATAGCAAGGGCAACACTTGGGTGCCCGTAACTGGCAGTCCATTGGCCGTTGGTGGAAATACCAACATTTATGCATGGCGCGCGGAAAATGCCACCACGGGAACTTTGCACACCTTTACCGTTGCTGTTGATACGCTGGCTACATACTCTTTTTCAGTAATCGGCCTATCTGGTCGCGCTACATCAAGCGCTATCGACGGAACGCAGTCACTCGCCGAGGGAACTGCAGTCACATCGCATGCTGGCCCATCCATAACGCCAGGTGTTACGGCTACAGATATCATGGTGCTGTTTGGCGATAACAACGCATCAACAAACCAGAATAATGACACGTGGACCGCTGGCGCATCGCTTACGCTGCCAGTGGGTGGATATAACCCAGATGGACGCGACCAACCAACTTCCGGCGTCATGTATCAGGAAAATGTCGGGACCAGCGCAATCAACACGGCTTTCACGTCATCCAGCACTAAAGCGGGCTTCTTTGTATTAGCAGTCAAGGCGCTGCCAAGCCATTCAGTAGATTCAATAACCAACCCTGTTTATGTCGGCGGCACTGGCTACACGCTAACCACTACTGGTATGGGCGCAATAACAAGCCTCAGCTTTGCTGGTAAGGCTTGCACAATCACAGCTGCAAGCGTTGGGTCATGCACGTTTTCAATACCCACATTTGCTAATGCTGTGACGCACCCGCAGCCAGGTGCATCGCACACTTTTACCGCAAGTGATGGCACTCTGTCGGCCACAATAGACAGGGTTGTAGGCACCTTAGCCACCTTCACTGCTGTGACCATGACGGATCCGCTAAACACTGACGAATGGTCAATAGCAAAAGATCCTGCAATCGTGGATCCTGATGTGGTTAGTCTGCCAACTGCTGGAGGCGTATTAAACCCTGATGGCACGCTAGGCGATGGCGCAGGCGGTGATTACGTTTTCGGAGTTTACGAAATGTGGCGCTGGGAAGCAGCAACGGGTACAATGTACACAAGCCAGCTTACTGTAAGTGAGAGTGGTGTGAGTATAGACAACGGCATAACCACCCGAGGCATAAGCGATGCTTCAATATCTCAGCGCGGCATAACAGGTCGCATATAATCCCCCAACATTATGATCACAAGAGAGGATCAAATGACTGCAGCACTTATTGTATTTCTATGCCTATCAGCAGCCTTAATCATAAGCTGCACCCTTGTATACCTATTCCCTCGTCCAGACCCAGCTCTAGCGATAATTAAGTCTGCCTGTTTTTATAAGGGTGGTGAATAATGCCAGCAGGAAGACCAACAACATACACGCCAGAGCTGACCTATTTAATATGCGAACGCCTATCAGCGGGTGAATCGCTAAGGTCAGTATCGCGTGATGATGGCATGCCAGTGATGTCAACTATTTTCAAGTGGATGCGGGAACACCCAGAATTTTCGAATCAGTACGACAAGGCTAAGATGGAATCTGCTGACGCGTTAGTGGAAGATATGCTTGATATCGCAGACAATCAGGTCGAACAGCCGCTATTGGTTGATGGAATTCCATTACAGATTGAAGGGAAAATGGTAATGATTAAGGATATGGTATCGGTCAATCATGCCAAGTTACGTGTAGACACTCGCAAGTGGGCCGCATCAAAGCTTAAGCCTAAGAAGTATGGCGAGCGTGTTGCTATAGCAGTTAACACTAAAGAGCTATCCGATATGGACGAAGAAGAATTGGATCGTTTAATACTTGAGCGTCAACGTGCAGCACAACAATCGGCGGAGGATTGACCGTGATCGAAGAGAAGCAAAAATATTACATTGTACTAAATGATGGTGTTCAGGATGGATCGCCGCACACAAGTAAATTAGCCGCATGTTATCACGCCGAAAAGCTTGTAACCGATGGTTTGGCCCACGAATCAACTGTTTGCTTGATTGAAGATTCATATTGTGTAGTTAATTCTGAACACAAAGCAGATTAAAATGATCAAATTTACCGTGTTTATACTCAAAAGGTGTTCAGTAATTTGAGCAAAGCCGAAAAGATAGAACTAGCTCGCCTCCTGGATGAGAAGATATCCCGCAACAAGCGCAATAAATTAAAGCGCCAGTATGAATCGCTATACGAATGGCAATGTAAGTTCATAGCCGCAACAAAACAATTCTTCGCATGCTGCCTTATGGCTTCGAATCAGTGTGGCAAAACGCGCACCGGGACAGTCGTTGATGCCTACCATATCACTGGCGACTATCCTGACGACTGGGATGGCCACAGGTTTGACTTTCCTCCTCTTGTTTGGCTCCTTGGCTACTCTGGCGAAAAGACCCGCGACCTACTGCAACAAAAACTATTTGGACGCTTGCTTGATGGTGTAATGGAGGGCGGCTTAGTTCCGGCTGATCGCATCCTTGATTACCGTGCAATGGCTGGCACATCTGGTGCGGTGCGAGAAGTTAGGGTTAAACATCGCCTAGGCATCTGTGTCATTCAGTTGTGGAGCTATTCACAAGGACAGCATGCCCTCATGGGTGACGTTGTTGACTGGTATCACATTGACGAAGAACCAAAAGACCACGAGATATACCCGCAAGTATTAACGCGAACTATCAATGGCGATAGAGGCCGTGGAGGCAGGGGCATACTGACCTTCACACCTGAGAATGGTAAAACTGAGCTTGTAACTAGATTCATGGATAACCCTGGTGCCAGTGATTATCTTCAAGGCGCAACGTGGGCAGAGTGCCCCCACATCACATTAGCAACACAAGAGCGGATACTTTCGCAATATCCGGCCTATCAACGTGACATGCGATCTAAGGGGTTGCCACTTATGGGCGCTGGGCTGATTTTTGAAATAGACGAAGAGTTGATGAAGATTGAGCCGTTCAGCGTGCCTAAGCATTGGTTCGTTATCAATGGCATGGACTTCGGCTGGGATCACCCCCAGGCGCATGTGCAATTAGTGTGGGATCGCGACGCAGATGTTTTCTATGTGGTTAACGCGTGGAAGATGTCGAAGAAGCAACCGTTTGAAGCGTGGCATTGTGTTAAGCCTTGGGCTGAAGATATCCCCACCGCATGGCCTGCTGATGGACTACAGCATGAGAAGGGTAGCGCTAAGCAGCAGAAGTCCTACTATGAGGATGAGGGCTGGTACATGCTACCAGACTCTGCGTGCTGGGAGGATGGCGGTAACGGGGTGTGGGCTGGTATAGCTGAGCTAAACGATGCAATGAAAACAGGTCGCTTTAAAATATTCTCTAACCTATTCGAAGTGTTTGAAGAGATTCGTCAGTACCACACCACTATGGACGCACACCAAAAATCACACATCGTTAAGGTAAAAGATGACTTGATCGATGCCATCCGCTACGCCTACATGATGCGCCGTTTCGCTGTACGTATCATGGATATAAATATGGTGTATAATGGTCGAAATAATGAACGAACTGGTCGCGATACAATAACGGGGTATTAACATGAAAGTTTCAGACATGAAAGATCTTAAGGCAAATAAAGATAAGTCGAGCTTAGAATTAACTGGATTTGATGCGGAAGGCAGTTTAATTAGCGAAAAGATTAAAATTGCGGCACCGAAAGAAAAACTAAACTCGGTGTCAATTGTTGAATTGGACCCACAATACGCTCGCAAGATGTCGGTTCAGTGATATGTGCCCATCATGCATTGCAGTTAAAGATAAGCCGCTAACTTACGTCAAGTGCGAGAAGTGTTCCGGTTACCGTCTCGCAAACACAAAAGAGAAAGCCATCCTCGACAAGAGAAAGCCAGCATGAGTAAGAACAGCGTTGACTTGATTGCGAATCTTGACAAAGGGAACATAGTCGATCAGCTCGGCGATAACGCTAAAGAATTCGTCAGCGTTAAAAAGCTATATGACGAAGCCGTTACCTCTATGTCTGACTGGCTAAAGAAGTACACCGCTGCAATCAAGCTTGCCAAACTACAGCCGACATCTGGCGGTCATGACATTGAAGAAAAGAGCTTCCCATTCCAAGGTGCAAGCCTCGCAATGATGCCTTACATTCTTGAGGCGATGCTAGATTTCAACTCGCGCGCAGCCCCTGAATTAGTTTGGGCTGACAATATCGTCACATTCAAAACCTACGGTAAAGATATTAAGCTGCCAGGCATAACACCCGGCGAGCAGCAAATGGTTGACGACTCTATGCAAGAGTCAAAGGCCAATCGAGTCGAGCGCGTATCTGAATATACCAACTGGCAACTATCCGAAGATATCCCCCACTGGCGCGACAACCAAGACAAGTGCTTGATGATGCTGCCTTGCGTTGGCACCGCGTACAAGAAGACCTATTGGGATTACGAAGAGAAAATAATTCGCAGTGAGTTGGTATGCGCTGATAAAGTTATATTCGACATGTGCGTCCAGAACTTCGAAGAGGCTCCTTGTGTATTTCAAAACATCAACATTACTCGCAATGATCTAATCGCTTACATTCGCGGCGAGCAGCAATGGGATATGGAAGAAAAAGATCTTGAGGAAGATAAGCTGGACTTTGATTTCATCGAAGCTTATGTGCGGATTGATCTTGATGACGATGGAATAGCAGAGCCTTATTACGCGATATTGCATGAAGATACGCAAAAGATTGTTTGCCTATACCCTGGTTACGATGAAGACAATATTGTCTTTAATCAAAAAAATGAAGTGGTTAAGATTAAGGCTAACGAGTGCTTTACCCAGTATAGATTCTTGCCTGATCCAGAAGGTGGTCCGATGGGAATGGGCTGGGGAATATTGCTTGGGCCCATGTTCACCGCAATTAACACTAACATGCGCCAATTGCTTGACGCTGGCACATTGTCAATCACTGCCGCTAACTCTGGTTTAATAACTGCTGGTGTTGGTCAAGGTCGTGGAAATCGCCAAGAGACCGGGCCTGTCGAAGTCATGATGGGTCAGCTAACCCCGGTAAATATGGGCGGTATCAACGGCTCATTGCGTGACAACATCGTTCAAATGCCCTTCGCAGGGCCTTCACCCGTCCTATTCCAGCTAATGAGCTACATGATTGACTCGGCTCGTTCAATGACTAACGCAAGCGTGAATGTAGAGGCGAACCCAGGCGAGGCCGCAAGCCTATACCTCGCAAGATTACAGCAAGCTTTGCAGGGCTCTAACGCCATCATCATGCGCGTGTATGCAGCAGCTCGCAAAGAATTCCAAAAGATTCACCACCTTAACTACAAGTACCACGATAGCGAGAAATATAACCGCGTTATTGATGAGCAAAAAGAATACGTGATGCAGGATGATTTCAACCCTGAAGATTGTGACGTTGCTATCGCCGGTAACCCAACTCAAGGCTCTACGATTGAGCGTGTAGCGCGCGCAGAAGCAAACTTGCAGATGGCTATGGCTCAGGCTGGCGCTGGAATGCAGGTGATAAACATCCGCGAGGCAACGCTAGATCTACTTAAAGCTACCCGCACCGAAAATATTGATAAGTTGGTTCCAGAAGTTGACCCTAACGCACCACCATCAAAGCAAGAGCAATTGATCATGGCTGAGAAGGCTCATGAAGCCGAGCTAAAACAGAAAGATCAGGCTTTACGCGAGCAAGGTCAAATAATCCAGTCAAGAAGATTGGCTTTAGATGCAGCAAGAGAAATGACCGCTATGGGATTGAATGCCGATAAGCAAGAGGCGGAAATCACCAAGCTCTATATGGAGTCTCTACAGTTAGCCGTGGAGATGGGATTAAATGGAATGGACGCCATTAAGTTAGTAGAAAGTACATTCATCCGTTCCGAAGGAGGAACCAATGCCGCAAGCCAACTCCAAGCTGGAGCCAACAGTAACCCAAGTCCAAGTGGACCTATGGTTAATGGACCCAGTGACCCAAGTATTAATCAAGTGCCTCAAGTGGCAGGTTGAAGACGTCCAAGACGTAATCAATTCTGGCGCATGTCTTGACGAATCCAATGCAGACCTAACGCTTTCACGAATATCACGCAGAATGGGCCAGATAGATGGCTGCATTACTGCTGGCGCATTCGAAGCTATGTTTAATCGTTACGCAATGGTGGAGAAGTCAAATGCTGAAGCCAAATGAAGATCAAATCAAATATGCACAGAATGTTGTTGCATCGCAGTTGCCGCAAGCTGCAGGTTACCGCCTTATTGTAAAACCATTGCCGTGGTCTGATGGATTAAAAGCTGGCGAGGCTGAGAAATTTGGCACTCTTGCTCAGTCTGGCTTTATTGCGCAGTCATCAACGCAAACCGCACGAGAAGACAAGGGGTCGTATGTCGGCATCCTGTGTCATGTTGGCGAAGGCGCATACAAAGGTGAGTCATTGGCTGGCGGTGCATGGGCAAACGTTGGTGATGTGGTTGTGTTCAACAGGTACGCAGGTCAGCGCGTAGACATTCCTCCTGGCTCTGGTGATTTCTATCACTTCTGCAACGACGAAGACATTTTAGGCAAATATGGGGTGACAGTATGAGTACCGATTTAGCAGCATTAAAGGCTCAGTACGAAGCTGATAATCAACAAGACGAAGTGATTGACGAGCAGCAAGAAGACGAAAACGAAGTTATTGAAGGTGATCTTGATGACGACGATCAAGAAGAACAGCATGACGATACTCCGCCAGGGTTAATTAAAACTTACGATGAGTGGATTGCAGCTGGGAAAGACCCTGAAAAATTCAAAGGCCGCAAAGCCTATGAGGCTGAGTACAAGCGCATTCAGGAAGTAAAAGAATTAAAGTCCAGCGTTAAGGGTATGGCTGAAACACTTAAGGCCACCGTTGAGGCTATTGCTGATCGCGAAACCAAAGCAGAAGCAAGACACAGACGCGAACTTGAAGCCGCATTGAGCGAAGCTAAAGAGATTGGTGATGTTGATGCGGCGCTTGATGCAACCAATCAGCTTCATGAGCTTAATTCCGCGCCCAAGCAACAAGCAAGACGCGAACACCCCGTTATTTCGGATTTTATTGAAAACAACACTATTCTCGAAAACCCAGAAGTAAAGGCAGAATTCCAAGATATATACAACGGAATATTGCGAGCTCGCGGGGTTGGTGCAAATACAGTTTTGAGTGAGCAACGTATTAATGTTTACCTTAAAACCGCTATGGATGAGGTTAAGTTAATATTCCCCGAAAAATTCTCGTCACAAAAAATAAACAGGCAGGCTCCACCAAGGAGCAAGACTGTGCCGGTTTCGAAATCGGTTGATGTTACGCAGCAACTTAAATCGTACAAAGTCGCTGGCGCATCAAAACAGAATGAGCAGGCTGCACTTGATATCTACAACAGCTTAATGAAAACAAGCCCGGGCGCAGCTAAGATCTTCGCCCAAAACTTATTGAACGGAGATTAATATGAGTCACCATAGAAACAACATTCGCCAGCCTATTGTAGAAAATGGTTTAAAGCTTGATGACGCAAAGAAAGTTCGCCGGAATATTGGCGCTCAGATGAAAATGGACATGCAGCCCTACATTGATGCATATCCAAACAAGTCTTTAATGTTGATTAATGATCTTGATGGTGACGTCCAGCGCTGGCTTGATGCTGGGGCCGAGCCTATCCCAGCGAAAATAGAAGGCCGTAAAACATACGAGGGCCTAAATGATAAGTCTGCCAGTCAATGGGTTCGCTTTGTTGCCGGACAAACTGAAGGCGGTGATACTTACTATGCGTTTGGCTTAATGATGGACCCGGTATTGTATGACGAGTATAAGCACGGCCCCGAGCGTCAGCGTCTTGAGGATATCGACAACGCCTTATTTAGAGGCAAAGTTGAGACAGATTCGTTAGAGGGCGGCGGCGGCATTCAGTCATATGCAGCTAGCTTGCCAGTTGGCACCGGAAAAGGCTATAATCAGATCAAATCTAACTAGGTTCAAAGCGTAATCTAGTTAACAGACATAACCCCCTAGGAAGTTAGGCAGGTTTTGGCAGCATCGTAAAGGTGTCGTTAAAAATTAAACTAACTTTTTAGGAGGTCTATCATGACCGCAGCAGTCCCCGCAAATCGCGATATTGTAAGAGGCGCACGCCCAATTGGCACCATGTCTGGTGCGGATTGGAATGCACAGCTTCGTCGCGTATGTTTCCCAGCTTCAGATAACACAGCAACTTTTATTGGCGACTTCGTTAAGCTTGCAGCTAATGCATCTGCTGACGGCACAGTCCCAGCCGTAGCTCAAGCCGCAGCTGGCGACATTATGGTTGGCGCTCTTGTATCGCTTGAACCAGACACTACAGATGAAGGTTCATTGTCCCGCTCAAACTATCGCCGCGCTTCAACATTACGCTACGGCTATGTTGCTTGGGGTGATGATATTCTTTATGTGATTCAAGAAGATTCTGATGCAGGAAATATACCAATCACTGCCGCAGGCACTAACGCAAACGTAATTGTTGCGGCAGGCAATACCACAACCGGAATGTCTGGGATGGAAATTGATTCCAGTACTGCAGCAACCACAAACACCCTGCACCTTCGCTTACATTATATCGAGCCTAAAGTTGGCAATACTCTCGGTGATTACGCTGACTGGGTTGTTTCTATCAACTTAAGCGATGATCGCGCTACATTGGGAGTAAGTTAAGATGTCAATTAATACACAAGGTTCAAAAGCTCGGTTACTCCAAGAGGGTGTTAACGCCGTTGCTACTGATTATTACAAAGAATATGCGTCTGAAAAAGACAAAATATTTAAAACAGAATCATCCGATAAGGCTTACGAGCTTGATGTTGCCGCTTCCAATGGCGGCCTTGGAGCTTTGAAACCAGAAGGCACGGCAACCACTTATGATTCTTCAAAGCAAGACTTCGTGAAGAATTACACCCACTCTGTTTATTCATTGGGCGGCATCATTACGATGGAAGCCCAAATGAACAACAAGTATGAGAACTTGATTCAAACTACTGGTAAGTGGATTAAGCGATCTCTTGTGCACACAGACGAGCAGTTAGCGGCTAACGTGATCAACGTAGGCTACACCAACAACGATTCAATGGATGGTGTACCACTCTTCTCTACTGCGCATTTACTTGGCAAGGGCGGCACGTTTGCAAATCGTTTCTCTGTGTTCACCTCATTGAGTCAGGCTGCTGTTGAAGATGCGTTGATTGCATTGGAGGACTTCCGCGATGGCGCTGGATTGTTGATTGATGCTAAAGGCGTATCTCTTCATATTCCTCGCCAATTGCGCTTCGTTGCTCAGCGTATTGATAAGAGTTCGTTTGAGCCTAACAGCGCGAACACCGCAACCATTAACCCGGTTGCCGGTATTTTCAGCGGTGGCATTCACGTCAATCACAGATTCACCTCTTCTACAAACTGGTTCATTAAAACTGACGTAGATAATGGTTTCAAAATCTTTGAACGTATGGGCTACACATTTAGTCAAGACAATGATTTTGGTACTGAAAACTTCCGCACCAAGGGTATGTTCTATAAGTCTTACGGCTTTACAGATCCCCGCTGTGCATGGGGTAGCGGCACCTAAGATCTTGGGGCTTCGGCCCCTTGTTTCGAACTATTAAAATTCATTACGACCCTATAGGGTTAGTAGGAGAAACAAATGTCAATGTCAAACTTTCCAAACGGCTTTAAAGATGGCGTGTCAATTCGTGGCATTCCTTTGGCCGTTACTCATCCTGGCGAAGTGTTTTGGGTTAACTCCTCAAGCGTTATAGTTAGAGATGGCGTAGCTGGTTCCGACTCCCCGACTGCTGGTAGTTATCAGCGCCCATTTGCTACCATTGATTACGCAATAGGTCGCTGTACTGCAAGTCGTGGCGATGTAATAGCCGTTATGCCAGGGCACACCGAAACTGTAAGCGCTGCTGCAGGTATTGCAATGGATGTCGCTGGTGTCGCTGTTATCGGTTTGGGTTACGGCAGCTTACGACCCACGATTAACTACACAGCTACCGCATCAACATTAACGATGTCTGCAGCTAATTGCATGCTGGTAAATATTCTGCACACTGGCGGGATAGACGCTGTTGTATCGCCAATCGTTGTAAGTGCTGCTGATTGCCTAATTCAGTCGAACGAAATACGCGATGTGACAGGTCAGGTAACTGCAGGAATTTTAACTACTGCTGGCGCCAATCGATTAAAGATCCTAAACCATGTCCACGATGGTGATTCAGCTGCGGGCACTGTAGCTGGTATTGCAATCGTTGGTGGTGATGGCATTGAAATCACCATTGATCGGATGGACGGTAATTTTTCTACCGGCGGTATTGATGTTCGTACCACGGCAACCACTGACTTGTTCGTGCATGATGTTAAATATTTCCGCACGCGTAATGCTGCTGATATTTTTCTCGTCGACACCATTACCGCGTCAACTGGCCAGATTGGGCCTAATATCAACATCCGTTTGTTAGATAACGCCGCGAACGTTACTGAGGCCATTACAGGCGCTACGTTTGTGGTTGTCGATCCTGTGTATGTAGTGAATTTGGCTGGTGAAAAAGCTATGTTAATCAACTGGACAGCATCAACTGACGCCTAATTTTTGGGGGTTCGCCCCCTTTATTTTACAGAGGATTAGCAATGCAAGCACATTTCACCTATACGCCTGCGGATGCGAATTTAACAGGGTTTGCCTCTAATGTTACCGGCGCAGCATTTACGCTTACCGCGACTAGTTCTGGTGATTCTCTTGCTCACCAGCTAAGCATTCGTAATGATTCTGCAACTGATCACAGCGGAAAAACGCTAGCAGCTGTTGGTACTGATGAGAATAACCGCCCGCAGACAGAAACAATAACCGCTCCTGGGGTATCCGCAACAGTCGAAAGTACCAAGTATTGGACAACCCTTACAAGCCTAACACCTTCTGCAACTATTGGCGCGGATACGTTTGATATAGGCTGGGTTGATGAATTCGCCACTCCAATGGTTCCTTTGGATTGGCGTGCTGGCCCTGCTGCGCTTAACCTGGTTGTGACTGGCACAATCAACTACGATCTTGAGCAGTGCTTTGATGATATCCAATTCAAAACGTCTGCTTTGGTGTGGTCAGTTGATGATGCTACTACTCAATCATCACAAACTGCCGGGCAAACAATTCTTTATTCTGCGCACCCTCGCGCACTTAGAATTAAAGCAAATTCGTATAGTTCTGGCGCTTCAATTACATTTAATTATACTCAGATTGATAATTAATGGCCGACCTCCTTGAGCTGAGAACGCTGCCCATTGTTGATAAAAATGGGAACGCCACAGCTTATTTTGAAGAAGCATGGTATCAACTGATTAATGCGATAGGTGGTGAGGGAGCGCCGCCAATCACGGACACAACAAACACAACATATTTGCCGACATCCGCCTTACCTTATTCGGCACAAGATGAAATTTACACGCATACAATCTCAGCAAACTACACGACCATTGGCAATGAAATAATTCAGGTATCAGCAGCTTGTACTATTACCCTGAATGCAACGCCGAAGTATAGAGAAAAAATTTCAATACAGCCTACGGGTAATTTTTTTGTAACTGTTGCAGGCTCTGTTAACGGCCAATCAACAACAATAATTCATCACGCATACGACCTAATTACGATTGAATATACAGAACTAGGATGGGTAATTAAATGAGTTATGTATCTGATGCGCAATATGGAATACAAAGCGCAATCGCTGTAAATTCAACGATTACGCCATTGGCCGGAGCTGCTACATTCACTGGGTCAGGCGAGCTAAATCAATTCCCTGATGTGATGGCATCGTGCTATGCCGATGTAGCAGGGACTCTTTATTTTGACTTTTCTGTTAATGGTACGGATTGGAGAACATTCCCAGCATCAGGGTTTGTTGTTGCGGCCGGAGTGCATGAATTTCATACCGTAGTTAAAGGTCCGCGTTATTTTAGAGTGAGATTTGTTAATGGTGTTTCGGCGCAGGCAACGTTTCAGCTTTATATTTATTATGGCGTGTTTCGTCAGCCGACCGCATCATTAAATCAAGTCCTTAATCAAAATTCTGACTCTATTGTAGTAAGATCGACAGACCCGCTGATTGATATTTCATCAGGTAGGATATCTGGCTTTGCAACTGTAAATAGATTTGGTCATGCACCTGACGGAATGCAAACAACTGCAACTGACATCTGGGATCGCGCCGATTCTGCAGCAACCCAACAAATTTGGTTAGCTCCAACAGCGGCAAGAGTGCACGGAGTTGTTTCTAGTAGCGCGAGCGATTCTGCTGCAGGAGTTGGAGCCAGAACAGTTAAAATTTCTGGACTTGTATCATGGGCCTCAAAAGAGGTATCGGAAACCATTTCCATGAATGGTGTCACGCCAGTTAATACGGTAAATTCGTATGTGATAATCAATAAAATGCATGTACTAACAAGCGGTTCATCAGGCCCAAATGTTGGTAACATTAGCGCAACTGCAGCAACCGATACAACTATATCAGCGTATATAAGTGCGTCTTATGGAAGTGCGGCTATGGCCGTGTTCGGATGGCCATCTGTTCAAACCTTTTATGTTAAAAATTGGAAGGCTAGCTTAAATAAAGCATCTGGAGTAGCTGCTCATGCTGTCTATAGCTTACTATTTAATGCAACTCCAAACACCCAAGCGGCTAATTTTATTTCGGTTGGCGTTACAGGCAGGCAGTCAAATGGCGAATCATCTGCCCAAGAAACTTTTGATCCATACGTAAAATTAGACGGTCCTGGCATTATAAAAATTCAGGCGGTATCAAGCGCCGCCGATGTTGACGGTAGTGCTGACTTCGGCGGAATATTGGTGGACGTATGACATTAACTGTATCTGATATTGGTCATGACACGCTCGCTATCGCTGGGGAGTCAATAGCTTCTTCAAGCATCTCAGCAGTAACAAGGGTTACGCATTGCACTTTTTATAATGCTCACAGCGCTGTGGTTACTGTTACTGTTTATTATTTGAGAAGCGCAGAAAACACTAGCAGCCCCGGCGCACTAAAGGCTAAAAAACAAATAGCCCCCGGTGCAACATGGATTTGCTTGGAGGTTACTGGGCAGAACATAGGAAATTCTGGCAGCTTGTTTGCCGTACCTTCTGTTGATGGAGTTATTCACGTTAACGTGTCGGGGGATGCAATATCATGAAAAATCATTTTGTAGCTGGCACATGCAATACGATTTGCGACCGAACCGGGTTTAAGGTAAAGCTAAGTGAAACCGTCACTACATGGGACGGGTTTAGAGTTATCCCGGAAGCAAACTCATTGCGTAACCCACAAGACTTTGCGCCAAACATTATCAAGCCTGTTGTGCATAAAGAGTCACGCACAGAACAATATTACGACGAAAGCACGATCACGCCACCGGAGCCAGTATGACAACTTCAGGAACATACCGGCTAACGGTTAACTTTAATGACATCGCTGAAGAAGCGCTTGATCTTCTTCAAATTGGGCAGGATGGTGAAACGCTATCCGGTGATTCACTTGTCAGAACAAGGAAAACCGCAAATTTTATGTTAAAAGCGTGGACCGGGCAAGGAATTCACTTGTGGACCATGCAAGAAGGTGCGCTTTTTACTGTTAAAGGCCAGGCCGAGTACAATTTCTCGACCGCCAAACTGGCCAATACATGGTACGAAACTACCTTATCCGCAGCTGAGGCGGCCGGGCAAACTATTTTAAGTTGTGCCGACACATCAAACATGGCAGCAACCAATATTATTGGCGTTGTTTTGGATTCTGACGTGACGCACTGGTCAACTGTTGTTTCAAAAACGCCAACTACTGTGACAATAACCGATGCATTGCCAACTGCAGCCGCTTCGGGTTCTCATGTCAGGACTTACGCGGCCGCATCATTTATTCCAGTTGAGCGAATTTTAGATGTTCGCCGCAGAGATTCCAGCACATATGAAATTCCGATAGCGTTCGAATCTAGAAAAGATTATTTCCAGTTTCCTGATAAATCAAGCACTGGCAGCCCAATACAGGCCTATTTCTCAAGACAGCGCGACCCAGGCGTCATGTATTTGTGGCCAGTTCCATCGACATCTGAATATGTGATTAATTTCACGTATGAGCGCCCTATTCAAGTTATTAATCTGGGCACTGATTCATTTGATATTCCTGATTATTGGTTCGAGGCATTTATTTATAACTTGGCATTGCGCCTAATCCCAAAATTCGGCTGCTCTCAAGGTCGTGCAGCAATGATTCAGCAAATGGCTAAAGAATCGCTTGACCTGGCGCTTAGCTTTGACACAGACATGTTTCCTATTCGACTGGTGGTTAATCGTGGCTAGCATTCCATTGGGCGGCAGCGGTGCCAACTTCGACAGTAAGAAAAGTCGAGGCATGATCATTAATATGATTGCCGAAGCTGACCAAAACCAAAACTACAGCACCGTTAAGCGGTGTGACGGGTTGACTCTATTCTCTCAGGCATTTGGTGCCGCAAGATCTAATATTCTTGTCAATGGCGGGTATGCCTATTTTATAAGTGGGAACAAGGCCTACAGAGTAAGTGGCATAGGCGTAAGTCAAAGCCTTGGGGTTGTTGGTGGCGAAGGGTTCGGTCAAGTTCTATCAAACTCAGTGCCAGACAATAACCAAATATTATTTTTGAATGGTGCTGGCGATGGCTACATTTATAACAACTCTGGTTTAACAAAAATCACAGATTCAGATTTTTTTTACACCACATCAGGGACAGTGCTAAACGAGAGGTTTTGGTTTATTCGTGACGGTACAAATGAGTTTTTCGCATCAGATGTCTCAGATGGATTTAGCTATAACCCGCTTTCTTTCGCGAGCGCGGAAGAGTCGCCAGACTTTGGCAAATCAATCGTAGCCAAAAAATCATCACTCTGGATTATAGGAAGCCAAACTATGGAGTTTTGGCAAAGCTTTGATGATGTTGTCCTGCCGATTAGAAAAGTGAGGGGGTCAACAATTGAAAGGGGTATCCAGGCGAAAAGCTCACTAGCCGAATCTGGTGAATATTTTGCATTTCTTGCTGATGACTTAACCGTCAGATTGATTAGCGGCAACACCAATACGATCATTTCTGATTTGAGTTTTAATTTAAAGTTGCGCGGCAACGGAACTGCAACATGCCCAGGATTCACAACAACAAGTGACGCTATCGGGTTTTTCGTTGACTCTCCAACGCATAAAATTTACTACATTTCATTTCCGTCAGAAGGGTATACGTGGGGATACGACTTAAGCACCGGGTTATCTCATGTGCGAGAGTCGGACGGGTTCGGGTTTTGGCGCATCAATTCCGCCTCTATTTTTAACGGGAAGATCATTGCTGGCGATTCATTATCATCATCGTTGTGGACCCTGGACCCTGCCGCAAAAACAGAAGGCGGGCTAACACTTAGATCCACACTCAGAACGACCGGAATAAGTTTTGCTTATGATATTACTATCCCATTAATTGAGATTGACATGGAAGTTGGGCAGATTGAAGACCCAACAGTGTCGCCTCAATTAATGGTAAGATATACAAAGGATGGCGGGTATAATTGGATTAATCACTCCGATATTTCGCTGGGCACGCAGGGTAATTATCGTAAACGCGTAGTGCTTAGGAATTTTGGCAGACTGGTTAGGCATAAAGATTTTGCACTCGAACTGGTCGTCACTGATCCGGTAAGAATGCAAATTTACGGCATAGAAATGCCAATGAGCGACATGATATGAATATTGCAATTCATGAAATAAACAGCGCCGATAACATTCTTCGTCTCATGCTTGAGATGATGTCCTTCCCGTCCGAATCAATAACAGAATATCCAGTTAAGCACCACTTCGCCCCCGGCATGTACGCGCGTGAAATGTTTATCCCGAAAGGTGCCACTATAGTTGGCAAGGTTCATAAGCATTCACACTTAAACACTATTGCTTATGGCGATATTTGCGTTGCTACCTTCGCTGGCGCTGAGCGGCATATAGGGCATAAAACATTAGTATCTCCCGCAGGAGTTCAGCGAGTTGTGCATGCGCTTGAAGATACTTGCTGGACAACCTACCACCTTACCAATCAAACCGATTTACAGAAAATTGAGGAAGAAATAATCATGCCATTTTCTGAATATGTGGATTTTTTAACCTCGTTTCGTAAATCGCTCGGGGGTGTGCAATGACTTGGTATGCAGTAGGCGCCGCTGCTGTCACGGTTATAGGCGGCGCCGTGAATGCAGATAAAGCATCAAAGGCAACCGACAAGGCCGGTAAAAAATTATCTGCTGCGCAGCAGGAGGCGCAAGCCTTGAGCGAGCAGAGATACGCCGATGCGCAAAAAACGTTATCACCCTACTTACTTTCTTCAAGCGTTGCCAATCGCCAACTAATGAATGAATTGGGGCTCGGCGGTCAAATGGCAGCAGCTGAGCAAAAAGACAGAGTAAGCAATCTTGCTTCGCTTCAAGAGCAGCTGGCAGCACTTCAAAGCCAGGAAGTAGAATCACAGGCGGCAGTCGCAAAGAAAAAGAAAAAGAAAAAAGGTGGTTTGCTTGGCGCAATTCAAAAAGTGAGCGGCGTCGAAGATCTCAGCACTTTAGCCAACCCTATCACCGGAGCCAAAGCCAGCCTATCTGGAACTAAATTTTTAATGAGCGGTGGCAAGTCCCAGCTTGGCCCGGATGGCAAGCCAATTGATAACGCCACCGCTATTGCAAACCTGCAAAAGCAAATCGCTGATGAGCAGGCCGCAATAGATGGCTACTCGCCTAATGCGCAAGATACCCAGCCAGGCACTGCGTATATGAATACCCCGGCATACAAAGGCGCTATTGATGCTGGCGTTAATGCCGTGAACCAAGGCGCAGCGAACGATGGCGGCCTTTATTCTGGCGCGCGCGGAACCGCTTTAAAAGATGTCGGGCAAGGCGTCCAACAAAGCTTCTATTCAAACTACATGAACATGCTTCAAAACATGGCCAACCCCTCCACTGCTACTAATTTGTCAAATATTGGGATTGGTCAGGCTGGCAATATCGGTCAGCAAAACATCGCAGCAACTCAGGGCATTAATGCATTAAATATGATGGGCACAGCTGATAGTAATGCGGCTAATGCCGACATGGTTGGTGGTCTAACTAGTGCTTTTACAGCCTACATGAATAGACCGCAGCAATCTAAAGTTGGCACCGCTGCACCAGCCAACAATCAAGCTTATAACACGCTGCCAACAGCGTCAGGACAAGTGTAATGGCCCTATATACCCCATTCATTGAAAGAAATATCGATAAGCTGGCCAATGCGATTAATGACGGCCAGCAAAAAAAATTGGCCGAAAGCGCTTATATGGGTGATGAAGCTGCAATGGGTCAGCTTGCAGGACTAAACCCTCAGCTTGCGCAACAAATCCAGCAAGGCAAGGCGCGTGATGAGCAGCAAAAATTGCAGGGTCAGGCAATGAAACAGCAGATGAAAGAGCGGCAGCAAGAGCAAGTTACCGAAATTGCAAAGAACGCGGCAAAAATGCCATTTGATCAGGCGGCGGCGTATGCTGCAAGAACCGCTCAAGAGTTAGGCATTCAGGCTCCACCGCTTACGCCAGAAATTCATGCGCAGTTTATTTCTGCTTTTGGCGATAAGCTAACCAAATTCCAAGAGGCGCAACTAGCCAATAAAGACTCTAGCAGGAATGAAATAACGCCATATCAACAAGCGCAACTCGACATTCAAAATAGGCGAATTGATGAGCAATCACAAATCAATGATGCGCGGATTAATAAATTAGAAAACCCCGCCGAAAAACCTTTGAATGATTCGCAATCGAAGGCGCTTGTGTTTGGGTCGAGGATGCAAGAGGCCGATAAAATTATTAATGATATGGCAACAAAAGGCATTACGCGTAAAAGTGATTTAAAAACTGTTGCTGAAGGTGTTCCTCTGCTCGGCGGCGCACTGGGTGCGCTGGCGAATACTGCTCAGTCAGACGAGCAGCAGCAAATAGAGCAATCACAGCGGGATTTTATTAATGCCGTTCTTCGTCGGGAGTCTGGTGCATCTATTAGTGCTCCAGAATTCGATAACGCTAAAAAACAATACTTCCCAAGCATTGGCGACAGCGAAGCAGTAATGAAGCAAAAGGCTGCAAACCGTGCTCTTGCAACTAATTCAATGCTGCAAGAAGTGCCAGAGAAGCACCGGTTTTCAATGAGCGCGAAGCCAACACAAAAAACCGGCGGTGTTATGCATGTTGATGCAGCCGGGAATAAGGCAATTGTTTACCCTGATGGGTCATTTGAGGAAGTCCAATAATGGCATTTGATATGTCAACCGCAAAGCCTATGGAGCAGCCAGTTAAAAAAGGCTTCGACATGTCTACGGCTAAACCTATGCAGCAACCACAAACAGGCGCTGCTCCTCAGGCTGAGCAAGGTAGTTTTTCGCCAATTAATATAGCTGGTGAGCTAACAGCCGCAATCAATCGTGGCGCTGTGAATATTGCGGACTTCCTGACAACCGACCAAGTTAATAATATCTTGCAAATATCCGGGTCAGAAAAAAGAGTTCCGACCATTCGCGAAGCACTTGCCGATACTCCAGCAAGTGTGGAAGGTAATTTTATGCCTCAAGGGCTTACAAAGGATGTTGTTAGGGGCGCTGGTGAAGTTGTTCCATCAGCAGTTGGTATGGGCGGCCTATTTAGATCAGCAGCACAAACTCTTCCATCATTGGTGAGCGGGGCTGAGGGTGTTGGGGCTGGTGTATTGCGTCAGATTGGAACTGGCACTATAGCTGCGGATGCAGGCTATGGTGCAGTTTCAGGCGCTGGCGGTATTGCTGGCGGCAAAGCTGGCGAGGCTATTGGTGGCGAGACTGGCAAAAAAATTGGCGAGGCTATTGGCTCTTTTGCGGCACCAAGCCTTTTTATGGCCGCCAACTCAGCAGCTAAAGGATCTGCGAACAAAGCTGAAGATTTAATAAGTAGGATAAATGCAGGGAGTTCCGATAAAGATCTTGCCGAAATTATGATTAAAAAAAGAGACCCATCGCCATTCGTGCAAAAGCTAACCGAGAAAATATCAAGTGATGAATTTAAGCCATCAATACAGAAGCTAATAGGATCAGGTAGTGAAAAAATAGTTAGTGATGATATCGCAAAAGCAAGCATAAGGCAGGGTTTTGATCATGGGGTCGTGGCGGCAATAAAAGCTAGTGACAGCGAAAACTCACGTAAAATGCTTGAAATGGTCAATATTTCCCAACAAGGGAAGAAAAACGCAAGATATGCAGCTTCTAATCGCCCCTCAGACGTGGCTGGGAAGTCATTACTTGAAGGGGTCACTCATATTAAGCGTGTTAATGCCGCAGCAGGCAAAGAGCTTGATTCTGTAGCTGCGTCACTAAAAGGGCAGCAGGTTGATATATCAAAACCTGTAGATAATTTTATTGAAACACTTTCATCTATGGGCATTGGGTTTAAAAACAATAAGCCAATTTTTAAAAACTCAGATATTGAGGGTGCCGACGGTGCGCAGCGAATCATCGGGAATCTTGTTTCCAGAATGAAAGAAACAAAAGTCCCTGATGCTTATGACGTTCATCGGCTAAAGCGCTACATAGACAATCAAGTCAGCTATGGGAAGGTTTCGGAGGGGCTAACTGGCGATGCCGAAAGAGTTATTAAGTCATTGCGTAAAGATTTAGATAATCAGCTGGATATTAATTTCCCAGAATATAACCGAGTCAACACAACCTATGCAGACACTATAGGGGCGCTTGATGCATTTCAGGGTTCTGTTGGAAAGATAGATCTATTCGGAGAAAACGCAGGAGCAGCACTTGGGACAGCAGCTAGACGGTTGCTTGGCAATGCTCAATCAAGGGCTGCGCAAATAGATGCTATTCAGCTAGTTGATGATGTAGCAAAAAAATATGGCATGGCAAATAAAAATGACATCATGATGCAGGTTTTATTTGCCGACGAGCTTGATTCAATGTTTGGTGCAGCCGCGAAAACGTCGCTGCAAGGCGATGTTGGAAAGGGTGTTAAAAATGCTATTGAGGCTACTCAGGGCGGTAAAGGGGTAACCGCTATGGCTATAGATGCAGCTGCTTCTGGTGCTAATAAGTTGCGCGGAATAAATGACGATGAAGCATATAAATCAATAAAATCATTGTTGCAGCGGCAGGCTGCAAAAAAACCTTCAGCGAAGACAACAAAACAAAATGGGGCCAAGCCATGAGTAACGAAGTAATCAACCCGGATCAACAATTTTTAGACGCAAGTGGCGACCCTCTAGGAGCTGGAACATTAACATTTTATGTAAATCTTGCATCAACAACACTGAGTACTATTTATTCTGATGAGCTGCTGACAATTCCGCAGGATAACCCCTACACACTTGATGCTGCAGGCAGAACATCGGCCAATATTAAATATATTGGAAAAAAGAGAATGGTCGTCAAAGACTTTTCTGGCGCGACAGTACGGACTATCGACAACGTATCTACACAAATATCAAACCTTCAAACAGTAACTAAAGTTCTTGGGTTTGAGTCGTTAGAGGATTTGCCTGGTGAAGTTGGCCAAATTGTTGAGGTGCTGCAGCATACTTCTGGCGGGCTTGGGGGTGGTCGGTTCGATGCGCGTGCAGAAGCGCACCGGGCAACTGATGGCGGCACAAATATTAATAGTGCCACTTCTGGTGTGCGCTGGTGGAGGTCTGAGTTTGATGGGACTTATGTTAAGGCCTACTGGTTCGGCGCTCTTTACAATGGAGTAACCGACGATACTACGGCGCACCTTAATGCAATTCTTGCTCTTTCCGATAATGGCGGAAAGCTCTACCTTGGCGCAGGCCGCACGATAATTTCACAAACCCTTCGTGATGACTATCAAGATGTTTTACTGCAAGGTAAAACCATTACCCTCATTGGCTGCGGCGCAACTGAAGACCCGAACAATTCAGGCATCACTACAATAATTAAAGTTCTTGGCAATATCACAGGTATACGCATTGATGGAGATAGATCAGGCGGACGTGATTTCACCATTGAAGGTGACGGTGGCGCTTATAGCACTACAAACTCTTTAATTCTTTCATGTGCTTCACGAGCGCAATGGAAGAATGTTGTAGCGCAGGATGGGCGCAGTACAGGATTCTGGGCACAGTTTGGTAACACTTCGAGCTTTGAGGATATTGTGTGCCTTAGAAATAAAGGCTGGGGATTTAAGGAGGACGGCACAGGGTATATTAACAAAGCTGGCGCATCACGCCCTAATGATTTGAATTCCTGCACTTTTAAAGATATCGATTGCCGTGCAAACGGTACTGGAGCCGCAGGTTTAGGTGGCTACTATACCGGCGTAGATTCTACTTTTGCGAATAAACATTTTGGTATCGGGGCTGAAGGGAACACGGGTCGCGGCATCTACGTCAACAATAATAGCTGCTATTGGTGGGGTGGGTACATTGAAAATAACACAGTAATAGATCTTGAGTTTGGTCCTACTGCTGATGACCAGCACGTATGGGGTATGTTCATGAACCTGGGCCCTGCATCATGGACTGATAGCTCAATCAACAAGACCTGCTATGTTGATATTTACAAAAATTATACTGCGCGTCAAATGACTAGCGCGCTTCAAGTTGGCTTGGCTGGCTCAGGGCTTAATGGCTATTTAGAGTTTAAAGAAGGGGTCACCAATTACGAAATCTCATTAGAGGGTACGAGCACCAATGAGATTTTGGAATTCACTTCTGCGGGAGCAGGCACACTAACGATTAACCCTGACGCGATTACTCTTGAGGCAGCTGTCGCGCCAACTCTGCTCAACTCGTGGGTTAATTTTGGTGGATCGCGAACTGTAGCAGGGTACTACAAAGATAAGTATGGGCTAGTTCATTTGCAGGGTGTTATTAAAGATGGCGCAACAGTAAACCCAACATCACTTTTTGTATTGCCTACTGGATATAGACCCGCCGCAAGACAGAAATTTGCCACCGTAGCTGCCGGGGCATTTGGGTCTGTTTTTATAGATGCAGACGGAAATGTTTATTATGATGCTGGGGCAAACACTGAATTTTCTCTGTGCGGAATTTCTTTTAGAACGGTGTAAAAAACCCACAGGACTACACACTGTGGGAAGTGCAGACAAGGAAGTCATTTAGATTTGCTATCATCAACCGTAAAGCCAATACCGCCCAGCCGCACATAAGGTTTTTTAATATTCTCTATGGCTTCAGAAATAACTTTACGGAAAGTTTCATCGAAGCTACCCACTATTGGCACCTTATAGTCTAAAGATTCCTCGGATTCAGGGTGTTTATAAAAAATATAAAGAACTGTTTGAACTTGATGCCAACCTATTCCTAGATCTTTAGCCTCTTGGTAAAGTTCATCTGTTGACTTAAGCAGATTCTTACATTCATTAGCAAGTAGCTCGACGAATGGAGCAAATCT
>Ga0181337_1000018_pt1 | contig 45122 bp, 57 predicted proteins | sample Sp13VDMM15DD_FD_168302 | JGI IMG/M metagenome (GOLD analysis project Ga0181337, IMG submission 168302) | Freshwater viral communities from Lake Michigan, USA - Sp13.VD.MM15.D.D | ecosystem: Environmental > Aquatic > Freshwater > Lake | place: USA: Michigan | collected 2013-04-23 | reverse complement strand
GAAATACTCCTTTGGGCCAAATAGTACACACGCGCATAAATCTAGGGGTGCCCCCACCCCCCACCCCCCATCAATAGTGTTTTCCTGCCCATTCCGCGCAACTATATTACGCGATTGTGGGCGAGGCGTATGCCATTGCGTAATAATCTTGCGCAATGCATGTTTATTGCGTGTGTTTCGCGTTTGGCCCAATAATAGGTGGGCATGAGGTGGGCATGGGGTGAGCACATGGGCAGGGCATGGGCTATCACGCAACAATCTTGCGCAATAGAATGAGGGTGTATCATGTGGGCACTGGCATAAGCCGTGCACCACATATCACGCAAGATTATTGCGCAATTAAATTACCCCTGTTAACGCTTTGTTAAGACCTAGCTGCTATGCTCTATCCATGGGCGCAAGAAGCCCACCACATAAAGAGGGATTATCACCATGTCACTATTCACCCCTGAAGCCCGTGCCCGTGCCGTTGCATCCGCAGCAAGTGGCCTGCACAACCTTGAGCATCGCCCCATCCGAGGCTTGCGCCATGATCTCCGCACGCCAATGCAAGCAATGCGCGACATCCGCGCCTATGAGCAAGCCCACGGCCTGAAGCCCCGCAACCTGTCACCATTGGTCTGGGCACATAATATGTCCCAACATGGTTTTGACTTGAAATATCATGTCACACACTAAGGCCAATAATAATTTCCTCAAAGGCTTGACTTATGCTTTTTTGTGTGGTATAGCTATCGCGTTAGTTGAGAGCGAAACGACCCCCCAAGGGAGTTTGCTTACTCACTCCGCAGATTAAGCTACACACTAAACCTGCGTCCAAAAGAGGGAATATAAGATGACTGGATTTGAAACACTTATCGTACCGTTGACCTACATAGGCGTCGCGCTGATATTCTTTGGTGTACTCGCCGCATTTGAGGAATGGACACGATAAGACACCCGCCCACCGTCGCACCACATGAGGGAAACCACTATGACAAAAGCAGTAATCATCTCCTTAGCCCACACCTTTGTTGCCCGGTCACAATGCCTTGGCTACAAAGGCAAGAAACGAGATGGCGCGGCAATAGACTTTTTTGCTGGTGCTATCGCTGGGCTGCGTGCCCTGCCCAATAACCCGGAGGCGGAGATAGAGGCAAAGCATCTTGAGCTGTTCACTACCCTACTGCTTTGCACCCGTGGCTATTCAGAAATCGAAAGGGTTTTATCCGAAGCTTGACACTCCGGTTCCCTCACTCATGGCCCCGTGCTAGAGTGAGGTTTCCCGATTGCCAATAAAGGACAATCGGCTAAAGGAGCTATCACCATGCAACCATCTTTGCCCACAAAATCCGAGGATCAAAAGTCCTTTTTCATTTGCAGCGTTGAGCCTTCGGACCTGCCCGCTTTTCAGGAAGCCTTGAGCTTGGCCGCTGTCCCGCACAAGGTTGTGACGGGCCATTACACCCACCGCGAAGGCGAACTTAAAGGCCAAGGCGTTGATGAGCAATCATTCCTCATTCCGCTCGACTATCTCGCCGTTGTGACCGGCACGGGCTATCTTGAAACCCAAGAAAGCATTTTGGTGCTCGGTGCATTCGATGCAAACTGGCGCGTCAATGGTCGCCCTGCCCACCTTGCTTTCCTCGATCTCAACAAAGCTGACGTGCCGCTGGGGGCTTTCCGTTCGGTTTCTCAGGCCACCGCCCATGAGCTTGGCGACTACACAATTGACGGCAGCACCTACTATGCCTGCCAGCCCCTTGTGACCGTCGCGCCACGCGGGCATCTGTCTGGCGAGCATCATCATTCTGCCGGTCAACCTGTCCCTGCGCCCGATGCACCGCGCACCGTGGATGCCAGCGCCGCGCAGGCTGACACGTTGCCCGCGTCCTAACCTACCCAGACGCTAGACCATGGGGCCAATCGTGCCCGCCATGCTTGGCCCCATTCATGTATCGTCTGCCCACTGACAAAAGGAGCGAAAGCCATGCATTCTGTTAGGGTAACTGCCCACTCGCTGCGTCATTGCAGCATCAAAACCCGCCGTGCCGAAGATTTGAGCCGCGAAGAAGCCGCTAATCTCATGTACTGGTGCGACGGTCAAAATGAAAGTCTGTGGGATGAGCTTTGCCTTCAGGAAATTTTGAACGTGTACCGTGTCAGCCATGCTTGGGAAGATTGGCAATCATGGGCGAGCGAAGAACCGGCCAAAGCGTGCGCGGCATGGAACAAAGCAACCCGCCGCGCCAATCATCGCTCACCCATTTAGAGGGGAAGGATTGACAGTGTACGGAACATACATGAGACTGCGCCTGTCCACATCCGCGAGCAATCGGGATGTGGTGCGGGCAGCCCGCAACAAGGTCGCACGCGAAGCGTTAGCCACCCCGTCTTTGCGCACCGCCAGACATGCTTTCTATATGAACATGCTTGAGCACCACCGACAGGCGCAACACTTGCATCTGTACGTTATAACCGGCAAAGCCTAACGGGCCATGTGCCAGACTGAGAGGGAAGCTATGGATAAGTACAAAGCGACTATGATTGCTGAAGGCGTCGAGGAAGCATCCGAGGATGAGCAAATCGAAGCATGGCAATATCTCATTGACACGGGGTTGTGCTGGCAACTGCAAGGCACATTCGGGCGCACGGCGAAAGCCTTGATTGAAAGTGGCGTCTGTCATGCCTGAGTTAATGGGGCTAACCATTTTAGCTTGGCCCCATTGGCGCAATCATGCGAAAACGACAATAGGAGCGAAAGCAATGCCTAGAACCGCGATTAAAGAAAGCTTTACACCTGAACGCCTTGCGGCCATGGATGGGAAGCCGCGCATCATCGCCCGCAATACTTTTCAGTACACGGAAGGTGACAAGCAAATTATCCGCCTGCACTACACGGATATTGCCGAAAAGCAGGGCAACAATATCACGCTCAATACAAACGGCTGGCTGACAGTCACGACAAAAGACCGGCTCAATTTCGCCCTTGAGCGTTTTGGCTTTGATGGCTTTATTGCCAGTTACAAAGGCGTCTGGTATGTTCACAGCCGAGCGAGTGGCAAACAATGCGCCTTTTATGACGGCATGGTTCTGCCTTGGGCGATCAATGGCTCCAATCCTGCCGCTGAAAGCGAAGCAACGCGGCAGCGTGATCTCAAGAAAAAGATTGGCCGCTTCCTGAATAAGACAATGCCAACGGGCGGTACGATCCCCAGTTATGGACGCGGCGATTGCTTCCTCTGCCAAAATGAGATGGCAGCGGGTCCGGCCAAGCAGGAAAGCAACGGGCACACAGTACACGATCCGCGTCCGAAGCCCGACGCAGGCCACATCCTGACGCATCTTGATGAAGGCTATTTGACCGGCTCGCTTGTGGTCAATGCGCTGCGCTTCGCGGGTGCGCCGGAGGGTGGCATTGCTATCGTTCTCAACCGGCCTGTGGATGCATTTACACGGGGCAGGGTGCGCCGCTACATTCAAGCCCGCCTTGGTCTCACCCGCTAACAGGCATGTGCCCCAGCGTCGCCTATGGCGCTGGGGAATGCCAGAGGATTGACAAAATGAAAAAGCTGTTATTTGAGACCAAGATTGACGGGTGCCCTTATCCTGTCGAGCTGATACAGACGGGCAAGGTCCGCAAAAAGCACGGCCTGCCAGAACCGGAAGCGACGTTTACCGTTCGCTATGGCTATGATCGAAAGACCGGCCTGTCTCACGCTGAAGCGTGCTCAGTATTGGGTAGCTCCATCATCCATGCGCTTGAATGTGCGGGCCAGATCGAAGGGAACTGACGCCATGAAAATCGCAACAATCAAAAACCCACGAACGGCGGATATTTATGAGGTTCACCGCTCCACTGACCAACGCCTGAAATGGTGGTCTATGGTACACCCCGGCGAGGAAGTGTCCGGCCTTGTAGGCTACGCTGACCTTGCCTCGCTCATGCGGCTCAAGGGCTGGGGCACTCATGCCGCTGCGACTATGGCGGCTGATTTGATGACGCTGCGCTATGAGCTACTGGACCGGCGCATCTATTTCAATGGTGAACCATTGATGATGCTGACGCGCCCAGACTTCACTCGTGCGGATGGCGCGACGGGTTGCTATGCAATTGACCCCGTGCAATTCGATGAGATGGCCCGTGAGATCGTCCGTGCCCTGAATGAAAGGGAGTTTGGCGACAATGGCTAACATCATCACGCCGGACGGCGCAAAGCCTCTGACCGAGGCTCAGGAACGCGAGCGGTTGAGCTGGCAATATCGTGTCATTGCCGAGACCAAGGGCAACAGCACCATGCTGGGCTGCTTGTTGCTCGCCGTGATGGGCAGGAACGCAAAATCTGCACCGGCCATGGGCGAGAACGCTATCATCACGACAGATGGGATCATCGTGACACAATTTTTGACCAAGCATGGGCGGCTGCATAAAGCGGTCCCCATCGGCAGGGTGAGCGAGATTGTCACCGAGCTGCGCCAATTGTCCGACAAGCTGAAACTGCCGGATGATGATCGGGTTGCCATGTTCGCTGAGATGCGGAAGTGGATCGCCCGCGACTATCGCGCCACGTCAGACCCCGAAGAATGGGAAGCAAAACGGAAGGACCAAAGCTATGAGTAGATTGCCAAAAATGAACCGTGACCGCCTCGAACTGTTGGCTGAGGCGTTGGAACGTGTGCAAACTAAAAAATTTAATATGATCCGATGGGGCATATCAGGCTTGGGGGTGGACCACATCACACCGGAGCTGTTCAAGAAAGACAAAGGCCGTGATATTGAGAAGCACTGCGGGACTTCAGCTTGCGCTCTTGGGACGGCGGCAGTCACACCGGCTCTTGCGGAGCTTGGCCTTCAGCTCGTTCGCTCCTGTGACAGCTCCAATTTCTACGATGTTCAGTACACTGACAAAGACGGCATAACGCACCTAAATTTTTGTGCGGGTGAGGTATTCTTTGGGCTGACGGACATCGAGAGCAACTGGCTATTCTGCCCGCTGCACTACAGGCGCTCTAGGTCGTCCACAAAAATCCCTGCCGCTCGTGTTGCGCGGCGTATCCGGTTCTTGTTGGGCAATACTCATTCATGGAACAACAATCGCCGCGCCCTCCAGACGGCAATCTCCGAAGACTGGCTTGGCAATTACTAAGGGAGGATCAAAGCTATGACTGACATCATCCGCCTAAACCGCCACGACCCACGCTGGTTTGTGAGCATCTATCAGTCCCACCCTTACCCAGCCTCTATGGGTTTGCCACCGCGCGACAACTTCGGGCTGTGTGTGCCGGTTGGCGTAGTGGACCCTGAGCTGCTGGCGTATGTGCCTATTCGTTTCATGCGCGACACTGGCGAGGCATATGTGCGTCTCAATAGCCGCTACCGGCCCGAAGTGGACGCAACGGACATCGCCCATCTGGTGCAGCAACTCGATGAGCTGCGCGTCCGCAATCAGAAACCAGATCGCATCTTTTACGGGCGTGACCTGAGCATCGAAGTGAAGCGCATCGACTATGAGCACCATGATCGCGGGACGGGTGAGGTGCGCAAGGGCACCGTGCTCTGCCCCATCAAAATCTCTATTGCGAATGTGCATCCGGTTTTTGCGAAGGGTGACAAATGAGCACCTTCACAAAAGAGTGCTATTGCTGGACCTGTCAGAAAGAATTTCACTCTCTGGGCATCGCGTCACACCGCGCCATGCACCGCAGGAAGCAGGAGACGTGCTCAATCACTTATGCCCACCACCCGCACCACGCCACTGTTCACTATTTTGGAAGGCAGAAAAATGACCAAGCTTGAATGGAGCACCGTCGAAAAACTCGACTGGCGCAAACGCAATGCAGCGGTTGAGGCGGCGCTGCGTGAGTTCCTGACAGCGGAGCCGACGACGACCATTCTGGGCACTCGTGGCTTGGCCGCTGCGATCTGCTCAGAGGACGGCGTTGATGCCTGCGCGTCGGTCCTGATGAAACTTGCCAAGTGGATGCCGAACGCAATGGCGACCCATGACGGCGAGGTCTTCAGAGCCTACGGCAAAATCAATAAACGATGGCGCTGGCATGGGCAGGCCGCGCCGGTCGAGGAGTGGACAGCATGAAAATTCACACTCTTTATCCCCCTGACACGGAAGAAGAAATCTGTTTGAAAAAGCACATCAGTCGCATACAGGAGGATGCCAGAAGGGCTGCACAACCCTACCTTGACCGCCTCGTTGCAATCCATGCACTCAAAGTTCCACGGATATTTATTGAGGATGAGGAGTGGACAACATGATTACGAAAGAACAACTCGCCGCCCGCATCCAACGCAACACTGTCGCGCTGGCGAAGGGCTTAGTGCTCAAGAAATATCAAGCTGAATGGTATTGTCTTCTAGGGCACGAGCCGCCTCCTTGGATGGAGGGAATGGGCACCGGGCGGCTGCATCGCAGTGAGCCTGAGATGCAAGAGATCACGCCACGCGGGGGTCCGGCACAAACGATCCTAGTCTGTGATTTTGCTGATCTTGAGCGGCGCGTCCTTGCGAGCATGGGTGTGCCGCGTGCGATGTTGGGGAAAGATAAACCATGGAAGAATGCCCGGTACAGGAAATGAGGACCATTAAACCGATCATCATCACACACGATCAGACGCTCCTCGCCATGGGCCGATTGGCTAAGCGTGTGCCACTCCTGCGTCCTTTTCTGGACCACCATTGCCTGTCCTGCATTGTTCCGCACAGGGATCAATGTTGGATTGCAGAAGGTTGGGATGACGGCAAGGGCTACAAGAAAATCCATTGGCAAGGCAGGGGTGTTTACCTCCATAGGTTCGGCTGGGTCTTGTTCAATGGCCCCATCCCTGACGGGCGTGTGCTCGACCATGACGCCGCGATCTGCACCTCCCGATCATGTTGCAACCCCGCCCACCTGCGCCCCATGACTGTGCAGGAGAACACCCTAATCGGAGGGGCGGTTCTATTTGGCAAGTTCTATGATCTTGAGGAAACATATGCCCACGAGGTCAGGGGACTTAACGCCTACATCGACCGCTAGGCTTCGGGCAGGAACCACCTGAGATCGTGCCCAGTGCCTTCAGTGTAGGCGATGAGCTTCTTCTTGGCACCAGCGCCCAGCATCTTAGAAAGGCGCTGTACGAGGCTCTGGCGGGCTTCAGGAGCCTCATTGGGGTCGGCAGGTAGCAGGTGCGATGCCAGAACGGCAGTTACTACCCCCTTCTCCTGCCCGACAGCGCCGAGATCACGCAACGCCTTGCCCACCTTGGCGGGCGCAACCGGATCATCCTCACCGGCCTGCATCTGATAGGTAGCAGCATCCGTGGGGAAAAAGACGAGTGAGGGGCCAATCACCCGACCCTCAAATGTAAACGGCTCCATCCGGCGCTCGCCGTCCTTCTGACGCCGGACATGGACAGCGACGGCCTTGGTCTCATGTGATGCAATAGCCTCTGCTGCCGCGTCCACGCCGTACATAATCGCCGTTGAACCGCGAGCGCCGCGCTTCTCATCCTTGCCACTGTGATGGATCACGAGGATCGGGCAACCGAGCTGCGCCCGTAAAAAGTCAGCGGCGGCGACGGCCAAACCGGCGTCCTTCTGATTATTTTCATCCAGACCGAGCATAAACTTCGCCAATGTGTCAATAGCTACAAGACCCGGACGTTGGCCTTTGCAATGCCATTTGATCTGCTCGACCAACTCAACAATCTGCATCGGCTCTGACGCGCTGGGCGGCGTACCGAGCATGTAGAAGGGTATCTCGCCTTCAATCTCACGGGCGATGCGCCACGCCTTGCGTCGCTTGTGTGCGATTTCGGTCATGCCTTCGCCCGCGATCCAGAAGACTGGCTTCTGCTTAGGTACGTGCCCGAACGTCTCAACGCCTGCCGCGATCCCCAGCGCAATGTCAAGGCCGAGGAATGACTTGTAGCTATCGCCGGGGCCATAGAGCAAGAATGTCGAGCGATCCGCCAGCAAGCCGGGAATGATCCATGCAGGCGGCGGCAGATGATCTTGTTCGCTTTCATTGAGGAAGTAGAACCGAGGCTTGGCAGTAGGCTCCTGCGTCTCACTATCCGCCACCAGTCTGTCGAGGACGTTGGGGTCGAATATCTGTTCCGCAGGAGCCACCGCCCATGCACCCGCCTCATTCTGCGCATAGTCATATGCGTTGAGAATTTTGCGGGCGATGAACTCTTGGAAGCGTTCGTCTTTTGGGGAGAGCTTGTATTCGGAGAGCATGAGGGTCAGGGCGGTCTTGTGGGTCAGGCCCATGTCACGCATCATGCAAGCGGCTTCGTAGGTGCGGGCGTCTGCACCGGAGCCTTGGTAGGCGGTCTCGCGGTTCTTTAGATAGGCCGTCGCGCGGGAGACGTTGCCCGGTAAGTCCTTTTCTTCAGTGGCAGCCTTATGACGTTCCTTCGGGCGGTTGACTGCCGCGACGAGCCAATCGGAAACATCTGCATACGGAGCGTCATTTGCATAGGAATATATACCATCCGAAGTGACGCTTGGCGGAACGAGTACATATGACCCGACACCACGAGTGTCGATCTTCTTGCCGATCTTGCCGACTGTGGGAGGGAGCGACCCCCTGAAGTATAGATGATGCCCGCCCTGACGAGGGGTGAAAACCTCTTTGGTATCGTTGGCGAAGCCATGCTCAAGCTGGAGGTCAAACCATGCTTCCTCACCCACCTCCCCGTCAATATCCACGACACAAAGGCCCGCCTGTTCAGGGGCGATAGCAAGGTTGTAGCTTGGGTTCTCGGTCCACCACGCATTGATCTGACCCTCATCAGTTGTTGCATCATAGACCCCGTTTTCGCAGGCCGGGCGTTTGGAATTAGGAACGCAGGGGAAGACAGGGATGCCCTCTCGCGCTAAGTCCAGTGCAGCTTGATGCAGATTTGATATTGACATTTGGCTCCTCGACAGGGCACAAGATAGGCATACTTTTAGAGGGGCAGTCAAGTGCTTAGCCAACAAGAACGTATTGACAAGGTTGTCAGCAGATACTTGCCGAGGGGATGGCGTCTGGTTGAGGAAAAGCCAGACGACTGTGATGGGGAAGCCAATGGGGCGACCCGGACGATCAGATGCAGGCCCATCAAAACTCCCTACACGCTTTACGTGTTCTTGCACGAAGTCGGGCACGTTCGCAACGGGCATTGTGGCGTCAACGCAAAGAAGCCTTCGTGGCGTGAGGAATTTGAAGCTGAGATATACGCTATCGGCATGATGCGTGCGAGCCGCTTTACAGTGACCCGTTACATGCTGCGCCATGCTAAGGCGAATGTGAGGGACCACATCATCGACGCCGAGATAGAAGACCCTGCTTGTGAGATCAGCGATGATGCCATCCGTTTCGTCTTCGGACGGCGATGGAGGAGGTATCGCTGATGCTGCTTGAGTACGCTCCGGGAAAGCAAACCTACATACTGCGCGTCAAACGCTCAGAGGGTGTGGATGTTCAACAGCTCATCAAGGAGCATGGGCTAGACTACAGCTCGTCAGCGTCGCACTCCCATGAAGCCGTCCTGTTCAGCCGCGAGCCATGTGCCGTTCTCCACTTCTTCGATAGCGCCACCCCGGAATGTAAAAGCATACTTGCTCCGCTCAAGGAACAAATTGATCTGTCATGGGCACCGACCAGTAATGCCCACATCAAGGTTCCCATCGACAAGGAGCTGTGGGGCTTCCAGAAGGCCAGCGTCAGCTATGCGCTCAACCGGCGCGACACCCTGATCGGAGACCAGCCCGGCCTCGGTAAGACCCCCATCGCCATCGCTTATGCCAATGAGATCAGCGCCAAGCGGGTGCTCGTGATCTGCCCGGCAAACATCCGGCTCCAGTGGGCGCTCCGCATCCGCGAGTGGACCACTATGGCTTGGCCCTATATCATCTACCCGATCCTGAAGGGGAGCCACGGCGTCCATCCGCAAGCGAACTGGACCATCGTGTCTTATGATCTGGCGCGTACACCGGCCATCCAAAAAGCATTGATGATGGGCACCTATGATCTGCTGATCCTAGACGAAGCCCACTTCCTGAAGACAGCCGACAGTATGCGTACACGAGCCGTCTTTGGCGGGGGTGGCACGTTCCACCATCTCGCCGGGATAGCTGATCGCTGTGGCTCTACGCTCGCCCTGACCGGCACACCTCTGCCTAACCGCCCGCGCGAAGCTTACACCATGGCGCGGAACCTTTGCTGGGACAGCATCGACTTTGCCACTGAAGAAAAGTTCCGTGAACGGTTTAATCCTTCGATGACAAAAGAGATCATCGACCAAGAGACCGGCAAGACCAAGTTCGTTATTGATGAGCGCACCGGGCGGCACTACGAATTGCAGAACCGGCTCCGTGCCAACTTTATGACCCGGCATCTGAAGCGAGATGTGATGCCGCAGCTCAAGTTGCCCATCTTTGACATCATCTCGATGCAGGAGACCGGCCCGGTTAAGGCCGCGCTCAAAGCTGAGAGCCTGTTGGACATCGACCCGGACACTATTGATGATCTGGAAAGCTCTGACTTCAAGACAAAGGGCGACCTCGCCGTAGTCCGGCGCATGATGGGCATTGCCTTGGCCCCACAAGTCGCTGAATACGCGGACATGCTGATCCAAGGCGGCGAGGAGAAGCTGGTCATCTTTGCGTGGCATGTTGAAGTGCTCAACATCCTTCAGAATGCACTCCAGAAGCACGGGGTCATCCGCATTGACGGGTCAGTCGGGGCGGCGAAGAAGCAGCGTCTCGTGGATGAGTTTATAAATGATCCGTCTAAGGATGTTATCATTGGTAACATTCAATCCATGGGCACCGGCACCGATGGGCTACAGCTTGTCTCCTATCATCTTCTGGCGGCTGAGGCATCATGGGTGGCGGGGGATAATGAACAAATGGTTGACCGCCTCGACCGAGGGGGCCAGAACAATACGGTGCAGGCCGACTTCTTTGTCGCGCCAAACTCGATCTCAGAAAAAGTCCTTGCGTCCTCATTGCGCAAGAGACAGACTACGCACAAAGCCCTTGATGCGAGGATGACATGAAGAACTCACACAAGCTGGCGCTTTACACATGGGAAGTCGGGCCGGGTCTTGACTTTGTTTTTCGGGTGGATTACATGGGTGAGGAAATAGCTCGCCAGACAGTACCAGTGGATGAAGCCACGATGTACGAAGTCTGGGAGGATTTTAAGGCCATGGTCGATAGGCCGCACTGAGGGAAACATCATGCCTAGAGTTTATTCAGACATCGAAGTCGCAAACTTGCAGAACTTCGGTTGGAAATTCATCGGTTTCGAGGACGGGCGTTTCAATTGGGTGCTGCTCAATGACACCGGCTTCGCAATCGCAATTCAGGGGGATGCCCGTTTCAAGGCTGATCTCGCAGCATCGGAGGAAGAACAACATGCTGAAAACCCTACATGAGCTGCGCCGTTGGCTCGCGCAGCACAACCTCAATCGTGACGGCATTCATATCACGTTGGCATTCCCGGATAAGAACACTGCTTACGAAACGGCGCGGGCGTTGATGGCGGAAGTTAGCCCCATCCAAATTTACGCGGATGGCGCAAAGAAACCAGCAGGTGCGGTGTGTACTCATCACCTCAACGGCTTTGATCTCACTATCGCTACCAGCGAGCGCCTTCCCGTCAGTCACACGCTTGTTGAACGGGTGAATGAATTGGAGCGGGAAAACCTTGACCTCCGTTGCCGCCTCGATAATGCTTTACTCGAACTCGAAAGCCGCTTGACTTATTAGCCTGACCATGCGTAGGCTGACGATACCCCTTGCTTGGGGCCTTTCGACGTAGGACTGAGGGATTGGCCGCATGGGCGGATGAGATGCTGAGGGAAAGACGACTAGCGCAGTTATCCTCCTTTGGATACCATCTCAAAGACAGATTGAAACCGGATCAATCGGGGGCACCACCCCACGATCCTGAAGTTTAACTGGAGTGGAAATTATGAAGATCACCGAAATCAAAATCATCTACGGCGATGGCGTAAAGAAAGAGGAATACGGCGCGGTCAAAAAGGCCGAAGCCCACCTCAATGCCACACTGGACGACAACGAAGACTACGGCCATGTGATCGAACAGGTTGCTCGCCTCGCTGTCAATCAGGTCAATGCCATGATCGGTAAGGCTGCGAATACAGCTACCGGCAAGCTCGAAGCTGTGACTACCGACGCTGCCCCGGCCAATGACAAGGCCGCTATCGCTGCCAAGGAAGCCGCCGACGCCAAGGAAACCAAGGCGGAAGTTGTTGCCCAGAAAAAGGCCGGTCCCAAGGCGAAGGCAGAAACCAAGCCGAAGGCAGAAACCAAGCCGAAGGCCGACCCCGCAGCTCTCCCGGAAGATGACGATGTGCTCGTCCTCGAAGACCCGCTGCCTGAAGACCCGGCTGCGGTGGATGACAACACCTTCGATCTCGAAGCTGATGTGACAGTCGAAACGGTCGAAGAAGTGACCGACGCCGACCTCAACAAAGCGGTGCAGACGAAGAACACCGAGATCAGCAACCCCACCAAGATCAAGGCGCTGATCGGTGAGTACAAAACGGACCCGGCAAAGGCTTTCCAGCTCCGTGAAATCCCGCAGGACAAGCGTGCCGAGTTCCTTGAAAAGCTCAGCAAGCTGACAAAATAAGCAGGCCGCACACCACGGCGGGGGAGGGTATGATCCTCCCCCTGACTGCCCATCTCAGGCAACCCTACCAGTGCTGCATATGCTGGTCCCGATGCAGAGGGATATAGTTAAAAAGGGTTGCCCGACATGTGCAGACTAGATGAGAGGGAAAGACTATGACCGATGAAGTTGAAGAACTCGAAGCCGTTGATTTGTTGCGCCGTGCCCCCAAGGTCGAGCGCCCAGCCCACTCGCCCCTTGGTGCCTCTGGTGCTGAACGGTGGATGAAGTGCCCCGGCTCCGTCTCACTCCTGAAGGAGCTGGAGATGGACGAGAGCGATGAGCCGGATTACCGGCGCGAGGGTGTGGCGCTCCATGAAGCCGCCGCCCATTGCCTCGAAAACAATCTTGATACTTGGGAGATCGTGGGTGAAACATTCCACGAGACCGAGATCGTTCCTGACATGGCTGATGCTGTGCAGGTGTACCTCGACGCGGTGCGACCTTCCATTGAATTGGCCAAGGGTCGGCACTACGTCGAGTTCGCAATCTCCTCACCCGTCCATCCCAGCTTCTATGGCACGCTGGACTTCGGGGCGATCACTCCGCAGTTCCTTGACGTGACCGATCTGAAGGGCGGCGAGGGCATCATTGTCGAGCCGGAGGAAAACCCGCAGGCGAAGTATTATGCCTTTGGGATCATCGACGGCCTTGAGCAGATGGGGGAGAAGTTGCATGACGATTATCCCGTCCGCATCCGCATCGTCCAGCCGCGTGCTCATCACACTGAAGGCCCAGTCCGTGACTGGGAGACGACCGTTGGTGAGATCAAAGAATGGGTCCATGACACTCTGGTCCCGGCCATGCTGCGTGCGGAGTACGACGACACCCTCGACGCCGGGGAGCACTGCCGGTTCTGCCCGGCCAAGCTCGTGTGCCCACTCATGCACAGTCTGTTCCGTGCGGCAGCGACACACAACCCGGCTTTTGTCGTCAACTTGAATGACAAGGCTATCGGCCTGTCGTATCAGTACATCCCGGCTGTCAAGTTCTTTCTGAAGGCGCTTGAAGAAGAAACGCTGAAGCGCCTGAACACCGGCAAGGAAGTACGCGGCACGAAGCTCGTGTACAAGAAGTCGAACCGGGTGTTCCGCTCCTCGGTGCTCATCGCTGAGACGGGTGAGACAATCTCCATTGAGGAACTGTTCAAGTCACGGCTGGGTGATGAGGCGTACACAAAGCCGGAGCTGAAGACCCCTGCTGCTATGGAGAAGATCAGCCCTGCCGCACACGAGCTTGTGAAGGAGGTCGCCTTCACCCCGAAGTCCGGCCTGACCGTGGCGCTTGAGAGCGACCCCCGGCAGGCAGTGAAAGTCCAATCGACATCGGAAGCCTTCGGTGCCGCTGTGGCAAACCTGACTGGAGACTAGCATGACCATCTTTGTACTGATCTTAATCGGGGCGCTATCCACTGGTAGCGGGAAATTTGCGGCGCAGCCATTCCCAACGGAGGAAGCCTGCATCGCCGCAGCTAACAAGATGTTGCCGGTGGTCGTGGGAACACCCGACCTCAAAGCATATGGCATAGCCTGTGCAAAAATCGACCTGACGCCTATCACTAACTCTTGACACTGGCCGAACAATCTGCCAGCGTGACGCCACAGAACGCAGGATGATCCTGCATTTAACCTTAAATGGTATGGAGACTGATATGTCTGATGATAAAGATGGTGGCATTTATAACCTCACCTCACCAGTGCAAAGCGCCTTCCCCAATCTGATCGAAGCTCGTGCGGTCGGCAAGAAAGGGAAGGAAGTTGGCAAGCCCAAATACAGCCTCAACTTCTGCTTCCCCTCCGACAGCTCCGATCTCGCTGCGCTGAAGGCGCTCGCGGTCAAACTGGCGAAAGAGAAGTGGCCGGGCGTTGACATCAAAACCCTCCGCTTCCCCTTCTCGTCCGGCGACAAGCTGGCTGACAAGGCCAAGGCGGGTGGCAAGGACGCTGAGTTCTATCGTGGCAAAGCGATCCTCGTTTCCCGTTCACAGTACGAACCCCGCCTGTCCGGGATTGAGAACGGCAAAGTCGTTGACTATGAAGGCCCGGCGCGGATCGCGGCGAAGCCCAAATTCTACAACGGCGTTGAAGTGCTCGCTCAGGTCAACCTCGTCGCATATGATGCGGTGGGCGAAGACGGCAAGCCGGGCGTGACTGCATACCTGAACATGGTGCTGACCACCAACAAAGGCGCAAAGCTCTCAGGCGGCGCGTCGGCAGCGGAAGTGTTCAAAGGCTACGCCGGTTCGGTCACGACTGAAGACCCGACTGACGACGCTTCGGACGACGACGAAATTCCGTTCTGAACCTAGGTGCCCCCTCTCTGGGGGATGAACGGAAGGGGGCTGTTCCTCAACAAGGTGCGGCCCCCACACTTTCACCGAGGGAAAATATGTCTGACTTCCACACATTCTGCCTGATCGACTATGAGACCGCATCACAGTGCGATCTCAAGAAGGCTGGAGCGTGGCGGTATGCTGAGGACATCACCACCGAAATTCTCTGCCTAGGCTATACGCTTGGCAAACCAAAGGATGAGGTCGTCCTGACGGCAGACGACTGCTACCAGAAGACCGGCGCGGCGAAGGAACTGATGCGGCTGGTACTCGACCCCGGCGTCCTATTCGTCGCGCACAACTGCGCATTCGAGAAGGCGATCTGGCGGCACATCATGGTCGCCCAGTACGATTGGCCCGACATCCCTGATGAACGCTGGCATGACACGATGGCAGTGTGCGCCATGAAAGGCCTGCCACTCCAGCTTGAACGTGCTGCCCTTGTGCTGCGCCTCTCCTCCCAGAAGGACATGGAAGGCTCCCGGATCACGAAGGCGCTGTCCAAGCTTGACAAGAAGGGCTACAGCGTCATCACCGATGATAAACTCAACCGGGTACTTGAGTATAACATTGGCGATCTGCACAGCCAGACTGCCTTGCATCGCCGTGTGAAGGGGCTGGGCGCTGAGGAGCGTAAGGTGTGGTTGCTGGACCAGAAGATCAATGAACGCGGCGTGCGGCTCGATATGGAGTACGTGGACGCAGCCCAAGCTATCGTGGACGAAGCAGGCCGACCGTTGCTGGCTGAGTTCCGGGAGCTGACCGGCGTGAACCCGACGCAGGGGGCCAAGTTTCAAGCGTGGCTCGCTGGGCAGGGATGCACCATTCCCAATTTGCAAAAAGAAACTGTAGCGAAGTTCCTGAAAGGAGACATTGATGGCACACTCGAAGAAGACTGGGCGGGCGACGAGGAGGACTACCAAGAGGAAGACGAGCAAATCGAGCTACCTTTTCTGCCAAGGCGTGCGCTTGAAATTCGACAAATCATCGGAAGCGCGAGCATTAAAAAGCTTGTTTCAATGCGTGCTTGCGTCGGCTCAGACGGGAACGCGCGAGGCTTGCTTCAATATCACGGTGCAGGGCCGGGACGATGGGCCGGTCGTCTCTTGCAGCCTCAGAACTTCCCCCGTCCGTCGCTCAAAGTTGATGGTGAAGCGCACGATCCGGGAAGCCTCGTGTCGGCTATCCTCACGCGAGATAGTGAATTTGTACGACTACTCTTTGGTGAGCCAATCGAGGCGGTCGTCAGCGGGCTGCGACACACGATTGTATCCCGTCCCGGTAATGAGCTAGTCGTCGGTGACTTTGCGACCATCGAAGCCCGCATCGTGTTGGCCCTAGCTGGGCAGTACGACAAGACAGACCTCATCGCAACGGGCAAAGACATCTACATCGACATGGCGCAGACGATCTACAAGCGCCCTATCGACAAGAAGAAAGACCCAGCCGAACGCCAGACCGGAAAGAACTCCGTACTCGGACTAGGTTTCCAGATGGGCTGGAAGAAGTTTAGGATGCGCTACGCACAGAAGGAGACGCCGGAGTTCTGCAAAGAGGTCGTCCGCATCTACCGCGAGGAGTTCGCACCGAACGTGCCGAAGCTCTGGAAGGCGCTGGAGCGAGCAGCTATTGATACAGTCTGGTCGGGCCATCCTCACGAAGCCTACGGCGTGCGCTATCAGCTTGAAGATGGGTGGCTGACTGCCCGTCTCCCTTCTGGCCGGAAGCTCTGGTACTTCAATCCGCAGAAGTGCCGCCGCCCGATGCCATGGGACAAAGACGACATCCGGCAGGGCTTCACTTACCAGACGTGGAAGCAGGGTAAATGGGTCACGGTCGATGCCTACGGTGGGCTGCTGACCGAGAACGTGGTGCAGGCGCTTGCCCGTGATCTGCTGGTGGCGGGAATGTTTGCTGCCGAAGAAGCCGGCTTCCCAATTGTCCTGACGGTCCACGACGAAGTGATCGCGGATGTTATGGCTGGACGGGCGGACCCAAAACTGCTAGACGAAGTTATGTGCTATGGAACGCCGTGGGCGAGATCGCTCCGCATACCGATTGCTACGGACTGCTGGGCTGGAACGAGGTACAGAAAATGACAATAGAACTTGTGAACCACGTTGGCTGGTGGATTGTTGCACTCATCATTATTTGGGCAGCCTTCAAGTGACCCAGAAGCTTCACATCATCGCACTCGACCTCGGTGGCGTCAGCGCCTATGCGGTAAACGTCCCCGGCTGGGTGGCCACCGGGCACTGGGATGTCACGCGCGGGCGTAAGGCTTTGCGACCGGAACGGCTGGGGGAGTTCGCTGCTCACCTTGAGCTTCAGTTGATGATGATGGGTGCTCTCGACGTGCTCATTTACGAGCGACCATTTGCCCGTGGTGCAGATGCAACCCGGTCCCTCTGGGGTTACGCCGGGATCGCGGAGAGCTTGGGGCATAAATATGGTGCAGCGGTGCTGGACCTAACGCCTAATCAGATAAAACTCTGGGCCGCAGGCAACGCCAGAGCTTCAAAAACCGACATGCTTGTCGCCGCCAGACGGATGGGTTATGATGGCGAGAATGAGCACGAGGCGGACGCCTATTGCCTGATGATGTATGCCCATACCAAGGCTATCCAAACCCCTGTAAAGAAACCAAGGAAACCGCGAAATGATCGAAACACTCACGGACGCCGAACTCGTGGAGCGCCTACAAGCTCTTGAGCGCCACGATGGCAACAAGTCCGCTGCGGCCAAGTCACTGGGCTTGAAGCGTCCGGCCTTCAGCCAATCAATTGCTACAGCCCTGCAACGTGGTCTGTCGGCAAACACGATCATCCGCGATCCACATGAGAAGGCGAAGCTGGAGAACAAACAGCTCAAGCAGCAGCTCAGCGAAATCCAGCGCGACAATGACACGGCAGCGTCAATCCGTGAAGCGATCTATGGTCTGTCGGCCCAGACGCCGGAGCCGCCCCGTTGGCTGCACCAGCGCCTCAATGCAGACAGCCCCGGCACGCCCATGATGATCTGGTCTGACTGGCACTGGGGCGAGACGGTGCGCCCGGAAGAAGTCGGTGGCATCAACGAGTTCAACTCGAAGATCGCAGCCCAGCGCCTTCAGCGCCTCGTGGAGAATGCCACCCATCTCATCCTGCCGCATGTCAAGAACAAAACTGACGGCATCGTGATCTGCCTCGGTGGCGATATGATTACGGGCGAAATCCATGAGGAGCTTCAGGATACGAACGACGCCTATGTGCAGGAGAGCTTGCTTGACATTCAGGAAAAGCTCATCGCGGCACTGACCTACATGGCGGATCAGTTCGGCAAGGTCTTCGTCCCCTGTGTCGTCGGCAACCACGGGCGCATGACGCACAAGCCGCGCATGAAGGGCCGGGTCTTCACCAGCTACGAGTGGAACCTATACAACCAGCTCGAACTCTATTTCAAAGCCAAGGGCGACAAGCGCGTTCAGTTCTTTATCCCGGATCAGACCGATGCATACTTCAAAGTCAATGGACACCGCTTCCTGCTCACGCATGGAGACAGCATGGGCGTTCGTGGTGGTGATGGCATTATTGGAGCTATCGGACCCATCATGCGCGGGTCGTTCAAAGTTGGCAGAAGCGAAGCTCAGATCGGGCGCAACTTCGACACCATCGTCATGGGGCACTGGCATCAGTACATCTCGACCCGTGGCCTGATCGTCAACAACTGCCTCAAGGGCTACGATGAGTTCGCCCGTATCGGTCTCCGTGCTCCTGCCACCCCCGCTTCGCAGGCGCTCTGGTTCGTCCACAAGAAGTGGGGTATCAACACCCAGATGGAAGTCTTCGTTCAAGACCCCATCACGCCACCGCAGTCGAAAGCGTGGGTGGAAGTCTTTTCAAAGTAATCTGTCAACGGAGGGTTATATGTTTGACATTATGATGCTGACCGAGGAAGACCGTGGGACATTCACGTCTATCCTCGGTTCCACCTACCACGAGCCGGACCTGACCATCGCGCCTGATGGCAAGCCGTATCTCTATCGCTGGTACGTTGTCCCTCACAGCCATGACTACAACGTCTATCTGCATGTGCAGGTGGCAAGCGATCCTGAGCGTCCCCTGCATGACCACCCGTGGAAAAACCAGTCGGTGATCCTGTCGGGTGGATATATCGAATGCATGGGCAGTGTGTTCGGTCGGGGCCGCACTTATCAGACAATCCCGCGCAAGAAGGGTGATGTGATCCAACGCAACGCCGAGGATACACACCGGCTCATCCTGCCCCCGAATATCCCCTACACGATGTCACTGTTCTCAACCGGGCCAGTGAAACGTGATTGGGGTTTTTGGACGCCAGATGGCTGGCGTTCTCACAAGGAGATCACCACGCTCATTGCTGGGGTCTCAAGCTTGAAGGATAAATCCGATGTCAACTCGTAGTTTCTTCGGGGTGCTCACCTCCGCGATGGTGAACATCCTCACTGGCAAGAATGCCAAGGAAGCAGCAAAGCTCAGAGAAGGGCTTGGCCGCATGTGGCAGATTGGTGCCGGTCGCCGGTCGAACCATTTACCCGGTGGGCGCATCGCGCGTGGCTCCGCTGCCTTTCGTCAGGCGATCCCCAAATTCAAATGGGAAGGCAAGGACGCCCGGCCTGCACGGTCATATCGCGCGGCACGGCAAAACGATGCTTGGGCACGGAAGGATGTGGGCAACACAAAGCCCGCCGACCGTCAGGCACTCCTCGCGTATGGGAGGGCGTGATGTCAGAACATCCAAAGCATTGTGCTTGCCGGGAATGCCGCCCGGATTTGTACCAGAGCGTGCCAAAAGGCCCGCTGTCAAAGCCCCTGACCGGAGAAGATGTCTTCAAGCCTTTTGACCTTGAAAAGTTCCGCACCCTGCACGGCGACGAATGCCCTTGTGACAAGTGCCAAAGTGATGTGCTCAAATCCTTCGGGCACAAATCCTTTGTGCTCGGTGGCCTGTCTGAAGAAGACGCCATGAAGTGCTGTGAAGACTTAGCTTGCTATGGCACCTATGTTGTTCGTCTGGGGCCGACTGGACCACATCATGTGCCCCTGAAGGACTATACCGTTTCGATCACCCCCGTTGCGCCTATGACGGCAACTGAGGTGCTTGAGCGCCAGCGGGAGCGTGGCCCGGACCTATCACCCAGCCTTGAGCCGCTTATCGACAATCTCACCGCCTATGCTCGTGGTGTTGAAGACACCTTGAAGGATCGCATCGGTGATGGGAAGAAGCGCAAGGCGACACCACTGGCGACGGGGGTGATCGACTACTTCCCCGACGCACTCTTGGCCGTAGCCGAACTGTCGAGGATCGGCAATGACCAGCACAACCCCGGCCAACCCCTGCATTGGGATCGGTCGAAGTCTGGTGATGAGAGCGACGCTCTGATGCGCCACTTCGTTGATCGTGGCACCATCGACGTACATGATGGTGTCCGGCACAGCGCCAAGGTCGCGTGGCGTGCGCTGGCGCTTCTCCAGAAGGAGATCGAGAAGGACCGCTCACGCAATAGCCGGTGATCCCTCCCGGTAGCAGAAAGCCCCCAGTTCATCGCTGGGGGCTTTTTTGTTCCTGCTCGGTATCAGTGGGGCGTCAGCCGAGGAACCGCTGGGGGATGCCAAGGAGGGTTGCTACAAGGCCGACGAAGCCGGTGACGAGGACGGTCAGGACTGTCAGCCCGGCGCTGCTGCCGACCTTGGTGACGGCCTTGCGCCACGTCCGCAGCCACTGCATGTCCTTCTGGTTCTCGATGGTGTCGTCCGGGTCCACCCCGAACATCCTCATGCCATCACGGAACTCATCATGGATGATGGCACGCAGGCGCTCCTCATCAATCGAGATCACAATGGGGGTCAGGTTCTCGCTCATTGGCAGTTATCCTTGATGTGCGCGGTGAGGGAATTGTAGTCGTCCGCGAGCATCTTGGATGCGTGCCGCTCAATGCCATCTTCGACAAAGTGTTGCTTCAGGTTCTTAGCTACCGGGTCAGCCGGGCCGTTCGCATGATAGTCCAGCGCCTCCGGGATCGGGCAGTGCCCAAGCACGGTGGTCGTGCAGCCGGTGAGCAAGATGGCAGCCACGAGGAGGAGGCCGCAGGCGAACAGGGGACCGTGGATGTTATGGATCATTTGCCTGACATCCCCAGCATGTTAAGGGTCCGGTCGTCCAGATTGCACTCAGGAAGCCGCTCAGGAGCGTTTTGAAGCTGTTTGATGGCATCGGTGGCACCAACGTACCCGGAAGCGTGGCGCTCCTGTGCGGCCTTGCTGACGCCCGTGGCGGCAGTCTGCACCTTTTTGTCCTGAGTATGCTGCTCAGCGACCTTCTTATCCGTGTGTGAAAGGACAGCGTGCTCGAATTGCCAGACCGCTCCAACATAGCCAATCGCCAGCCCAGCCGCGAATGCGACGGCGACATACTGCCAGATCGAGATGAGTGTTTTGAACATGGTCCGTCCTCTGATATGAGGCGACCAGACTATCCCAGCCGTGCGGGCTTGGCAAGAGGAAGGGGAACACTACGGAAACCCTCAACGCACAGCCAATATTCGATCTCCCGGCGACGGGTGAGGCCCGGCAGGGGGGTCAGGACACCATTGACGCGAGCCTTATCCCACTTCAACAGCTCCGGGCAGGCATTGGCCCCCTCACCAGCATTGATACGCCGGAGCAACGTGGACCCGGCATAGGCACCAGAGCCGAAGTTGAACACGAAGTCAGCCATCGCGGTGCGGGTCTTGGGTGACAGCGGCACCTTCGTCAGCCGATCCACCGAGGCCAAGCTAGAGGTGAGGTCTTGGGCGAGCAGCGCCCGGCATTCCTCCGGGGTGTAGCGATGATCCCACTTGACATCGCCAGTGTGACCAGTGCAGGCCGTGGTGATCCCGGCGACATCCTTATAGGGCTTCAGCTCTGTCCCCTCGAAGTCGGGGACCATGACCAACAGCATCGCCATCGTGCCAGCCGCTGAAGCTGCGATGATCTTTTGTTTGAGCGTTGTCAATTGTACCACCCATAAGTTGCCGCGTCGGCTGTGCCCGCCACATTGCCGGGGAAGTAGTTGATGTCACCAGAGTTTGTGAAAACGCCACCACCAAGGTCTGCATTGTATTTCTTTGTGCCCGTGCCTGCGGCCCCGGAGAAGACGAGATTATTCGCCTGCACAACGCCATTACGGGAGCCAAAGGCAAATGCAGTGCTCAGTACCGGCGACCCGACGAGAGTAATCGTTATACTGACAGTTTCTACTTTTCCTAAGAATGTCGCCTGCATATGGATAGCAGAGTTTCCGCTGATGGCATATGCACTAATTCCGCCGATGAATGCGCCGGGTGTGAGGGCTGCATAATGCGCCCCACCACAAGCCCCGAAGTCCACAAGCCCGAATTGCAGGATGCCCGACCCACGATGCTCCAACCCACGTCCGCCCGTAGCAGTAATCTTCATCCCACGGAAGCGGAGGATACCCGGCAATGTGCAAGTGACCAGAACAACGGCTGCGGAGGTTGCAGAGAAAACGACATTTGCGGGAGTGGTTATGTTCCCTTCAAAGAAGACTGAACCGCCGCCCGTCCATGGTTGTGCAATAAGGAGGACATTCACGCCCGATCCCGGAGCATAGGTGCCATCAGCAGTGTTCACCGTGACTGTATAGCCACCGAGGTCCAAGGTTGACGTGATGTAGTCATAGGCTTTCTGGTTCGTCAGCCATGGTGAGCCGACCTCCCCTGTGCCGGTTGTATCATTACCAGTTGGTGTAACATAAAGATTGCGGTTTGCTTTCAGAAGCTCACGCCCCAGAGCGGTAAATGAGATGCCGTCCGGGGAGACAAAGAGAACGCGGGAGGTGTCATCAAGATACATGGCATAGCTGCCCTGCTTGACCTCCCGGCCCATATAGTCTGTGAGCAGAACTTTTGTCATGCGAGTGTAAGCCCCATGACATGAGCGAATGCATGAACACCCTGCTGGCCGTCAGTCTGGTTTACGCCGAAGAAAACGCCCGCTGTATTGATCGCGCCGAGGAAGGCTTCAGTAAACGTGTCGATCTGCTCGAACGTCTCGCCATCAACGGATATGGAAATTGTCACGGTCGTTCCCGACACGACCATCTTCATCCAGACTGGCCCGGTCGGGAAGTGCTCGACAACATCAGTGCTGGTGCTGAAGGTTGTGATATCGGTCCATGACATCCGGCGATAACTCAAGGCACCAGACGTACCGCCAGCAAAGCAGCACGCTTTGATCTTGCCGGAGCTTGTCTCTTTGATATAGAGGCCAAGCGCCATGTAGCGCCGCCACATCGTCGGGGTGCCCATAAAGGCGATCAATGTGAATGAGCTTCCAACTGCGCCTTTGGACAAGAGGACATTCTTGTCCGTAGCCGCCGCGCCGGTCACATCCGCGATAATGCCTCGTGTGGACTGGGAGATAGAAGCAGTTGTGCCACCATCCTTTTCCAACGTAACGTCCGTAGTCAGAGGAAGTACCGGGGTGCTTGCATAGTAGGGGCTGGCACCAGAGGTCGCCCACGCGCTGCCATCCCAGACGTACATCAGCTTTGTGTCGGTTGCATAGTAGAGGCCCATGACACCAGCCGCGAGCGTGAGAGAAGCCGGACGGGCAGAGAGGAGACCCTTGCCCAGATAGTCCGTCATTGTGGTCGATGCAGCCATTGTCAGCTCCTAGATCGGGACGCCAATGGTCTGTCCATTGCCATCATTCATAAAGACCGGGCCGGGCAGCTCGCCGGTCACGAGCGGGAGGACACCACCGGCCCCACCACCCGATTGGTCAACCCATTCTGTGTTATAGTCTGTCCCATCAATCTTGGCTAGTACCTGCCCTGTGGTGCCACCAACGGGCACACCGACGCCATCCGCGCCGTCAGCCCCTGCGGCACCTGTAGCACCCGTGGCACCCGCAGCGCCGCTGTCAGCGAGCAGCGACCAGTTACCTGTCTCTGAAGGCGGGTTGCCCAGAGCGGACGCCTTGACATAGCAATAATAGGTCTTGCCCAGATAGGTGGCGACCGTGCCGACAAAGTAGGTCGTGCTACCAGCCCATGCACCGACGAAGTTCCAGCCACGCGCCCAGAGTATCCATCCGGCATCACCGTTCGCCGGACCAACACCTCCCGGACCATGAGCTGTGGTAGCCAGCCAAGTTGAGCTATTCTGTGTGACGACATCATATGCTGCGTAGGTGTTAGCAGCAGAATAAGCGCCCCGGTCGAGGAAGCCCTGACCATCAGTGCCGGGGGCACCGGGAGCGCCGGGGGCACCGTCAGCACCGGGCGTGCCTTTGATCTTACTCATCGGGATCAGATGCGGTTGCCCGTCACCTGTGTCCGTCCGACCGATCACATAGCCCGGTGGAATTTTCTGCCGGATACCACGGATCGTGATACCGGGATTATTCTTATTCCCCATCGGCCTGCTCCTGCTTGACAGTTTCTACCAATGCAGAACCAGCTTTCGCCATAGCGATAGCACCAGAAACGATACTGTCTGTGTACTGCCGTTTCTCATCAGCAGTCATGTCTTCACTGCGGTTGATCGACTTGAGCACCTTCATCTGATTTGTGATCGCGTCTTTGAAATTCGACACATTGATGTAGGCTGTGAACTCCTTGGATGCCACGTCGATCTCAGAAAAATCCTGATGCTCCACAGCGAGTGCGAAGTCACGATGCGCTTTCAGAACTTCATCACTGTTCTCAAAGAAATTCTGGACCGACTGAGACCCCATGTCAGGATGGCGCACGAAGAAGGCACCAACGAACGGATTGTCCGCCATCTCCTGCGGCTTGACTGGCCCACGAAACGGCTTCTCAAACTGGCGCAACACAGTCATCGGCATTGTACCCGCCCATTGGCGAGCATAATTCTGGAGCACAAGCGGTGAAACATCCGCGACGTTGTAGCCGGGCTTTCCGAGGATTTGCGAAATCTTCTTCGCTGTCTCAGATGTATTGTCATTGTACTGAAGATAACCGGATGCGCCTTCGAGTGACGCAGGCACCAAGGGGCGACCCGTGAACATGCTCTTATTGAATTTGTCCTCAACGACCGGGGCCAACAAGCTGGGAACATACGGCGGGACCATCTGGGCAACGAGGGCTTCGCCCCATTTGTCCATCGCGTGCGGGTCGTCCATCCAGAACTGGTCGAGTGCCCGTTCCGGCAACGTCGAGAATGGATAGGAGCCGACATAGGGCTTCTGGATTTTCACGCGCACCCCATTGATCGGCGGTGTCACCCAGTACATGTCGCGCATCCATTTGGGCAGTTCGCTGTAGCGGTTCGGGTCGTTCTCATCAAGCAGCGCATCATACTGTTTGTTGAGAGCGTACATCACCAGTGTCGGCAGCGTGAAATACAGACCAGCCTTCGCCCATGTGGACGCCGGGCGATCACGGAACGCGGTGCCAACCTGCTCAACGTCCTTGATAGCGGATGGCATGAAGGGAACCATCTTCGCCCATGTGTTCACCCATGCTGCCGTCTGGCGCTCAGCAAAGTCGAGCTGGGCCTTGCGGCTCAGAGCAGCACCCTTCAGCGGGGTGTAGCCGAGTTTGTCCATGCGCTTCATGTAGCCAATGCGAGCTGCCGCATCAGACATATGCTGGATCATCCGCATCGCTTCGAGGGGATGCTTGACGGCATTGAGCACAGCACTCTCCGTGCCGGTCTCACTCCAGATGGCTCGGATGTCCTTCTGCAAATAGTTCACGTCCATATCAGACAATGCCACACCGGCACCACCATTGCGGACCCACGCCTTGTAGTTCTCACTCTGCTTGAAGACATCCATCATGCCAGACATCATGTCGTAGAAAGGCACCGTGGACTTATCAGCGAACGCCGAGTGCGCAATCTGGCTGTGGATGATGACGCGGACGGGGAACTCGACAGCCGCCGTGATACCCGCACGCTGCAAGCTGGCGAACTTCTGGAACAGCGCCACCACCGGGTTCGACTTCAAAGGCATCGGTGTACGGAGGAGTTCTGTCAAACCCTCATCAGCAGAACGCCAGACTTCAGGCAAGCCATCGCGGTACACGACAAAATCATTCGGGCCGAGCTTTGAATGTAAGATACGTTCCGCAACGAATGCCTTAGCACCTTCCTTGGCGAGCGGAGGGATCACCCGACCATTCTCATCAAGGATGTCCCCGGTCATGGCCTTTCCTGTATCTTCGTCAAGGAAGTCCACCTTCTCGATCTTCAGCAACCCTGTGTCATCAGGATGCTTCTGCATGTGTTCCTTCACAGCATCGACCAATGTGAGACGGGCACGGTTGCGATCAGCCTCAGCGATGATCGAATGCAGATTGTCGATCTCGGTTGTCACCGGGTCGATCACTTGCTTCTTCGAGCCTGTCATCTTCTTCAATGGATTGCGGGCTTTGAAGAAGCGTCCCATGACGGGGCGGTAGCCTTCATCGACCACACGGCGCATGACAATGTGTTCGCGGTTGAGTTCCTTCAACGCAGCAGCGCCAGCCTTGGAGAAGCGGCCAGACGCAACGGCGTAGTCAATCGAAGCGTCCTTCGCCGCCCGCATGATCGTGGCAGCGCGGTCGTACTTCTTGCCTGCAAGTTTCACGAGGCGCTGCGCCTGCGCGAGATCAACACCTGTGTCAATGCCTTGTCCGGCTTTCTCGATGGCGCGTTTCGCCAGACGATAAGCCATGAAGCCAGCCGCGTCGCCGCCGTCTTCTTTCACAGCTTTGTAGGCGGCGATGAAGCTATTGTCGCTTGTGTGTTTGATCTCACCCGGCGTCGGCTCCAGTGTGCCGTAGCGGATGAAGTAGCCCGCACGCTCCTTGCTGGCGTAAGTCTGACGCAGCATGTCCTCCACGCCAAGCTTGTCGCCGGAGATGCCGAGTTTCTTGTCGATGGCATTAGCGGGTTCAAGTTCGCTCTGGAACTGGGAGATGATGCGGCGTGGCTGCATCCACGCGAAGCGAGCTTCTTTGTCCGCAGGCGCGATGATGTCGTTGATCTTCTCGACCAGCACATCTTCAGTCATGTGCATTGTGTCGTCAGCGATCTTCTTTGGTCCACGCTCCGGCTGGATGATCTCACCATCAATCGGGGGCTTCGGCGGCTCATTGCCATTCCCTCCACCGCCACGTTCAGGCGGCAGAATTTCCCCATGCAGGGTCTTGTTGCCGGGCGGGGGTGCCCAGTTCTCGTCACCCTGCACTGCAAGCTGGCTGTCAATGTTCTCACCGATGAAATCTTCTTTGACCGCACCCATCTCCTGCGCACGTTCAAGATACCGCTGCGTCTCAAGCGGAAGCTGGCGCACATTACGACCATTGGCAATGAACGAACGAGCGCGACCCGGCCCTGCATTGTATGCAATGAGCTGAGCAACAGTATCGCCGGGGAAGCGGGTGGCGAGGTCTTGGGTGATCGCGCGGGCGACCTTCTCGTTATAGGCAGGCTCCGTCAGACGGGCAGGGTCAAACCCGAACTGACGTGCTGTGTTCGGCATGATCTGGTAGCGACCGATGGCACCGGCAGGCGACACAACATCAGCTTCCAAGATGCCCTTCGCCTTCGCGTAGTTGGCGCTGCCTTCGAGTGTAGCAATCAAGTCGAGGTGAGTATCTTGCGCGGCTTTGACCATCTCCTCCGGCGTGATCTCCGGCGCGGCCTCGTCTGGCTTCTTGCCCGCACGCTGCATCGCTTCTGTCTGAAGGCGCTGGATCATAGTCGCGTGTTCTTCATGCAGGGCAAAGCCAGCATTCTGCAACCCATCGAGATCGGGAGAACGGGAGGGTTTCTCGAAAGGTTCCGGGTCCGGGGTCATCGCCGCATCAGCCACAGGCGTCACGGGATCACCAGACGCAGCACGCGGCGCATAGACTTCCTGTGCGAAGGCCGGGTCTTCTTTCATGCGGGTGACGGCTTCGTCCGGCCTGAAGCCGGTGCGAGCGTAGATGTCCTGAAGGTTCTGTGCAATGTCAGCTTGCACAGCCGCCTCTTGGGCTTTTGAAAGCGGCTTGGCTCGACCTCTTGTCACAACCGCCATCGCCAGAGCAGCACCAGCACCCAGCGTGAAATCTTGTTTGTCTGGCATATGACCATCAAGTGCACCGCCCAATGCCGTAGCTGTCGTTGCATTCGCCACATAGTCACCAATGCGACCCGCGACCTGAGTGCCACCCTTCTCCAGAATTTTTCCGCCCAGCTTGCCGCCGACCGGACCCGCGATGCCACCCGCGATGGCTGACTTACTCGTCTTAATGGCGATGTCCTGAAGGCGTGTCCAAAAGTCTTTGAAGTAGTTGCCATTGCGATGAGTGTAATAGTCCATAAGAGTTTCACGCATGGCCGTGGGGACAGCCATTGAGCCTGCGCCAGCACCAGCCAAACCACCAACAACTGTGCCGGGTCCGGGGGTAACTGCCGTACCAGCACTAGCACCAGCACCAGCACCGACCACAGCACCAACCACGCCGGGCACAAAGTCACCAGCAATCTGCCCACCCATGGTGAGCGCATCGGCCATCCATCCGGCTTTCTCATCAGGCACCACGTTGGGGTTCTGCCCACGCAGCACCAGACCAGCAACAGAGGACTGCCAGCCCGCCTGCAAGGCTTCTGTGGCGCTCTCAGCTACCTTGGGGCCACCACCGCGCACGGCTGCTCCAACGTCATTGTCAAGGCGTGAATAGTCCGGCTTGGTCTCACCCCAATAGGCATCAACCTCCTCATTCGAGAAGCCACCACCAAGCAGCTTTTCAGTCTGCTCAACCTTCCAGCTTTCAGCTTCTTGCTGGGAGAAGCCACCAGCTACGAGCCGCTGGTATTCTTGCATCCCGGTCGCGGTTGTATCAGACATCACCCACCTGAGCGTTTAAGGTAATCAGCGGCGCTTTCACCCGGCAGGCGTTTCACGACTTCCTGATCCGGGTTCTTGACAAAGCCAGAAGTCTTCCCCGTTGCATTGCCGATGGTCAGGTCAATGGCTTGCTTGGATGAATAGGTGTACTGCCCCACATCCCTGCCGATGAAGTCTTTGCTCGACGGGTTTAGCAGATCATCCGGCGACTTACCAGCATCAATCCCAGCTTGGAATTGCTGCCGCTTCTCGACTTGGAAACGATAGAACTGCTGATCCCCCGGCGCGTCATAGCTCTTGAGGATCGGGTTTGACTTTGTGATCGTGGATTTGTAACCGCTGAAGAACCCTTCGAGCTTTTTATTCTGCTCTGCCTTCGCCGGGTCTTTGTCGGCATCGCCAACTGCACCCTTGTAAAATGTGAAGTCTTTGTCACTCAGGAGACCAGCAGCACGCGCCTGATAGACTTCGGCAAGCGCGAGCGCACCGGGCGTACCTTTGGGCACGAACATGCGATCACTGAAGTCCTGATAGACCAGCGGGTCTGTCACAGCGGGCATACCGGCTGCTGCTTCACGTTGTTTCGTCGCCCCGAAATCGAGCATTGCGCGGGCCAAGCCTTGAGGAGCATTCGGCATCAATGCCAATCGAGCCGTCTGCTTGAAGAAGTCCGGCTTGATGTTGATAGCGCCAGTATTGGGATCAACCGACTGGGCGACGATCTGGTTAGAAGCCGAGACCACATATTCCGTCTGCTGACGGCGTAGCTCTGTTTCAGCAGCTTTCTGTGCGGATACAGCAGCCCGTTCTTGGCTATCAGCGTAGCCATCGAGCTGGGCGATTTTCTGAGCGTCAAGGAGGCCATCGAACTGACCACTCGCCGCTGCTTCGCGGAAAGCAGAAGGGTTGCGGTCGATCATACCAATCGCAGCAGCCGACGCGATATTCGACCGTCCTTCATCAGTCAGCTTTGTCCGAAGCTCAGATGCCTGCTGGGCGGTCAGGTTTGGGTAAGAAGCAATGGTCGCCTCGATACCAGCCTCCAACAAGGGCAGAGCACCACGCATGGCAGAAGGGTCCGCAGCCACCGCATTGGTGTAGGAGTTGACCATCGTGTTGATGTTCGACACAGCCGCATCACCAGCCATTGCGGACTGGTCAGCGGTTGTCTTCTCGAACATATGCATCTGAAGCTGGTTCGACATCCGGTCATAAGTTTCCCGGCCTTTGTCTGTGGACAGATCAATGCCCAGCTCATCCAACGCCGGGCGCATAACGTCTTCACGCCACTTGCTGCCAGTGTCGGGATCATTCGGGTCTGAGTTCTTCGCGGTGTCATTCCATGACTGAGTAAGGCTCTCAAACGTCTGGGCATATTTCGCCGCCAGAGCGGATGTCTCTGACCGCTCCGCTTCACGAACAACCTTGTCCCCAATCGTCTTGATGGAACTCTCTGCCTGCCGACCCATGCTGTCGTAATCTTGGCGAAGATGTTGAGCGGTATAGCCGAACGAATTGGCCCCACGGTTGTCCCCGCTGAACCCGCTCTGAGTATTCTGGTAAGTGCGAATGTTAGGCATCGGCTACCCCTTAAAAAAACATGCCAGCGATTTGAACTGCGCCGCCAATGAGATCGGCAAACCCACTCGCACTCGACCCGGCTGCTTGCTGGCCGTAGGCATCCCCCTGCTGGCGGTAGCCAGCGGCTGTGATCTCACCCTGCATTGTCAGGAGCTGCTTATCCAGCGCACCTTGAGCCGCACTGGAACGCATCAGGTCGAGAGCCGACCCCGACATCTTAAAGCCTGCTCCGGCGACATCACTCTGCATCCCGCCGAGCACTTGATATAGGTTCCGATCAGATTGAACTTTCTGGATGCTCGTGCTGAGATCAGTATATCGGGCTTGCTGGTTAGAGAGGTTTGATGCATGACCTTCTGCATCAGCAGCCTTGAAGCTGCCGAACGCGCTAAAAAGATCGTTAGCCACGCCGCCGATGCTACTCCACGTATCTGCGTCCCCAAAAGAGGACGCGAAGGATGAGCCGCCCCCAGAGGAGCTGCTTGAGGAGCTTTTGTAAGGCGCTTGTCCTGCGGGCATGTTAGCGATCCTGTGTCTGGATGAAGCCACCGATTGCCAATAGGTTCAGAGGATACGGGCGATCAATAGTCCAGCAAAGCATACTGTCGAAGCTGTAATTATCATCTATGATATTCCAATGCACCCCAGAAAACAACTGGCTCTTTTTGTACGGAGTTCCGCCTTTTGTCTTGAACAGCGCCGGGCGTGCCTTGTTAAACTCAGTGCCAAAGCTGACGGATTGGGAGTTCTGGAGCAGCACACCAAATTGATGCTGGCGACGCTCCTTTGCAAACCCCGGCCCGTTGCGAGCGCCAGTGTCAGCCTGCCCAATGGGGCGCAACACTTGGCCCTTGCTTTCATAGCTATACCCAATGACCGCAGGGATGCTATAGCCCGCTGTTTGGGTGATCGGATAGGCGAGGCCGGGGCCAACAGTCAGGCGGCAATAGGTGTTGCTAAAGGCGTCCGGCGTCGGTGAGATCGGCGCGGGCGCAGCGGGGATGTCGAGGAGCTGACCGAACATGATGATCTCGCCCTTCGCGTCGCTGAAGCCTTGTGCGGCGCTTGATGTCAGCCCGGACACAGTGGTTTGATCCGCGATGCTGCCATCAACCGTGTTGATAACATACACATCGTAGGTGCCGCTGCCGGTCGTTGACTGGAATGCCAGACCACCATGGTTTGTCTCGATCCGCATATCATTCGGGAAGCCCGACACCGGGGTCGCCCAGAGCACGCTTGCATCGAGTTTGCTGACCTTCACAACATAGTTTTCGTTTGTGGGGGAGCCGACTGTGTTGTTCACAAACAAGATCAGATTGCCGTCTCGTCCATCCCGCGTGATGGGACCGACCGCTACGAAGTGCGCCCACGTTGCGTCCACATCTTCTGGCGCGATGTCTCCGATACGAAGGCTATCCACACGATCTTCAAGTGAAGGGAGCGCAGCACCGAACTGGAGGAATTTTCCGAGGAAGCTGCCGAAGTAACTGAACAGCCACGTCAAGACGAGTTGCACCACCGCGCCAACGACTGCTGCGAAGATTTGCTCTGCCGCGCCGGGGATATGCAGATAGGTCGTCAGCGTCAGCCGGTAAAGCTGGAGCGGCAGAGTAGAAGCTTGAGTGACTTTATCCTTGACGAGCGCATAGCAAGACGCGGTTGAATTAAACATGAACTCAGCGGTCTCGCCATCGCAGAAGCGAGCACGAACGTCAGGCGGATAAGTCCAATAGCTGTCGCGCACAACATCCCACCGGCTCGGTGCAGACGGTGGGGAAGAATTAGACAACCCACCTTCTGTGTCTTTATAAACGACCTGAGAGACTGTCACTTCATCATCAATCGCGTAGATCGACCCAGCGACCCACGGGGCGGGTTCTCCTTCCGGGTCATGGTTGAGATTACCATTGTCCACACTGATCCAGTTGACTTCGCCAGTCTCAGCCGCATAGTCCCCAAGCGCCGGATAACCACCCGCACTCACCGCATCACCCTGCGCATAGGTCGTGCCGGAGTTCCACGCCGCTACGCTCGCGGGCGTGCGTGCCGTGAAGGACGGGAGTGGGTTTTTGATCTCCCCAGTGAGATTGCCGAAGCCATCATCCTCAGCCTCTGGGTATGCGTATTCAAGCAGCTCTACTGTGTCAAAGGAGAGCGCCTGTGATTTGGGGTCGAGATGCGCGATGGTTTTGGCGGTGCGATACATGGCGAGTTCGCCATCGCCTGTTGCTTGGGCCAAGAGAAAGCGAGACCAGTGATTTGCCAAGCTCACCAGCGCCGAAGACGCCGGGTAATAGTCTTCCCGGTTAGCTGTCGGCGGTGTGGCATCGTCAATGCCGAAGCTATCAACGAGCGCAAAATCTGACTTCTGGATTTTCCGAAGGACCGTGTAGTTGCTGCCGGATGAGGGGAAATAGATGTGGTCATCCTCCCCGTTGCCATGACAAACAGGTGCAAGGATATGGTTGTCCGGCGCACCCACTCCGTCGAGGATCGTTGGGATTGTGGCTTCAAGAAGCTGCGTGCCCGACGAAATATCGAACTTGCGGATACCAGAATAAACCTCGTCACCGTAGGTGTACGTGTAGAGCCAATCGTTCTCCCAGTCGATGTGGAGAGCACTGTCGCTATACCCCTGCACACCTGTCTCCGGCCCGATGTATCCAAGCACGAGTTGGCCGGGCGGGATTGCGGGCGGGGGGATCACAATGTTGTTGTTCACAAAGACAGCCATGCCACCAAAATCTTGGCCGCTGTTCGATACCGCTTGGAGGTATGCAGCAGTAAATTCCCCGTCCGGGTCTGATCCGAAAGGCACTGTGATGAAGCCATCAGCAACGAGATAATCACCACAGTCAAGACCCGCTGCCCAGCATGAGACCGTCTTGCCATTGAGGTGGTTGAGGCCGTAAAACTTCACAGTCTCGCCATCAACCTCAGAGCAGGTTGGTGTCACAGCATTATCAAGAAACCATGCGTCGGTATTCCCCCCGTCCTCATCAAACAGGTCTGTCATAATCTCGATGCGGTAATCATCCGTATCAGGATTATATGTCACCATCGTTAGGCTATCGAGATTACCATTGACGCTGGGGCCAGTGGTGAGGCTCGTCACAGTGTTTCCAGAGCCAAGGACATGGCGATGCCAGCCGTTGAAGACGGTGGCTTGCTGCCCATAGCTGGCTTCACGCTTGTAGGTGCAGCCGATCAGAGAACCATCAGTACAACGCGCCCAGATGACCGGAGCCAGCTCCTGTTGGTAGGCGATCTCCCTGATGCCCGGCTTCGTCAAATGCTTCACACTCACGCAGAGATTGTGCGCGGCATAGCGGTTTGTGAACACATCCGGTGCAAGATCGAGGAGCTTGCGGCCCAGCTTCTGCACCATGATGACAGATGAACCAATGGTAATCGCTTCGGCATCCGCGCTGCCATAAAGGGTCTTGCGCTTCGCTTGGATAGAGCTTGGCGTCAGAGGGTCGCTGAGGTTCGACGCTGAGATCAGCCACTCACTGCTCTTTGTGCCGACAGCGATGCCCTGATCGTTCGGCGCGAACCAGAGAAGCGGGTTTTCTTCCCCGCTGTCGAGAACATAAGAAATTGCATCTGCATCCGAGACAGTCCCATCAGGAGCTGTAGGTGCAAAGTCAAACGGGTTGCCACCAGCACGCGAGCCATCAAAGCGGTTGGCCTCGTTACTACCAAACCACAGACGACCCCCATGATAAGTGCCACAGGTAGGCCAGCCGGTTGTGTCCGAGAAAACGCCCGCACGCCAGATGCGAATTTCACCCTCGTAGAGCAGCGGCCCGCCAAAAAGCTGCAAAGTGATCTGCGTCTGAGACACCACAGAGACGATGCGCCCCCACGTCCACACGGCGAAACTCTCACCCGATACAGGTGCCCATGCAGTCTCATTCGTGTCGGGCGGCACGCCCGTCGAACCAGTAAGCGCGGTGTAATAGCCGAGGTTATATTTGACGATAGCCCCACCAGAATAGACCGTGCCAACCGCCCACAGAGGCGGCTCAGAAAACAAACGGATGTGGCGACCGACATCCCCGGCAGCAAACCCCGCCTGCCCCGGCGCGAGGCCGTTGACATTCTGTGTCCAATAGGTCGGGCTTCCTGCGGGCGTGTGCCCCACATTATTGCTGAGGATGGACACATAGCTCAAGATGCCCGAAGTCACCACATCCCCTTGGCGGTAAACCCTGTCAACATCAAATGCTTGATAGGTAACATCAAGAGTGATGACCCCTTCGGTCCCGGTAGGGTTCATCACCACCCCGTCGATGGGATCGAGATATGGCCCGTCAATAAAGTCAACAGGCCCGAAGCCGAGCTGGGCGAACACATCATTTGTTTCGTCTTTGAATGACCCGGTGATCGGCACGACAACTTGGGGCTGAACCCGCCCATGAAGGAGGACCATCGACCGATCACTGCGCACACCACGCACTTCCTCCAGCATACTGTCTGTGTACGGAGTTGTGTATTCCAACACCTTACCGACATAAAGGATGTTGGCAGCGAGGTCCACAGTTGAGCCGTCGAATGCGGCACCAGTGGCTGCATCGGCCAAGCTAAAATGGAACCCGTCGATCACGGTGATCTTGAACTGCCGATTGATGAGCTGCTGAGCGACAGTTGTATCCGCCGCAGTGGGCGAAAAGAGTACAACGGTGTCGCCTGTAACCCAATCAACCGCCTCGTGGCTCAGTTGTGCCACAGCGGGGGTAGCATCAGATAGCGCCGCTACAATGTTGATGTCACCCTGCACAACAAGGTTTGCCCCGCTCAGAAACCGGATGAAGCCATCCGTCAACTCAAGCGTGTACGGAGCGCCTGTCACTGAGCTAAAAGACATGACACGAGCTGGCCCGGCGTTCTTTGTGAGTGTGGCGAAACGTGTGCCAACACGACGAACCCATGCGCTCTCCTCGATAGGGAGGCCGTTATAGCAGATGTTCATCGCCGTGCGATATTCGGGGTTGTCCATCCGGCCTTGGGAGAACTGGGACCACTCGCCACCAAGGAAGGACGTTTGAACGAAACTTGCGTCAGCCATCTTATTGCCTACAGGTGATGAGGTCGTCTTCGGGGGGTTCGGTCGGGCCGGTCTCGATACCATTCACAGTACGAGCTTCGCCCATGAACTGCTTGTACATTGACGCGATCATGCTCACCTTCGACACCGACTGGGTGATGATCTCGCAAACCTCAAGCGCGATCCGGCAGGCGAAACCCTCAAAGAACATGGCATCAAATTTGTCCACATCACTCACATCCACGACGCAACGCAGGATGATAACCTGCGCCTCACGTGTCACGAAGTAGTCGTTCTCGAACACCCAGTCATTGTACATATTCCCAGACGGTGCGCCGAGGAAAGAAGACGAGCCTGCCTTCGGATCAGCCGGGGCTTCCCGGAGGAAGCCGTGGGGCAGCATGAACACATTGCGAGCTTCATTCGTTTGCGCCGGGCTAACGCCAGCCGGATAGATGAAATTGAGGGGTTCGAGCGTCGCATTGACTGTCTGCCATTTACCTTCATTCTGACCCACCTGACCAGCCGGTAGGCTGATCCATGGGCTGATCGACACATAGGTCCAATAGGTGTGAGTGGTGTCCGTGACCGGGTTGTGGTTCAGGTTGCCAGAACCAACAGAGGTATAGACATTACCATCAGACGCTACAACTTGTGTGGTAGCAGCATATGTTGTGCCTGCATCCCAGTTGGATACTACACCCGGTTCGTTGTTGAGATTGAGGATAAGGTTGCTCACCCACGTCGCTGCCGCATGCGTGACACTCTGGCCAAGCCTGAAGGTGGTCAGGGCGTCCCAAGCGGACACCACGCCCGGCACGTCCTCATTCTGATCCTGCGTGGATAGATAGACCGCGTAGCCAGTGTTGGACGGCGTATAGACCAACTCACCAGAGAAGTAGGCCGTCTCACTATCAAAAGGCGTGACCGTCACCGGCCCGAAGTATTGTGCCCAGTCGCTCGTGGTGCGCGGTGCAACACCCGGCGCGATCCGGCGCGTCGAGATGAACCAGATGCCATCAAAGCTGACTATTGTGTTTGCCAGATAGGAGGCCGATGCCGAGTACGCGGCAGGCACCAGCCGGTAGGCGTTCACATTGACTGCACGCAGCGCGATGCGCCGGACAGCGAAGCGCCAGACATTCCGGCGCAACTCCGCTTGACGAGTGCTGTCATACAGCTCCCGAATTTCAGCGGCTTGTTTGCTGTCCTCAGTCCACAGAGCACCCGGCTCGATGCGGGTAGCACCACAACGCTGAAGGGCGCGGTTTGCTACATTTGTTGAGGTCTTCATTGGCGGAACTCCTACCGCCAGTTAGTTCGGGATGCGGCTGGCGTAAACGTATGCGGCTGATGCACCGGCACCGAGGTTAGCGCGGACAAGGCCCGCTGGCAAGTGGATGTTGACCCACCCGGCTGCGAGAGCGTCCCCATAAGGCACCCAGTCGCCATGCGGGTTCTTGATTTCAAGAACGCTGGTGCCGATGGTGCCGGACGCGACGATGGCGTAGTTGCCACCGAGAACTGGCTTCCCAGCGTCGGTGAGAGCGCCGGTCTGATCTTCGGCTAAAGCGAGTGTTTCTGTTGCTTCGAGTGCCATGAGCCTTACCCCAGCAACGTGGCGGTGCGACCATCGTTGATGACCCGCTCGACTGCTTCGAGGATCAGGTTCACATCAAGGCGTGTCTTGGTCTTGCCATCGAGCTTGGTCAGGTCGATACGGACTTCGACATCAGTGCTGCCGGTCGAGGAACCAACTGTGGCTTTATCGGGCGAGTAATCTGCGCCCACATTGAAGCCGATATAGAGGTCTGCCATTGTCGCCGTCCTTATTCTGTCAGAACATTGGAGCCTTTGAGCACTTCTTGGATGGCTCGCAAGGCTACCGTAAGTTGATATCGTGTGACGACTGTATCAGCATTGAACAGGAGTGTCACGTCCGAAGCGACAGATGCATCAACGGGGGCCACATCAAGAGCGTCTGCTGCGAGAATGGCAGCGTCAATGAGGGTGTTCAAACCGTTCGCTGCGGTGACGAAAGTGTCCCATTGGCCGCGCAGGGCATCAACGTGAGCTTCTGTCGGAGAAGCCGCGTCTGCCTCAAGAGTGGCGACAGCAGCTTCCACACCCGTCTGATCGGGCTTGGCTGCGTCAAGGTCGTCCACCAGACCCACGACCACATCAACGCTGGCTGCGTACTCACTGACAGCAACAGTCACATCCGGTGCGGACGTGGCATAAGGTGCAACAGGAAGGATGGTGGCGATGTATGTGGGGCGTGCCATGTGGCTCTCTCAGGTTTGAGGGGTAGCTGCCCCGGCGCTACCCTTCAGTGATGTTGCGGGGAGGGGACCGCTCACACATATGGGGTAGCGCCGGGGAGACCTCGTTAATCGACGTACTGGGCTTCGACGCCGAGGAGAGCGCCCGTGTTGATCGTGGCCGAAACGGAAACCACGACATCAAAGAAGCCACCCGGATCGGCGGTAAGGCCCGCTGCCTGCCAGAGCGGCAGATTGCGTTCGTTCAGCGTGTAGAAGCCACCTTCGCCCACAATGTCTGTCGGCACCACGGCGTTCACCACCGAAATACTCTGGCCGAAGAAATCGGCGTCGATCACGGTGCCCTGAAGGGCAGGCTGCGTTCCGTCATTCGTGGCGTCGCTGTAGAACAGGCCAACGTGGACTGCGGAGCTGCCTGCCATCGCGGCAGCTTCAAAGATGATATGCTTCACCACCGCAGCCGAGGGGAGGCGGACCAAACGGTATGTCGAGCTGGTGTCGTCAGCCGCAACGGTTGTGATGTAACCATTGACAACACGAAGCGCACCGGCTGCACCCTTGCCAGTCGTATTCGGAACCGGAGGAACGGCGTCGAGGTTGGTGATGACGGCGGATTTGAGAACTGAAGTGCCCATGTGAATTTCCTATGATCTCTACGGAAGGGTGAGGGTCAGGAGGTGGCCGAAGCCACCCCCATCATCTCGCTTACGGAGTGATGTCTGCTCCCGTTGTATCGAGGCACGCGATCTGGAGAACCTTGCCGGGCTGCGTGCGGGTAGCGCCGAAGGAAGCGGACGTGTAGAGATCGTAAGGCTCACCCGACAGGTCGTTGCGGATTGAAACACGGTTGGTCGTTTCTTTCCACATACCGAGATGCAGGCCGGAGCGGGCGAAGGCGAGCACACCACGAGTGTTGGTCGTGAAGGTCGGCAGGCGCTCGCTGTCGATGATGTCGAAGCCAAGGAAGCGTTTGATGCGACCTTCGACAAGGACCGGGCGGTCGTTGTATTCAGACGAGACCACCTGAACCTGCTTGAGCAGATCAGCTTCCTGCTGCGAACCCATCGCCAGCGACACCGGATCGGTATCGAGATCGACATGGTTGTGCTTCAGGATGCGCTTCGCTTCAATGAGCTTGGCGACCGTGAGGCCGGTTGCAGCGGAAGCACCAAAGCTGTCCGCGATGCGGTATGCCGTTGTATCGAAGGTCTCAGGGACCAACGAGCCAGCGTCCACACCGAGCTGGGCGATTGCAGTAGCCGCCACGATGATCGCGTCATCCCATGCACGACCGACCGCATTGGTGGCGTTCTGTGCATAGACCGACTTCGGATCAACGATGGTCTTGAGTTCATCGAAGCTGTCGATGAGCTGGTCGATTTCACCGTCCTGCGGGAAGACCCAACGACGCTTAAGTTCAGCGTCCTGACGGTTCTTGGGGGCGAAGCGACCGGCAGGTGCCTTGAGCTGGATCGCGCCGACCTGATTGATCGGGGATGCCATCTTGGCAGTATAGAAACCTTCGGTCACGCGACCACGGAACTTGGAACCCATTTGCTGAAGCAGGAGTTCGATGTTCGTGCTGAACTGCGTGGTAAACAGTTGAAAAAGATTTTCGCTCATGGCAATGCCATCCTATTGGTTCACGTTCACAACTCTAGTGGCCGTGTCCTTACGGTGGCCGCGTTCCCTACGTCCGCGTTCGCGGGTCTCGCAGGGAATGTCCAGCCGGATCGCTTTTGCCGCTGGGCGGGACGTGATTTCCACTTTCCCTACGGGCCGCGTTTCCGGCTGGTTCATCCTGAAGCTAGTGCAGACAGGAAAGCCTGTCAACACCCTTTTGTAATTTTATTACCGGCCCGTCCGGGCGCGGCTGGCTTCCGTGTCATCGCCGCCGTTCGCAACGGTCAGAAGATCAGTCAATTCCTTGACTTTTGCAGTGTCACCGTTGAGATAGGCTTGTGTCCAAACCTTATCAGCCTTCAACGCGGCAATGCGGTCTTTGGCGGCTTCCGCCGTCACGATACCGCCCGTGTGCTCGCTCGTGATGAATTTATCTTCACCGATCTTAGAACCGATGTTGATAAACATTTTCATCACCGCCGTATAGCCGGAGACCTTCTCCAAAGCTGTGATGGCTTCGGGTGTGATGCCCAGCTTTTCAGCCGCACGCTTTGCGACCGCCATGCTCACATCATAATTTTGGCCAAGCTCTTTGCGCATCGCATCGCGCTCAACCTGCACAGCGGCCTGATCGGCAACCAGCTTTTCAGCCGCTGTCTTGCCATTGTGCTCAACGATGTCACGGATCACGGCTTCACCCATCGCTTTGGGCAGGCCGTGCTTATGCGCCGTGGCGCGGAGAAAATCAGCCATCGGCTTCGTCGCTTCATTCGTAGCGAGTTCGCCAACTTCATAGCCTGCTGCTTCGGCGGGTTTGCCGAGGCGCGTCCAGACTTTGTTCCATCCATCAGCGTCGGTTGCTTCTTTCGGAAGGCGGACCATTTCAGCAGCCGGGGCACCAATCAGCTTTTCAGCTTCACGGTGAGCACGGATCGTGGAGAGAGCAACTTCGTTGACGGGCTTGTCCACGAGGCCACGGTTCTGGAGATAGCCAGCAATTTCCGGGTCAGCGCCATACCAAGGTGCGGTAGCTGCGGCGGCTGCGGCGGCTGCGGCGGCTGCGGCTGCCGCTGCCGGGTCAACCGTGCCCGCTGCCGGGGGTATTACTTCATCAGCCATTGATTTTAGTCCTTGTCATCGACCAGTGGAACCCCGCCGTACAAGGCATAGAGCTGTTCACTGTTCAGGTTGAGGTGCTGCTGAATGCGGCACCATACTTCACGCCGTCCCTCAAGGGCCGCATGAATACGTGCGTCGGCGTGAAACGTGGTTTCATTGGCACGACAGAATTTCATCAGATCACGGAGGACTTCCTGACCAGCAGGCGTTGCAAATGCTTGCTGGTAGTGGGTCTTCCGGCGCAACAAGAAGTTGCGGGTATTGATCGCCAGTTGGTTGATTGACATATCACTGTCCCTCCGGGTTTCCTTGTGGAATGACGCCCTTAGCTTTAGCGTCCGTTTCGGCCTTCATTATCGCAGCCGCAGCCGGAGCAGCTTGGATTTGTTCTTGGCGCTGCTGAGCCGCAGCACGAGCCTGCTGCTTGGCCGCAACCTGCTTATCATCCGACATCCAACGGATCGGTGTTGACTGAATTTCCGCGATCTCAGGGATAGCAACATCAAAGTTGAAACGGTCGAGCAACGAGACATCACCTGTGATACCCACCAGCTCCTTGACTGTTTCGACGGTACGCATGAAACCAGCGGCTTCCTGAGCACGCTGAGCGCGTGACAGGGGCGACGTGTACACAGTTTGGTATTCGCCCTTAGCTTCTTTAAGGATGCCGGGCATCGGCGCGAGAAGACCAAGTTCTGACATGAGGTCGAGTTCGCGGTCAATCATCGGGCCGAGATATTCTGACTGCTGGCGACCAACAGTCGGAGCCATCAGGATGCCCTTCTCATTCGTGCGCTCGATCACCTCAGTTGCGGTCATCGTAGGCGTCTCTGTCAGGATTTGGAATAGGGTTACAAGGAAGGCATCATTGATGAGCGCCCGTTCCTCTCCCATCATCTCTTGAGTGATCTGGATGTCACCAGCGGGCAAGATGTCCACGAGACGTTTGCCATCCGGGTTCATGCCGCCCTTATTCAACGCGCCGGGGCGCATCGAGAAATCGACAAGCCCATCATCGCCGGTCAGCAGCACCGGATCGGCAGCGCGGTGGCCAGCCTTCAGGAAAATCCGCTTCTCTGCATTGAGGGTCTTCAGGGCAGGCAGGACCATCATGGCCGGGCCGCGTCCATACACTTCGCCCGGCGACTGGTCGTATCGTGTGATGGCGGCGGGGAAGCTATTGTAGCCACCTTCGCTCATCAGGCATTGACCCTGCACGCAGACGTAGTAGCTACCCCAGATTTTACCCTTCTCATCCAGCCGCGCCGGATCATAGTCTGTACGCGGACGAACACAGTGATAGAAGTCGAATAGAGCGTTTGACTTGGCATCATAAGCGGCCTGAAGCTGCATGGGGATTTTCCCCTCGAACTTCTGGTATGCCTGCTGTGCGGTCAGACGGAACCAGCGGACGAAACGATCCACGATCCCCTGATGGTTCTCCGCGAAGAAGACCTCACCGATGGGCATTGCCTTGTAGCGCACGCCGATTGTCTTGTCGTGCATCCGCCCATCAAGCTCATCAATGAACATCGCGCCATTGCCAAAGGCACCGAGCGACTGATAGTTCTGTTGGTTCTGTGAGCTGAAGTTCGCCAGTGGTGAGTAGCGCGTCTGGAACAGTCGGCGGGTTGTGTCTTCGTACCAGAGCTTTGCTTGGCGATCCTTCTGGACATCCGGGTTGCTCGCGGCGAGTTGGTGCCAGACCATATTGCGTGGGGTGAGCAAGCTGTCAAGAATAGCGGCGAACCGGCTGAGTGCCATCGCGCCGGTTGCGTCCACCTGTCGGTTTGTTTTCTTCTCGCCGGGGGTGTTATAGGCACCGAAGAAAAATGTGTTCCTCGAAGTCGGCAGGACGAGTTCGGCAACCTCCTCCCAGTGCGTCGAGAAGGTCGTGCGCCATGAATGCATGGCCGCAAACTCTTTCACGATGTCCGCAACAAGGTCGCGCTCATAGGTCGTCATTGGGGCATCAGGGTTGCGAATTTTCATATCAGCCATGCTGCACCAAATCTCTTAACATCACAACAACGACCCACAGTCCGAATAGCGCCGCGAGTGCAGAAGCAGCGATGAGGAGCACAACTAACCACCCGAAGGTAGCGATTAGGACGGAGAACATCAGACCCCACCCATTCCGCCAAGGAGCATGGTGGCCGCAGGCGACATCATGGACATACCCTGCGTGCCGGTCTGCTTTTTCTTGCGGAGAAGGATGTCCGCTTCGACTTGGTTTTTCAGCGCGTCACCCAGCCCAAGGTCAACAGCAGCCGAGGACGAAGCTTTATTTTTCTGAGAGATGTCTGCCATTGTGTTGACCACCACTTTAGATTGTCAAGGGAAACCTATACATCAAAAACGTCAAAGTCAACATCCTTGGCAATAGCGACCTTTGGCTTGCCTTCCCGGTCGTCATAGCTGACAACCTGAGCAAACCGCTTGGCCGTCACCAAAATGCGGGTAGCGGACATCAAGTCGTCGTTCAGTTTCACGATCAGGCCGTCCTTGCGATGGTACAGGCGGAACTCAGAAAACCACTCCTCCAGATGAGCAGCAACTTTCAGCCGCCCGCTGGTGAAGCGTTCGTTCATCTCTGCGATACCCGCCTCGGTCGAGTTCGATCCATCCGAGAACTTGGCGTGCGTCGGTAGCATCTTGAGACCTTGTTCGCGGTAGAGCTTTGAATACGGCGTCAGGTCGCCACGGTCGCGTTGATGCCCGTCCTGTGGCCAAGCCACCGGGATTTTCCCCCCGGCGAATTTGCCCATGCTGTCGCGCTTGTTGCCATCATAGACCATGATCGCATCAACGTGCTCGCGCATCTTCGCGTCCTTCATCTTCAGGGCGTGAAGAACGTGGATGATGTCTGCGTCCCGGTCCCATGCGCCGAGGACAGCAGCGAACGGATGGTCGATGCCGAAGTCGAGTGCCCAGAGGCGGGGCCAGTGGGGTGGGACATACTGAAGGGTGTTCTCACGGATCAGCTCCTCGCTTACCGCAAAGATGCGACCTGAACCGAGCATGGGGATACCCTTGGCGCGGGCTTCGCGTTCATGCGCCGGGTAGCCTGCGATGATCTTGGATCGCTCATCTGCCGGGATGTGGAGGGCATCACTGATCGTCATGGAGACGACACCGCGATCAGGGGACTTCTCCTGAAGGTATCGCATGACCACTTCGGACATACCAAGCAGCGGGGTGAAGGTCACGAAGACCATACCCATCGTCGCGGTGATGCGCGTCAGTCCTTCCGAGTACAGATCAGCCGGAGGCTCCTCATCGAACCAGATGAAGTCGAGGGTATCGCCCTGCCACTTTGCCCGTCCCTGTTCGTAGGACTTGAACTTCAGGATCGAGACGCCCCCGGAGACATGACGTACACTGATGGTATCATAGGCATCTGTCACGCCACGAGCGAGGGACACGTCGAGGATCAGTTCGCGCGGGATCATCCCGGTGCCGAACAGCTCTTTGATGCCCGCTTCGCCGCAGAGCTTCTTCTGTACGATGTCGCGGGTCGAGATCGACGTGATACCCGCTGCCCATCCTTTGACAGGACGGTCCCAGCGCCGCCCGGTCCAGCCATGGGGGTACAGGCCGGTCAGGTGACAGGCGACTTCGTAGGCACCGATCTCGGACTTGCCGGTCTGGTTGCCAGCCATCAGCAGCCGCTCACGCAGCTTCGCCCCCATCTCCATGAAGTCCAGTTGCTTCGCATACGGATGAAAGAAGTCGATCATCCGGTACTTCTTCATCTCGGAGATTTCTTCGAGCGCCCGGTTCAGCTCAGCGAGCTGTTCGAGTTGAACGCGATCTATACCGTCCATTCGTCATCACCCTCGACTTCGGTGAACTCAGCATCCACCGCGTTCACCCGGTCGGGTGCGTTGTTGTTTACAGGGTTCCCCTCGGTGTCGAGGGTGATCCCGATTTTCCCCAGTAGCATCACCGGATCGAGACCCAGCTTGTGCGCCTGCACCTTCACCCGCTCAATGGCGGACAGCATGTTATCGTCGTTTTCCACGATGACCCTGTGTTGCGTTTCGACAATGAGGCCAGCCCGATTGAGCATTTCAACCGTCGCCTTGAAACTGTCTTTGTGAGTTTTGTCTTCCACGAACTCCAGCAGCCGGGAGGCCGCGATGATCGCGCCGTATTTCATGCGTCGGTCGGCTTCCTCTTTGACCGCCGCCATGACACGAGGGTTGTGCGACAGGAGCCACGCTTGCTGCCTCTCGCTGTTTGAGTTTCCGTTGCCATAACCTGCGATGCGGACAGCGCGGCTGTGACCTTGAGAGGAGGGTTCCATGAGCCAAGCGATCACATACCGCTTCTGCCGGTCGTTGAGTTTCCGCATGGCCGGGCCGAGTTCTTCATCGGTGGGCATCGGGATTGCGAGAGCATTGTCCTGTTCCATCAGAGGGATGTTATACAAAGTCTAATACTCATGTCAATCACGTAATTTTCTTGCGCGATACGGCTGTCAGTTGGGGTTTCCATAGTATTATGGAATATCACCTTGATTTTTTCAGCGCCGCGAAATACTCCTTTGGGCCAAATAGTACACACGCGCATAAATCTAGGGGTGCCCCT
>Ga0181337_1000017_pt1 | contig 46555 bp, 84 predicted proteins | sample Sp13VDMM15DD_FD_168302 | JGI IMG/M metagenome (GOLD analysis project Ga0181337, IMG submission 168302) | Freshwater viral communities from Lake Michigan, USA - Sp13.VD.MM15.D.D | ecosystem: Environmental > Aquatic > Freshwater > Lake | place: USA: Michigan | collected 2013-04-23 | reverse complement strand
ACATCCTGACGGCGCATGGGACGGTCGGGCTTTACGACCAGAGCGCCAAGGGGCGCAGCAAGCCCCACACCGCAATGAACATGGTGGTCGGCGGCCGCTACGTGTCCGCCTCCTGGGATCGCACCTTCTCCGACCGGTACCTGAAGACCTTGGCGACGCGGTTTGCGGCGGAATGCGTGGAGGAGGTTCGATGACCTCCAGATCGCGCCAGCCGTCGTGTGTCGCTCTTGGGCGACAAGGCAATCGTTCAACGGATGACCAAATGATTGATTCCACTGACCTAATCTCAAGGTTTGAAGCGGCGGAAGGTGGAAGCCGGGAGCTGGACACGCTGTTGGCTATCGAAGTCGGCCACCGACCGTTTCATGCCGCCGAACTCCGTGAGGGCTTCCGGTACGACCTGCGGCCCGACGACACCAACGAGCGGATCGTTCAATGGGTCGTCGGTGACGGCTATGAGCGGCGCGACAATTCCTGGAAGGCCCCACCCTACACGACCAGTCTCGACGCTATCGTTGCTCTCATAGAGCGAGAGCTTCCGGGTCCAGGACCGTATTGGGAGGTCCGGCGGCTTCTGCCGAGCGAGCGAGTGCCGGGCGCGCTTGGCCCCTTTTGGGCTGCGGTCGGGCGCCCGGGTGAACGCGAAGGGACGGACGCCGCCACAGCCGCCCTCGCCCTCTGCATCGCCTTCCTAAAGGCTAAGGCTCTCGCTCCCTCTACCATAGAGGGGCGGGACCGGTGATCGACCTTCGCCCCGTCTATCGCGACGAAGCCCGCGAGTTCATCCGCGACCATCATCGCCACCACGGCGTCCCGGTCGGCCATCTGTGGTTCCACGGCGCCCATGATGACGACGGAGAACTGATCGGCGTGGCCGTCGTCGGGCGCCCCGTGGCGAAGGCGCTGGACGATCACCTGACCATGGAGGTGACGCGCCTTTGCACCGATGGCTCGCCCAACGCCTGTTCGCTGCTCTACGCCGCCGCTCGGCGCGCTGCGCTGGCCAAGGGCTACCGGCGCGGCCTGACCTACATCCTGGCTAGCGAGGACGGCGGAAGCCTCCGAGCCGCCGGCTGGCGCTACCTCTGGACCGTCGATGGCCGCAGCTGGGACACGCCCTCCCGCCCCCGCACCGACAAGCATCCGACCGAGGACAAGCACGCCTACGGGTTCGGGGCGTGGAAGCAACTCGCCGATCTGGAGCAAGCCGCATGAACTCGCCCATGACCCCCGATAAGCAAGCCCTCCTGGATCTGGAGGGGGAGGAAGAAATGGGTTCATCCGTTGCTGAGAGCGGAAGCAGCCCCTCCGGGGCGACTGAGGGTCTGAGCGCTGCTGGATGGCGCGAGACTGTCGACCGGATCGTTCCCGAGATGGAGGCGGTTGACGAAGGCCAATACCCCGCTGAGTGGTCCCTCTACACAGACCGCACGCGCATCCGTCGCGAGTTGCTGGCGCTAGACCTGACACCGCGAGCCCCGCATGACGAAGGGGAAAGAGCACCGGATGACCCCCTACTCCAAGAGATCATCCAGTTACGTGAAGCGCTGAGACCGTTCGCTGAGTTCGCCGAGAACAACACCGCTCCGGATGAGAGCTCGCCAGGGTTCGGGATTTGGTCCGGCGACGGCTGTCAGCGAGAGCCGATAGCCGTTTGGTTCGGCCCAACGAACTTCTATCGCGCCCGGCAAGCCCTGGAGACCTCCAATGGATGAAGTCCTGAAGCCCTGCCCGTTCTGCGGCGCCCGGCTGGTGAAGTCCGAGGCGTTCAGCACTCGGTCGACCGACTTCTTCGTCCATGAGCCGCCTGAGGTGGCCGCCTACGACATGTGCCCGCTGGTGGATTATCGCGTCACGGGCAGAGACGCCGATAGGATCACTGCGTGGAACCGTCGCGCACCAGACCCCCGACAGCGGGAGCTGGAAGAGGCGCTGAGGGGGATGGTCGAGAACTTCGCTCCGCCGGTCGCGGCCTGGAACGACACGCTGAAGGCTGAGCGCGATGCGCACGCTAGAGCCGTCGAAGCCCTGGTCTCCAGTCACCAGGGGGAGGAAATCATTGAATAATTCCTCCCAGAGCCAGCCCTGCGGCGCGGGACCTTCGGTCCACGCTGGTCTCGATAATCAACACTCCGATGGAGAAGGCTGATGCGCCCTCGCCTCATCGACATCTGCTGCAAGGCAGGCGGCGCGGCCGCGGGGTATGCGCAAGCTGGATTCGACGTGTTCGGCGTCGATTGGGAACCGCAGCCAAACTACCCGTTTCCGTTTCTCCAAGCCGACCTGCGCAGCCTGACACCGGCATTCGTTAGGGCCATCGCAGACGCCATCCACATCAGTCCGCCTTGCCAAAAGCACTCGGCGCTCGCGGCCCGCCATCCGCACATCGAGCACCTCGACTTCATCCCCGAGGCTCGCGCGCTCTGTGAGGCGTCCGGGCTTCCCTACGTCATCGAGAACGTCATGCCGGCGCCGCTCATCAAGGAGCGCTCCATCGTGCTCTGCGGCGAGATGTTCGGCCTCAGAACCATCCGGCACCGGCGCTTCGAGAACAACATTGGACTGGTCGCCCCAGACCATCCACCCCACAGCAGGCCCACGGCCACGAAGCAGCGCAAGGCCCGATGGGCGGAGGGCTGGCACGTCAGCATCACCGGGGACGTGGGGACCTACGTCGGACCTGAGGCCATGGGCATCGACTGGATGACCGGCGACGAGCTCTGCGAGGCCATCCCGCCAGCATACACGCGACTGATCGGGCTGCAGATCCTCGCTCACCTACAAGCGCAAAGGATCGCCGCATGAGCTGGGTAACCATCAAGCAGGCGCCGCTGGACACATTGGGGCATGTCTGGTGCCCAGAGCTGGGCGCGCGAACGGACACTATGGGCGCTGTCTATGCTTATGACGCCCATGAGGACGGAGGGCGCGGCGTCGCGTCCACCGCAAAGGGCTTCCCCTTCACGCACTGGCACCCACTTCCCGACCCCCCACAGCCAGACGCTGGGACCCCTGACTGGGGCTACTTCGTCCCTTGGACGGAAAACCGCTCGCCACTCGGCCCTGGCTTGGCGTCGCAACCGCGAGCCCCGAAAGACGATGGGGACAGACCTCAAGATGAACCCCCTCCCTCCCCTATTCCATCTAGAGGGAGTGAGAAGAGTTCATCCCAGAGCCAGCCAATCGTGTCTGAAGAAGACACCCGAGAAACCCTGCCATCTGGAGGGCGCGAGACCTGATGTCCCCTCGCCTGCTCGATCAAGCCGCCGCCGCGGCCTACCTGAGCCTGCCCCTGGCCGCTGTGAAGCGCCTTGCGTCTGGCCGGGTGATGATTGACGGGCGGGTCCGCTGGGATCGTGTGGCTCTCGACGCATGGCTTGACGCGCAGCGCGGGGTGACCACTCAGTTGCCGGCCAACCAGAACCTATCAGATGCAGACGCCGCACTCGCGAGATTCCGTCAGGCTAAGAACCGTGCTCCCCGGCGCTCATAGGGTCCGGGTAAAGCTCGCCGCCGGGCGAGTGGGCGAATACTGGTACGCCTTCCGGGGCGGGCCGCGCATCCTCAAGGCCACGGCGCCCAACGAGGCCTCCCTTGCACTCGAGGTCGCGCGCCAGACCCCGGCCGCAGCCGCCGCCTACCAAGCCGCGATGAAGCCCGAGGCGTCTCGAGACTTCTTCCCCACCCTGATCGCGCAATACCTCGAGAGCGCCGAGTACGCCAAGCTGGGCGACCGGTCGAAGCGCGACCTCCGCAAAGCCCTGGACGTCGCTCGAGAGGCCTTCGCCGAGCTGGAAATCAAGGCGCTTGGCGGGGATGGCATCCGGAGAGAGTTCCTGGCCTGGCGCGACGAGTACAAGGCCACGCCCAAGACCGCTGACGGCTACCTGGGGGCCGTCGCGCAGGTGATCGGCTGGGCGCACAAGCGCGGCGACCTGACGGCCCACCCGCTCCAGAACTGGCCGCGGATCTACAGCGTGGATCGGGCGGACGTGATCTGGACGAAGCCCGACCTGATCAAGCTTCTCAGGGGCACGGACGCCGACTTCCGCCGGGCGGTGCTGGTTGCGATCTTCACGGGGCTAAGGCTGGGGGATTTGGTGCGGCTCACCTGGGCCGACGTGGGCGACCAGGCCATCACGCTCGCGACCGGCAAGAGCAAGGGCAAGCGCGTCGTGGTCATCCCTATCACGCCGAAGCTCGAGGCCGTGCTGAAGCAGATCGGGCGCAAGGATGTGGGCGCGGTGCTGACGCACTCTCGAGGCAAGCCCTGGACCGGCTGGGGGCTTCAGACCGCCATGCAGAGGGCGAAGGTCGCTCGAGGCATCAAGGGCCTGCGCTTCCACGATCTGCGCGGCACGGCGGCGACACACTTTGTCCGGGCGGGACTGCCGCTCAACGACGTAGCAGGCGTCATGGGCTGGGCGCCGGCCAAGGTCGAGGGGATCGCCCGTCGCTACGTCACCTCGGAAGCGGTTGCGGCCGGGATGCTCGAGCGGCTAAGACAGAACAAATCGGGGGCGCGTCTGTAAAATGCTCCCGGTCCCTGTAAAGCGTGACGCGTGTCAATCTCGCAAAGCCTTACAGGATAAGGGGGCCGGATTAGCTCAGCTGGTAGAGCAGCGGTTTTGTAAACCGACCGTTCCCCAGTTGAATCAACGAACCGCCTGTAAAGCGCCTCCCGAAAAGCCCAATGTTTTCGCCAGTCGCCAGGCGAGTTTGTAAAATGCCGAGGTCGCCTCGAGGTCTAGAAGGAGGATGGAAATGGAAGAGATTGAAGGCGTCCCGGAGCCCACCATCGTGGCGCGGGACCCTGCCCCCGCCAACATCGAGCGAGGCGTGAAATGAGCGAATACCTCTTTGAGTACCCCTTCCGTGGCCACACATATTGCATGACGGTGAGCGCCGATGATGAGTGCGAAGCCATCGAGAAGGCAGAGGCCATGGGGAACGCCACGCTGCAGGGCCGCGTCGCGGAGACAATCCCAGCCATTCGTGGGTGGACACCACAGATCGTGAATCCGGACCTGCCCGTTGAGTGACGAAGCGAAGACTGAACGTCAGGTTCTGAAGGACGCACTGCGCCCCTTCGCCGACGCCTACTGGTCGATGGAGCGCAGCGGGGCCGACATGGGCTTTGTCGGCCTGATGTACGACCCAAAGGACCCGAAGATGACAGGCCTGGGGGCGTGCGATCTCAAGCCGCTCTACGACATTTTCGAGCGAATGGTCGCTGAAGACGGCGGCTCTCGGCTCTAAGGCTTACGGGGAGAGGGTAGGATGAGTGTCTGTCCCGGAACCCACCCATCGTGGCGACCAAGTATCGCCATCACATAGGAGCGCGTGAAATGGGCTATAACCGCCACCACCAAATCATCGTTCTGGGCTTTCAGCAGGGCGCCGTTCTTGCCGCCAGGGCAGAAGCAGGGAAGTTGTTCAACGGCGTCGCTCCGGTCTCTGAAATCCTCTCTGCGGAGATCAACGACTGGTTCACGTTCATGGTCGGCCTGGACGGCTCTAAAGAGGGCTGGGCAGACAGTGATAGGGGAGACTTGGCGCGGGCGGCCTTCATCGACTGGCTGCGCGGCTGCTATGCTCGCGACGAGTACCTGACCTGGGTTGAGATAGCACTTCCCGAGGATGGCCCGCCAGAGGTCGAGGCCAACTCCTACGCCGGGCGCGAGGCGGCCATTGAGGCGGGGCTTCTGTGATCGGCTAGTCCGACGAAAGGTCGGTACATGCTGAACCCAATTGACTCCTTCGTTCTCAATCTGTTCTCTCTCCTCCATGGGAGACAACAGAACCCCCTTAGGCCCCATGGAGTGGATCTCGACACTCCGGGGGATGAAGAAGCACGAAACGATCATCCGAGCCTCCTGCCAGGTTCCAGCCTGCAAGGACTGGTACGACATCCCGGCTGACGAACTCATAGGGCTTTACGGGGAAGGAGCGAATCTTAGGGACGTGAACCATTCCTGCCGGGCTTGTGGCGGAGAGGTTCTGTTCCTGGCGTCTCCGAGTAGGGGAACACCGTTTAGGCCGGTGCTTTGATGTATCGGTCGGCTAGGTTCTGGGGTTGGTTTGGGGCCTTGATGATCGTCGGGGCGATCTGGAGGGCCTTCTCCGGGGAGTAGGCTTGGCGGGTTAGAGGGTCTCGGTGCTCATGGCAGGCTCCTGGGGTTGGCGGGGGTAGATGCTGCGGCGGATCATGCCGCCTCACGATTAGGCATCAGCTCCCGGCGGACCAGGAAAGGCGCTAAACTCCGCCGCAGCACCGCGATCCGGCTACCCACCTGACGCCCCGTCACCATAGCAAAAACCCCAGCGGAATCAACGAAAAAGCTTCGCCGAACAGCGATCCGGGTGTATGCTTTCTTCATCGGCGCCTCGCGATTTCAGGGGCAGGAGAAACACATGGTCAACCATCCAGGTCGCAGCCAAAAGTCCTTGGACGCAGCGATCCGCAGGCTCATCACCTCTCGATCCCTTCAGGAAATCTCGATCACAGCGACGCGAGCAGGGTTCAGCGTGCGGGCGATGCCTGACGCCTTCCACCCTCTGGTCGCCGAGCGGCGCAGGGCGGCCTTTGAGGGCCGAGAAGATGTGACGATGCTGGAGGCTCGCGAGATCAACGAACGCGTCATGGATGAAGTGGCGAAGGTTTTCGGCGAGACGCTAGAAGGCGCCATCGGCACCCTCGCCCTCACCCTCCCCAACACTAAGGGGGAAGGCTGATGATCCGAAGCATCGCGGGTGTGGGGTGTGGGCTGCTTGGTGGCGTCCTGTGCTTATTCGCGCTTGCGGCAACCGTTCCGCCGCCCTTCGGACTCGTGGTCTTGGCCTGCATGTTCCTCGCGGCCACCGCCGTCATTGGCTGGCTTCTCGCCTTCGCTCCAAGAAGCGGCATCACCAAGGACTGAGTGAAATGAGCGAGCACATGAAGCCGTTCTGGTTTCTCACCGTCGCCGGCGCTGGCCTTGGGGGCGCGCTAGGCGGAACCTACGGAAGCACCGCGCCCGCATCGTGGCAGCCATTCGCCACCGCCTGGTTGAGCATGGTGGGCGGCGGGATGGGCGCTTCCGTCCTGCCGATGATGGTCCTAGTGGTGCTCACCGTGAGGTGGGAGCTTCGCCGCCCTAGGTGATGGGCTAGCCCACGATAGGTAAGCGCGTGCTGAACCCTAAATCCTGGACCTTTCAATGCCCGATGCGCCTAACGACCCCGACGCCCTCCGCCCTCTAACCCCAGAAGAAGAACTAGCAGTAGACGCATGGATGGCAGAACATCCAGAGTTCGTGCGGAGGATCTTGGAACTGGCGAAGAGGGACGTGGATAGTCTCTCAGCGACCGCGGCGCATGATGGCCCAGACGCTACCGACCACGAGAAAGGCCGCTCCGAAGAGCAGGCCCGTCACGATCAGGAATAGCTCCACTCAGCCAGACCGCGGCGAGCCGATGTGGAAGTTGCCGATCCCGGCCCACTGGAGCAGCCAGATGCAGAGCACCAGCACCGCAATCACGGTGATCACAGTCCGAATGGCCGGCGGCATTGGGATGTAGGTCGTCACCAGCCACCAGACGAGACCGACGACAACAAGCACTATGAGAAGCGAGATCAGGTCCATGATGGGCCTCCTTGGTTAGGGTTGGCAGGTACCGAAGCGCCACCAGGGGCAGTTCCTCTTGACCCTGGCCTCACGCCACTCGGCTTCGTCGGCGTGCTCGCCCTCGTGGACAGCCACGGCGATCTGACGCTCGGCGTTGCAGCTCACCACTTGGGCGCCACGGATCGTGTAGGCGCTGTCCAGGTCGGCCGAGACAACGGTTCCGGTCGCCGGCAGGGTGTAGAGCGGACAGGGCGCCTTAGCCGACGCCGGCATCTGCCTTTGCGGCGGGTCGGCTTGGTTGAGCGCCACTTCCCGCCGAGCCGCACCCGACCCCCAGCTTGCACAGCTCACGGTCAGCATTGCGCAGCCGGTCAAGGCGATCAGGCGGAATCGGCGTTGAGGCGGTCGGGGAAAGACGAACGGTTCGCGTGACATATTCCACCTGTGCTTTGGCTTGGTCCTGGACAGCGACGGCGGCCTCTACGTCCTTCTCGACGGCGGCTGCGGCCTTGGTTTCGATCTTCTGGGAAGCGGCGGCATCCTTGCGCTGCTCTTTCACGATGGCCTTGGTGGGCGAGGCGAAGGGACCGAGGCCAACGACCCACATGATGACCCCGACGAGGATCAGAAGCCCCACGAGGCCGGCGATGATCTGGATGAGGAGTTTTGGCATGTCAGGAGCCCTTAAAAACGCTGCCGATGTAGCCCCCGAGGCCGCCTTTTTCCTTGATCCGGCCGATGTAGGACCAAGCCACGAGCGCGCCCCCCAGGAGCATCAGGATCGTGAAAGCCGCGAAGGCCAAGCGGCCCAGCATGCTCTCCATCCCCATGTGAGGTTGGACGCTCTCGGCGAACTGACGGACCTTCTCGCCGCCCACACCGCAGGCCGTGATGGAGAGCCCGGCCCCCTCGGCGGTCTTGAGCTGGGCTTGCTGGGCCTCGGGAGCCTTCACCGCCATTGCTGCGACCGCTGCGGGGCCTGGAGGGGCCGGCAGGGGCGCTTTGGTGAGAACCACGTCCGAAGCGCCCTCGACCATTGCCAGGGCCGCAGCGCGCACGCCCTCGACCCGTCTCGTCCAGCCCTTGCCGAAGGTCTTCCAGGTCCGCAGCGACTTCAGGAACCGCATCCGCCGGTCGCAGACGTCGTTGATCAGCTTGGCGTCGTCGGCGGCCTTTGTGGCTGTCAGCGTGTTCATTCCGATCACGCCGTCAACCTTCACGCCCAAAGCCCGCTGGACGTCCTTGGCGGCGCGTCCGGGACCTGAGTTCACGGCATAGTCGAAGAGGCAGTAGTCGACCCCATCCGGCAGATCGTCGGCGTGGATCGTATGCCAGTACTGGTTTCGGTAGATCTCAGCGACCTCGGCTTGGCTGATAGCCTTCACGGATCGCGCCGCCAGGCCCTTCCGCTCCCGAAAACCCCGGTACACCGCGATGGTGATTCCGAAGTTGGTTTCTCCGCCCGGGTCGTCCTTGTGGTTGACGTAGCCGCCCTCGTGCTTGAGCACATGCTTTAGGGCGGCCTGGAAATTCGAGGCAGCCATCAGATGTCGTCCTTCAGGCCGACCGCCGCAGCGATGGCGAAGACAACCGTCAGCAGCCAGGGGGCGTTCTTGGCCAGCCAGCCGAACACGCCGCCGGCGCCCTCGATGCGGCTCTTGAACCGCTCCAGGTCGTCCAGGCGGCGATGGATGGCGTGCTGCGTCTCGCGGTTCTCACGCGTGGCCTTGTCCATGGAGTTCACCAGGTCGGTCCTAGCGGCTTGAAAGCCTTGCTCCATCTGCCCGCGCAACTCGGCGAGCTTCGTCGGAACGCCCTCCGCATTGTACCGCTCGGCCATCCGGACAGCGGCGTCCCGGCCCTCGCGGGCGTCCTCGCGGATTTCGTCCAGTCGCCGGTCCTGGCCCTCAAGGCGGGCTATGATCTCCCGATACTGGCCGTGGGGATCATCGGCCATCGGGGCCGCCAATGACACTACGGCGCTCATGCTTGACCATGTCGGGCGCTCAACTCGCTCGCTTGTGAATCTGGGGCTGGCGTGCAGAGTTGGCGCCGTCCCGCGCGGGAACGGATCGGGCTCAACTCCCGGTTCGGGCGTCGGGGGGTGTTCGCGCACCCTCCGGCGCTGATGGCTTGGTGGGGGGTCATCTGACGCCGTAGACCGCGTAGTCACAGGTAAAGGTTCCTGCTGTCGGCGCGAGCTTGACGTTCGTGGCCTTGCCGTAGGCCTTGGCCTTGGTTCCACCCCCCGATTGGCCGGTAAGGCAATTGCCGGACGTCGCCGAGATGGCGATCCAGTTGGCCATCATGCGGGTTTCTCGGGAGGTTTTGCTGGTGATCCTGATCACGGCGTCCAGGCCATCGGCCGCTGTCGTGGGCGTGGCGTTGGTAAGTTGGACATATGTCCCATCTGTCGCCGTCGTGGCTCCCGCCCCGCCGCTGGCTTGATGGATGGAGACGTAGACGTAGTCGCCGGCTGCGGCTTTGTAGGTGGCGGCGCTGTCCACGCTGATCTGACCCGTTATCGGATTGCCGCCCGAGGTGAGCAGATCGCGGACGCGGACCTCCCACTCTGAAAAGCTGTCATCCAAGGCCAGCTCAAGAGCCGCTTGCGCCGTCACCGTCCCACGCGTGAGGAGCTTCGGGAACGGGACCGTGTCGCTGGTCACCTCAAGCTCGCCGACAATCGCTACGTCGCCGGTAATGGTGGTCTCGGCGAAGTCAACTTCCAGGGTTTGGCCCTGCGTACCGTCTTGACCGCCAAGCTCAGCAATGCCGCCGATATCGTCTCCGGTCGGCGGACCGAACTCCATGCGGACCACGCCGGCCGCTCCAGCGACACTCCATCGCCCGCCCGCTCCGAAGTCGCGATCAAAGGATCCGGACCCGGTATTGCCCAGCGCATCGACCTGCTCGAAATCCTCCACCAGAACGCCGGCCGAGGTCTTGAGCACGAGATAGAAGCTTTCGCCCACATCGGCGAAGATCTGCGGGAACTGGCCCGACGCGTTGGCGACCACGGGGTTCGCGTGGGGTGTCGTCAGCTCGGGGTCGGAATAGGTCGCCTTGGTAACCGTGGTGGCGACGGAGTCGAAGGTGTGCAAACGGGCGGCAGGCAGCGCGTTGAGGTTCGCGTCTACAGCGGTAGCCCAACGGCCCAGCAATTCGCCCAAGTTCGCCTCCTGAAAAGCCGACACGTCTCCCGCTCAGTTGCGGTGACGGAATGCCCAGCTTCGGGGGCGATCTGTGGTTCGATAGTAGCGCGGAACTACACTTCGGGGAAGTTTAGAACCGCAAAGCTCCCTTGGTGCTTCAAAGCGTTCTGATCATAGACACGCGCGGCCTCTTCCGCGGTCCTGTACGTTCCGAGAGCCTTGAGGTGTCCATCCACTCGAATGTGAGCCTGCCAACCCCCTCCTCGGGTCTGCAGTCTCACGCCGCGATAAGGGCTTTTCGTGCGAACCCGAGTGCGGTTGAAGCTGTTTTGCTGGCTCGTCGCGTACCGTAGGTTGGCCTTGCGGTTGTCCAAGCCGTCCTGGTTGACGTGATCGACGGTCACGCCCTTTGGCGGGCACATGATCTGCCGATGCATGGTGACAAAAATCACCCTTCCGTCCGCCCGCCTGTCCCCGCGCCGGGCATATCGAGTCTTTGACCTCGGAGAGCCGTGAACTGACCACGAGAACTGATTGAGGAATTCGTAGTCCTGATCGTCGACAAGAGCTACAAAGCCTTGAGAGAGTTCAATTTCCTTCACCATATAACAACTCTAAGGGCGCTGTTAAGTTGTTGCAAGGCGATAATAGCGAAGTGCGCTGGGAACTTGGTGAGCGCATATTCCGTGAATCGAAGTTCGTCCCCGGCCTCTTCATTTTCGTCTATGCGGCGGTGATTGGCTGGAAACATCTGGTCAGAGCCTTTAGCGCCCTTGCTGCCGTCGCCAGGCGAGGTATTCGGGGTGCGTGGACTGGTTCACCTCGATCTCCACAGGCGCAGCAGCCGCACCGCCAACTCTGGACATTCGGGCCGAAGCCGCTTCGAGAAGAGCGTCGATCTGGGGGTTTCTGGCGGCGAGGTCCCTAAGGGCCTCATTGGCCGCCGGGCTTCCGCCTCGGGCAATCTCGTCGATCAGATCTTCAACCCCGCGCTGGGTCATCCTGTCGGCCGCCACCTTCGAGAGCGCGCCCGCCGCCGTGGGAACGGCGAGCAGCGGATTAGCTGCAGCCCCCCCGATGCTCAGCGCGGTCATCAGGCCATTGCCCTGCGGCGATAGCTTTCCGACCTGACGCAGCGCGTTTTGGCCCCTGGTCCCGACAATGATCCTTTCGAGCATGGCCCCTTCTGTTTCCGTGAGGTTGGGGGTTTTCTCGAAGATACGACGCATCTCCTGACGGGTGGCGTTGTCCACATTGCCACCAGAGCCCGTCGAGCCCGCACGCATCTTGGCGCGGTCCACGCCCTCGGTGATGGATTCGATCTTACGGACCCGGGTGTTCAGGTCGCGAGCGCTACGGAGCATTCCAGCGGCGTCGGTAGCGCTGCCGGAGACAACCTGCGCAGGCCCCGCGCCGTCAATGAACCCATCAAGCTTCCGGATCATGCGCTTTCCAAAGAACGCCTCGGCCGCATCCGGCGCGCTCGCCACGTCCCGGCGGATCACTTGGCGGAGTTGGTCGAGTTCGGTCAGGGTCGGCGACTGGCCTTTCATGGCCTGGATGTCGGACAGCATGGACGCGGCGCGCGGGTGGCGGGCGGCGTTGATATTCACCGACTGCACATCCTGGGTAATGTCGGCCACTAGGCCATCCACCGCCGTCGGCGCATATCTCACCCCAGCCGCGTCCACGGCTTGATAGGCGGCGTTCTTGGCGGTCGAAAGTTCTTCGAGAGTGGGCGCCGGTTGACGCTTGGGTGGGCGCATTCGGCTAGCAGCCGGCGCAAGCGCCCCGCCCGCTGCGCCAAGGGCAAGCACGGTCGGGTCTGTCGTCGCCCGACTAGCGTTGCGCAGACGCTCGGCCGGCGTGCCGCGATCAACTGCGCTGTAAGCCGCAGCCGTCCCGGCCCCCGTTACCGCGCCCCGGCCGATATTCAACCAGCGCGGCGACGACGCCAGCAAGCCCGCCGAGCCCCCGGCAGGGATGAGGGCCGTGCCTGCCACGCCTGTATTGCGCAGCATCCCCGCGACATTGGGCCGGTCGGCCGCGTAATCATCCTCTAGGGAGCGTTGTGAGGCCATGTTGGCGTTGAAGCTGCCAAGCAGGCCGCCCTCCCCCAACTGGCCGCTCAGCAAGCCCCCAACAGTCTTAGCGCCCGCGACGATCTCATCCCCGATGCCGAGGCCGCGGTTGAAGTTCGCCATAGCGCCCGCGACTTCGCCATAGATGTTGCGTTTGCGCCTAGGCTCTCGCCTGGCCGCCCCCTCGGGGGGGATGACCTTGGCGGCCGGAGTCGGCGCACCCTCGGCGGCAAACTCAGTCCACGGGCCGGGGTCGTCAGCGGCGAAATCTTCCCACGGCCCGCTCATTGCGCCCTAACCCACGATTTCGGATCGGCAGGGTTTCCGCCCCTGAAGCGGAAGCCCTTACGGATCTCGCCCACGGCTGGAGCGCTGGATCGAGGTTGGGTTGTCACGGCTTGGCGGCGCGGCGCGGCGGCTGCCCCGGCCGGCGTGCGGCCTTCAACGGTGTCGATCCAGCGGGAATAGTGCTGTTCGATCTTATCGAGGCTGTTCTTTAGCTGCGCTGGCGTTTGACCCGTATCAAGTGACGCGACCGTGGCTTGAAGCGCAACAAGCTCCTGCACCGCAATAGCTCCCAGCGCACCCCCGGTCGGCGAGGCGGCCCGCATGGCGGCTAGTTCTTGGAAACCGAGGTTGGCTTTGATGGTGTCGATCTCTCGGGCGAGGTTGTATGCGGGGGTCCCTTTGATCTCACCGATATTGCCGCCGATGAAGCCCGCCGTCGTCGCCCCCACCTTTGATTTGGCGGACTTGACGGTCGAGATAATGTCCTGAGCCTTGAGGATCTGAAGCTCGTTAGCCTGCGCGGCCTTCTCTGCATCAGCCGTACCCTTGGGCAGGGTGATCACGTCTACGGAGCCGTCTGGTTTCATCTGCGCCGGGACGTTTGCCGGGATGCCGTAGACGGCCTTCTCTTCGGCAGTGGCGGGGCGAGCGGTTGGCTTCGCCGGCGCTGGTCCGCCATCAGCCACAACTCGGCCCCCTCCTGGCGTCCGGTCGTTCCAGGCGACGTGGATGTGGTCTCCCTCATTGATCAGCTCGGCGAAGTCCGCTCCGCTGTTGCGGAGGCGCTCTTCGAGGTCCGCCATGCTCATACCTGGGGGCGGAACAATGTCGTAGGCCTTGCCCTTCAGGTGATAGGAGTTGGGAGCCCCACCAACCGCAGCGTTCTTCTCGGGCGAACGCCGGCCGCTGGTGATCCGCGCACCCGCAGACAGGATCTCGTTGACGACGGACTGAACTTCCCCGCCCGCTTCCTCGCCGCCCACGGCGATGATCCTTTCTCCGGGAGAGACTTCCTTGTACTGCGGCGCGAACGGAGCCTCAGCCACAAGTCGTCCGCTGGCGTCATAGCGTTTGGACCCCGGCGAGAGCGTGAATTGCTCCAGAGCCTTGTTCACCTGACCGGAGAAGGTCTGCAGGCTCACGTCGTCGAGCTGCTGGCCGCCCGCCGCGATATCCTCATCCTTCGCCCCCATGGCTTTCAGGGCTGGCGCGATGGATTGGGCGTAGGCTTGCGCCCGTTGCTCGGGAGGGATGCTCAGCAGGACCGTCGCGCCCTGCGCCATGAACTTCAGCCGCTCGGCTTGTTCTTCCTGAGAAATCGCCGCGGCTTTGGCTTCCTCGCGTTCCCGCGCCTTGGCCGTTCGATCCGTCTGCGCCTGCCCCATCGCCTGGACGTTGGCGCCCTCGGACAGCAAGCCGCCGCTGTAGAGCGCCGAGGACGCCCCGGTGTAGTCGCCGCCAGCGAGCATGCCTCCAGCGCGGCGTTGGGTGGCCTGATCGAACAGGCCTTGGGTGTCGTCCAGCGACTGCCGGCGATTGGCGTTGAATGCGTCTAGAGCGCCAGCCATCAGGAGCCTCCACCCCAGGATTGATTCCAGTTGAGCAGCGGATTGGCGCTTGCCGATCCCGAACCTCCGAACATGCCGCCCATGTTCCCCAGCAGCCCCTGACCGATCCCGGTCAGGTTGCCGATCAGGCCGCCCGTGTTCTGCGCCTGCTGGCCATAGAGGCTGGACAGGTTGTTCGCCCCGGTCTGCAGGAGGCCGCCGACGTTATTGGCGTTGTTCTGGATGGCCGCGTTCGCCTGGGATGGATTGCCGAGCTGGGCGACGTTGAACAGGTTGCCGAGCTGCTGGTCGAACCGGCCGGTGTCGTAGCCTCGGTCGCTCTCGAAGGCCCCGGTTCCGAAGGCGCGATCCTGACCGAAATTCGAGTTCGTGTTGGCCCGATCCACGTTGAACTGCTGTGTCTGGGCCTGCCACTTGGCGAGTTCGTTGGCTTTCCAGGCGTTGTAATCCTGGTTCTGATGGTCGATGCCGAACTTGATCGCCGCCTCGGCCCCCGCGCCAGATTGCAGCAGCCCGCGAGCGCCGAAGTTGGCGTTGAGGTTGCGCTGTCCGGCGAGCAGGCCGGACTCATAGCCCGGCGACTTCTGGTAGGCCGCCGCCGAGAGGTCGGGCATGGCGGGAGCCGCGCCCTGGTCGGGGCGGGCATAGGTGGGCCGGGGATCGACTTGCGGGCCGAAGGTCTGTTGTTCCTGCGCAGCCTGGGGGCCTGCTGCGGTCGTTGGGACCGGCCGGTCGCCGAACGTCTGGGCGTGGTATTGCCCGTAGTCCGTCGCGTTGATCGTGCCGTCGCCGTTCAGGTCCCCGATGGCGTTGGGATCGGAGGTGATGACGCGCTGCGCCTCGGCCGCGATGTCGGGATTGTTGGCGAGGTAGGCGCCATAGTCGGGCTGTCCACCGCCGCCAGCCGTGGGGCTCGTGCCCGCGAAGCCGCCCGGGGACTTACCGCCGCCGCCCGTGCCCGTCCCAAGCCCGAACTGCTGCTGGATCTGCTGCAGGGCGCCGTACCCCGCTTGCAGATAGGGCGCGAAGTTCTTCTGCTGCTGGGCGAGCGCCTGCTGCTGGAGCTGGATGCTCTGCTGGTTGGCCGCCGTTTGGGCGTCGATCTGCTTGTTGGTCGCCTTCTTGGCCTGGTTGGCGGCGTAGATGCTGCCGGCCGCGCCGACGCCGGCGGCGAGGAGTGGAACTGCTAGTGGCATTGACGCCTCCAAACGGGCGAAGCGATCCACGCCTCTTGGGTGAGAACCCAGGTGCGGATGGGAAGTCCAAGTTCGGGACTATCGGAAGACCCGCCCGCTGGGGCGAAGCCAAAGCTCTTCGGGGGCCGCGAGCGCCAGTTGCCCTCAACCTCGTATGTGACGACGAGCGCCGCGGTCTTCATGATCTCGGCGAAGGCGCGCTTGGCGGTCGCGAGCGCTTCCCTACCCCAGCCCTCCGGCGTGAACAGGGAATGGAGTTCGTAGACCCGTCCCAGGCCGTCCAGCTTCACGAACAGATAGCCCCCATGCTCGGAGCTGAAGGCGGTCACGCTCGGATGCCGGATCACATCGGCGATCAGCAGGCCTGAGTGTCCGAACAGCACATGAGGCGCCACCGCCGGGTGCTCGGCGACGTCGATCCAGAATTGCGGGTCGCGATCTACGGCCATCGGATCAGGTGCTCCCAGGAGGGCGTTCCGTCCGGATTGCAGATCGCCTCGTGGATAGGCAGGGTTTCGCCCCAAGCCTGCGCGTAGAGGCTCTGGAACTCCCGGGTGGGGGTGTAATCGGGGTTGACCAACGTCAGGCTTGGCGGGATCGCCAGGACTGGCGTGACGGACAAGGCCCCGCGCTGGCGCCATTGGGTCTGGTACTGCGGCGTGGCCCTGCCGGCCTCGATGATGGGGACGGTTGCGTTCATCGCACGTCCTCGTTCACGCGGCAGTCGGAGAGCCGGATGACGGCGGGATCGGTGCTCTTGAACTGGAAGACCCGGCCCGGGGCGCGGATGTCGCCCAGCCGGTTCCAGATCGGACGGGCGGAGTATTCCCCCACCCGGCCAATCGAGCGGAACAGCCAGTCGGAGAAGGTCTTGCCTCCGTCGTCGCTCCAGCGCATCCCGACCTGGGGCGCTTCGTCCTGGCCGGTGTTCCCCAGCTCGCAGAGCAGGGACGCATTGGCGCAGCGGGTGCGCGGTCCCTTCCACTCCAGGAAGGCCGTCGCCAGGCGCTCGATCTCTTCTCCCGAGTCCGTCAGGTCGTCGGGGTTCACGCGCCAGATCTGCGGGTTGTTCGGCAGGGCGTCGGCCGCCAGCGCAAGGCCCGATACGTCCGATCCGATGTGGGCGCGCCAGTAGTTGAGACCCTTGGAGTTCGCCGGGTTCCAGAAGCCCGTGGAGCCGTCGTAGATCCAGGTCTGATCCTCCAGGGTGAGGACGTAATAGACGTGCTGGTCGAGGACGTAGCCCCAGGCCCGCAGATAGAGCGGGTTGGACTTGCGGATCTGCTCGGCCAAGCCGTTGTCGGAGATGGGCTTGGGAACCCCGCCCGCGGACAGATAGACGCTGCAGTCGTTGCCGACCCAGATCAGCGACGAACCGACCACGACGGCGGTATCCCGCGCGCGGCAGCCGATGTCGAAGTTCAGGCCACCGTAGGGCTGGATGGCAGGGCTGGCCTGACCCGTCAGAGCCCAGACTTCCGTGGTGGCCGCGCCGAGGAACCAGATCTGGTCCCCAAGGATCATGACCGCGATCAGCTTGTCCGGCTGGTACTCGGCCGAGGCGAACGACAGGGCCGTCCAGTCGGTGTCGCCGGGCACGAGGTAGTAGGCCTGCTGGGTCCCGGTCTTGATGGCGATCCAGAAGCCGCGGATATAGGCGATGGACGAGGCCCCGTCGCTCTCACTGGCCGAAGGGAAGTTCTCCGCGACCGTCCCGCCGGCGTCCGTGACCTTGTAGAGCCGAAGGTCGTTGGCGATGCGGACCACGGCAAGCTGGTCGGGGTCCAGGCCCGAGGCGATGGACACCCGGAATTGACCCGGAACCGTGCCGCTGAACGCCGTCGCAGACCCGTTCGTGGCCAGCTTGTAGACCGTCTCGTCGGAGAGGATGATGGCGCCGTCGTCGAACAGGCCGGACTTGCGGTGCAGGGCGCGGATCGGCCCGTCGCCCACGGTCGCGTAGTCCTCCAGGCCAGGGCGACCGACCAGGGCGTAGGGCTTGTCGGGGCTAGTGGGGGATTTCTCGGCATAGAGGTTCAGTTGCGGAAAGCCGGGGAAGGCTGACCGCTTGTTGGCCCCCAGAGCGAAGGGGACGCTAACCATCTACGATGTCGGCAGAGTTCATGAGCCGCCCGAAGTGAGGAACGAGGCCCACTTCGGGGGCGGCTACGGAGGATTATGCCCGTGTTTCGGGGCCTTGGCTAGCCTTCGCCGAGGCGTAGGAACGCGGTCGCCGTCGCCATCTGCCGCTGCGCCGCTTCCAGGGCGTCGAAGGCGGCCTTGCGGGATGGATAGGTGGCCACGGGAGGCGCGGGCGGGGCTGGCGGGGTGACGGGCTTCACGGCCGGCCGGTTCTTCGCGAACCATGCCTTGCGGGCGGCATCGACCATCTCGGGCGTGGTGACCACCTTGGCCGAGCCGCTGTAGGTGCTTGGGCCGGCCTTCTTGGTGGTCAGGGTGCCGTAGATGTCGTGGGACGCGATGTTGGCGAACGCGACCTTCGACGTCGAGCCCTCGATCAGCACGCTGGGAGCGCCGAGGACGCCCTTGTAGAACCCGGCCGGACTGAGCAGCATGGTCTGGCCGGAAACCTTGCCCTGAGCCTCCTGGAGATAGATGCCCTGGTTGTTGCCGGTGATGATCGTGCCGCCGGTCATTTCGAGGCCGGGATAGCCGGGTCCGCCCCGTTGCGCGGCTCGGCGATCCTCAAGGAACACGCCCATGATCGGGAACGAGCCGGGCAGCTCCAGGCGGGCGTCCAGCAGCGGGTCGATGATCCGCAGGTTCGAGATCGCCGGATAGGTCTTCACCCCGCCAACGACGACTTCCTCGGTCCAGAAATGGATGTGGTCGCCGTGATCTCCAGGACCGCTCCACTTCCAGGGCCGGGCATAGAACAGGTGCGGACGCTCGATGGTGATGTCCGAGCAGGTGGCGCCGGCGATGTGGTGGAACCGGACGTCGGAGACATCGACGTTGCGCAGCGTTACCCCGGTCGATTGATAGAGCAGGACCCCGTTGGCGAAGGTGCGGACGTTGGCCTGGTCCACGACGATGTTCGATGAAGCCTCGATCTGGAGGCCGCGGCCGGTCGGGTAGCCCAGGATGTTCGGAGCCCGGGGCGCGTTGACGTCGATGTCGGGCGGGCTTCCGTCCACGGCGCTCCCGCCCTGCACGTCGGTGCGGATCAGGCGGATATCCTTGCAGCGGTTGATGTAGACCACGGGCGTGTGCGGCGCGGTTCCGACCACGGGAGTGAACCGTACTCTGAGGTCTTCGATGGTCAGACCCGCGCAGCCATTTAGGGCGACGGTTCGGAAGGTGGGCGGATTGGCCGGGTCCTGCGGCTTGATGGTCACGGGGCTCGCCGAGCGATCCACCCCCTGAACGCTCACGTCGCCATAGTCACCGGGCGGAACCAGGATCACGGCGTTCGGTGCCGACGCCTTGAGCGCCGCAGAGAGATCGTAGGGCATGGGAGGGGTCCACCGAAGGGATGCGCAGTCTTGGCCCACTTCGGAGGCGGCTGTTGCGATTATGCGCTCATTTGGGAGGAATGCCAGTTCCTAGGGGGTCTGGGTTGACGCGCCCGGTCACTCGGCCAATATCGCCGGATGGCTCACCCCCCGGTCGACAAGGTCACGGCTATCGCCTCGGTGATCATGGTCGTTATCGCCCTGATCGCCGTCGTCTGGGGCTGCATCCAGACCGCAATATGGGTGCGGGAGAACCGCCGGGATCGCGACAAGCGGCGCTAACCGCGCTCGCTCTCAGCGCGTATTTTGTTGATCTTTCACGCCTCGCGGCTCAGGTTCCGCGGATGGAACAGATCAAGCAGTTCTTTCGCTCCTGGTGGACGTCGGTCATCACGCCGCTCGACGCTGAGACCAATGCGGACTTCGGAATCAGCGACGCGAGCCTCCCGGAAGGCTATGACGAGAACGACCGCGGCACGCCCGTTGCTGATCTCCGGCCTCTGACCGCGTAACCGTCTCACCGGGGCACAATGCTGAATCTGATCTATCGCGCCGTCGATGCGCTGTTCATCCCGCTTGAGCGGTGCACCATGCACCAGAACCGGTTCCTGGAGCGCATCCCACTCTATGCGGATCGGAAGGGCGGCACGAACACCGCCATCGAATACGCCTACACCATCGGCCATATGCAGGCCCTCGCCGGGTCGCTGATGGCCGACAAGATCGGTGCCCTGGACGTCCTCGACGCCGGTTGCGGCTCGGGTCGCCTCGCCCACGCTATGGCCCCCCTGCTGGGCTCTGGCCAGTACGTCGGCGTCGATATCAGCAAGGAAGATCTCGCCATCGCCCGTCGGGTCTGGTCGAACCCTCGCCCCGACGCCCCCCGCGTCTCGTTCATCCACCTCGACCACTCCAACCGCACCTATGCGCCCGGCCAGCCGAAGAAGTTCCCGCCCTACCCGATGGCCGATGCGTCGTTCGATCTGGCGACCGCGCTGAGCGTCTGGACGCACCTGAACGAAGAGGACGCGGTCTTCTATCTCGGCGAGGTCTCCCGCTGCCTACGCCCCGGCGGCAAGGCCATCATCACGTTCTTCGTGCTGGACGACGGCTATCAGGAGTTACTGACGTCTCGGCCGGCGGAAAACCCCTACAGCAAGCGCGATCCGACCAAGCACACCTTCGATGTCGCGACGGACGGCTCGGACGCCTGGCGCCATCCGTCGTGGGTCCAGACGCCCGAAGAGATGATCGGCGTGACCCCGGCGGGCCTGGAGAGGTTGGCCAAGACCTCGGGGCTGAAGGTGGACGCCATTCACCGCGGCAATTGGCGCTCCAAGGCGGGGCTGTTCTATCAGGACGTCGTGATCTTCTCGAAGCCCTAGAAGCCGATATAGCCGGACTGCGGCGTGATCGTGAAGGCTGACCCGCCGGTATTGAGAACCATCGTTCCCGGCTGGTTGAACTCCCACCCGAGGCACGGGTAGAGATCGCCGGTCAGGGCTGCGGTGTTGTAAGGCCCCTGCCAGCCGCCACCGTTTAGGTTGATGTACAGGTCGGTGTTCGGCCCATCGTACTCGAAGGCCACCACATTGCCGCTGCTGATCGTCCCAATGTCGCCGAACAGCGGATGGTTGACCGTGCCGTCACCATAGACGCCGATGCTCTCGGTGTCCCCGCCGAGTTGTTCGTTGCCGTGCAGGGTTGTCGCAACGCCGCCGCCGGAGCCGGTCGCTGCCACGGTGAACGTGATTTCGAAATGCCACTTGCCGGCGGCCGACATCGACGTGTTGGCACGAATGCCCTGACGGACGTTGCCGACCAGCACTTCGGCGGTTTTGTTGCCGTTCGATAGGGTGATGGCCGGGGACCCGGACTGGATCGTCGCGGCGTCCCACGTAGCGCCGGCCGGCGGCGCGGGAGCCGGGCTCATGGCCGCGACATTGGAGTAGATCCCTCTGCGAAGTCGGGTCATTGGCAGGCCTAATTATAGGGCAACGAGAGTTCAGCTCCCGTGGTGAGGTTGAAGTTGTTGTCGCCGTTGAGCACGCCGTTCGCGCCCTTCGAGTAGAAGCCGCCCGTGCCGGTATCCATGGCGCAATTGTTCAGCGTCACGGTCGTCGTGTCTGAGTCCCCAGAGCCGTGCTGGAAGGTGTAGGTCGCGCCCGTGTTCGACGTTCCGGCGATGACGCAGCTCGTCATGGTCAGCACAACGTCGGTGCTGTCGGCCTCCGGGAAAGGGCCGCTCGAAGTGCAGGTATTGGGCGCGATGCTTCCAGTGCGGATGTCGATGAAGCATCGGGTCATGATCAGCGAACCAACATTGACCTTCAGGCTCTCGCAGTGGTCGCGGGTGCCAGGATCGCCCGTGTCGACGGCGTCCGTCCCGAAGTCCTTGAAGTAGCTGTCCTCCCACTGCCCGGTGACCGAGTTGGACGCCAGGTCGTGGAAGTTGAGGGCCGCATTGATCAGTTTGCAGCGCTTCCCAAAGAGCGAACCGCCGAACTGACGGATGCCAGACGAGAAGGTCTTGGTCATGTTGGTCAGGTCGAAGTAGCAGTCTTCCGGCCGGACTATGGCCGTGGTGCCGCTATTGACGTTGATCAGCAGGACCGAATAGCTGTCTGTGGAGTTGGCGAACTTGCAGTTGCGGAACGTGACGTCTGCCGCGCCATCGACGTTCACATGGTAGCCCGTGAAATCGACGTCATCGACGACACGGGTTCCCGAAGTGTAGTTCACATCCGACCCGGAGATCGCGCCGCCATTTGCCGTGATGGTCGAGGGGTTGGCTGCAGGCGTGTAGAGCGTCGCGCCCGACAGACCTGCAGTCGTTTGCGTGTCCCAGGCGGTCTGCGCGTCGGCTCCCGCCGCGACAACGCCCAGCGGATAGTCGCCCCCAACGGGATACTGGCGCAGCGACAGCAGCTTATGGAGCTGACCCGACGACATCAGGTGAAGTCGCCGGTAGCCTGGACTGTAACGTTAGCGCCCGTGGTGATTTTCCACGACCCGCTGACGCTCTTGATGCCTGGGGCCCAGCAGAACGGAACTAGGTTGGACACGCTGCTAGCGCCGCCTGGGAACGTGTAGACCGTAGTGGACCCATCTTTTACGACAACGGTCCCTGGCGTGGTCGTGCCAGGCTGGATCCAGACTTGCGCGAGGTAGTCGCCGCTGGCGCCGGTCGGACCGAGCACCTGATCAGTTTGGGACGCCGCAACCGTTTCGTATTCGTCCTGCGCCAACCTCACGCCAAACGGGGTATTGTCCGAGGCGATGGTGACGCGCTGCGTGCCCGTGCCCGCGACGCCGTTGCCCGCGGCCACGGTGTTGCCGTTGATCTGCTTGAGGCTGATATCGGCTGGGGTCGTATAGTCGAGAACCGCGCCCGCGCTGTCGGTCTGGATGACGCGAAGGCTGCCGAAGGTGTCGGTGTAGAGGTTCGAGCGGTCGCCAGAGGCCACGGCGGAGGGCGCGGAGGACGTGGCCTTCGCGCCCATCTTGACCGGGTTGCCGCTATCGGCCGCGTCGTGGGCGACGTTGCCCGCAGGAACGGTGCCGTTCGTCGTCCCAGGGGTCGTCTGGTCGATCCGCACGTTCCCGATGATCGCCGAGCTGGCGACCAGTGCAGGAGCGGTCGCGATGCTGACCGGTTGCGTGGCCTGGAAGAACGTCCCATCGACGGTCAGCGAGCCGCCTCCATCGCTGATCGGGATGACTGTGCCGCTCGCGATGCCCTGGACGGTGACCACGTTTGTGGAAGCCGTTCCCGCGGTTCCGACCGCAGGAAGCTTGGCGAGGATGGCCGCCGACGTGGTTTGCGTCGCCAGAGCGTCCAGCGCGGCCTTATCCTCGGTCGAGAGGGCCATGGGCAGCGAGCTTGCCGCAGCCGCTCGGCTGACCGCCGGAAGGGTCTGTACGGTCTGTACGTCGTTGTTGGCGTCGCGGACTGAAATGGCCATGACGGAGGCTCCTTAGGCGGCGAGGGCGCCGACGTATTGGCTGTTGCGGGCTATGGTGAAATCGAGGGACGGGACGTAGGCCGACGTGGTGACCGTGAAGCCGTCAGAGACGCCTCCGATGGTCAGGGTGGTGGTGTAGGCGGTGTCGATGGCCGCGCCGGTCGTCAGGCGAACTTTGAAGGTGTCGCCGGCCACGGCGCTGCCGGGGGTCGTGGTGTAGGCCGCGCCGTTCTTGGAGTAGCCGACCGAGCCCGACAGGCCCGTGGTGTCGATGGTGACCGCCGCCGAGCTGGTGATCCCGGCGACGGTGATCGTGTTGGACTCGTAGAGCGTCAGGTAGTCGCCCGCGCCCTGGTCCACGAAGGTGAACTGGTCCGGCGCCGTATCGTCGGCCACGGTCGCGATGGTGAACGTGTCGGAATAGGTCCCGACCGTCACCGTCACGTCCGTCTGATCGGAGTTGGTCGGAGGCGAGGTCCCGGAAGCGACAACCTCATCCCCGTTCTCGACGACGCCGGCCGTGGAGACGAACGCCCCGCCGTTGATGCTGTATGTGCCGCCCACGACGGTGATCACCGCCTCGCCGATCAGGCCTGCGATGGTGACCGGGTCGCTCTCGTAGTTGGTCGAGAGGTCCGCGTCCTCCACGTCGGTGAAGGCGAAGGCCGTGGGCGTGTTGTCGGTGATGTACCGGCGACGCGTGATGGTGACGGTGCGAGGAACGGCCATTACCAGCCCCTCGCGTATTCGCTGCGATCCGGACCCATGAAGTAGCTGGCCGGGCGATCATCGGCGAGCATCCGGGCATAGGCTTTGCGGGCCTCGGCGACGGTCAGGGCGGCGTTCGGATCGCTGGCCTTGCCGAACACAGGCACGAGGGCTTCCGCGAGGCAGAGCATGGCTGTGCGGGTGTACTGCTGGGGAACGTCGATGTTCTCGTCCAGGCCGACCACGTCATAGATGACCCGGTTGCCCGAGGCGTACAGCGTCACGTCCACGTCGGGGACGGGCCACAGCTTGAGGGTCAGGACCGAGGTGTTGCGCTCGACGACGTACTGGAAGGGCGTGGCGCCGGTCTGCAGCTTCAGGGGATAGTTGGCGTAATCGTCCGCCTCCATCCGGTTCAGCGGGCGCTCGAAGCCCCCCTGCCCTTCCACGCGAACCGAGGTCAGATCGAGGTACTGCTGGTCCAGATCCCCCTCCACCGTATAGGCGGGCCAGGGGATGGTGATCTCGTCGTCACGCCAGAGGTTGAGGCCGTCGTTCTGCCAGTTCTTCAGCATCCAGTTCAGACGCCGACGACCCACTTCCATGTCGTTGGGATCGGGGTCCTGGCCAGCACCGACCACGCCGATCTCGAACAGGGCATCGGTGATGACCTGGCGCGCGGTGTCGAGGGAGGTGTTGACGCCTGAGACGGCCAATGAAGCTCTCGTTCAATCCGGGATTTGGATTGCGGGCTTCGGCCGCTGTCTCGTATCGCTAAGCTACTGTAATGCGGCCTAGTTGGCAAACGTCCTAGTACAGAGCCAGGATGTTCGTCGCCGTGGTCGCGGTCGCATAGACCCGGTTGGCCGCCACCCACAGGATGCCGACCGGAACCGCCTTGAACGTGACGTTCGAGCCGCGGTCTTCCATGTCCACCGTCACATCGCCCGCCACGCCGATGTAGAGCGCCGTGGTCGTGGCGATGGTGGCGCTGTCGCTGGTCGTGACCGCAGCCGCGCCGCGAATGGTCGAGAGTTCCATCAGAGATCCTCGGCGGTTGTCAGGTTCTCGCCCAGCACGTCGCCGGGGTCAGGTCGGGCGCCACGCACCGGCAGGCCCTCGGGGCGCATGTTGGGGCGGCTCAGGTCGGCGGGGCGAGGGTCATAGCAATCCTCGCAGACCTTGAGCCCCGTCCACTCGACGCGAAGGCAGGAGAGCCGGCGCTGAAAGGCGCATCGGTCGCAGATCGCCCAGGTACCCCCGGGTTTCCAATCGTTGACCGGATGCGCTTGGTTCGCCATCGGCCTTACGCGGTCATCACGCGCTGCCACTTCCCGGCAGGGGCGGTGACGGTGCAGAAATAGACGGCCGACTTGTTGCCCGCGTGCGCAACGCCGGTCGCCGTAGCCACGTCGCCAGCGCCGATGTTGATCGTGTCGGTGCCGTCTCCGAACACCTGCATCGAGGTCGCGGTGTTGTTGGTCAGGTAGATGATCGTCCCGGCGACGGCGAGCGGGAGCTTGATGCCGTCCGCGGCGCCAGCGACGGTATCAACGCTGTTGACAGACTTGGTGAGGAGCGTGGCGGCGGCCTGGGTGCCGGCAGCCTCAGCGGTGATGGCGGCGGCGGAGGAGAGCACCTCCATCCCGCTGTTCACGACACCCGCCGTGGTGAGCGTTCCAGTGGCAGTGATGCTGGCCGCGTTCAGGGCTCCAGTGAGCGTCAGTGCGTCGAGATTCGTCAGAGCCATCAGGCCCTCCCATGAAGAGAAAGGGCGGAGGCGAACCCCCGCCCCAAGCCTTAAGCTCCGGCGGTTCCGAAGATCGCGCGGGGATCGCCGAAGCCGACCGCGAACCGCATCGTGGTCTTGGCCTTCAGGTTCTCCGTGTCGAAGTCGTTGTCCTGCTCGATCTCGGCCTCACGGCGCCAGATCGACAGCAGGCCTTCCTCGGCGTCGGTGATGATGTACCAGGCGTCCGGATCGGTGAGGTAGTGGTTGACCACCACGCCGCCCGATAGCAGGCCCATGCGCTTGATCGCGTTGACGTCGTTGTTCGCGGTCCCGGCCCGGAGGTCGGAGTCGAGGATGCGCATGGCGTTGAACTGCGCGCCCGACGCCACCACGAGCTTCATGCCGCGAAGCTTGATCGGCAGGCCCCGGCGATCCTTGGCGCCGGCGATCAGGGTCAGCATGTCTTCCAGGGCAGCCTCCGTCAGGTCTGCATCGACCGCCGGCTTGTTGGCCCAGAGGCCGGCCGGGGACGGGTGGGAGACGGAAAACAGCGGAACCCCATCGGCGCCGTTGTAGGAGCTGGAGAAGCCGCGGTTCAGCACGTTGGCGTGGACGATTTCCTGCGTCACGCGGGCCGACTTGGCGAGCGCCCGGGAGCGGCGACGGGAGACCTCCGGGTACTGGTTGTCCTCCTGCTCTTCACGGGTGACCATGTAGCCCAGGCCGTAGACCACGGGGGTGAACGTGGTGGTGATCCCCTCGGCGTCCGTGTCGTACTGGATCGGCGCGCCCTCGGTCTTGATCGGGACCAGGCCAAAGCCGCTGGTCTCGACGATCTTCTCGTAGGCCTTCTTGGACTGGCGCTTCTCGAAGATGTCGGTCCACTCGGGCGCATACTGCTCGTATGCGTTGCCGTAGTGGGCCATGACGCCAGGCCACAGGTCTGACGGGTGAGCGGAACGAGTGATGACGGTCATTGGTCAGCTCCCCCTTAGAGACCGGCCGTGTTGGCGGCTTCGGTGTGAAGATTGATCTTGACGAGAAGCTTGGACTTCGCGACGGCGGGCTCGACATCGGGGCGTTCCTGGAACCCGACGATCTTGAGTTGGAGGGTGGCGCCCGCGGCCTTGGTCGAGCTGTCAACCATCCAACCCGAGGTGCGGGTGGTGGTGGAGCCGGCGGCGGCGATGAGGTCGACGTTCAGGCCGATGTCGGCGAGCGCAGTCGTCGCGCCGCCAGCGTCTTCCTGGATCTCGAAGAGCAGGTCGGGATCATCAGCGACGAGAACCGTCCGCTGAGTGGAGGCCGCGCCGTAGCCGAGGCTCAAGGACGGGCCATCCTCAAAGCCTACGACCACGCCCGTGATGGGGTTGGTGGCGCCGGCTGTGGCGAGGATGATGCCGGGACGGCCGTTGGCGTCGGCCAGGCCGGACTTGACGACCGGATCGCCGACGAACAGCGCCGTGGCGTAGTCGGATCGGGCGGTGTAGGCGCGAAGGGCGCAGTTGTACACGCCCCCGGCCGCGTTGCGCACGGGGATTAGACCCCGCGGAAAATCAGCGTTCGCCATGAAAGGGGACCCCAAATTGGCGGTGAGGACCCTCGGTCAGAGGGCCACGGTTCACCGCTTCGGGGTGTAGCTCTTGTCGGGCGCGTCCTTGGTTCGACCCTGGAGCTGAGCGCGCTCCTGTTCGTCGATCTGCTTGACGGCTTCGGCGCGGTCTTCGTCCGCGAACTTCTTCAACTTCCGAAGAAGATACGACCAAGCTGGACTGCCGTCAACCTTAGTCCCGGAACGGTACTTTATCGCACCCGGAGCATCGGCCTTGAGTGAATGGCCCGTCTTCTTGTCGTTGAGGGTCACGAACTCGTACTCGCCCTGGTCCACCAGCTCATAGAGCCGGCTCCCGTCGTCGAGGGCCGCGCGGTAGATGTACTTGTTGTGGTCGAGCACGTCGGGCGTGATGCCGAAGCGGCGCAGGGTCGGGTCACCTTGGGAGCCGATGCCGGTCGGGCGTTCCCGCTGGCGGCGTTCCTCGGTGACGGCTTCGGCTCGGGTCAGGGGGGCGTCGGTCATGTCAGGCTCTCCGGGCCATCTGGTTCATCTTGGTGACGGCCTTGGCGTAGTCGGCCAGGGACACGCCGCTCTCTTCCGCACCGCGGCGCTGGGCGGGGGTGAGGTCGGCCACGGTCACGTCGCCGCTCGGGCTGCGCGATCCGCCGACACGTCCCCCAGCGCCCACGATGGGGGCCTTCGGCTTGGGCTTGGGATCGTCCTTCGGGGCGTCGTCGAAGTGCTCGGGGAACTTCTTCTTCACCCCGGCCTCGACGCGTTTCATGTGGGCGTCGGGATCGGTGATCTTGTTGTTTGCGAGACGCGCGTACTGAGCGTCCAGGGCCATCGCATAGGCGGTCGCCTCAGGGTCCACCTCGAACCAGTCGGCGTTGCGCTCCTTGAACGACGACAGGGCCGGCGGATCGCCGGAGCCGGAACCCGCGTTGGCTCTGATCTCGGCGAGGATCTTCTTGGCGGCGACCGGGTCGTTCGCTTCGACCGCGGCGTCAAGTTCAGCCTCCTGGCGAGCGTCCATGTCCCGGCGCTGGTTGGCCGTGAGCTTGGCGACCAGGCCGGCGACTTGGTCGATCTGCGCCTTCATCCGCGAATTGGCTTGGCGGGTGTGACGCAGCACGTCCGGCATCTCGGCCAGGAACTCCTCGGCCGGGCGCCATTTCGTCGTGTCGCCCTTCCATTGGTCTTTAGGCTTCCAGCCCATCAGGGAGGCGACCTTGACGGCTTCCTCCGATGACTGCGGCTCGTCGCCGTTGGCCTCGGGCGGGCTCTTGGCGTCGTCCTGCGGGCCGTCGTCGATGACCACGGCGAGGGTGTTAGGATCGTCCAGGGCTTCGGCTGCTTCAGTGGCCAAGGGATTCAACTCCTTGAAGGACGGTTCCGTGGGCCTCGGAAATGGCCGGGACCGACATGATGCGCGGCCCCTCCCGAGACGCTTTGATTACGGTTGCCGCGTTAGGCTGCGAGGTAGGGATTGGCTGCTCTGCCCGCTCGATGACGGCTCGGATTTCCCGGTCGGAGCACAGGCGGTACTTGCGCCCCGCCCTGCCCGGCAGATGCTTGTCGGCGGCCGGAACTTCGTCGCCCGGGAACCTGCCGCAGAACACGATGTCGCCGACCTGGGGCGCACGGGCTCCGGGCGGAAGCTGCACGTAGTTGAAGGCCATCGGCGAGACGGCCAGCAGTCGGGCGTGGGTGGCGCCCCATTCCTCCCGGTCGGCGACGCTCTCGGGGATGGTCAAGCCGCTTGGCGTGGTGCGGCTGAACTCAGCCATGGCCAGGAGAACCTGGAACTCGAAGGGCTCAATGTTGGGGTCGCACTCAGCGACAGAGGGGACTGTCCAGTTCATTGGCAGGCCTCCACCCAACCGGCTTCGTCCATGGCGCACTTCGCCAAGCGTTCGTGATGCCGCGCCAGAGTCCGCAGCTCGTCGGGAGAGGGCTCAGCGTCATCAGGGAGCGCGCTGCGCAGCTCCTCTAGGGCTTCGTGGTCCCGTGCGTAGGTGATGACCGTCATTGCCCCTCCTGGGCGGTTTCCAGGCCATTCGCGGCCAGCACATCGGCGAGCGTGATGTTCGCCATCTCTCGGTAGGTGTCGGCTCGGACCTTGGCGCGGTTGAGCGCGATCAGTTGGCGCTCGCGGTCCTCGGCGTTGAGGTATTCGGCGCTCCAGGCTCCGGCTTGCCAGTTGGTCTGCTGTTCGGTCGCCATGGCTTCGAGGCCGGCGATCACAAGGCGGGTCATCGGCGTTTCCATCCACGCCGCAAAATCGTCCTCGGTGTATTCCGGGGCGCTCATTGCGCAGGCTCCCTAGCCGCCGCCCGTTCCTCGCGCTCTGCCTCAAGGCCGGGCTGCAGCAGCGCCATGGCGGCCTCGTTCAGGCCCTTCCGGCGATCCACCTCATCGTTGGCGAGTTCGGATTGGGCTTGGCGGGCACGTTCAAGCGCCTGCTGCCCGTCCAGCCCGTCCACGATCTGCGCAGTTTGGGCGCCCTTGTGCTGGATGTCGGCCTGAGCCTTCGCGCCGTCGATCTGGACGCTGGCCTGGGTCTTCTGGGCGTTCGCGGCGAACTGCGCGGCCTGCCCCTGCTTGATGGCCAGCTCCGCCTCGGCGAGCGCCATCTGCAGCTTCATCATCATCTGCTCTTGCGGGCTCGGTCCGGTCTTCTCCGGAATCCAATCGCTGGCCTCCCCGATCCCCGCAGCCTCCAGGCCGTAGCGGATCACCGCGTTGTCGTCGGCATAGACGCCCTTGCCGACGAACTGGAGGGCGATCTGGAACTTGGCGAGCAACTGAGCCCGGGTGACCGCCGAAGGGTCGGAAATCGGCCGGATGTCGAGGTCGTCGAAGTCGAAATCCGCCTTGAACAGCGCCTCGGGATCGACAGGAGGCGCCATTGGCGGGGCCACGGGAGCCCCAGGAGCGCCCATCAGGCCCGGCTGCGCTTGTTGGCCCATCATCGGGGCCTGAGCGCCCTCAGGAGCCATCGGAGGCCCGCCATTGTGGCCCATTTGGCCCGTCTCGGGCGCGTCTTCCGCCTCATCGCAGAACTTCGCATAGTCGGCCGCGTCACCGTGCTTGGCGACGATGTTCGCAAACAGCGTGAACTCGTTCCTCAGCCCCTCGAACAGCCGCTTGTAGATGGCGTTGAAGACCTGTTGACCCTGCTCGATGAGCGCGAGCGTCGTTCCCACGGGGGCGTTGCGGTTCGCATCCCCGGTCATGGCGTCGTTGACCGAGGCGATGCGCTCGGCCGCCTCCATCAGCATGCCGAGAAACTGGAAGAGCACGTCCGAGGGGCCAGGGAAGATCCGCTCGTAGATGCCTTTGCGGATGTCGTCGCCTGACACGGGGAGATTCTTGTACTCGCCGGGTTGCCAGCGCGCCGCGCCGTTCTGACCAGCGCCCTGCAGACGGATCTCCGAGCCGAAGAACCCGCCCCCCGCGACCTGAGCGTGGCCGGCGTCGATGGACAGATTGATGATCGTGTTGATCACGTCCATGATCGGCGTGAGCAGGTGACCGAAGCCGATGGCGTAGGCTCGGCCCTTGGGATCGGGGATGAAACCGTAGTCCACGAACGGCAGCTCGCGCTCGATGTTGAGCACGGTCCCGTCTTGGTCGCGCTCTACGGCCTCATCGTCCCAGCCGTTGTCGATGCGCAGGACTTCGGTCGTCGAGGCGTCGACTGTGACGATGTAGGGTTCGTCGAGGCCATCATCGTCCAGGTCCATGTAGCGGTACTGCTCCAGCAGCACGCGGGACTTCTGGTCGTCGTCTCCTTCCGGAACGAGGTTGACCTTCCGGAAGTGGCCCGAGGCCATGAGCTTCTGCAGCTCGTGCGGATAGCGGTCGTAGTCGTGGGTGATGCGGGGCGAGGACGCCATGCTCGACGCACCCTCGGCCAGCGTCAGGCGCAGGGCCGACACGCTCTCGATGCAGGTCTGACGGGTAAGCGGGTCCCACCAGACCTTGCGATAGTGCTGACCGACCGCAGGCAGGCGGATCAGCATCGCGTCGGTGTCGTGAACCCAACCCTTGACCTTGTAGAACAGCAGGTAGTTCAGGTACTCGCCGACCCGCGCCGCGCGCTTGGCCTTCGTGCCCTTCTTGTCCTTGCCGAACGTCTTGACGTGGATGGCCTGGTCGCCCTTGATCACCGCAGGGGCGGCACGGGCGTTGAAGCCGGTCGAGCTGATGGTCAGGAGCGGGTACTTGACGTTCGCCGCGCCCCTGAAGGGGTAGTTTTTGGGCTCGACCTTCTCCTGAGCCGCCGCGTCGAGGGCAGCTTCCGCCTTCTCTCGCCAGTCCTTGTTGGCCGCCTGATCGCGGTTCCAGTCGGTGACCACGTCGGCGCCAATGCGGGCGATCTCGGATTCGTCGAGGAACTCGTGCGCGGCTTGGCGGACGGCGGCTTTCTGGAGCCTGCCGAGGCCGCCGCCAGAGGCCGCGGTGAACACGGGCTCGATGGGCTCCACCTCCAACTCATCGTCGAGGTACACGTCGCTCATGGACGTGCTCGCAGGATGGGGAGGACTTCAGCCGCGTTCATGCCGAAGCATGGGGCTGGTTCGGCGCGTTAGTCCATTAATGGGACGTTTAGGTGTTGGAATCGTTGGACTTGGCGCCGCAATCCGCTAACGTCACTGCGTCGTGCCATGTAGGCATGCGGTATCTCCTATGTTGAGAGGGAGGGTTGCTCGCGCGACCCTCTCTTTTTTTGCGAGATCACGCCGCGCCTGACCGCCCGCATTCAGGATCGCCTGACGGTCGCCATTGGAAAGACCGCCGAACGGCAGTCCGCAGCGTTCATGGGTCAGGACTTTGTTGCCCGGTTGAGCCACCATGTTTCGGCCTAGCCGCGCCTTGTGGATCTCGCACGCCGGCTCATCGGCCAGGGGCTCAACGCACAGGTAGCAGTGACCGAGCTGCGAAAGCAGAAGCTTGGCACGCCTGTTCCGACGCCGCTTCGAGCTTCCCCTGCCGTTGGCTACGCGCTTGCTCATGATACCTAGGATTTCGCCATTTGGCTAAGAGTGCGGTTTTGGACCCGTGCGGAGACCGCTACTGCAACCAGCCACGTAGAGCGAGCCCTGCGCCGATGGCTAACACGATAACGACCGCTACGAAGTCGATCATCTCAATACCCCGTAGTCCCATTGCCTAGCGCCTGTCCGACACCTGTCGCGAAACTCAGCGCGCCGGCAACGAACAGCACCGATCCTGCCCAACCGATGAAGAACCCGGGACGGACACGCGAGGGGCGGAAGTACACATAGAGTCCATAGGCGCCGAAACCCCCGAATATCAGGCCAAAGATGATGCTAGCCCACATTCCTAGTACCCCGTAGTCCCTGACCGGCCCTGTGGCTGGTCGTTTTCCATGTCGTAGTCCACGAACCCGATCCGGGCGCGGCGCAGGGCCTCCAGGGCGTACCGGAGCGCGTCGATGACGTGGTTCTCCTTGTCGTCCAGCACCGGCAGGACTTCCTCGGTGAGCTTGTCGACCTTGTAGCTGTACAGGCTCAGCTCATCGATCGTGTGGGTGCAGCGCGGGTGAACGACGATGTCGAAGCTCTTCAGGAACTCGACCCCGTCCTCCAGGCTTCCGGCGCCCTTGATGGCCTTGCGGATGTTGAAGCCCTGACGGCTCATGTAACTGACGGTCTCAGGCCTGGCGCTGTCTGCGGTGATCGCCCAGGTGCGCGAGCCTGCGATGGTGTCGAACAGGGCCGGCGTGCGGTCGATCTCACAGCCTACCTGATAGGCCTCCTGGTCCACATAGAGCGTTCTGCCTTGCAGGTAGGCGCGAACGAGCACCGTGGGATCTACAGCAAAGCCCCAATCGGCCCCGAACTTGAACTCGGCGTTGAAGGGCGTCTCGAACTCCTCCACGCGCCAGTTGCGAAACACCCGGGCGTTGGAGTTGGATTGATAGGCCCCCAGCCAGATGTGGGCGTACTTGTCGGGATCTCGCTCCCGGTCCCACTCCATCTCCGACAGCAGCGGCTCGCCGAACCACGGGTTGTCCTGATAGTTGACCTGGCGAACGATGGAGCCGGGCGGAGGCGCATCGCCGCGGAACATCTTGTCCACGGGATCGGAGGCGAGGCCGGGGTTCCAGTCCCACCAGATTTCCGACCCAGGCGCGCGGATGGTCGGCGTGAGCACGTTGATGCTGTTCTGGCTGACCGCGCGGGCCTCGCTCACATAGGCCAGCGTTATACCCTCGGTGGACTTGATGTTGTCCACGTTGGTCCGCAGGCCAGCGAAGCTGATCGCCGTGCCGTTGCGACCCCGGATTTCATACTGCAGGCTGTGATAGAAGCCGTCGCCGTTGGTCGGACCAAAGCCCATCTGCGGTATCAGGTCGTCCAGCAGGGTCTTGATCGAGCCGTCGATGCTCTTCTGGATCTCGCGGGCGCAGAGGATGCGTTCGGGCTTCTCAGAGCCCCGCATCAGCAGGCGCCGGCCGAACCCGTGGGACTTCGCCGAGCCTCGGCCGCCCCACAGCGCGCGATGGCGAACCGGCTTTCCGTCATCCGCCACGGCCGCGAAAAGCGGGACCTCCATGCACTCAGGAAGGTCGGCCCGGATCTTCACGCTTCCACGTCACCAGGACGGACGAAGCGGACGATGGTCTCCATCTGCAAGGGCTTGTCGCCCTGGGATGGATCGCCGCCGGTCAGAGCCACCTTGTCGCCGTAGATGCTCGGCAACCACTTGCCGGCGAGACGTAGCCGAGTGTCGATCCGAACGCGCTTGTTGGCGACCTCGACGGCGTCCTTTGTGGGCTCGTCGGCGATCTCAAGACAGTCCTCAGCGAGGGCGTGAACTCCGCGTGCGCGCGCGCCACGGAAACGTCCGGCGAAGGCCTCATCCGCATCCAGCCAATCGTATACCGTCGCGCGTCCCGGCATCCTCGGGTCCTCACACAAACGGGTCAGCGGCTCACCCTTGGAAATGCGGGTCAGCAGCTCTTCGATTACGTCATCTGCGAAATGGTCGCTCATTCCCCCTCTCCTGTTTGTGAGAGGGCTGCCAAGATCTCAGGGTCAGTCGTGAACTCAACGATGTCCCCAAGCGCTGGCGTTACCGGACCCAAGGCCCAAGGGCTACCGTTCAGCCGGGTCGCTCCACCAACGATGGAGCAATCGCAGCCAACATCCATTTCGGTCGCGATGATCTGCCAGTGCGCGCTCATCCCTCCACCCTCTCGACAGCCGGAAAGATCAACGGGTCCATGTAGACGACGGCCCGCGCAACGAGCCAGCTCAGATCAGATTTGTTTTCGTAGTCCCGCTCGCGCTGCCAGTATGGCTCCTGGCGCCAAGACACGGAGAGTTTCCCAATCCGGCTGACTGCGAAATCTTTGACCAGCTTTTCAAGCGCCACCCGACACCGACCCGCCTCTAAAGTCTCTTCGAGGGGCGTAGCGTTGATGAGCGGGCGCGAACCAAGCGGCGGCCACAGGAAGCTTATCTGTTCGGGGATGGCGATCCTTGAATCGTCCACGCCGGGCAACTCCGGGATGAATTCCAACTTCACTGCTCCACCCTCTCGACAGAAGTCCATGCGCCGGCCGCGTAAGCCTTGGAGAGGTAGGGAATGGGCCCTTGGTCTGGGTTGTCGAGCGCCGGCTGCGCGAACCCGATGAGCAGAAGGGCGCCGCCGTCGACCTCGATGTCACCTTCCCAGAAGGCTTCCTTCTCACCGGGGCGCTTGATCTTCCAAGTCTTGCTCATCCCTTGAATCCTATCATGATTTGCGCGTTCATGCGGCTAATTCCAACGCTTGGGCGAAGAGCTTTCGGCCCTCTTCCGTGAGGCGGTAACCCTTGCCCCAGATGGTTTCGATGACGTCCCGGCCATAGTAGCTGCGGACCCGACCGACCAGGACGTGGGACGTGTCCTTGCAGCGCGGCTGTGGGGCGAAGGAGCCGGTTCGGTACATCTCGGCCACGATGCGGGCTTCGCCTAGCGTGAGCCGGTGGACCTGGCGCAAGCGTTCAACGTCGTCAGTTTCAGCCATCACGCGTTCCTCCGGGCGATAACATCCCTCATGGCTTGGGTGAGGGTGAACGATTTCAATGGGTTATCATCCCGGGACCTGTCACGTTCGATCAGCGGGCCTCGCGGTTGCTCGGGGAGATACTCAATCTTCCACGTCGGGTGGAACGGCATGCCGTGACGGACGCCATCTAGGCGGACCTTTAAGTGGCCGCCACTGGCACCGATAATCGTTCCCAGCTCTTCCCGTCCGCAGCCGGTGTAGCGGACGCGCCCTCCGCGTTTGGCCGGCACACCGTAGGCCTTTCGGACATAGGCGAGGGTCATTGGCCAGCCTCCTTGGGCTGAAGGGCCTCAAGCGGCAGGGTGGACAGCATGGCCTTCGTGGCGCGCTCCCACGCCGCCAGGTCATGCTCGTATTGCTGCTGGACCCACGCCGGAACTGTCAGGCTGCGGGTTTCGTAAGGCGCGTCCGCGTTGATGGCGTTCAGTTGAGGTGCGGAGCGCTCCATGTCGATGCCCGGGAAAGCCGCCACCATGTCAGCCGTGCGGGCGTGGCTATCCAGCGCGCGAGCCCTGACGCACAGGTTCAGACCATCCGATAGCTGTCGGGCGAGATCTTCGTAGGTCGGCTGGCTCATGCCGCCCTCTGGGTCTTGGGTTTCAGATGCTCAGCGATCACCGGCCCGAGCTTCACGCCAAGCCTGCGGAGCGTGACGATTGCACGGTCCTTCAGGCGCTCCTCGGCCACGTAGGACCACGGGTACAGGATCGGGTGGGCGCCCTCGGTGAAGCCGGAGGGCTGGACGTACGAAAACACGAAGGGCTCGCCGTAGATCTCGGCGATGGTCCGGGTGAACTCCTGACGGGTCATGCCGCGTCCTCCAGGCCGAGCTTGACGGTCGCAACGGCGATGAACTCGGCGATCTCGCTGGCGAAGTCGGGGTCGGTCTTCTCGAAGTGCGGAAGGTCTATCCGGGCCTGTTCAAGCGCCGCCGACCACAGCGAGCCCTCGCTTCCTCCGCCCTCGATGACGCGGAGGGCGGAAGCGCCTTCAGGGCGCGCTTCCGGACGCTCGCGTCGAGTAGATTTAGAAGCCCTTCTTTGGGCTTCTAAACTACTCTCTGGTTCTGGTTCTGGTTTTGTCGGCAAACGGGCGGCATTTGCTGCGCTAGAAGCTGAACGTTTTGCGTTAGTTACGTCCGCCCCCGCTTTTCCGGCCGACTTACGCTTACCAACTATGGCTTCGTAATGGGCCAGTTCCTCGGTGACCTTTCGGTTGGACAGCTTGCCCCTCCGGACATCGAAAAACGGCATGATGACAGCCTTCATCTCGGCCCACTCCTTCGGGGTGCAGAGCGCGTGGCGGGAGAGCGTCGCGTCGTCGGCAGGGAGCTTGCCGCCTTCGCTCCAGAGCGAGGACAGCAGCATCAGGTACGCGCCGTGCTGGGACCGCGTGAGGTGCTTGGTCTGGCGGAAGTAGTTTCCCCAGTACATGCGCATATAGGGAGGTGGGCTCATGCGGCGGCCCTCCCCTGCTCGGCCAACCGGCCCTCATACTTGCGGCTAGCCAACATGGCGCTAGTGTGATCGTGGAGGCCCATCGCGGCGGCGACCTGGGACCACGGCCGGCCGAGCTGGCGAATGCGGTAGCAGGCCTCTTGGCGGGGCGCGGCGTAGGTCTTGGATCTCGCCTTGGACTTCAGCAGCTTGCCGGTCAGCCCGTAGCGAGCGGCGACCCGGTCGATGATCTGGTCCACCTTTGCGGCCTGATAGACGTAGCCCAGCGGGCGCTCGGCCAGTGGCTTGAGCGTGGTGACCTTGACCTTCGGCGGTCGGGGCTCTGGGATCTTGAGCGCAAGCGCCATGCGCCGACGGTGCGTGTCGCAGTACGAGCCGCGACAGGGCGTCGCACAGACCATCGTCTGCGGTCCCAGGCCGGACACCGCATAGCAGCACTCGTCGAAGTCTCGTTCGCTCCAGAGCTTGGGTTCGACGGTCATGCAGCCTCCACGGTCACTTGGACCTGGCCGGGCTTGCAGGGCTCTCCGAAGGTGTAGCGGGGGAGGAAGCGGCTATCGTTCACGCCGAGTGCTTGGGCGATGCCGTCGAGACTTGCCTTCATGCGGTTGGGGAAGTTGGTCCGGTCACCGCGGCGGTCTGGCGGGATGAAGTGGATGTGCAGGCTGATATCGCCGGTCGCTGGAACTGAGGGCTTGGCGGCGAGCGTCGCCTGGCGTGCCCATTCGCGGTGCTTCTTGGTCTCGGCGGCCTTGGACCGCCAGTGGCCCTTGGCGTGTCCTGAGAGGCTGCTGGGTGGGAACGGCAGGACGATCACAGGCCCCTCCTCAACACGAGCACCGTGGCCCTTACGAACGCTTCGTGGGTGCGATGCTGTTCTCGGGTGTCGCCCGCATCACACGCAGCTAGGTAGGCCTGGCGTGCTTCCTTACGGGCTCTCTCAGCCTTGGCTTGACGGTGTTTGGGGAATAGATTCAATGGGTTGAACACTCAGTGGTCCTCCCGGATCGGAGGAGAGACCGGTGCGGCATCGGCGCTCCGCGCCTGATTGGTCAGCCTTTCCGGCGCGTGCTCTCGGAGCCACAGGTCGCCAAGCAGCACCATCAAGGCGGCTTGGTCGGCGTCCGCCGGTACGCGCACGAAGTTGTCGGTGAGGTCTTTGACATGAGCCGCAATCTGCGTCGCAGCCGCCAGCGCGTGCTCGACTGCGCGGGTTCCGTCGCACATCAAGTCAGTGGCGCGAGTGGCATTGATCGCACCGAGAATCGCAACAACCCATTCCCGGGGCGGAAGATCGGCTGAGGCGAGAGGGCTCTGCCCCGGTGATGTCGGCTCTTGGGCCGACACGATGGGTGGGTTCCGGGACGAACTCATTGATGCCCCCAGCGCTCTAGTTCAGATCCGATCCGATGAAGACCTAGACCGGTCTTGCGCATCGACCAGCCGAGGCCCCGTGCGATAGCTTTCGCGAGCCCGATACAGGCGCGAGAGGCGTTCCTCCCGAGCCGCGATTTCAGCGCGTTCCCTGGCAATTTCGGCCTCGATTGAGTTGTCGATGACGGGGGCCATCACAGCCTCCACGAACGGCCAGCCAAAGGCGCTCGCGAGAGCATCCTCCAGGCGGTGACCGCAGGACTTCAGCTCCAGGAGCCGTTGCACGTCCCGCTTGTCCTGCCGGATGCGGAAAGCGAGTTCGCCCGCCGAGCATCCTTGCGCGTCCATGTAGGACTGGACCCATTGGGCGACGCGTTCACCACGCCGCTCGGGAAGTGTGTGATTTTCGCTAGAGAACCCCAAGGCCGACCCCATCATGTTGACACCTGACGGCGGCAGATGGTCGCCAGCACACGGGGCTCACGACGATGGAGGTTGGTGGACGGGCTACGGGTTGGAACTACGGACAGTTCGAGGCCGCCGAGAGATGCCTTCTCCGGGCGGTCAGAGAGAGCGACCCCTGCATCAGATCCGCCTTGGGGAAGGCTGGTCTGAAATACTTGGCCGGGGCGCTCGGGATAGGTGGAGAGACGGCGGGGCAAGCCGCCTCCCCCGCGCTGGTCGGGAACCAGCGCTGACCGACCGACTGGAGTACGGTCGATGTTCCAAAATGGGATTAGTCCACGCGCCATCTCAGGTGGTCCTGGCGCCATATGTCGGAGTCCGAGCATAACGCTTGAACTCCGACCCAAGGTCGTGCTTGGCTGTTTGGTCGAGGGGCAAGGCTGTGGGGAAGACAGTGCCCGAACCGGAATCCGACACCACGTTGGTGGACGAAGAATTGCCGCGCGAGACGTGGACAGACCACATCCTGCGAGCACACATCGCAGCAACCTTGGCGACCATGGACCCAGAGAGGGCCGAAGCGCATCTGGCGTACATGTCACGAACGCTGGCGAGCGAGGACTCGTACTCACGGCTCCTGCCGCATCGCTCGGCGTCAACCCACGCCCTGGAGAGCCGAGAGCACCACAGGGCCGTCTTATGGCTCAGGGCGCAGCTCAGGCCGTTCCTGGCGCTGATCAATGGGAACCATGCGCCGCCGCGGTCGGAGAAGCTGCTCAAGGTAAGGCGGAGGGACCGGGCCACTTAAGTCAGGCCGCCCGAGCTTCGCGGGACTTCCGCGGCGGCTCGATCTTGCGCAGCACGTCCAGGGTCATCTCGGGATATGCCTTGTTGATCTCCAGCCACGCCTCACGCGGAAAGCGGTTGCGGTGCTTCCACACGCGAACGGCGCCCTCGGTTCTCCCGGTGGCGCGCGCGACCTCGGAAATCCCCTTGGCCTCGATGAACTGACTGGCGGTTTGGATCATGAACCCGACGTTACCACGGGTAATTCGGGCTCACAAGCACTTTGGCACTCGTGGTAACGTCACTGTTAGTAGCGTACGCCGCATGGCCAGAGACGATGGTTGGCGCAACACCGAAGGGACCTGGGACCGGCTCAAGTGGGCCAGGCGCCAGAAGTTCGGCAATGGCGAAGAGGCCGCGACGGCGCTCGGCGTGAAGGCCGGCACCTATCGGGCCTATGAGCGCCAACCCACGTCGTCTAAGCACATTCCCCTAGATCACCAGAACGCAGCTCACTTCGCCAAGCGCCTCGGCGTTCGCTGGGAATGGCTATTGCTTGGCGAGGGTGCGCCTTGGCTAGATCCGGACGAGAACCGCGAGCGCGTGCTGCGCGCCTATGATGAAGCCCCGGCAGATCGCCGAGCTGCAGTCGCCGACGCAATCGAGAAGCTTCTCAAAACCGGCTGAACCCTTAAGCGGCAAGGAATCTACCGCTTTCGCGCATCTTTTTGCGTTACCCGTGGTGATTTTCGCTTGTGCTGGCGCGTTACCCATCGTAACGTCTGGTCATCGGAACACACCGGTGAGGAACGCCAGATGACCACCTCCGCCCACATGACCCGCGAGCAAATCGTCGCCGCGAGCGACCGCGCGCTGAAGTCCATCATCGCTACCACGAACCCGAACGGCCGGTTCGCCGCCGAGGTCGTCTGGTCGAAGCGCGAGCTGGAGCGCAGGGGCGTCGACTACTCGAATTGCCTCTCGGTAGCCGCCTAACCCCCGCCAAGCCTCTATCAGCCCATCTACGAGGACAGGCACATGGCCTTCGACGCAGTCACCCCCCGCCTTTCCGACGAAGACCGGAAGATCGCTGATGACGCTCGCGCAAAGACGCTGGAGCGGATCAGAGCGAACCAGGGCTTCGTCGTTCCGGAGCACTTGAAGGGGAAACTCTTCAGCCCGATGGACTGCTTCGAGGCCACTTTGGCGGAGAGCCATAAGGGTCTTGTTCTTAGGAAGTGGGGGTCGGTTTGATGGCCTCCCGGAACCCACCCATCGCGGACGAAGGAACGGTTCGGCCGATTCCGGGCTGGCCTGGATTTAGCGCCACCTCAGGCGGCGCGATCATTGGGCCGCACGGTCGCGAGCTGTCCGTTCATCGAGACTACCCCACGGTGCGCGTCCAGCAGGTGGGGGCGGATCGCCGCACTCGGAAGCCGGTCTATGTTCACACGCTAGTAGCCCTCGCGTTCCACGGCGCAAAGCCGGCGGGAACCGATATCGACCACCTTGACGGCGACCGCGAGAACAGCCGCCCCGAGAACCTCCGGTACGTCCCAAGCAAGATCAATAGGGGTCGGTCTCCTGGCGTTCCTCACAACTCACTGAAAACGCACTGCGTCCGAGGGCATCCCTTTGATGCGGAGAACACCCATCACGCGCGCGGCCGTCGCTACTGCAAGGCCTGCAGCTTGGCTCGGAGCCAATCATGACCGAACAGCCCCTGCCCTCGCCGTCACCGGCTCAGAGCCCCATTGCCCGGCACACGCCAGGGCCTTGGGATCTCTACCGCGACGAGGATCGAAACGCGATTGCGGTCAGCAAGCACGGCACCGGACCAAACGGTGGCTGGGTTGCGTGGTCACTCTGCCGAATGCCGGTTCCGAGTAAGCGGCTGACCTGGGACGAAATCAACGCCAACGCCCGCCTGATCGCCGCCGCGCCGGAGCTGCTGGAGGCGCTGGTCAACTGCGTCTCGCTGGTCAGTCTAAAGTTCGGAAACACTGACGATGGCGCGAACGCTGCCCAGGCGCAGGCCCGAGCCGCAATCTCCAAGGCAACAGGTTCAGACCAATGACCGAGGAAGAAGCCAAGACCAAGCTGTGCCCCAAGGCATCGACGTTCAATGCCTCCAGCCCGTGGCCGTGGTCGTCAGAGCAAGACGACGACTTCCCCGCCAAGTGCATCGCCTCTGCCTGCATGGCGTGGCGGTGGATTGCCCAGCCTCGCGAGGCGGAGACCCGCGAGATCGCGCTGATACAGGACATGCCGGGCGATCCTCCGTTCCAATATCGGGACTACCCGGAAGTGATCGGCAATGGCTTCTGCGGCCTCGCTGGGGGGATTTCCTGATGACCCCCGCCAAGCCCTTCGGCGCAGGCTGTGAAGCCGATCACCTCGCCCTGATCGAAGCCCTCTCTCGCTACGAGACGGCAGAACGGATCGCCACTTTGCTCGGTCGTGATGTCGAGCGCATGGCCGATAGAGCCCATGAGGATCTGACACGGTTAGCGGTTCTCTGCGGGCATGAGTTCGCAAGTAGGACGGACAGCGTTCTCAGCTTTTCGAGGCGTCGGGTCGAGTGCTTTTCAAAGATGACGGCCTCCCGGAGCCAGCCTAGCGGCGTCGCTCCTTCGGAGCTGACTGATCCCCACTCTCAACACTTCAATGGAAAGGGCGCCTGACATGGGCCGCGCCTTCAAGATCTACCGCATCGTCTGCACGCTGACCGGCAAGGCGCTGATCAGCGGCAGCGACCATCCGGTCTGGTATGGCGGACGCCATCCGTCAGGACGCCCCCTTGCGTGGCATCAGCGGGGCAGCTGGTCCGATGTCGGGGCCTTCTGGAAGACGGAGAACTCCGTCCGCCGCCACCTGCTCAACCTCTGCCACGACTGGATCAACCAGTCCGCGCCGTCGCGTTATCCCCGCTATGAAAACCAGCGAGACTATTGGACCTCGCCGGTCCCCGGCCCCGCCGACCTGACGCGCCTGCAGTTCCTCCGCGTCGAGCAGATCTACGTCACCAGCCACACGACCACGACGCTGTCGGCGTCCGACTTCATGGGCATTCCTGATCAATCAGCTTCCGGAGGAAGCGATGCCGCTGGGAGCGAAGGCGAAGCCGGAGCACCGGGACGAACCCCTTCTCCCTCCCTCACCCCTAAGGACCAGAGCCATGACCACTAGCCTCTACACTTCTGGCTATGCGCCGCCTCGCGTGAAAGCGGAGTGGGACCGGTGCTCCATGGGCCTCGACAGCGCCAAGTCGATGCTCGGGACGTGGTCGGAACACCGGGGATCGGCTCTCGCGGAATGCGTCGCCTGGTTCGATGACGACGGGGCCGCCCGCGTGATCGTCGGGCAGTACGAGAGCGGCGACAGGGTCATCGTCAGGCGGTCTCGCCGAGACTTCACGATCAGGTTTGAGCGCCCCTCCCTCACCCACCCCCAGGAGGCTCCTAATCATGGGTGATCAAGGGTTTAAGGGGACATCCGTTGGTGGATTGCCACCGCTCGCTGGCGCTCGGACTGAGGATCAATACTTCGCTGGAGATGGCGCGCTCTACTACGCCAAGGGCTCCGATGTTTGGAAGCGTCCGGTAGAGATCGCCCGCGAGGCCGGCAAGAAGACGATCAGCCTCGGCTTCAAGGTCTGCACTGTCACCGACGTGGTTGGTGACGAGGGGGCCGAAACTGTCGCGGCGCTGCTCACGATGGCTGAGCGCTATCAGGAGCGCGGTGAAGTCCGCGAGCCGATGGGCTGCCCCCTGCCAGGAGCGTGCGCCTGCCCGACCGCTGATCACCTCTTGCACGAAGCACTGGCCGGCATCGCCGACGACTACATGACCAGCGAGGCGCACCACCCCGGTCACGTCCTGATCCCAGTTGCCAAGTTCGAGGCGCTCTGCGCAGCCGCGTCGACGTTCCAGCCGCGAGGCCCGCAGAACGACGGGGAAAGCTCCCGGGACGAACCCAATTCCAACCAGGAGGCTCAGACAGATGTCTGACGAGAAGAGCGAGACGAAGCGGCCACCTCGCGACGCCACCGCAACGGCCGAGATCGAACGGCAAGCCCGCGTATGGCGCGACTGGGATTCGCTTTGGGAAGAGCCCCGCCCTCCCGCCCTCACCCAGGAGGCTAAGCCCCATGCCTGACCAGACGATCAATACGTGGACCGCCGGCCAGGCCTGCCTGCTGGACCGAGAGCCCGCCATCATCCGCTGCGTCTGTGGTGATTGGGGGTGGGTGTCCAAGCTCTCCGACCCGATGACCCCAGAGACAGTCGCCCTTGGGCTGCTGGAGCTTCCGGCGCTCCTTCAGGTGTCTAGCCATGACTGAGGGAGGAGAAGGAATGGGTTCGTCCGTTGCTGAGAGTGCAAGCACTCCCGTTGGTCGGACTGCGGACCTCATCGCCAAGCTGGAGAAGGCGGAAGCGGGAAGCCGGGAGCTGGACGCGGCGATCTTCCGATTGACTGACGCGCGCCGCCGGCAAAGCGGATACGTGTTTCCTGACGAGACGCCCGAGGCCGCGCGCGCGGGCAAGCTCGCCAGTCACATTGTCGCCTACACCACCTCCCTAGACGCCATCCTGGCCCTGGTGGAGCGGGAGCTGCCGGGGTGGGAGTGGTTGACGCTGTTCAACCCGCTGCACGGCGACAGCGGATGTTCCTATGCGGTCCTGACGCCGCCGGGCGGCTCTGGCGGCCACTCCGTCGTCCACCCGGGCAATGCTCCCGCCCTCGCCCTCTGCGCGGCGTTCCTGCGCGCTCGCTCAGCCTCCCAACCGCGAGCCCCTCAGGTCGAACGGGCGGGGTCCCGGGATAACCAAAATTCCTCTTCCAAGGAACCCGGACAATGAACGGGAAGACGAAGCTGACCCAGGCCGAGCACGAGGTCCGCGCCGCCAAGCGGTACGTCGAGCGGGCCGCGAACAACCTGTCCGACGCCGGAGCCATCCTTGCGCGAGCCGGCTTCACGCAGCCGTCGCGCGCCATGCAGAGCGCCGCCCAAGAAGCCGCCCAGGCCATCGCCCAAGCCGAAGTGGACGCCGGCAGAGCCGCTCTTAATGAGGGAGGGGAGCGGTAATATGGCACCCCAGAACCAGCCCTTCTCCGCGCATAGGGGCGCGGTCGCAGACGCCGAGCCTTCTTGCCCCGACTTCGAGGTCACGAACGCTCGCGGTGTCCTTCTCTACACCTCGTCGGACCTGAAGCTCGCCCGCAAGTTCGCGCGAGACAACGCCGAACTCTTCTCCGGACTGAAGGTGGAAGAGGTCATCCGGACTGAGGTTCGCAGGCCCGTCTACACACCCCGTCTCGCCCTTGTGAGGACGCCATGAATCAGCCCGGAGCCAGCCATGGAGCGACGCGGGTCCCTCCCCGCGCTGCCCCCGAAGCCCCGCCATCTGCGGCAGAGCGCGTCTTCACCGCCAGGAACGGCGCCATCTTCCGCCGGGGCGTGTTCGTCCTGCCGGAGAGCGCCGAGGAACTGCTGCGGCTGTTCGAGGCCGACGCCAAGGACAAGTCCGACTGGTTTCACGCCGCCGCTGGCCGCCTCGCTGCAGAGCTTCGCGAGGCTATGGCCGAAGCATACCCCGCAGAGGATTTGATCGATGCGCCAGCCCTCGACGCTCGCTCAGAAGTGGGCCTGGTGGGAGGCCGCGGTTAATGGCCTGGACCCGCCCATCCATGATGGCGAGCCCCAAGCTGGGTTCTTCGCTGTCCGGAAGTTCCGATACGGCGAGTGGGTCAAAGGCCCGTTCGTGCCGGCCCGCATCTGGTGGGAACCCGGCGAACTCGACCCCGAAACCGGCGAGCTGCTGTCCGACGAGCGCTGCTGCGCTGAAGTCGACGGCGTTCGCGTAGACCCTTGGAGGACTTGGACATGGCTAGCACGGCGACCGATACCCGAGCGCGAGTGGGAGTTTCTGAAGGCGATGAGCCCGCTGCTGCCAACGAAGGCGCCCTCCCGCGTCGGCCGATAACCGAATGGAGCCTGGCCGAGCGCATGGCTGCGATCCGCGCCGAGTCCTACGGGATCGGCAAGGACAACATCAAGATGAAATCCAAGGCCGGGGTCGAGTTCACGATCAGAGGCCACACCGTCGAGGCCGTGCTGTCGGAGTTGCGTCCTCTCTTCGAGAAGTACCGCGTGGACATGACGCCGAACCTCTTCGAGCGATCCTACACGGGCAACCGATGCGACGTGCTGGTGGACTTCGAGTTCGAGAGCCTGGACGACCCCCAGGACCGCCGCGTGGTCCGTTGGGCGGGCGCTGGGACCGACGACGGCGATAAGGGCTTCTCCAAGGCCGGCACGAACGCGCTGAAGGAGATGCTGAAGAAGCGCTTCCTCATCACCGACCGAGACGACGCCAAGGAGGAAGAGGACAAGGTCGAGCACCGCACGGAGGACGCCGGCAGTCGGCGCGATCTCGCCAAGGCGCAGGACGAGCGCCGCGCTGCAATCCAGCAATGGGCCGCCGCCTTCAAGGCCGCGCTGGAGAATGCGCCGACCGCCGCAGACGTGGACCGCCTCAAGCGCGAGAACAAGGCCCAACTCGACAGCGACGACCTTCCGGAGGTCACCCGAACGTTCTTCAACGAGCTGATCGCCGAGCGGAAAGCCGAGTTGGCCTGATGGCTCACCCCGCCTCCCCCGACCTGACCCTTGAAGAGGCGCGCGACTTCGCCCGTGAGGTCAAGCGCGTCTTTCCCGGGGGCGACCGCTTACCCGCTGAAGGAGCGATCTGATGGACCGTTCGACGTTCGTCCTGTGGAGCCCTACCGACCGACAGCGCGCCATGCGGGCCGTGATGCGGCTGACCAAGGGCTGGCGGGTGGAGATCAAGGCGCCCAAGCGGACCCTGGATCAAAATAGCAAACTCTGGGCGATGCTGACGGAGGTTTCCGAGCAAGCTGAGTGGGCCGGCAAGGCGCGCACGCCCTCCCAGTGGAAAGACCTCTTCTCAGGGGCCTACAGGGCCGCTCAGGGGCAGGTGGAAGCCGTCCCTGGCCTAGAGGGCGGGTTCATGATCCTCGGGCTCCACACGTCGGAAATGAGCGTCGCCGAGATGGCCGACCTCATCACCTACATCGAGGCGTGGGGAGT
>Ga0181337_1000016_pt1 | contig 46604 bp, 56 predicted proteins | sample Sp13VDMM15DD_FD_168302 | JGI IMG/M metagenome (GOLD analysis project Ga0181337, IMG submission 168302) | Freshwater viral communities from Lake Michigan, USA - Sp13.VD.MM15.D.D | ecosystem: Environmental > Aquatic > Freshwater > Lake | place: USA: Michigan | collected 2013-04-23 | reverse complement strand
AGACGTTTTCGTGGAAAATGCTCCACCTGGGCATCACCATGACCACCGACGAATTGCTGCGCGACGGCATTTCTGTGGTGGACACCAACGGCGCGCAGACCACTGAACACAGCCAGCGCGAAGTCACCATGCTGGCCAACATCCTGCAATCGAAGCTGGATGATGCGGCCGAAGGTTTCGCCGTGGGCTTGAACAACATCCTGTGGAAAGACGGTACGCAATCGGCGAAGGAATTCCCTGGTATCCCGTACTTCATTTCTGACGTGGTAGCGACCGGCACCGTTGCTGGTATCGACCGTGCGACCACTCCGCTGTGGCGGAACGTTTCGCTGGCCGGCGCCAACGCCGTGACCCCGAACCCAACCACGCAGGCGCTGATCAACACGCTGCGCAAACAGGTTCGTCAACTGACCCGCTACGGCACTCCGAAGTACAAAATCCTGTGCGGTTCGGACTTCCTCGACGCCATCGAAAGCGAATACGCCGCCCATGGCGTGTACTCGCAGACCGGCTTCGAAAAGGGCGGCGACGTGGGCGTGGGTAAACTGACCCTGAACGGGTTGGGTACTTTCGAGTACGACCCAACGCTGGACGCGCTCGGCAAGAGCAAATACTGCTACTTCATCGATACCACCAAGTTCAAGTTGATGCCGATTGAAGGCGAGGACATGAAAAAGCATTTCCCTGCCCGTCCTTTCGACAAGATGGTTATCTATCGCTCCTTCACTTGGGCCGGCGCGCTGGTGGCCACCCAACTGAACACGTCGATGGTCGTTGCCATCGTGTGATGTACAAATGTCCAATTGTCCAAACGTGCAGGGTGATACGTGCGCGTTTGGGCTCTTGGACATCCCTACCTAGTGATCGGAGGCGACATGCAACATTGCTCCTGCATGGTTTTTCTTAGTGGTGATGCGTACCACAGCGTCTGGAAAGATGACGTAACCGTGGCTGAAATCAGCCTGTTACGCGCTATCCATGGCGAGGACGCCATTACCACCATCGTTCCGACGTACAAGGCCAATACCAAGGCCGCGGACGAACTGGACCGTCTGCGCCACCTGTATGGCCAGAGCAACGTCAGCAAAGAAGGCAAACGACTGGTAGACGACGTTTACCCAGGGCGTAGCCCGGTACTACCCACCAGCCTGTCAGACATCGGTTTTGACGCGTTGGAAGAACAACCAAAAGCCCCAGCACCGAAAGCCGAAGTGGAAGCGCCGAAGGCTGGCAAGGCGGGCAAGCAAAACGCGTCTGACGCTCTGTTAGGCGGCGGCGACGGGGAGTAATCCGATATGGCACGGGGCACCACGCTGGGCGAACTGGTTGCGATGTTCCGTGACGAAGCGGGTTTTGCATCGACTGCATCGCTGTCGCAGAACGCACTGGAAGCGATCAAGACCACGCTACGCCGCACGCAAGACATCTTGTATGAAGGCTGGGCGTGGCCGCATCTGCGCGTCGACCGCACCGAAGAATTGCAGGCGGGCGAGTCGCAGTACAGCTTCCCGACTGACCTGAACCCTGACCGGATCGAATACGTCGTATCGCGTGAAACGCCGCAAAACGATTGGTGCGGCGTGGCCTATGGCATTACTCCAGGCATGCGCAACGAGTACGACAGCGCCCAAGGCGAGCGGTCGGACCCGGTGCGCGCTTGGCAGTATTACGACGACGGCCAGTATGAAATCTGGCCAATGACGGATAAGCAGGGCTGTGAACTCCAGTTCACGGGCATTCGGGCTTTGCGCCCGTTGCGTCAGGACGCTGATCGTGCGGACCTCGACGACCGCTTGATCGTGCTGTTTGCGGCAGGCCAATGGCTCAAGCGTGCCAAAGACCCCGCAGCAGACATCGTGCTGCAATTGGCCGATTCGCATTACCTCAAGATCAAGGGCAACAGCCAGCGCAAAAGCGTGTTTCCGATTGCGGGAGCGCTACCGACGTGGCGCCCGATCACTGTTAAAGCGCCGGGGACGTAAGCCATGGCATACCTCCTTATCGGCAACTTCCAAGCGGGACTGGATACGCGCAAATCCGCGTACACCGCCCCGCCCGGCTCGTTGCGTCTGGCGCGAAACGTCCATCTGACGCGTGGCGCCGAAATCGAAGTGCGCAAAGAGTTTGTGCCGGTCTACAACTTGCCCCCCGGTGACACCAAAGGCTGTACGTCGGTACGTGGGCAACTGTACGTGTTCGGTACGCTGTTTGGCGTACAGGTTCCGGCTGGCGTCAACTACCAGCAGTTGGTAGCGCCGGGCGGTCCGTCGTTGGTTCGCATCCTGAGTACCGACAACTTCAACGGCAAAATCTACGCCGTGGCTGAGTTTTCGGACGGCTCGATTTACCACTATTACAACGGCGTCCGCGTGATTGAGTGGGACGACATCGCCAGCAGCGTGGCGAGTAACCAGACGCTGGCCACCGCGATGGCGGCTCGAATTGACGCGCTTAACGACTTTATCGCCTCGGCCACTGGCAACGTAATTTCCGTTACCGCGGCCGTGCCCGGCGTGGCATTTACTTATTCTTCGTCCGCAGCCAACGGCGGTGCCATCAATGACCAGACGCTGACCGCAGCGCTCGCGCAGGCGAGCGTTCCCGAAGTGCAAGCGACGACCGCAACAGGTTCGTTTAGCGTCACTGGCGGCACCGCAAGCGCTGGCGTTAACCGCGTCACGCAAGTGACGATTGGCGGCGTGGACCTGCTCGGCGCTCCTGTGGATTGGGTGACGAGTAACAACGCGACGGCGCAACTGATCGCGGCCCGAATTAATGGCTACAACCCTTCGGTTAGATGGCTGGCTTCCGCGTCGGGCTCGACGGTGACGCTGACTGCGCCCGATACGGGGCCGCTGTACAACGGGAAGGCCACCGTGGTCGCGGTGGGCGGGAACGTGACAACCTCGGCGCCGCTTGTGTCGAGCGGTGGCGCAAATCGAACGAACGCCGTTGCCCAGGTAGTGACGTTTACCGTGGGCGGCACGTTCGAAGGGCAAGACGTTTTCTCTATCAACCTAAACGGCGTTCTGGCGGTCGTGATGCGCGGTAACGCGGCAGGCACGGCAACCTTCGTCCGCACCTTGGGCCAAAAGGTCTACGCCGCCAACCAATCGCTAATGCACTTTTCCGGGTTCACGGGCACGCCGGCCGTGCCTGACCCTACCGCTTGGGCGTCGTCGCATACCGGTGCCGGGTTTATCAATATGTCCACGCAGGATGGCGGTTCAAGCCAACTGATGGGCTTGGCGGTTTACCAGAACCGTATGGCCGTGTTTTCCCGGCGCAACGTGCAAATCTGGACCGTGGACGCGGATAACGCGAACAACAAGCAGGACCAAGTTCTGTCGAACATTGGCACGCGAGCGCCGCGCACCTTGGGCGCGTTTGGCGATATTGACGTGTTCTTTCTGTCGGAGTCTGGCGTGCGCTCACTGCGCGCCCGAGACAGTTCGAACATGGCCAGCACCGATGACGTGGGCTCTGCTATCGACGGCGAATTGCTGACGTATGCCCACACCCTGGACGAAGCCCTTGTAGCGCGTGCGGTGTCGATGGCTGAGCCGTTCGAAGGCCGCTATCTGCTTGCCGTTGGCCCCGTCGTTTACGTGTTCAGCCACTTTCCGGGGGCGAAGGTGAGCGCGTGGACCACTTACGAGTTGGAAGAACTCGGCGCGGACCGGGTAGTAACTGACTGGGCGGTAACGAATACCCAACTGGTGGCACGGGTTGGGGATCGCCTTTGCCTGTATGGCGGGCTGTCGTCGACGCACTACGACACGGAACAGAAGTTTGAATTCGAAGTGGAACTGCCGTTCCTAGACGCTGAAATCCCGACCGCGAAGAAAGCCGTTGAAGGCTTGGACGTGGGGGCCGAAGGGCGTTGGGACGTGTATCTGGCACTCGATCCGAAGAACCCGGAAACCCGCGAACTGATAGCCAAGATCGATGGCAGCACCTACGGCGAACAAGGCCGGTGCGCTTCCGTGGGCGACTCCACGCACTTTTCTCTGACCTTAAAAGGCCGATCCGATGGCTATGCCCGACTCGCTAACTTGGCAATCCATTTCCGGTCGCATGAGAATAACTAGACCGGCATACCGCGACTGCCTTTTCGTCTGCAAGCGATTGCGGCCGCAGGACCGTGCCGAAGTTTTGGCCACGCACTGGACCGACGACGCCAACGAGCTGGCGCAGCCGATAGCGTTCAATCAGCAGGAATTGTCGTGGTGCATCTTGGGAATGGATGGCGAGCCGATTGCCTTGCTGGGCGCCAATGAGCTGTGGCCCGGTATGTGGGCACCTTGGGCGATGGCCACGCCACGCTTTGCCGAAATTGGTTGGGCACTGACCCGCTTTGTGAAGCGCACCATGATCCCCCGCATGGTGGAGCTGGGGTTTAACCGCGCCGAGTGCCGCACCCTCGAAAGTAACGTCGATGCACAGCGCTGGCTGGAACGCCTCGGCGCTGTGCGTGAGTCGGAAAACCCGCGAGTCGGGAAGAACAACGAAACGTTCTACACCTATGTTTTCTACCCGGAGAATTGCAGCCATGCACTGCGCCCCGGTCGCTGACAGAGCTGAAATCCAGCGCGTGTATCCGCTGCTAGCGGACGCGTGCATGCGTGTGGGCGAGCGTGAAGGGGAAGCCTATTTTGCCCCCGCGTTGTACGCCGAACTTATGGCGGGGCACTGGGCGTTGTTTGTCGTTTACGACAACGCCGAGGCGGTTGGAGTATTCGTGTGCCGGGCGCAATCAAGCCCCCGCAGCACCACGGACAAGATGTTCGTTCTACTGGCCTACACCGTGCCTGGATGTGGGCCTGACGCGTTAGCCGTGGGCTTCGCCGCCTGCAAACAGTACGCCGTGGACTGCCGCTGCTCGCATGTGCAGTTCGCGAGCAAGCGCATTGGCTGGGCACGCCGGGCGCAGCAACTGGGCTACAAGCCCGCGCAACAGCTTTTCGAATTGGAGGTATTGCCATGAGTGGTGGCGGCGGCGGTGGTGATGATGGCGTTGACTATCAGCGCGAACAAGAACAGGCCCGGCAGGCGCGTATTCGCGATGGCATGGCCCGAATCGACGAGCTGTTTAACGGCCGGGACGTGGTTACGAACACCGCGCAGAAAGTGGCGTTCGATCCGTACTGGGGCACCGCGTCCGGCACGTATTACGACGCAGAAGGAACGCCGATCATGTTCGACCGGCATAACCAAAAGCGCGAGAAACGCGGCGGCATTTCGGTAAAGACCCCGAAGGGCAAGATCATGACGCCGACGGAGCTGTACACCGTTGACCCCCGCACCACTAGCGTGACGACTCACGTAGGCGGCTTTGGCGACGACTTTTTCAACAAGCGCGCTACCGCCTACCAAGACTTCGCACTGCCGCAGGTCCAGCAGCAGTACGGCGAGCAGCAAAAAGCGCTGACCTTTGCGCTCGCCCGTGGCGGGAACATCCAGTCCAGTCTGGCGAGTGATAAGAACGCCGAACTGGATAAAGACTTCGCGCTGCAAAAGCAGGCTGTGTACGACACGGGCCAAGACTACGTGAACCAGGGCAAATCTGATCTGGCCGCGCAGAAGGCCAGCGCCGTCAGCATGCTGCAAGCCACTGCCGATCCTGACGCGGCATACAACGTCGCGCAGACTTCGGCCAACCAGCTTTCGGCGATGCCCGCGTTTACCCCGCTGAACGGCGTGGTGAAGAACGTCGCGGCAGGCCTTGGCACGTACCTGACCAATCAATCGACAGCCGAGGCAATCGCCAAGGCGCAACAGCAACAGGGCGCGTACAACTTGCCCGCTAGCTGGAAAGGTTCCGGCACTGTAGGGGGGCGCTAACCATGTGCAATCCCGTCGCTATCGGTCTGGTAGTCGCTGGTACAGCGCTCCAGATGAACGCTCAATCTCGGCGCCAAGCCGCGATGAAAGACGCCGCGGCTGACGCTCGCGCAATGGAAGCAGGCCGACAGGACACGCTGCGCAACGAACGCGAATCCACCTTGCTGCAATCGCAACAGGGCATGGACGTCGACGCGCAGAATCAGTCCCTGGAAGACGCCGCCGCCAAACGCGAAGCGACCTATGCGCCGGCCGCCGTTGAGGCCGCGACGGACTACAACTCGTCGACCGATAACGGCGCACCCAAGATCGTGATGGAAGACGCCGCCACCAAACGCGGCACCGCACGGGAAGAGGCCGGCGCCATCGGCAACGCTCGCGCCCGGCTGGGCTCGTATTCCGATGTGAACTTGGGCAACAAGATCGCAAATAGCAACTTCGCCAATTTGTTGGGCATGCAGGGCTCGTTTGCCCGTGGTTCGGCGGCACTTCTTCCAGGGGAAGTCGCCTCAGCCATGGCGAGCAAAGAGGGCACCGGGCGCAATCAAGAGTTGCTGGGCACGGCGCTCGCCATGTACGGCAGTGCAGGCGCTCCCGGCGTTGGTGGCGCAGCCGCCGCAGGCGGTGCGGGCGCAGCAGGCGGCATGGGCTCGTATGGCGCGACCATGGGCGGATCGTCCACAGCCGGCGCGACCGTGGGCGGTTACTCGGGCAACTTGGCCGGCTTTGTCCCCGCAGCCGGCGCCGCGGGGCAAGTGGCCGCAGACGCCGCCGCGCCGGGCTTGATGGGCGGGATTTTTGCCAACGGCGTGGGCAACACGGCCGGCGTATGGGGCAATGCTGGCCGGGCGTTCGGCGCTTTGGCGCCTACCGCAGTTCAACAGCGCCGAAACGCTACTCGCGGGAGAAGTTAACCATGCCCTACTACCAAAATTCGCTGTACGGGCGTGGTGTTCCTTCCTACGCCGAACAGCTTTCGCCACTGGCCGACGTGTTCAAGGCGTTCGCCCCGAACCCGATGCGCGACTTGCAGATCCAGGGGTACGCCTCGAAAGCGAACCTCGACAACCTGAAAGGCAGCGAAATAAACACGCGGCTAGCCGCGCAGAAAGGTGCGGCCGACGCGTTCCGCAACAACGACCAGACGGGCGTTTACGCCAGCATTCTGGAAGGCGGCGATGCCCCGCAGATGAACGCGTTGCCGGGCTTCGTGCGCGGCGGGTACGCGGCGCGAGGGATCAACGACCCAAACGCGGTCAATCCCGGCGTGCTGGCCGATTTGGTCGTGGGAGCGGGCGGCGACTATGGCGATACCGAACCCGGCTTTGGTGCGGATCAGGCTCGCCAGCTCCAGCAGAACGAAAACACGGTTGCAGCGAATCGCTATGGCTCCGAGCTGCAAGCCGGCGCTTCGCGCTACGGCTCTGATCAGAGTTTGGCGGGCTCCATGTACGGCGCAGACCAGCGCCTAAAGGGCTCGGTCGAAGCGGCTAACATCAAATCCGGCAATCGCGGCGGCGCCGCTGCGCAGTTCAAAGTCGATCCCGTGAAACTGGATAGCGCGTTGCTGCAATCGATCCCCGGCAGCTTCAAGGACGACAAAGGCCGTTGGAACATGGACCCATCCGTATCGCCGGCTGACTTATCCGAGGTACGCGCCCGCACAGCCGCTTATGTGCAGGCCAACCCGCAGGACCAGTACGGCGCGATCCAACGGGCCGTTGCGGATGTGTACGGCGATGCGCCGACCATCACGCCAGAAGTCCCAGCCCAAAGCACTTGGTATGGCTCCGAAAGTGCCGCCGCTGTACCGCCGCAGGTTGTGTCGCGTCCATCGGCGCAACGTCCGCCACGCCCGAACCTGGGGCAACAGTTTGCGGCTCCACCTGTCAGCGCGCCGGCCGTGCCTAGCATGCCCAACGCTCAGCCTGGAGCCGCGCCAAACGCTGACCTTGCCGCCGCGAAGAACGCAATCGCGGCTGGCAAGTCGCGACAAGCCGTGATCGACCGACTGCTCAAGGGCGGTTACAACGCGCAGCAAATCCAAGCAGCGGGGATTTAACCATGGCTCTGTCTTTCGACGATCTGCCGGACGAAGTAGCGGCGCCTAAAGTCGGCGGTCTGTCGTTTGACGACTTGCCCGAGGAAGGCGCCCCTGTCGCGCAGGCCTTCGTTCCGCCGATGGCGACGAGCGCTGGCCAAGTGATGATGGACGACGGCCAAATGCAGGCGCCGTTACCGCCACTGGTGCGCGAATACGCGCAGAACCCCCGTGTGCAGGCGGCGCAGGCTATCAAGCGCGGCACGCTCGCAGGCGAAGCAGCCGCCTTTGGCCCGATGATGAATCAGGCGTTTCACCAGACGCTGATCCCCAGCATGATGGATTACCAGCAGAGTGGTGCCGCGGATCGGTCCGCCGCGGCTGACGCCACTTGGCGGGCGAACATGCTCGATGGCGGGCTTGAACAGCTCGATCCGCGGCAGCGCCAAATGGCCATGCTTGATCCGACCTTGGCGGCGCAGCAGATGGGCGACCAGCCAGGGCGTCCGCTGACCACAGCCGACGAGCAGATGCAGATTGCCCGCGACAGGATCGCGGCGGCCATTCCGAAGGAAGCCAGTTTTGGCCAGCAGCAGCGGCTAGACGAAGCCGAGGCGCAAGCCGTGCCGAGTTATGACACGGCCGAGGGCACGCTAGGCAAGATTTTCGCGGGAGCGGGCAGCGCGACAGCCGCGCTTGGCGGCAGCCTTCCCGCCGTTGAAAACCTGATCCCGGTAGGCCGTGGCCTGACACTGGCCAAGACCTTTGCCAAAGGCGCAGGCGTCAACGCTGCAACGGGCGTTATCACTGATCCCGTGGTGCAGGCAAACCAGATGGGCGCTGGCATGCGCGACAAGTACAGCGGCGAGCAGACGGCATTGGCCGGCGTGCTGGGCGGCGTGCTGGGCGGCACGCTGAACGCCGCGCCGCAGGCGATTGGTAACGCTATCGGCAAGTTCCGTGGCTGGATCGAAACGCGGGCCGCGAAACGGCTGGAAGATATGGCCCCCGACGAAGCCGCGCAGTGGTTCCAGCAGGCGCAGGCCGCGTCCGAGGCCGCAGGCCGCGCCGTCGACGACCCCGCCTTTACGGCGGATATGGTGCAGCAGAACACCGGCCTGAACGCCGCTCGGCCGACTGATCCCGCGTCGGTTGCAGCACAACGCCAGGCTAACAAAGTGCGCGGCAGTGAACTGGCCGAAACCTTCAACGACGTTAACGTCTGGCCCCGCGACAAGGTGCAGGTCGGGCCAGAAGGGATCGACATTCCCGATGGCACGCCACCTGTGCGTGATGCGGCCGGCGAGCAGGCTCGCGTCGATACGCTGGCCCCGCGTGGCCAAGCGGCGGCGATGCTGCGCGAAATGGGCGTCGAGAATGCATCCGCTCGCGACATCGACATTATTGTGAAGTACATCCAGGGCGGCCAATCGCCCCGCGGAGCGGTTAATTCGTTCCGCCGTGCCGCCACGCAAGCCGAACGCGGCGAACGCGGCATGACGCCTGATCTGGCCCGTACTGAGGGCGAACAAGCCAACTCGCGCCAGTTTGCCAAGGACGCTTTCGACATTGCCGAATTGCGCCGTCAGCGCCGCGAAAAAGACTTGGACGACTGGGAACCGGACCTGCAAGCCGACTACTCGGCGGGAGCGCCCCGTGCGGACGACATCACACCACGCATGGCACAAGATTTGGCGGCGCGCTCTCAAGAGCCAGCCCCCGGCGTCGGGACCAATCAACCCGCCCCGCGCCGTTCGGTCGACGTTATTGGCTCGAAATCGGTCGGCGGTCTGCGCGGCGAATACCTGCCGGGCGGTCGCCCTGGTGCGCCAGAAGTTCCGCCAGTTGGGCGCACGGGCGATATGTTCGAAGGCGAGCGCACGGAGCCGCGCCTTGAAGGCCCGGCCGAAGCGCCAGTGCGTGAACAACCTGTCGAAGCGACCGCCGAGACTCGCCCTGTCGAGCCGGTAGCGCCTGAGCCACGGGCCGACGTTCCCGAGTGGCGGCAAAAGCCGAAAGACCCGCCAAACCGCGAACGCGAAAACGGTTTCCGGTACGAGCAGTGGGAGAAGCAGCAATACGAGGACGCCAGCCCCGAGGTTAAGGCGCAGGCGGACGATCTGGAAGCACGGGCGAGTGCCGAATACACCAAATACCACCAGATGAACCGTAACGGCGATGCAGGCTACAACAAGCCACGGCCGACCGAAGCAGAGCAATTGCAGGCGGCCAAGCACAAGCTTGAATGGTCCCGGCTCGGTCAGGAACGTAGTCGTTTGCTGCGCGGCAGTGACGATCTGATGAACCCGATTGCGCGGGACAACCACGCCAACGAGGCGCAAAGGGTGGCCGACTGGGAAGAACGATTCAACGCCAAGAACCCAGCGCCGAAAGCGGAGCCAGAAGCCGCCGCACGGACGCCGGAACAGCAAGAGCGTATCGACGTCGTAAAGCGCGGCAACGAGGCCACGCGCCGCATTCTTGATGAAGAACGCGCCAAGGGGCCAAGCAATAAAGCGAACATCAAGCACTGGGAACAGGAGCTAAAAGACTCCGACGCCCGGCTGGAAAGAGTGCTGGCAGAAGACGGCCGGGCGCCGTCGCGCTGGTCAAATGACCCGAAATGGGACGAATACCGACGCATTCACGGTTTGCAGGAAGGCGGCACGCCGTTCAACAGCGACAAGATCAAGCCGCCTAAGAGGGAGGCACCAGCGTCTCCCACCCCCGAGGCACCAGCGTCTCCCAAAGCAGACGAAGGCCCGGCCAATGCGGAGAAATTGCGACAGCTTGAACACGAATTGAGTCTTGCGCGCTACTTCGAAGACGATCCGAAGGACATTGCGGACCTGCAACGGCAAGTCGACGAGTTGAAAGCCGGCCAGAAGGCACCCGACGAAGGCCCGACCGTTGCAGAACTACGTCAGCGCGCCCGCGACCTCGACGCGCAAGCGTCAGAAGCGCGGTTGAACCGCGATCTGCCCGGCGCCCGTGAATTGCAGCGCGAGCGGGTAGCGGTGCGCGATCAGATTGACCAGATGGAAGGCCGGGAATCGACCCCGACCCGCAACCGCGTGCGCGACGAGCTGGATCAGCGCCTGAGCGAAGATACTGCCAAAGCCCTGGACGACCGGTTGAGCCGAGTCAACTGGGACGAGAAAGGCGGCAAGTTGCTGCGCGATGACGCAGGCAAGGCCGCAGGCCGGACCAAGTGGCTGAGCAACGACCCGGACGTGCATAAAGTGCTTACCGAGTTTGGCTATTCCAGCACCGAAGCGCGCAACTTGCTGAACCGTGCCGCGACCGGCAAAGGCCGTCCGCTGACGGAGAAACAGCAGCGCTTTGTGTCGGATTTGGTCGAAGCGCACCGAGGCCCGCAGGAAGACGCAGGGGACGACTTCGCCCTGGACTCGCACACTGACTCAGATTTGCAGGCCCGCGAGCGTGACGCGAAGCAGGCGCAGGATCAGGCGGACAAACGCCGCACCGCCGCCGAAAACAAAGCGCAGGCTGATAAGGACCGCGACGACTTCACCCTATCCGGCAGTGATCGGACGGCCGATGTCGCCGCCTCCCGCGGCCAAAACACCTTGTTCGACGTGACCGGCGCCGCCGTGCATAGCGGTAAAACCGCCATCGAAGCAGTCGGGAAAGGCATCAAAGCGCTGGTAAAAGCGATCTGGCAGGGCGACGACAGCCGCACCGCCCGCGAACACGCCCGCGATTTGGCGGACCCACTGGCGCAATTGATCGAGCGTAAAGGCCCGTCTGTAGAAGGCCGTTTCCGCGCCGGTATCCGCAAGTTTTTCGACTCGGCAGAAGCCTCGTTAAAGGAACTGACCAACAAGACGGACAGCCCAACCCTGCAACAACTGGGCGACGTGTTCCACGCCACCGCAGGCAAGGGCGACGGCACCAAGCCGACGCTCGACGAACGCAGCCAGCGGGCGCTGTTTGGCGGGAAAAAGGGCTACATGAACCGTGCCGAAGGCATCCACAACTTCATGCACGACAACAAGCTGGAAGGCGCGCAAGCGGTCGACCAAATCATCAAGTTGGTGGAAAACCCTGGGACACCGCGCACCGGCAAAATCGGCGAAGCGGCGAACCTGATCAGCGACTTTTTCAAGGACGCGCACGCGTACCTGAAAGACGCCGGAATCGACATGGGCGAGGTCAAAGGCTACTTCCCACGCGAGCATGACGTAACGCTGGTGGAGTCCAAACGGACCCAGTTCGTCGACGCCGCGGCCAAGGCTTACAAGCAGGATGCGCCCGCGTTGTCGCCTACTGACGCACGGGCCAAGGCTGAGGAATATTGGTCTGCCGTTGTGCATGGCCGCGACGTTCCGCCCGGCAGTGGCGCCAATGCGTCCAACAACCCGAAACCGGACTTCATGAAAGGCCGGATTTTCAGCAAGGCCGCCGCCAAGCACCTGGAACCGTTCTATTCGCGCAACGTCGGCGGCATGCTGTCGAACTACGCGCTTCGGGCGGTACGCCGTGCCGAAGTGGCAAAAAGCGGCGTGGACATCGACGGCAAGTTTCAGCCGTTTGGCGACAACTTTGCCAACTGGAAAACCATCACTGACGCGGCGCTAAAGGAAGACCCGAAAGCCCGCGAAGTGCTGGATCAGGTCAACCAGTTGGTATCGGTTAACGCCGGTATCCCGACCAGCAACTACGGCCGCACAGCAGAAAATACCATGGCGTGGGTTCGCACAGCGGGGACGCTGGGCATGCTGGAAAAGTCCGCACTCGCGTCCGTTGGTGAGCTGGCCACGTCGCCGTTGCGCGGGGCTATTGGCAACGCAGGCGACATCGCGAACATTGCACAGAATCTCGGCGGGCATGCGATCAACACGCTGCGCGCAGTTGTTGGCAAGAAAGGCCGTAGCCAGTCCGTGAAAGAGGCGTTCGCCTTTTCTGACGAGATTGGTGCGACCACGGAGAGCCAGCAAGGATCGACGGCCGCTGCTCGATTCGAAGGTAACGAGCCAGGTAGCAAGCTACAAAACCAGCTCCTGACTTCGTTCTTCAAGCGCAACATGCTCACGCCGCTGACGGAGTACACGCGTGCCCTGTCGGCACAGCAGGCGCGCATTTTCATGAAACGCCTTGCCGCGGATCGTCAGCGCACGGGCGCCAATGCAGTGAAAAGCGACCTGCTACTGCGCGAGTTGGGCGTGCCGAAGGGCAAGGAAGCGGCGTTTGCAGCCTACGTGAAGGACTTCGGCGACAAACTGCCGACCGCAGACGACCTGAAAGGCGAGTTTGGCGACCTGTATAAAAACATGGCGCTGCGCTTCGTGGATCAGTCGGTACAGCGCCCGAACGCGGCGACTAAACCCGCTTGGGCCAGCCATCCGCTGGGCAAAATGGTGTTTCAGTTCCAGTCGTTCAACTACGCGTTCCAGAAAAACGTGCTGAACCGCATGGTGCGGCTGGCCGTGCTAAACAAGGACATGAGCGCAGCGCAAAAGGCTTCGCTTGGCGCGTCCTTTGGCTTGAGCGTCGGCGCGATGACTGGCATCCAGGCCATGATTACCGAACTGCGCGAAAAGGCGTACAGCCGGCCAGACCAGAAAAAGCTGACACCAGGGGCGAAGATGGAAGGCACCGTTAGCCGCACTGGTTTGCTCGGCGTGGCTGATCCTTGGATTCAGATGGTTAACGGCGGCGTCCGCTATGGCCGTGACCCTAGCCAGTCGCTGCTAGGCCCGGCACTGGGGCAAGCGTCAGGCACGCTGGGCGCGTTCCTCGGGCCAGACTCGGACAAGACCAACACCAAGGAACGCAAAGAAGCGCGCATGCTCTACCAGACGTTTGGCGAGCCACTGGCACAAGCGGCACTGTCGGCGCTCCCGGCTGGGCCACTGGTGAAAGCGGCCACCGTCTATGGCGTGCCGAAGGCGGGCGAAGTGCTGACCGACGAGTTCATCCCTGACAATAAGAAGCGCACGAAAGCCGACGATAAGCCGATTAAGGGCATGGTCGAATCAGTGGCGGACTTGTTCAAAGGGAAGGAAGAAGAGAAAGCGACCGGGCCGAAACGCGCAGTGCGTCCAGCCCGTCCGCAACGGCCGGTTAAGCCTTAACTACCAATTGCCCCCGGCTGTTTCGGCTTCGCCGGTACAGCACGGGCCGCATAGCTTGGTCGGGTGCATGGTCGGGACCGCATCGCAGTTCAGGCACGGCGAAGTCCAGTCTTTGTCGCCGTTCTTGAGCTTGGCCCGGTCGGCGGCCAGAAGGTCGTCGAACGAGGGCGTATCTAGCGGACGGTCTTTTAGCAAGCGGTCGAGTTCCGCATGCAGCTCGGGGTTCGCCTTGCGGCTCACGGCTTCGTAAATCTCGCCGTCGCTTGGCCCGCGCTTGCGTTTCATATCGGCCGCCCGCCGTGGATACGCGCCAGTTCCTCGGCTTCGGCCATGCTGACCAGACACAAATGCACGCCGTCTTCCAGCTCTTGCACCGTGACCGCGAGGTCATCTGGCATGGCTAGAACGTCGGCCATGGTGATACGCATGTCGCCGTACTTGTGCAGCATGATCGCCACGTATTTGTGCCAGTTGTCGTGGGTTTGCTGCGTGACGGGATGGTTCGGGTTCAGTTCCATATCTACTCCTGAAACGGGCTTGGCTGGTCCGAAAAATCCACGTCCAGCGCTTCGCGGGCGACTAGCTCGCTGACCTTCGCGTGGGTTTGCCGGGCCGCCTCCCATGCGGTGGACGTGATGGTTTTCGAATCATGGGGGCCGCCGATTATCACCGTTTCGAACACGGAGGGCGGGCAAGTGTCTTCGCCGCTGGATTCGACGCCGAGAAACACGGTGCGAATGTGACAGTGTGGATACGCTGTGATCGCGACTTCCATGCGTTCGTGATGCTTGCGCACCCACGTCATCCAGGCATCGAAGTCGGGCGCGACTTCCACTTTGTTATCGGCGTCCAGGGTGTAGTAGGGCTTCATGACAGCGCCTGCGCTTCGTTCTCCACGGGCACTTTGTCGTAAAGCGTTTGGGCGCGGGACTGGAGGTCAGAAAACCGTGTGCGCCACAGTTCGCCTTCGGCCGGGGGCATCGAGCCGCCCCACGCATTGAACTGTTCGATCAGGTCTAGGAGGTCGTCCACTCGGACGGATAGGCGGGGCATCTTTACGGCGGGCATACGCGTATCTCCCTGAAAGCCCCGTTACCGGGGCGCGAACTTGCAAGCGTAGTTGACTACTCGTCGAAGAGGGCACGGGAGCGCGTGCCCCCGGTTTGCTTGTCCCATAGGTAGTAAAAATACTTGCGCATGGTCATGCCCTTATCGCGGGCTTGGTCGCCAAAGGCGCGCAAATCCGCGGACGGCATGTCGACGGGCAGGCGGCGCATCTTGGCGCGGTTTTCCTGCAACGTCGGATCGTTATCGACTTCGCGGTGCAGCGATTTACTGGTGGGAAGCGCTTTTGTGGTTGTGGTCATAGCACGGACTCCTAAACAGCGTTGTCCAAACGGACAAATGTACAAAGTATCAGGAAAGTTACCGGCGCAGAAGCTGCTCTAGCAGCATGCCGGCTTTGTAGCGCAGCCCCCGGTGCTTCACTTCACTGATGGTCCGTCCGCGATCCCCCGCCGTTGAAAAGCTCTGCGCGAAGTGCAAATCCTGCTCCAGCACTGCCCAGCCTTCGTACTGCAAGATGGTGCGCGCCGTCGCCGTTTCCGTCTTGCTTGGCGATTGCGTCAGCACGAAAACCATCTTGTCGCGAGCAATGCCGCGGGCTTCCAGACTGCGGGCCAGTTCTAGGTTGGGCGTCAGGTCGATGATTGCGGTGCGGGTTGGCAGGATCACCACGTCGGCGTATTTGGCATAGTGGTACGTGTCCTGGCTGGCATGCGGGGCGCCGTCGATAACGACATGGTGAAAGCCTTTCGACTTGCGGCCGACTTCGCCCGTGTCCTTGCACGACACTACCTTGAACGGCAATGGCTCGCCGCCGTGTTGCTCGCGCAGCTCGGCCAGCGTGAGCGCCGAAAACTGGGGAAAGTCGGTATCGCACAACACGACTTTAACGCCGGGCGTCGCCAGCTTTTCCGACAGCGCATAGGCGATAACCGATTTGCTGACGCCTCCTTTTTGACTAACAACGCACCAAACTTTTTGGGCCATGATCGGGATTCCGTATGAGGGTTGGAAGCCTGACTTTAGCGTATTGCCATCACTTGGACAAATGTTCAGTTGTACATTTGTCCAAATGGTCAGGCCTTGTGGTAACGACGATCAACAAAGCCAGCCACAGCCAGCGGCATACCCTTCGCCCAGTGGGGCCGCTCAGCCATGAGCTGGTCAAATAGATCATCGTTTGCCCCCTCGGGTGCTTCGGCGATGTTTTCGTCGTGAACGGATAGGACCGAAGGAAAGCCCGCTTGTTCGCAACGCAGCATCGCGTCAGCCAGAAAGTCGAACGCATCGCCTTGGGTGACGTTCTCTGCGGCAATGTTTTTGGTCAGTGCGAGCTGGCACCAGCGCTTGGTCACGGGGTCAGTGGACGAGTAGGAGATATACGCGTCCTCAGTGTTCCATTGCGTGGTCTGGTGCTTGATTTGGGCGTGTGGGTAGTACAGCAGTCGGCCGCTTGGCAGACGGCACAGCAGATAACCGTGGCCTTTGATCTTGCCGTATTGGTACGTCACATCCCGATAGGTGAACTGCACTCCAGGCTCACGAATGGCGGACATTGCAGCTTCGACCAGTTTGTCCCACAGCGCGACGATGGCGGGGTGACGGTCACGCCATGCCAGCTTGACCATTTCCGCGGCCATCCATGCGTTTTCCTCGATCCCGGCGCGGAACCCGTATTTGGTCCAGCCCCATTCGGCGCGGCTGATCACCTTGTTACTCACGGATGACCGGATAACGGCCATGTAATCGACCAGCAAAATGCCGTATTTGCGGGCCATCTTGGTCAGGGCGGGTGCGCCACCGGCAAACCCTAGAGCGAGTTCGCTCACTTTCCCGACGTTCCGTAGGTCGTCGTCGATGTCCTCGACACGACAGCCAAAGATACCGGCCGCGGCTACGCGGTACAGGTCAGGACCAGTGCCGTCGTCGAATGCCTGGAAGGCCTTAATCTTCCAGTCTTCCCCCGCGATTCTCGCAATACACCTTCCCTCGATGTTCGCAAAGTCGCGGACATGCAGGCGGTGGCCCGGTCTGGCCACGATAAACCCGCGGATCGCCTCAGAGACGCAGGGCAGGGTGGCACCGTAGACCGCATTGAGCAGGTCGACTTTTTCGCGGGCACTCATTTGTGCGTTACGTAGTACGCGTACTATGTACAGTACGTCACTTTTCGAAACGGTCGGCCGGGGCAAGTTGTGCAACTGTGCGCCTTGGCCCGTCCACCGGCCGGGGCCGGCGCCGTTAAACAGCAACATGCCGCGCATGCGCTGCTTGGCGTCTGTACGGCGCAGGAAGGCGGGAATCTTGGCAACCGATGTCTTGCCCACGCTTTGGCGGATTTCGAGCGCACGCCGGACCACAGGCGGCAAATCGTCGTCTTCCAGGGCGGCTTCCAGTGTCTCTTTCTGCATGTTCGGCAGGGCGTGGCCTTGCGTCTCCAGCCATGCTTGGAACTTCTGCACTTGCGTGGCACTGGCGCAGCGTCCACCGGTAATCTCGGCCAACTCGTCGCACAAGTCCTTCACGGCCAGCCGGGTGACTTCCTCGGCGCGGCGGATCAGGGGCACGTCGATTTGCACGCCGCGGATGTGGTTCATCCGAAAGTCCATTTCCCACAGCCGGCGATGGGTCGCGGTCAGCGGGCGCAGATAGCCCGCCGCCCAGCGTTCAACCTCCACGTCTTTCATGCAGTAGGCGCCCAGCCGTTCGCGGCGGGTGTAGTCGTCCCACCATGCCAGCCCTTGTGGCCCGTGAAAGCGGGGCTTAGCCATTTGCAGCATGAGCCGGCGCCCGGCAAGGTCTTTCTCCATGCGCGCTGTCTTCTGCGACAGGGCGTAGGCGACCACTTCCAGGGAGCGCGGCAAGCCCATCACCACTGCGCGGGCCATGGTGCAATCAAGGCTCAGGTAGTCCATTTCTGGCAGCGAAGGGTCATCGCGGCGCAGTACGAAATTCCAGATATGCCACTCGAAAGAGGCGTTGAACGCGGACACTTTGCCGCGGCTTCGAATGTGGTCGATCACCCTTTGCGGGACCGGCGTATCACGCCACCACAGTTCGACGGGTTCGTCGTCAAAGGCCCATGCGAAGCACCACGCGTCAGTCAACGGGTGGTTAGCGTAAATCCCCACTCCGACCAGCTTTAGGTCAAGCACAGAGCGGGTTTCAAAGTCTAGGTGTAGTTCGGATTCGGCCATAGATAGACAACGGCCGCCTGTACAAATGTACAAATGTACAAGCGGCCGTCAAACCCCCCAGTTAATCCAGCAGGTTGTCGTCGCTTTCCACCGCGTCGAAGTCGTCTTCGGCACGGGAACCGCCCGCCAGATGGTCGCCATCCCCCACTTTCTGGATGTTGTTCAGACCGAACGACACGCCTTTGCCGCCTTTGTCGTCAACCCAGCTAAAGCACTGGACGGAGCAACGAACGCGGGCACCGGCATACAGCTCGCTCTCGTCCATGATCGGCTGGACGTTCTGATCCACGATCCCTGGCTTGTTCACGGCGGTCAGGCGGATAAACACGTCGTCTTCTTCCAGGCCGGCTGGCACCTTGTCCAAATCCTCAGCAGTGAGGAACGGGGTTTTCAGCTTTTTCGGGCGCTCGTCTCCCCACTTGGCCGCGGTCACGTCCTCGACAGCGCGTTTCAGCGCCTTGAACTCGGGGGTTTTCTGCGCCTTTGGCTTGAAGATCAGCGTCAGGGTGTACTTCGGGCGACCGTCTTTGGTCTTCTGTTCCGGGTGTGGACGGAACACGTTCAGGAAACTTGCGACAGCTTCCGGGGTGCGCAGCACTTCGCTTCTGGCTTCGGCCATTTCTCTATTCCTCTGGACAATTGTACATTTGTACATTTAGACCGGATCAAAATCGGCGGCAGGTCCGGCTTTGATGGCCGGGCGTTTGTCGTCGTCTTTAGCCAGCGTGGTGCCGGACGAAACGGATTTGGTCAGGGTGGCCAACTCCTTTCGTTGATCGGCAGGTAACAGCTTTTCGACTTGTGCAGGTGACAGCAGGCTAGGCGTCGAAAACAGCGCTTCACGCGCTGCGCCCAACTCGACCAACTTGGCCACCAGCGCGGCTTGGGGCTTGTCCCACACACGCGAGGCGCGTTTGTTGACCAGCTTCCAGCCGGGAAACCCTTCGCCACGTTCCAGCCCCTGGTGCGCATATTGCTGGCACTGGTTGATCCACGCCGTCACGGCCGGGGCAGCATCCAGAACAGCCGAAAGCGTTTCAGGGGAGAGCAGGCGCGGGTCGCTTTCCTTCACTTCCAAGCCAACCGGGGAAAACTCCAGTTGGGCTTGGCGGGTGATCCACTTGGCATGCTCAGGACAGCGAGGCAGTGCCTTGCAGAACTTTTCGCGGCAGTGATGGCCCGCGATCAGTGGCGCATTTGGGTCATAGGCCGCACGGGCGATGGCCAGCAATTCGCCGATCCAGTCGAGCAAGTCGATGGCGGATACGTCGACAATCCGGCAAACGCCGTCCGAGTGCGGCGCACGCGGCTGGTAAATCACCAGCGTACCGTTGCGGACAATGTGGCCCTCGTCGCGAACCTTGAGCGCTGCGCCTACGGCGTAGTACAGCAACTGGCGCGACGGCTTCTTATCCTTGGTCAGAATCTCCACTGGCACGCCTGCGCCGTACTTGAGGTCAACCACCAGAAGGTGGCCCGTCGACGGACGCAACCGCACGTAGTCGGACGAACCAAACATTTCCTCGGCGTCCTCCCCCAGCTCGGACAGGTCAAACTTCGCCTCGATTAGCACGATGTCGCCGTCCTGCGTTTCCGACAGGCAGTAGTCCACGTACCGGCCGACGTGTTCGACCATTTCCGCGTTGATTTCCAGCCCTTCAAAGCCCGGCAGGCTTTGCCCCAGGTACAACTCGGGGTCAGTGCCTTTCGTTAGGCACAGCTCGGCCAGCGCATGCGCAAGGGAGCCTTCGCGGGCGTGTCGCCCCGCGGTGTTCGGCATCCCCTTCGACAGCGAGTAAGAGCCAGGGCACAGTTCAACCAGCGCGATAACGGAGCCGCCTAACTCGCTATGCGCTGGCAGTTCCCGCGCCGCGCTCACAGATCGGCTTCCATCACAGCCAATTTGTTGCTGAACGCTTTCAGTTGGCTGTTATCCAGCTCGCTGAACTTGCCGACATTGAAGGAATCCAGCAGCGCTTTGCCTTCGATCATGCCGACTTGCTCAGCCCAGTTTGCGAAGCGGGTGCGAATTTCCAGACGCAATTTGCCGTAGTCTGGGCCTTCCTCTTCCTCTTCGACGATTACCACAGCCGGCTCGGGCTCAGGCTCTTTCACCTTGGCGGCGGCTTTGGCTTTCGGCGCTGCTTTCTTGGCCGGGGCTTTGGCCACTGGCTCGTCATCCGCCACGTCTACAGCCGGCGCTGGATCAGCCGCCGCGGTGTCAACCGGGCCAGCGGTTTCGCCACTGGTCAGGGGGCCAGGGGCATACTGGGACGCTTGGCCAGTCAGGTGCAGCAAGAAGTTGGACAGGGCCGACAGCTCGCGGAAAGAGTCGGTAGACGGATCGATGGTGAATTGCAGTTGCATGGTTGACACTCCTGTTGTACATTTGGACAAATGGACATTTGTACAAGTGTCTAGTGGACATTTGGACAAATGGACATCCAAGCCCGCCAGTCGGTGGCGAGCATTTGGTAGACCTTGAGCCCCTACAGCAGCAGGGCGTTCAAGGCTTCGGCCTTGCGGGATTGAACCCGCATGACAATCTCGTCAATGGAGCCCGCCAGACCGACGAACCGCGCCAAACAGTTTTCTGTCTGGCCGATGCGGCTGATCCGGTCAATCGCCTGTTGATTCTTGCTTGGCACCCAACTGGCTTCGACCATCAGCAACTGGCTGGCCGCCGTCAGGGTGATGCCCATGCCGGCCGCGTCGATTTGGCCGACGAACACACGGCAGGTCGGGTCGTTCTGGAATTTGTCGACTTGGGCTTGCCGCTTGTCCTTGGGAATACCGCCGTGGATCACGGCCGGATTGAACTCGCCCAGCCGGTCGTTTAGGCCTTCCAGCAGTTCGCGGTGGTGGCCGAACAGCACGATTTTCTCGATCCCGCCAAACAGCTCGTCGTGGACCAGCTCAGCAACGGGGGCGATCTTCGCCACGGCGGTCAGTCGGCGCAGGGTGGCCAGCTCGACATCCTCCAGCATGACTTTCAGCCGGCTGTAAGCGTCGGGGTGGTCCGCGTTGAGCGTGGACAACATCGCCATCAGCTTGGCGTGGTCCGGGTGTTGCTCCAGGGCTTGCAGCATCCGCGGCTTATCCGTGTCCAGCACGATATGCCCGACGCGCAGGGGCGGAATCAGGCCTTCGCAGTCGCTTTTGCGCTGGCGGAAAATGATCGAAGCAAAGCGGCGTTTGAACTCGGCCGCGTTGATCGTCCCCGTCACCTGGATACCGTATTTGGTCGTCCTGTAGCGGGCGTACCGTTTCAGAAAGTGGTCGTAGTGGCTGACATCGGGCCAGCCTTCTTTGCCGGCTCGCACGTTCAGCAGCTCAGGGCACAGCACTTGGAACCAGCCGTGCAGCTCGCCAACGTGGTTCGGGGCGGGCGTGCCTGACAGGGCCAGCACACGCATGGCGCGGCGCGTCAGGCCTTCTGGCCCGAGTACGGCATTCCCGCGCAGGGTGTCCTTGTTATTGGCCATTTGCGATTCATCGCAGGCGACCATTTCCCAAGTGCGCAGGCGCAGCGTGTGAAAGATCGCGGGCACGGCCAGCAAGTCGTAGTTAACGATGACGATGGGGGCTTTGGTGAAGCGATGGGCACCGGACAGGATCAGGTCAATATCCGGGTGGCCGGGCCAGAAGCGGTCGAACTCGCGAAGCCAGTTAACCCGCAGGCCAGCCGGGACAATGACCAGAATCTGGCGCAGGCCTTTGCGCTTGAACAGCGTAATGGCGGTGGCCGTTTTCCCAAGGCCCATGTCCATGGCGAGAATTGCCGCGGGGCGGTCGTAAGCCCAGTCAGCGGCAATCTCTTGGTTTTCCAGCAAGGCCGGCACGGGTCAGTGCGTCCGCCGCTCCAGCAAATCCCGCATTTCCCGAATGTTGATCCTCATTTCAGTAAGGAGGACATCCAGGTGTCTGCGCAAGTCGCCGGGCGGTATGGCTTGGATCAACGTGTAGACCGTGATCGCCATCAGCTCAGCCATTTTTGGCCATTCGCGATAAACGCCAGTTTCCAGGGCGGTGTTCACCCATTGCAGAAGCATGGCTTGATCGTCGGACAGCTCAGCTACGTCAGTGGTGATGGTCATCGTTAATCCAGCAGGGAGTCTATCGGTTCTCGGGAATCAGGTCGTGATCGCTGGTCCGCTTTCTTGGTGAACTTGGACAGGTCCAGAGGTTCGCCGGACAGAACGGACAGACGTAGCATAGTCGCTAAAAAGCCACTTGGTATAGTCCCGCGATAAAGCCATTGATCAATGGCCCGAACGGTTATTTTGTGTCCAGCGTCAACCAGTTTTACGTGCAGCGCGGACCGTCCGCCAAAATGGTCAACAATTTTCGCGACGTCGAAGTCTTGCTTGCTCATTTGTCACCTCTTTATAGCTAAACTTGCCAAACGCCTGGCATTGCGTAATGCTCAGGCCTAATTTGTAGGGGTTTTTCCAATAGTTCGCGTTGCAGATTACTACATAAAGTCGTAACCTGTAACCATGTGCTATTGGCGGATCGGTAGGACAACCACGGATTAATTCGAGACGACATCATGGCGAATACGGCGAAGTCAGACGCTTATAAACATAAGTCGGCGGTACGATCAACGCAGTTAACTAAAGCGCAAACTGAAAAGTTGCGTGATTGGCAGATGATGCAGGAAATGGGCCGGGCGCTAGGAATTGAAGTTCCCAAACCCATAACCAACAATCCCCTGGACCGCCGAGTCAATACCCGAATAGAGTTGACCCCCGGATTAACCGTCACGCTCTCTGTGCGGCGTTCGCTGTACGACATACCTTTTCAGTATGTGCATCCGTCCTCTTCTTTCATTCGATTTCTCGCCATCATGGAAGCCGAAAAGGCTGCCCGTGCCGAAGGCTTAGAAGTCCGCTTTGTGATAAGCGCGACCAATGAAGACGGCGAAGAAGCCGTGTCAGTGAAACACGCCCCACGCCCTGATATACAAAAGCCTGCTCCACTTGTTTCAGCACAGCCGTACCATATTAGTCTGGCGGAAAAGGCACTCGCCTCTGCGCGGTCACGTCTATGAAAAAGTCTCCCTCGACTCCCCGCACACGCAACCGCGACGGGCAACCTTGGCTACAGAAGCTAGATAGCGGTGTGTGGCGTATCTGCCATTCTCCGGGCGATGGCACGACCACGCGGCTCTCTACCAAGACAAAGGACGAGGGACAGGCGAAAGAGGCGTTAGAGAGATACCGTCTCTCTCTCACTGGTGAGGGAAACAGAGAGCTGTTAACCGTAGGGGCAGTGTTCGACTACTACAGTGAACAGCACGTCAGTACCAAAGCGAATGACGTCGTGCGGCGCGACTTGGCCCTTGGCTGGCTACGCGCCAGTTTGGGACATTTGCCCGTAAGCACGCTGCAACGCAACCCCGCGGTGTTACAGCAATACCTGCAGGCTAGACGCTCCGCGACAGCCCCGGTCTACGCGGGACGTGCCACGGCGAACCCCGTGCGTGAGGCTGGCGAGGGGACACTACGCTACGAAATGAATGCCCTGGTGACTGCGTTTAACTACGCCGCGAAGCACCAGCGCATCCCAGCCAATGCCTTGCCGCACTTCGACATGCCCGACGCTCCAGAAGGCAATGACGTGTGGCTGACTGAGGCCGAACACGACTGGCTGTTAGAGTTCGTGCGCTGGGAAGACGACGAAGGCCGCATGTCCCGCATCTGGCGATTCGTTGCCCTGGCTCTTGGCACAGCAGCGCGCAAGTCGGCCATTGTGCGGCTGGAATGGGACGACGTAGACCTGACCGCGTGCCGTATCTATTACCCAAAAGCCGCGCAGAAGAAGGGCGCACAAACGTCCTCTAAAAAGGTCGTGGCTGTCCCTATCGCTGACTGGCTTATACCTCTCTTACAGAGAGCGTATGAGGAACGCAAAACCCAGTACGTGCTGGACGAGGCGACCGAACCGTCAGGGGCATTTGAGACGCTTTGCCGTCGTGCCTTCAAGGCAACCGGCAACGAGAAGTTCCGCGATTTGACTCCGCACGTAATGCGCCACACTACTGCCACCTTGATGGCACGGGCAGGCGTTCCCATCATCAACATCGCGGGCGTTTTGGGCAACTCTGCCGCTGTTTGCCAGCGCAACTATCTGCACCATACCCCTGACCACTTAGTTAATGCGGTCAACTTCCGCAAACCAATAAGCACAACTATGGAACCCCTCTTGTGACCTACGCCATTGAACAGCGTTTAAGGATGATCGACTTTCTTCTGGCAAATTACGGCTCTGTGGCCCCTAAGCAATTGGTCGACTTTTTCGGGATCAGCAAGCCGCAAGCCTCCGTGGATTTCCGCATGTACAACTCGCGTGCCCCCGGAAACATGATCTACCTGCACGCCACGCTCTGCTGGTACACGACCGCCAGCTTCAAACGCGTTTACCCATAAAAAACCACCCTCGTAAGGATAGAAGACATGACTAACCCCCTCGTTCAGATGCGCGAAATGCAGAAAAAGATGCGCGAGCTGGAAGCCGGCATGCAGCAACTGCAAGGCGACCCGGCGCTGAAACGCGAGCTTGAGTTTGAACAGGAGTTGCAAGCGCTGCTGGCCAAATTCGACAAGACCATCCACGAAGCCGCGCAAGTGGTTGATCCGTCGTTTCGCGTTGTCGAGGCCGGGCAGAAGCGCACGTACAGCAAAGCGCCGAAGGGCGAGAGCGCCCACGCCAGCAAGACGGGCAAGCCGAACCTGTACTACCTCTTCACCAACCCGCACACGGGCGACGTTGTACGGACCGCGAACATTCTGAAAAAAGAGGTTCAAGAGTGGATCAGCCAGTACGGGAAAGATGAAGTGCTAAAATGGCGTACCCCGGATACCGCTGCTTAACAAGGATTAGTCATGTCCCGCCGCAATAGCGATGAATTTGATACGCGAGATGCACCTAAATTTGTAGTTCGCTTTCGGCGACATGGGATGCCCGAAGAGGTTGCAGAACGCGCACGACTGGAGGCGCGTTCGATGAATGACATATGGATGGTGGCGATGGAAGAGTACCTGCACGGCAAGCGGCGCAAGCACCTTTTGCTCGACGCCCTGGAGCGCCGCGCCACTGAACTGGGGATTACCCTCAAGGATTTGATGTGACTACCAAACTGGCAAAAATCGACGTTAACGCTGACGGCGATGTGGTAACTGTCCAATACCGGGATGGGACCGAGGCTGACGCCCCGGACCTGACTGGATTTATGCCGGAAATGGTGTCAGAGGTTGTCGCGAAGCTGGGCTACGGCCACAAGCCCGTGATCTACCTAGACAGCCATGGCGTGTGGGATGAAGTCGTGTTGAACGCTGGCGAGTTCGCGGGCTTTCGCTCGCTGGGCGTGGTCTGCGACCGGGACGCCGCTATCAAGCGCGTGCTTCAACTGCGCGGCATGATGGAGGACAACGCCGACAACCCGGTCGCGCAAGAAACCATCCGCCTGCTGACGATCCACAAGGACAACAACGGCAAGCCGCGCCCGGTCAAGAAGGACGGCGCCGGTCCAATGACCGACGACGACCTGATGGAGAAGCTAGCCGAGGGGCTGACGGCGGCCGTCCATTCGCGGGCCAGAGCAGGGCTGCACGCGATTCTGGACCAGCGAATGCGCGAGCTTCCTACCGACCAGCGCGGCATATACTTCGCGGTTTTCGACAAGATCAGCGCGGACTATGACGCGCTGTTAACGCAGATGGCGCCCAAGATCGCGGGCATGCTCATGGCGTTAACGGGCCGTGGTGAAGAAAACGCGGAGCTGCGCAGAACCGCCGAAGAAGCCAAGACTGCGAGTAAACATTGATGCAGCTACCTTTTGGCTGGACCGTCGACACCCTGACCGACATTGTTCAGTTTGGCGGCGTGGGTCTGATGGCCTTGGGCGTGGGTATTAACTACGACCTGACTGGCGCGATTGCTGTGTTTGCCTTGGGCTTGCCAATCCTGACCATCCAGCGGCATATGCGGGAGCAAAAGCACCTGAACTTGCTCACGCTGCAAGCCATCCAGGCCATGCACATGCGCTTTGAAGCGCAGACCATGGGCGACAAGCTGACGCTTGAAGTGGTGCGCGACCTGCATAAGCTGCTCAAGGTCATAGCCGAAGAGGGGATCACGCGTGATTGACCGAGACGCTTATGCCGCCCTGGAGCAAGAGCGCAACGACTTGCGGACCGAGTGCGAGGAATGCGCAGCGCTCAACGACAGGCTAGCCGAGCTTCTGCGTGGGGTAGCCGTTGCGCTCAGAGGAGAAGAACCGCCGCTGAGTCGCCACAGTTTCCACGATCTGCCAGAACGAGCGCTCGCGCTCAAGGACGCAATCCGCACACCTGCGGCCGTGTTCTTGAACATGAAGGCCGGCACGATTGCTAAGCCTTCTGTGCGCGCCATGATCGACTTGTATGGCGAGGCGCAGTTGCGGGAGGCTCTAGGCCATGGCTGACCGCTACGCCTATGCGATTCGCTTTGAGCAGGACGCTGTGGGGGTTGCGGTGTTGTGCCGCGACCTGCCCGAGCTGAACAGCTACGGCGATGACCGGGCGCACGCCGTCAGCGAAGCGGTGGACGCGATAGAGACAACACTGTCTTTGTACATCGATCAGCTACGCGCCATCCCCGAAGCCACGCCAGCGCTAGAGGGTGAACACGTCATTCAGTTGTCAGCGATGACGCTGGCCGGGATTGCGCGCTGGAATGCTTTACTCGCGCTAGTGCAGGCGCGGGAGGCACCCGCGGCTAACCGGGACGAGGATATTGAACGGGAGCTAGAAAACCCGGACAACCTCTTTAAGTGCTGGCGACGGCTGGACGACGGCACCTATGTCGCCCTCGGCCGGCTGGCGTTTACCACCGGGCTGTTTATCGGCGTGCAAGCAGTCACGCCGTACAAACGGCGCTATTGCTACAGCGACCCGACCGAGGCACACGCCGAATACCTACGGCTGACAACCGGGGACGACGTGCCGAGCGGCTGGATTGCGCGGCGCCCTGAGACAGCCGAAGACAAAGAAGCCAAGTCCCGCCCTGGATATGACCCGTCTGTCTTCTGGCCGAAGCGCGACGACTAACCTACTGGATGGATCGCCAGTCATTGGCTATGATGAACCGTCCGCGCTTGAGGGAGCGCGGACGACCATCATCATGTCTGACTGGGTATTCGCGGCCAAGGATGGCAACATTTACAACTGACGGAATAGTTATGCCCCCCAGCCCTGACGAACTTCTCTCGCAACTCGCCCGCCTCCTAAACACTCGTATGCGCCTGCACGAACTACGGCGCGACGCCGAGTATCGCCACGCCGAAAGCCATAAATGCTCAACTGAACTCGACGCCATGCTGGCCCGTTTCCATGCGGCGCGTCTGTCCGCGAGTGACGACGGACTGGCGGACTGACGCTTTTGCGGCGATGCTTGTGGTTCGTAATGACCCCTGCGGAGCTTCCGACATGCGCGCCCTTGACCCTCTGAACCAGTTGCCGGCTTACCCCTTTGCGCCTCTGCTGTCGATCCCACTCAAGCCCCGCTTAACCTGCGTTCCGCATCCTCTCGGGCACCACTGACATGACCGATAAACCTGAAACGGGCAAACGCCTGTCGAGCCGCCGCACGTCTGGCGCAAACCCAAACATCTGCTACCAGATCGCGCTGTCCACCAGTCGCGAATCCCCGCACATCACGCACAAGAGCCCGTCATGGGCTGAGCTGGTGCGCAAACTCTCTTCGCCCAAGCGCACGCCTGAGACATTCGCCGAATATCTGGCCATGTCCAAAGACGAGCAGGTCGCCGTCAAGGACGTGGGCAGCTTTGTGGCTGGCTCGTTTAAGGGCTTCAAACGTCGCAAGGACAAACAGATAGACCGAACGCTGCTTACCCTGGACATCGACGAACCCGGCGTGAGCTGGCCCGAACTTCGCGCTGCTGTGAAAGGCGAGTACGTGGGCCTGCAATACGCGGCGCACACCACACACAAGCACTGTTTCGACCAGCCGCGGCTGCGCGTGGTGTTCACGCTCTCCCGGCCGGTGGATGACTTGGAATATCAGGCACTGTCCCGCCGTATTGCCGAAGGTCTGGACCCGGATATGACGTGGGTGGACCGGTGTTCGTTCGATTTCTCGCGTCTGATGTTCTGGCCATCGGCGGCGGTAGACGGCGAGTTCGAAGCCTGGAGCAACGACGGGGCGATCCTCGATGTCGACGACGAGCTGGCCCACTACGCCGACTACACCGACTCGGCCGAGTGGCCGCGCCGTGCAGATGAAGACGAACACGTCGCGCAAATGACCCGCGAAGACCCACGGGAAAAACGCGGGATCATTGGCACCTTCTGCCGGGCCTACGACATTCTCCGTTGCCTCGACGAGCTGTTACCAGGCACGTATGAGCCGACAGAGACAGACGACCGCTTTACCTACATGGGCGGCACCACTTCGGGCGGCGCTCGCCTTTATCTGACGCCGGACGGGTTCCCGGCCTTCCTGCATTCAGAGCATGACCATGATCCGGCGCGAGGTCAGCACGTCGCTTGGGACTTGGTGCGCTTGCACCTGGGGCTCGATGACGCAGGGATGGAAGCCTACGCCCGTGAACTGCCCGACATAGCCGAAGCCCTTTGGGGCCAGTTGACGCACGAGTTCGAACCCGTCGCGCCCGAGGAAGGCGATAGTTCGCGCAAGCGCTTCGGCTGGCTGGGTGACTGGGTGTTCTGCGAGGGCGAAGGGAAGTTCTTCAACACTCGCACGCGTGGCCGCACATTAGGCCCGGCCAGCTTCAACGGGCGCTACGACCGGGAGGTCGTTAAAGACCTTGGCAGTGACAAAAACGGTCTGCCCGTGGTGCGCGCTGCTGACTGTGCGCTGGCCATTCGACCCATCCCCGTGGTCGATAGCTTGCAGTATTGGCCCGGTGAACAGGCGGTTTACGAGGTCGAAGGCGTGCGCTACGCGAATTCTTACCGGGATTTGCGGCCTGAGCCTGTCAGTTTGGCCGACAGCCACGCCGTCAACATGCTGTTGATGCACTTGGAAAACCTTTTCCCAGGCGACGGCGATTCGCAGGACATCGTTCTAGATTTTATGGCGCATCTGGTGCGTTTCCCTGAGCGGCGGTTGCAATACGCGTTGTTGATCCGGGGCGCCGAGACAGACGGCAAGACCTTTTTTGCGGAGGTGATGCGCTGTCTCTTGGGCACGGCCAACTGGATGACCATCGGCAACGACCAGATTAAAGAGCAGTACAGCGCTTGGCTTGAGGGTCATTTGTTGGTGTGCGTCGAGGAAATCAAGCAACACGGCCAGGACGCGCAGGACACGCTTAACCGTCTGAAACCCTACATCACGAACACGATGGTTGGGGTTCGGGCGATGCGCCAAGACATGCGCCGGATTCGTAACTGCGTGAACTTCTTTCTGACCACGAACCATGGGGACGCCTTGCCCCTGGAGGACGGCGATTCGCGTTACTGCGTGCTGTCCACGCGCTTTACCGATAAGCACGACGTCGAAGAGTGGGCGGCCGGCTGGGCCAGCCGACACGGCGGGAAGCCGTTCTATAAGGCGCTGTATGACACGCTCAAAGGTACAGGACCGGGCGAACTGCGGGCTTGGCTGGACGCACGACCATTCAGCGCGCTGTACAAGCCAGACTTGCGTGCGCCGGACACGGCCGCGAAGGGGTTCATGGTCGAGGCTGCGCGCACAGACGCGGATTCGTTGCTGCTGGAACTGCTGGCCGACGACTCAGCGCCCAGCATCACGCACGATTTCGTGGTGATCGCGGACTTCAAGGACATGGCCAACCGGCGCGGCGAGCCCTTGCCAACCACGTTCGCCGGCCGCACGGTTGCGCGTTTCATGCTCAGCAAGGGGTATTTAACAGCGCGTAAGTGCCGCGCAGGGGCCAGGACTATCAATGTATGGGTGAGAAATCCGGCGTGGTTGAACAAGGATGACAAGCAACTAACGGGTTTTGCAGTCGATCAAGTGAAGAAAGCAGCGATAGCTTTTAAGAAGTTGAACCCAATTTGATGTAAGAGCGGCAGAGAGTTACGACTAAGCGTAGTAAGTGTTCCAGTTAAACGCTGTTTTGTGCCACTTGTTCCTGTTTACACAAAATGTCGCAATCTCTCGTAACTCTCTGTTTTGCTTATTGTTTCTGGTAATAGTGTTCTTGTTGTTCTTGTTGTTCCACTTTAACTAAGTATCCATTACACACATACACCTACACACACGCTCACACACACGCCTCCGACGATGCCCCCATCTAGTGGAACACGATAAAGTGGCACAAATGGGGCTCAAAGCCGCGTACTAGAGCCTTCGCGCTGGGTGTTCTGGCTGAAATAAAGGGGCACAGAATGGCGACCACATTGATGGACCTTTTAGGCGTAGAGCCGTCTAGAACGGGCCTTTTGGACGAGTGCGACAGGTGGTTGATATGTCACATCCCCGGAAAGCCAGTGGCCAAAGGTAGGCCAAGGGCACGCAGTAGGGGCGGGAAGGTGACGCTGTATACCCCGGATACGACGTTGAAAGGCGAGGCCTGGGTGCGCCAGTGCTGGATGGATCAGGTGGGGCAGGTGCTGCTGTCTGGCCCCCTGGAAGTGCGCCTGCTGATCCACAACCCCATCCCCAAGAGTTGGAACCTCAAGCAGCAAGCACTGGCCCATGCGGACCAGACCCGGCCAGTGACCAAGCCGGACTTGGATAACGTCGGCAAGCTGGCGCTCGATGCGCTGAACGGCATTGGCTGGTTCGATGACAGTCAGGTGGTGCGCCTTGTCACGGATAAGCGGTTCGCCATGCCCAGCCTCGGCACCAGCCTGTGGATAGCGGTTCGCGAGTGGCAGCACAGCGACAGGGATTGGCTCGCCTAGCCAAATCGCGGGCATAAAAAACCCCGCCAAGACTCTGACGGGGTTCTGTCTTACGGCCTGCGTGCCGCGTGCAGCCGCAGACTAGCCTATGTGCGGACGAACTGCTAGCAGGGCCAAGATGATGGCGATCAGCGCCCACGGAATCCACAGAAGCGCCGTTTGTAAGCGTCGGCGGCGTTGCTGCTGCGCGAGTAGGTCGGGGTCGTGGCTCATTCTGTAAGCTCCTGTAAGCGCGTAGGAGACGCGTTCGAAAAAGGCAGTACGTCGATTCATCTTTCCGGCGATCTCGTCCGCAGCGAAGCCACGGACAGGATGGCAGGGGGTTTTAGCGGGCGGTTGCCTTCACGGCTTCCGCGATCAGCTCACGGACTCGCGTTTCGGTCAGGGGGGCGCCTTGTACGTCGCGCAGCTCGGCCAGCACGTCGGCCACGGCGAGCCGGATCATGGCGGCCAGTTGCTCATGGTCAATCGGCAGGGTAGCAGCCGGCCGTGTGCGGGGCGCAGGCGTCTGCATGATCAGGTCGGCCAGCGCCTGGGCATCGTTGTACGCGTTGGCCAGCTCGGCAGTGGTCAGCTTTTCCACGACCAAGGAAGCCACGCCCACAGCGCGGCACCACTTGCGCACGTTGCCGCGGTTGGCGCTGTTCACCTTGATAGGGGCGCGGCCAATCAGCGCTTGCAGGGCGATTATTTGGGGTTCGTTGTTCATGCTTGCTGCTCCGTGAGGGCGGATGGTTTGGGTGATTCAGCGGAACGCCCGCGTTAGCAGGCGCTCGACTCAAGCACTCTTAGTCATTGGTGAAGAAGTGCAGATTGCCTTCGCTGTCGTTGCCAGTGACGAAGGAAAAGCGCAGTTGGCCGTCCCAGTACCATTGCCAGTCGATGTATCGAAATGGCGAGTCACTAGGGAAAGAGTCCTGCGGGATGTAGCCCGCTTGAGCGGCATATTCTTCGGCAAACTCTTTCTCGTTGTCTGCTGTGCCTCGGTGGCGGCCTTCGGCCTGTTCGATCAACTCGGGGAGTTCGGCGTAGTGGATGCCCACGGCGTCGATGTAGGCGAGCAGTACGGCCATGTCGTCCACGTCGTCCAGTTGTTGGCTGATTTCCAGCGCCTTGCTGTAGTGGGTGTTTTCGGTAATCAGGCCATCAGGGAAGCCTTCGAAGTCGGCCAGCATGAATTCCTCAGCGTCGGCGCGGTTGTTGGCTTTCACAGCGGCTTCCAGGGCTTCAAGGTCGGCGTAGTCCTCTAGGTCGTACCAGCGGCCATCTAGCCGGCCTTCGTTGTAGGTGGCCCAGTTCTGAATGCAGATGCGGCGTGTGGTGTCGGTCATGTCGTGTTACTCCGTGAGGGCGGATGGTGGGTGGTTCAGCGGAGCGCCCGTGTTAGCAGGCGCTCGACTCAATCACCTAGCGGTGGATTCGGTCAGGCCCGACCAGTAAGGGTGGAGCAGGCGCAGATGGTTGAATGTGTAGGCAAACCCTTCGCGCTGGCAGTAAAGAACGATGTCCTGGCGTTCTGCTAGCAGGTCTTGGCCGTCGCGCAGGTCGCGCAGTGCTTCGCGGACTTCTTCGTCTTTGATCCAGCGGAAAGCCATGCGGCCGTTATCGCGTAGCAGGCGGCGGGCTTGTTTGTATTCTTGGCGAGTCATGTCTGTTACTCCGTGAGGGCGGATTGTTGCGACAGATTGTCGTGTTAGTTGGTCCGCCTGTCCAGCGGACCACGGGTTTAGCGAATCTTTGAGCCGCCGTAGACGATGGCCACGCCTGCCAGGGTGAACACGGCGGCAAGTGCCTCGTTGTCCAGCGTGTAGGCGATGTGCGAGAGGAACACGGCGCAGCCAGCGGCAGGCAGTGCAGCGACTAGGCCGAACACGGACACACGGCGAACGGCGCTCATGCTGTTAGCTCCCGGTAGTATTCGTGGGCGTCGTGAAAGTCAGCGGTTGACCAAGTGCCCTCATAGTTCCCGGCGTCATAGGCGGCCATGATGTTGTTCTGATTGAACTCGCCAAAGCAGGTGGCGCGGCCATAGATACCGCGATCCAGGTCAGCGAATGCAAAGCGGTGCATTGGTATATGTTCGTCAGGTTCGGTGGATAACACTTTGGCCACTATGCGTTGGCCTTCTCGGGAGTATCCCCGGCCAGTGTTGAATGCGATTGCTTGAATAGTCATGAGGGTGACTCCGTTGTGTGTGTTTGTGAAACTAGACCTAAACATATACGACATTGTGTAGTAATTCCACCTGTCCGCACGGACAATGGATAAATGCGACGAACGGTAGTAAGTTTGGTGATTAGTTGACCAGTGGTCTAACTTGCTCGTACCAGGATGTCGCACTTATTGAGGATTCGAAGCATGGCCAATCAGGCGTTAACTGCAATCAAAGAAGGCGCAGCGCCGACGCCAAGACGCGGCCCGACATCGGACGGAAAAGTCTCCGAAGCCCGTGCCACGTTCATTCGCGTGTTCTCCCGTACCGGTATGGCCACACTCGCAGCCGAGAAGGCAGGGTACGCAAACCCCGAAACGTCGGGCTTCCGTTTACGGAATGATCCGAAGGTCATAAAAGCCGTCTTAGAGGCCCGGCAGGGCTTCATTGAGGGCGAATTAGGGGGGCTCGCGTTCGCCGAACTCAAGGCGCTAATCACGGACCGGGAGCGCACACCGGCCTCGGTACGCTTCGCGGCCTGCAAGTGGGTACTAGAGACGGCTGGGCATGGTCAGGCGGATATGATGTCAGATAATGGCAAAGCGCTAGCAGATATGACCCTGGCAGAGCTGGGCGCCTTCATTAAGCAAGGTGACAAGGTGCTGGCCGGATTGCAGTCAGCAACGGTCCAGGGCACCGCTGAGAGGGTTAACAGCACAACCGAACAGCAACTAGACCTAGTGACACGCCTAGAAGTGGCGGATTTGCTGGGCTAGAGCTGCATACCTATCGTCTGTAGCAGACTATGGGTATGTCCCGACCTGCTAACAGCATGGTCAGGCAATAGCCCCCCTCCTGCATGGGGCGGGGCTTTTCAGGGGGCGCAGCCACCAGCCGAGCAGAGCGAGGCAGGCCGCAGCATGGGCCAAGCCAGCCGACCCCCTGTCCACCCCTCCCCCCTAGTCGCTCGCGTACGTGTGAATTCCTATCGGCCAATCTGACAAAATTTCGCCCCCTAAACATGATTACTACATATCGTCGTATCCCCTGAACAATTGTCCATCTGTCCAATTGTGCTACTGACCAATTGTCCATCTGTCCAAATGTACAAGCGACACACCTAACCGGTGTCACACCGCTTAGGCCTCAATCTGGCGCAACTGCCGGCCACTGATCCAGCGGACCCCGCTCGCCGCTCACAATTTCAGTAAATAGACTGTCCGTGCGGACAACGGACAACTACACTACCCGGCAATCAGCTATCCCCGAGGTCGCCGGACCATGCCTGTTTCCACGCCTTTGCCCGCGCCGTACACGCGCCAGACGTCGTTTACCGACTGGGAAGCCAATCACCCTGGCGAGCCGGCGCCCGGCACACAACTGGACGCCGAGTTCAACGCTGTCCGCACCTCGATCACTGATACGCAGGATCGGTTGGCCCAAATCCAGAACGACGACGGTTCACTGGCCAATGGAGCAGTGGGTAAGGAACAGCTAAGCGCCGACATGCTCGCCGTGCTGACGGGCGGGTTCTACCCCCGCGGTGCGTGGGTGACGCTGACCGGGTACGCGATTGGTGATGCGGTCAACGCGGACGGGATTTTGTGGGCGGCAGTGGTGGCGCATGTGTCTTCGGGCAACTTCGCCGCCGACGTAACGGCCGGTAACTGGATGTTCATCAACCAGCCGATTGCGGCGTCGTCCATTCCTGTGCAGCCGATTTCGTCGGTCCCCGTCACTAACGTGCAAAGCGCCTTGTCCTTGCTGGCCACGCAGATTCAGGCGCTGACCGCACGCGTCGTCGCCCTGGAGAACGCGTAATGAGCCAGATTCCGAAGCCATACGACCGTAAACACCCGTTTGGTTCGGCCTCGTCGAACAATCCGTCGAACCCGATTCAAGGCACGGACTTGGACGCCGAGTTCAACGCCGTCGAAGTGTCGATGGATCAGACGCAGGCGCGACTGGCTGAAATTCAGCGTGACGACGGCAAGTTGCGAAACGCGTCGGTGGGCAAAGACCAGCTTGCGCAAGACGCGCTGGATTACGTCACCGAAGTGGCCGAAGAGGGCGCGGCGAACATCACCGGTCCAGCCATCGTCGTGATGAATCAGATCAAGGCCGACACGCTGGTCTACAAAGACCAAGCGGTTACGGCTCGCGATCAGGCCGAAAACTTCGCGGACCAAAGCGCAATGAGCGCGGCCAGTGCCGCCGCCAGTGCCGCCGCCGCAGATGTCAGTGCGGACCAGTCCGAAGCCGAGGCCGTGCAAAGCGCGGCCAGCGCGGACCTGTCGCACTTCTACTACAGCCAATTGTCCGGCGCGCTCGATGCACTCGCACCGCGCACCGTCGTGTTCGATGGCAACTCGGCGCAGGCCAGCTATGAGCTGCCGAAGTCGATTGCCGACGAAGAATTTCTGGACGTGTTTATCGGCGGTCTGGTGGTCAACCCGTCGAAGTACGCCGTCACCGGCACCACGCTGACCTTCACGCCGCCGCCTGCCACGGGCACGCAAAACGTCCTCGTAAAAATTTCTTCAAGCGTTCAAATCATGCCGATTTTCGTGGACGACTGGGGGTTCGTTTACGAGTCCATTTCGTCCGCCGAAGACTGGGGCGAAGTCACAGCCTAATCAAACGGAGGCTCCGCTATGGCGGGTAAACAGGTCCAACGTCGTCGCGGTTCCACCGCTGAACACGCCGTCTTTACTGGCGCAGTGGGTGAGATTACGGTCGACACCGACAAGAAAACGGCGGTCGTTCATGACGGCGTGACCGTGGGCGGTTATCCGCTGGCGCGCAAAAGCGATGTAGTCGAAGTGGGTGGGGACGCAGACGCAGCCATGGCCGCAGCAGTCGCGGCGCAGACCAGCGCGAACACCGGTATTGCGAACGCCGCGACCGCGCAAACCCAAGCGAACTTGGGCGTCAGCAAAGCGGACACGGCGCAGGCCGAAGTTGACGCCCTGGAAACGGTTGTCGCGACTAACGCCACGCTGGCCGTACCGCGTGATGCAACGACCGGCGCCGCCACGATCCCGACTGGGAACAACGCGCAGCGCCCGGTCGCACCGGTTGAAGGCCAGTTCCGATACAACAGCCAGTTGACCCGGTTCGAAGGCTACCAAAACGGGCAGTGGGCACAGGTCGGCGGCGACTCCTTGCCCGTGTTCTTCACGACATGGTGGCCCAACCGCGCCGCTGTTCCGCCCGGCTTCGTGGTCGCGGATGGCCAGTTGCTCAGCCGCGCCACTTACCCGGATGCAGCCGCCGCAATTGCCGCGGGCAACGTGCCAACCGTGGCTGACGCCACTTGGCTATCAACGGTCTTGCAACGCGGCAAATACACCCTGGGCGACGGTTCGACGAACTTCCGCATGCCGGACTACAACGGTAAGTACACCGGCTCGCTCGGCGCGGTGTTCATGCGCGGTGACGGTGCGCAATCGGCGGGCACCAACGGCCTTCTGCAAGCGTCGGCGAACCTGTCCCACACGCACGGCTACGCGCTGGCATCCCCAGCCGCGTCGGCGGGTGTGGCGGGCGGTGGCCAAGCGTATTTCGACAATAACAACGGCACGGGTACGACCGGGGCGAGCGGCACCACTGAAGCGCGCCCGCTCAACGTCACCGGTTGCTGGGTCGTCAAGTTGTTCGGCGCAGTCATCAATCCTGGGTCCGTAGATGCGGCGCAGTTGGCCAGCGACATGGCCAACATGCAGGCGACGGCGTACCAGCGTTCAAACATCCTCGGCGCGGTTTCGCAGACCGCAGGCGTCCCAACCGGCGCGCTAATGGACACGGGCAGCAACGCGAACGGCCGTTACATCAAGTACGCCGACGGCACGCAAGTCTGCTGGTTCTACACCTCTACGCAATACGCGCTCACAACGTCTTACGGCTCCCAGTACATCAGCGTGAACATCACTTTAGCGTTCCCTGTGGGCTTCGTCGGAACCCCGATGGTTGTTCCGTCCGCCATCACAACCCCGCAAGTCGTATGGGCCGCAATCGAGGGCAGCGCAAGTACGGCGGCGATGGCAATGCGCTTAATTGGCGTCGTAAACGGCGCTACTTCCTACGCGGGATATATCGCCATCGGGAGGTGGTTCTAATGCGCATCAAACTCAGTCCGCAACGGCGCGACGACACCCTGGACGTGGTTAAAACCGGGGACATTCTGACAGTCAACGGCGAGGCCTTCGACCTGACGCCCATGGGCGAGGGCGACACTTTGCCCCGTTCCGCCATCGGCTCCCTGTGGTTCGCTGGAGACGTGGACAAACTCGACGGCGAACTGACCCTGACCCTGCTCCTACCCAACCCGTGGAACTACTCCCCGGAACAAGCGTTTCCGGTCGATCTGGTCGACGTGCCAGATGGCCCCGTGGCGTTCCCGCAGCCACTGACCCCCGAACAAATGGCCGCCCGCGACGGGGAGTTCACCGCATGAATATCGACTGGTCCCAGCTCATTACCAAAGCCATGAAAGACGCCGAGGCCGCCGCGATTTTGCGGGCGCAGCACGTTATCGAAGAGGACGCATGGCGCGTCGCGGAACTGGCCGTTATCGCGGATCAGCTCATTGCCATTGAAGACGCCGACCCGGCCGCGTTGCCTGGCACGGAAACGCAATGGCGTGCGTACCGCACCAAAGTTCGCGCTTGGAAGGAAGGAGGCGTTGGCTTCCCTGACGCCGCGTTGCGGCCAGTTCGTCCCGTTTAAGGACTCGCCCCATGGCTGACCTCGTTCCAGGTTGGTTCGTCGCCTTCCTGCTGTTTTTGGGGGCGTTGATTGCACAGCTTCATCCCGGCTCAGCGATGGGGGCGTCTTTTGGGTGCGTGTTTTTTATCTTCCTGCCAGACCCGACCGCGGGGGGCCGGTTGTTCAAGTTCTTCCGAAAAATGGGCCTTACGGTGGTTTCGTGGGGTTTTGGCTACGCGTCGGCCATCGCAGTGGGCGGCGCCGCCGCCATGCTGGCCGGCGTGTTAGGCGCAGCGCTAGCGGCGGCCATCTTGGGCGCGTTGAACCTGATGGTCCTCAACGATGGCGACCTGCCGAACTGGCTGAACAGCGTAATCAAAGCAGTCTTGAGGTTGAAGACAAGGGGCAGCGATGAGCAGTGACCCACTGGCCTATGGGGATGTGCTTCTGTGCTTCCGCATCGGCATTCACCTAGCCACGGTCGGCGTTCTGCTGGGGTATTCCAGCGCGAACCGCACTAAGTATTTCTCGACGTTTCTGGCGTTTCTTCTGGCCGGTACGTCGTTCGCCATGGCCGCGCAGTTGCTGACCAAGTTTTCAGTTTATGGCCCGAACACCGAAATCTGGAGCGTGTTGTTCTTCGCCGTCGTGCTGGTTTTGATCACACACAGCGGCGGCAACATCGCCCGCGTTCTCTACCAAGATCGACGGTGGTTCCCGCGATGACACTGACCGAAGCCGTATTCAAGCAGATTTTCCCCAAGGCGGACCCAAACCTGTGCGATTCGCTGAACGCGACATTGCTCGACTACAACATCAACACCGCCAACCGCATCGCCGGCTTCCTGGCTCAAGTCGGGCATGAGTCCGCCGACCTGACCCGCCTTGTGGAAAACCTGAACTACAGCGCCGAAGGGCTCGCCTCGACATGGCCCAAACGCTACCGGGCCGCAGACGGCAAGCCCACGCCGTTGGCGGTCAAGCTGGCGCGCAATCCCAAGGCCATCGCGAACAACTGCTACGCCAACCGCATGGGCAATGAAACGAGCGAAGACGGCTGGCTGTACCGCGGCCGCGGCGCCTTCATGACCACGGGGCGAAGTAACTACGCCGACACCGGCCGGGCCATCGGCTTGGACCTGATCAACAACCCCGAACAACTGGCCCATCCGCCCTACGCACTGGAGGCGGCCGCTTGGTATTGGAACCGCTACGCGCTGAACCAGCGGATGGACCGTGGCGACTTCAAGGGCACCACAAAAATTATCAACGGCGGCCAGATTGGCGCTGCTGACCGTCAAGCGCGGTTCGAAAAAATCACCGCGATCCTAAAAGGGGCTGAGCTATGAGCGTCGAACTGATCACGGGTTGGCAGAAAGCGTACAAGCTGAGTTCCGTGCAACTGGGAACGGCCGCTGTCATCGTCTCCGCGGCAGACCAGTGGTTGCCCGCCGTGTCGGCATTTCTGCCGCCCTGGTTGTCGGCGTTGCTGACCGCCGCCGCGATCATCGCCCGGCTGATTCAGCAGCCAAAGCTGGCGGCCGAAGTGAAGGCTGACCAACGCTATGGCGGCTAAACCCACGGCAGTAGACCGCGAGCGTCAAGACGCAATCGAGGCCTACCAGCGGCAAATCCATGCAGCCAAGCGGCTGGTGCAAGTGCGCGAGGCGCAAGAAAACTTGCTGCGCTATACCCAGCTCTCCATGCCTGACCCCGCGGACCCGGATAACCCGGATTCCAGCCGCTACAAGACCCACAAAATCCACGACTATCTGTCTGACAAGCTGATGGCAGTGGAGCGTGGCGAGATTCTGCGCCTGATCATTTCCGTACAGCCGCGGGTGGGTAAGTCAGAACTGACCAGCCGGCGACTGCCGACGTGGTTTGTGGGGCGCGATCCGTACCGCCAAGTGATCGTGGCCGCCTGCACCGACGACCTTGCCCTGGACTTCGGCCGTGAGTGCCGCGAAGTGATGCGCTCGCCGTTCTATCAGCAAGTGTTCCCCGGCGTGACGCTGCGCAAAGGCAACGCCTCAGCGGAACGTTTGCAGACCGTGCGCGGCGGAATCCTGACCTTCGCAGGCGTGGGCTCGACCATCACTGGCCGCGGCGGCGATCTGCTGATCATCGACGACCCCATCAAGTCGGCAGACGAGGCCCGCAGTAAAGCGAAACGCGATTCGACCTGGACATGGTTCACGCAAACGGCCATGTCTCGCGTGATGGGCACCGGGGGCGCTGTGGTGATCTGTGCGACGCGCTGGCACGAAGACGACATCATCGGTCGCCTCACTGACCCGAAAAGCCCGTACTACAACGCACACGAAGCCAGCCGCTGGACTGTGATCAACATTCCGGCGTTTGCTGACGTGGATGATCCACTGGGCCGCGAGCCCGGCGAAATCCTGTGGCCAGAGCGAACCCCGCTCGCGCACTTGGAATCCATGCGCCGCCTCGATCCGGGCGGTTTTGCTGCGCTGTACATGGGACGGCCGGCGCCGCTGGAAGGCAACCACTTCAAGCGCGAACATATCTTGCCGTACCAGCCGGGCGACTTGCCCCGCAACTTGCGCTACTACGCCGCCAGTGACCATGCCGTGTCCCTGGAGCAGAAGCGCGACAAAACGTGCATGGGCGTGATCGGCATCGACGACAAAGAAGACATTTGGATTCTGCCCGATTTGGTCTGGCGGCAAATCGACGGCGAAACGCAAGTCGAAGCCATGCTGGACCTGATGCAGCGCTACCGGCCGCAAACGTGGTGGGCGGAAAAGGGGCATATCAGCCTGTCGATTGGCCCATTTCTCCGTAAGCGGATGAATGAGACGAAAACCTACGTCGCCATCGACGAGCGCGTGCCCACGCGGGACAAGATGACGCGTTCGCAAGCCATCCAAGCCCGCATGAGCATGAAAAAGGTCCACTTCCCCGCGTTCGCGGGCTGGTATTCCGACGCGGTGGACGAGCTGCTGAACTTCCCGAACGGGCGCAATGACGACTTTGTGGACTTCATTTCTTGGGTGGGCATTGGTCTGGATTCGGTCGTGCGGGCCAGCAATGTGGTGCCGCTGGCCAGCGCTGCGCAGACGGGCTCTATCCAATGGATTCTGGAAAGCGCGGACCGGCTACGCAAGCGCGAAAAGACCGACGACCCACAGCGCTACTTACGTTAACGCCTTGTACATTTGGACAGCCGTACATTTGGACAAATGGCCAAATGTACAAAGGAGCGATTATGTTGGACGACGACCAAAGCCCCCTGATGCCGGGCGAAATGAATGGTGAAGGCGGTCCCGAGGGCCAGCCGAAACCCGCGCAGGGCGTGCCGCAAGCGCCAAGCCCGAGCGAGGCAGAAGCGGCCTTGGTCAAGCAGTGGACTGCCCGAATCCGCAAGGCCAAGGCGCAATGGGCGCCCGTGTTCAAGCGGATGAAAGCAGACCAGAAGTTTGCCCATGGCGAGCAATGGCCCCAGCAAACGCCCGAGGATCAGCGCTACGTGGCGAACATCACGCTGCGCGCTGTGAACCAGAAAGTGGCGGTGCTGTACGCGAAAAACCCGACCGCGATTGCCGTGCGGCGCAAGACCCTGGACTTCAAGATTTGGGATGGTTCGCTGGAATCCCTGGAGCCGTTTAAGCAGGCGCTGATGCCGCCACAGCCGGACACCATGGACCCGCAAACTGGGCAATTGATCCCCGGCACGCCGCCGCCTGATCCGCAGATGTTGCAGATGGCGAACATGGTTTTGCAGGACGTTCAGCAAGGCATGACGCGCCGGGTGCAGGCCGACAAGATGGGCAAGACGCTCGAAATTGTCTACGAATACGAGATTGGCGAGCAGGCGGTGCCGTTCAAAACCAGCATGAAACAACTGGTGCGCCGGACCATCACCACAGGCGTGGGTTACACGAAACTGGGCTACCACCGGTTTATGGAGAAACTACCCGGCGACGTGGACAAGATCACTGACGCAACCCAGCCCCTTCGCCGGGCTGAGCGCATCGGCCTGGAGCAAGCACAAGGTAGCATCGAGCAAAGCGACCCTCAATCCGAAGAGTTGCTGCGCATGTCCGCCGCCGCGAACAGCGAGCCCGACATGCTGGTGAAAGAAGGGCTGGACTTCGAATTCCCGCCTTCGACATCGTTGATCGTTGACCCGCGGTGCCGCCAGTTGAAAGGCTTCGTCGGCGCTCGTTGGGTGGCGCAGGAATACATGCTGTCATGCGACGACGTGAAAGAAATCTACGGCGTCGACGTGGCCAGCAACTACAACTCGCACACGTCCGAAGGCGAGTCGGCCAGCACGAATACCCTGCTTTACGGGCCAGAAGACAAGCGCAGCCAGGGCGACTTGTGCGCGATTTACGAGCTGTACGACAAAGCCACCGGCACTTGCATGACGCTCTGTGCAGGGTTTCCGTCGTTCATCGTGCCGCCAGCCGCGCCGCCGCTGCGCCTCGAAAACTTCTGGCCATGGTTCGTGTTGACCTTCAACGACGCCGAAGACGAAGACGCGATTTTCCCGCCATCGGACGTGCATCTGATGCGCGGCATGCAAGTCGACTACAACTTGCGCCGTCAGCGGTTGCGCGAGCATTTGGACGCTGCCCGGCCGAAACATGCCGTGCCGAAAGGTTTGCTCGACGAGCAGGACAAAGCCAATCTTACGGCGTCCGCCGCGCACACCGTCGTCGAGTTATCCGGCATGGTGCCCGGTACGTCGATTGATTCGGTCTTGCAGCGCGTGCCGTACAGTCCGGTCGATCCAGCGTTGTACGAGGTCGATTCGTGTTTCTCCGACTTGCTGAAAGTGGTGGGCACGCAAGAGGCGAACTTGGGCGGCACCAGTGGCTCGACGGCCACGGAATCGAGTATTGCCGAGTCCAGCCGGATGACCGCGCAGGGCTCTAACGTCGATGACTTGGACGACTTCCTGACGGAAATGGCCAAGGCTGCCAGCCACGTTTTGCTGCTGGAAATGTCGCCCGAGGAAGTGACCCGCATTGCAGGTCCAGGTGCAGTTTGGCCCGAACTGAGCAACGAACAAGTTGCCCAGGACTTGACCCTCAATATCAAAGCCGGCTCCAGCGGACGCCCAAACAAGGCCGCGGAAATTCAGAACATGGAGCGTCTCGCGCCATTGCTGATGCAGATTCCGGGGATCAAACCGCAGTGGCTGGCCGAGCAAGTGGTGCAGCGTTTGGACGACCGGATCGACACGACGGACGCCGTTGCGCAGTCGTTGCCATCGATCACAGCGCTTAACCAGCAAGTCCAACCGGGCATGGGCGCACCGGGCACGGACCCAAATCAGCAAGGGGCGCAGGGCGCGAACAACGCACAAAAGCCCCCGGCTGGTAGCAGCATGGGGCCGGGCGCTACGCAGCAAACCAACATGCCGCCGACCACTCCAGGCAATGTCGTTTCGATGGCGCAAGGCAACCCGATGGGCTAAACCGCAGGCAAAGAAAACCCCGTTGCGGTATGGAGTCCCGAACGGGGTTTTCAATGGGAATCTTGCAGTGCCGCACAGGACGGGTGTGCGTTCGTCCGGCGAAGAACGAAAATTTCATCCCGGCCGCAGGGTGCCGAACTTGAGCCGATTTGTCTACCACCAGCCGCTGGAATTTGCCGCAGGGGGCATCCGGTCGCTGATTTCCTGCAACTGCTGAGCCTGATTCGCTTGCTGCAACTGCTGCTGCCGGTAGTAGAACGCGGCGTCTGCATCCGCTTGCTGCTGACCAGCCGCCGCGCTTAGACCATTGGCGAATTGCGCCCATTGGTAATTAGTGACGGGATCGTTTGAACAGGCGGACAGGCAAAGGACGGCAGACAGGCAGATCAGAGCGGTTTTCATGGCGTGAACCTCCGTGTGGTTGCGACAGAGTGTAGCAAATAGCTGGCGTTTGGCTACACTACAAATTGTCGTATTTACCGAAAGTTCCCCCAAACAATCGCAAGATTGTTGGCTAACCTATTGAGCAGATGTGATTTTGCCGCTAATCTCACGGCCTAACAAAGCACAAAGCCCGCATAAGCGGGCTTTGGCCGACCAGCCGCCCCTGCAAGGGCCGCTGGTCACTGGATCACGGGACTATCTCTTTCGCGGGGATGGCGTGAACCGTCTGGACATTCTACTGGGATCAGTCCCCCTAGACAAGCTCTTGATGGCGTTTCGCTAACCGATGATCCACCGCAATACACGGGTGGAAGGTGCAGCGACGACGGCGTGTATTCGGTGATTGGGTGGCTACCGGGGGATCGATTCCCAGCCACATCGCAACGAGTTGCGGTTTAAGGATTTGCAGGGCGTCTAGGTTGGGGTATTCCCTCGGGCGCATCGCCATCCAAACCGTTGGCCAAGGGCGAGAATCGGCGGCGCGGTGTGTCGTAACCTTGGCAGTGGGAGGAACCCCCTCTAATCCCATCCCGATTGGCTCCATACCCCGGCTCCGTCCGGTCTGGCCCTCGGGTTTAACTGCCCTGGAATTTCTAGGTTCTTGGGCGAGTTTTGCCCGAACCACCACCCCCTCACCATCCGGTCTGCGCCGAGCAGGGCAAAACGTCAACAACTGCCGAGCGCAGCGAGAGCATTTTCCCGGCCGTTCCGTAGCGCAGCGTAGGACAAGGCCACACAACGGAGCCGCTAGGCGACTTCCTTTCTTCGCCCCCGCCCTGATCCAAGCGTTTCTACGCGAAATCTGCCGTACCATTAAGGGTTAGGCCCAGCAGATTTTGATAGGGAGTGCGTAGTGAATTTCTCCAAGTACACCAAAGTGCATATTTGCCTCAAATGCCAGACGACCCTGGCCGGGTGCGAGTGCTTCATGCCGGATATCGGCGCGGCCTATCTGGTCCCCATGCGTGACACCCCGCCGAATCTCCCTTGCTACGCTGGCAGTGAAACGACGTCTTGCGACTGTACGTCGTACTGTGGCGACGATCCGGCCGTGCCCGTTTTGTGGAACGCCATCAGAAAAACCCATTCCAAAACATAACTGTCCGCTGGCGTCCGTCGTGGACAGCGCTATACTGCGCCCATAGATTCGTTTTCGATGTTCAATTGTTCAAATGTACATTTGTCCAATTGTCCATTCGTACAGCCTACTAAGGGGCGTAGATATGGCCACTTCGCCAGTGGATGAAGAAGTAATCGCAGACGTAGGGCAAGCGGCGTCGTCAGCCGTGGATTCGGACATTCAACCAACCGAATCTCCTGCACCGGAACCTGAGCTGAGTGAAGCAGAGCACCACGCGAAATTCTTGGAGGCCGCACTCCAGGCTGCTGATCAAACGAAAGACTCCAAGCCGAATGGCGAGGAACAGCCAGAGAAACCCGTAGCAGGCAGCGCACCAACTCCCGCCGATCCGAAAACCCCCGCCAAAGCGGACCAACCGGACACGGACGAGGAAGAGGACGACGGTGAGGATCGAGGGGAACCCTTCGGCAAACACCCGCGCTGGCAAAAAATGGTAGCGGCACGCAACGAATACCGGGAAAAGGCAGAAGCCGTTTCTCAGGAAATCGAAGCGCTGCGCCCCCGCGCTGACGAATACGGCCTGATCGAACAGTACATGAGCAGCAATGGCTTGCAACCCGCCGAGGTTATCGACGGATTCAAGATCATGGCGCTGATGAAAACCGATCCCGCGGCCGCCCGTGAAGCGCTGCAAACTCACTTGCACAGAATCGATTCGTTCCTGGGAAACGTCCTGCCGCCTGACTTGCAACGCCAAGTCGACGAAGGCTTTACCACGGAAGAAATCGCCCGCGAAACGGTACGGACTCGTAACCTTCTGGCTCGCCAGACGGCCGAGAACCAGCAATACCGTCAGCACATCGACCAGCAAGCGACTGAGCAGCAGCAAACGCAGGCCCGGCAAGGCATGGTTTCAGCAGTCAGCCAGTGGGAAGCGCAGGTACGAACCAGCGATCCTGACTACGCCCTGAAAGAGCAGTTCGTGGTGGATAAGCTCAAGCTTTTGCGCACGCAATACCGTGTGGAAACGCCAGAGCAGGCCGTGCAACTCGCACAAATGGCCTATGACCAAGCGACTAAAGCGCTTCGCGCTTTGCACAAAAAGCCTGAAATCCGGCCTTCCGGGGCAGGCAGTTTGGCACTTGGCAATTCGACCACCGCACCCGCTCCGAAGAGTTTCGAGGACGCTTGTTTGTCAGCCGCAGGATTTACACACGCGTAATTCTGCGAGGTCTTCACCATGGCACTCACACAAGCCGTTATCGATAACGTGGCCGCGGCTGCAATCGATTACCACATGGACAAGGGCAAGCTGTTTTATCAGCACATTCAGAGCAAGCCCTTGCTCGACACCATGATGCGCAACAAAAAGACGTTCCCCGGTGGCAAAGGGAACATCACGCTGCGCCCGGTTTTTGAAACCCAGTCCACCGTCCAGGGCTTCAACTCTGACGACACGCTGGTTTTCACCAACCCAACCCCGATCAAGACCCTGACGTTTTCGTGGAAAATGCTCCACCTGGGCATCACCATGACCACCGACGAATTGCTGCGCGACGGCATTTCTGTGGTGGACACCAACGGCGCGCAGACCACTGAACACAGCCAGCGCGAAGTCATT
>Ga0181337_1000015_pt1 | contig 46665 bp, 74 predicted proteins | sample Sp13VDMM15DD_FD_168302 | JGI IMG/M metagenome (GOLD analysis project Ga0181337, IMG submission 168302) | Freshwater viral communities from Lake Michigan, USA - Sp13.VD.MM15.D.D | ecosystem: Environmental > Aquatic > Freshwater > Lake | place: USA: Michigan | collected 2013-04-23 | reverse complement strand
AGATGATCTGGGCACCAGCCGCAGGGTTTGACTTGTCATAGATCGAGATATCGCCAGTGTCCTGACCGATCTCGTTCTTGAGCGGGATGATAGTGATAAGATCAGCTTTAAGTGCTTCGGCAGTGCGGGGATCGAGCCCATACTTACTTGCAAGCTCTTCAATCGCCGCAGCCTTCACGCTGTTCGGGTCCTTGCTGGTCGGATCAGCTTTCAGCTTCGCGATCCGCTCGATCTCAGCACGAGGCAACTTGGCGATGTTCGCGAAGAACTTGAAACTACGCACATCAGCCGGTTCATCACCCTTAACGTTCGTGTTCTCTGCAAGTTTATTTCCCTGTGCATCCACGAGCTGATCTTGCGGACCAAGTGTCGCGTTCGGATATCGCTTCGGGTTGTCGCCAACCATCGTGGTCTGTCCGTTGCTCGTGCTAAACAGCCGTCCACCTTCTGCGACGTTGTTAAGCGTCGGCGTCGGAGCCTGCATAGTTGACAAGCCATCCGCAAGAGACTTCATCCCTTCGGGGCCAGCGTTCGAAAAGAAGTCCTGACCACTCGGGGTCTGAAACCACTGCATAATCGCATCTTGTGCTGGAAGTCCCTGAGCACGAAGCGCTGATAGTTCTTTCAGCGCCGCCCCAGTCGCAGAACCCGCAGCCTGACTTTGTGTCGGAGAGCCCATGAGCCCTCCGATAAAGCCTGTGATAGTTCCCTGCTTACTCGGATCGAGCATCGCATTATACGTGCGACCAAACGGATTATCTTCGGCCATAGCTTAAATTCCTTTCGGGAAAAGTCCGGGGACGATACCCTTCTCGGTAGACGAGGAAGAAGTGCCAGTGCTTTGCGAAGCGTTAGCAATCTTCGGAGCCTGAATGCCACCAATGGTCTTAAGCAGATCGAGCAGGTTCGAAGTCTGCTGCTGGAAGAGTGCAAGTCCCTGATCGAGACCGTTCTGTTGAATGAGCCGAGGCAGAGCCGAAGCCTGCAAGCCTTTAATCGTCTGATCGACCTGAGCCTGATCGAGCCCAGCCGCTACGTTCTGATTGGTCCGCTCACTGCCATACGCAGTGTTGCCCATGTTCGTCGCGATATCGCCCACAGCATTACTCGCACCACGAGTTGCAATAGCCGCAGCACGGTCGAACGCAGAGCTACCGCCCTGTCCACCTTCGTTGCTCTGAATTAGTTGTCCGTTTGCAGTGAAGCGACCGGGCAGAGCGCGAGAGAGAGTTTCCGTGAGACCTTCAAGTGTAGGACGTTGTGCAGCTCGAACGGCAGCGTCGAAAAACGGATTGGCTCCCGGTTGACCGGGCAAATATTTACCACCAAGCACATCCTTTATGTATCCAGCACTATCCGTGCCGGGGCCAACCTGTGTCTTAAGGGTGTCGAGCAAACTCTGCTCTTGCCCAGTCACACCAGCCTGCGGCGTAGTAGTGCCTGTTCCGCCAGTACCGGCGTTAGTCGTCTGCTGTCCGTAGCTCCCGAGGAGCTGTTTAAGCGAGGCCGCAAGGTCTGGGGCCAAGCCCTGCAGGTTCTTGTCGGTAAAGTTGATCGGAGTGCTGGTCGATTGGGTCTGGCTTTCAGACGAACTACCTCCAAACACTGATTTAAGTACGTCTGTCATTTCACTACCTCAAATTCGAACACTGTCTTCACCGGTTTAATCTCCCAGCCCTCATGGCGGAAAGCCCTAGTCCACACCTCGTCAGGTGCGCCAGAGCCATTGATTGCACGGAGCTTATTGTATCCCCTTTTCTTCACCGCATCAAGGACATAGCCCCGCAGCTCATGGGTCTTAGCTGCAGGACCTTCTGAGTAGAAGTGAAGGACTTGGGGAGTTTCTAGCGCATTCTCGGGCCAAGCGACAATGGCGAAGCCGACAGGGGCACCGGCAGAGTAGGCCATGAAAACGCCGCCCCGGCCAATGTGTTTGACGACTTCTGCGAGGATCGCTGCGTCACTTGCTGGAAAAAACGGACGTAGGCCGCGTAGAAATAGTTGCTTCATCACTGGCTGCGATCTCCATTTTCTCTACATACGCTTGCACAACATCAGGCGTTTGAATAAGAGCTGCTACTCGTTTGACGGGAAGGAGCGCAGCAGTATCTACCGGGGCTTTCCCCATCGAGACTAGATGCTGGTTCACTGCCGCCATCTGATCTTCAACACTCGCCCCCGGCTCAACACGAGTACGATGCCATTTACTATCAAGCTCTACACCATCTTCGACAAGAAGTAAAGCAATGCGGATTTGAATTGAGCCGTCCCGAGTGATTTCGATCTGATCAACGATAGATTTCTTCTCGATCATATTCTTTCTCCTTACGTTGGGTACGGCAGACTGCCGCTAAACCGTGGGGTGCCTCCCGAAGGCATTTCTGTGTGCTGTACGTCGATAGGTGCTTGGCCTGAACCCGAAAGACGAAGCTGAATGTACGCAGTGTTAGGTGCAATCGACATGGCCATATCGGTGTAGAGAGCTTTCGTAACGCCCTGCCACAATAATCCACCACGGCTCGTTTGTCCACTGTTTGCAGATGTGAAGGGAAGACCAGAGATACGAGCAATGCCTGATGCAGTGGTGTGGGTGAACGTAGCCAAAGCAACGTCGATAACGAAGAACACTTCTCGTCCGATCTTCGTATAGAACCCCGACTGCGTATTATAAGTGAGCGCAAGATTGCCCGGCGTCACGAAGGAGAAGGTCGGCGTAAACGTGCCCTCTTCGTAATCGTCCAGCGTGTTCGCATTCGCAGATGGAATTTGTGTTGCCGGAAAGGCAATCTGACCACCTGTAACAGTGAGATTGCTACTAATCGTAAGACTGCCCGTAAGAGCATGAGCATTAGCATCATCTAGCAACAATTTAATCGCAACAGAACCAGCACCGGGGCCAATACCCAGTGCCATGTCGCCGCTCTGTGTCCAGATCGCTCCACGGTTAGCGCCGTCTACAAATGTTAAACCGCCACCATACGAACCGGTAGCGAGTAAAGCTGCCCCGTCTACGGAAGAAGGCGTAAATGTACTTGTAGCAGATAAACCTGCGTTGAACGTTGCCAGTCCTGCGAACGTTGGTGTACCAGTAAATGCGGGACTGACTGACATAGCGAAGGTAGTGCCGGTGCCGGTCTGCGAAGCGATGGAGGTTGCGTTACCGACTGAGGTAATCGGCCCGGTTAAGTTCGCATTCGTCGCGTTATTGCCATTGAGCTTCTGGATCGCTTGGAGGATAGTATCGGTCGCGGCGATAGTACCAGCTCCGGAGACGTAGCCAGTCAGTACCTTAGCAATCACCGCAGCGTTAGTCACAGTTGTTGCGTTGCCCACGCTGGTCACTTCGCCAGTGAGGTTCGCATTCGTGGTCACGTTGCCTGCGGTTAGCCCAGACGCAGTACCGGTCAAGTTCGTTGCAACACCAGACGAGGGAGTGCCTAACGCTCCGTTGAAGAGAACAACAGCACCAGCGGAGCCAATGTTAATTGCAAGCGCCGTAAGCACACCAGTGCCCGCTCCGGTAAGCTGAGCCAGCGGATAGTTCGTCGTGTTCGAAAGATTGCCGGAAGTAGGAGTGCCGAGCGCTGGGGTTACGAGTGTCGGACTAGTGAACGTACCTCCGGTAATCGCTTTACCAGTGAACGTCAGGTTAGTCGGAAGCGAAAGCGTCGGATTGCCAGCTACACCATCACCATTCGTCGCTGTGATCTCGTTCGCAGTACCAGCGATAGATCGCTGCACCCACGTATCAGACGCAGAGCGAACCGCGATACCAGTAGAGCCAAGTCCTTCTAGTGCGGCCAGATCGTTTGCCAGTGCAAATGTGAAGTTACCCGCCGTACCTGCAGGGTTTGTGATCGAAAGTCCCGCAGCCGGTGCTGCCATAATTCGTTTGACAAAGGTGTCAGCCGCAGTCTCGACAACGATACCAGCGGTTGCGTCGAGCCCAGCCAGAGCAGTCAGCGTATTATCGAGCGGTTGCTTGCCCGGCAGATCGACTGTATTGATCTGCAGAATTGCGAGAGTGTTCGCAGTAACCTGCGCCTGCAGAATTGCATCGCTGGCCGCTACGTCATCAAGTCGGGCGAAGAGAAATTCAGTCATGAGCGAAACTCGGGTGTCCATCTGACATAGTGTTGGTCATCGAGCATGTATATCAGACGGGGCTGTTGAAACTCGTTCTTTGCGTAGGGCTTCGTTGATGTGGCCAGTGTCTCTCCAATTGGAAGAGGGGCCTCAGCAATACCAAGCCTTCTGCCGCGTAAGATTAGCATAAACTCTCCATTATGTAAAAGAGGGCCAGAGTTCTGCTCGTATTCGACATAGCCTTCCCGGTGCGCAATTCGCAGATTGTCCGTGATGGAGATGTAGCCGTAGCCGTCAGAGCTGGCGACCGCCGTAGACCACGAGATAGCCCATCGAGAGTTATCATCCAGATCGCGCATGATGATGTGCGAGACCCCGTATGGAAAGATTACGCCCAGATCAGAGAAACCACTCGGCTGTAGCCGCCGCTCTTTGTCCATGCTCACGAGATGATGTTCCTATCCGCCGTTCGCCGCCAGTTTGTGCCATCAGAGAATGCGGGAGTGAGCCCGCCAACGTCGTTCGACACAATGATCATGCCGTTGATGTAGGTCGCAGCACTCGGCAGAGTTGTCTTCGTATACGTTTTTAACACAACCGGACCAGCCGCAGCTTCACTGCCATCCGCCATCCCTGCCGTGTTTAAACGCAGAGCATGGTCGCGAAGTTCGGAGATAACACTCGACACTAAACTCGTCGCCCAGTCTGAGATGCCAGCGAAGTTAGAGAGGTTAATCGGCTGCGGAATAAGCGGAGAGCGATTGACTTTATTTGCCATGGCACAATTCTCCATGCTTACGGATTTCGCCTAATGTCCCGATGAGCTTCACACCGCAAACCCTACACGTCGCCGTCCAGTCTTTCTGCTCCTCGTTGAATGCCTTCACGGCTTCCTCATCGACCTTCACAACACTCTTGATCATCTGCGGCCCCCTCGTTTGATATCAGTGTCATAGCCAGTGATGATCCACGGCTGAGCGGGACCATCTGAGCCAAACTGTACTTCGTAGAAGCGACCCCGGCGATAGTGGACGGTAAAGTGCCCACCTTCCGGCTGCGTCTGATCGAAGCTCTGCGTATCGACAATCATTGGCTCACCTTCGCCGCTATCTGCCATGCGAACAGTAACGTTCAGTGGATTAGTCAATTGCGTCACGAACGGATACACACGAGAGAGCATTCCACGCATACGACCGTCAGCGATTGCACGACGACCGAAACGGACGAAGCTGGGAAGAGCTGCACCATTCGCATCCTGCGATACGTTAAAGGTGTAGAGCTTGCCCGTATCATCGCCGCCTACATTAAGCGGAAATGCAGAGAAGAAGAACCTGTCGTTCCAGCGGAAGTTGTACGTGTCCCATGTGTTCGTAAGCTGATCCCATGTTAGGCCAGTCTGGCGTTTAAAGTAGCCTGTCGCAGTGAACGGAAAGGTTCGTCGCGAGTAGGGAGAAGGAAGTCCGTTACCGGGGTCCTCAAGATAGTGTTCCACGAACGCGGAGTTCGGGCCACCGGTTGTTGCTGCATTTGGATCGCTGGTAGACGGAAGCACCCAGATCAGATCGCCGTTCTCTTCATCGAAATGTGCGTAGGTAAAGGAGATACGAGACGGGTCTTGCTGGCGAAGAGCTTCTCGCCATACGTGCTTGTTCACCGCTTTCACAGTAGCGCCGTCGAAGAAATACTCACTGTCGGCTGCGATGATCTCGTGGTAGTTACCGAAGTTGGCGACTGCCTTCGCTGCAACCGGGCCGACGCCTTTGGAGATTTGACGGAATGCGAATACGAGTGGATCGCCAACAAACTGGGCAATCGTGATCGCTCCATCCGAAGCGTTGGAGTAGAAAACAAGGTTATCGCCCAACACCTCGACACGGAGGATCGGATCGACGTTACCATGAACCTTGAACTGTTCACTCAGCCCTGTCGTTACGTTCTGCGGCTCACCGGGATTGCTGTTAATCATATCAGTTGGCTTCGCAGTACCACTCTGCACGAGGTTGCCGAAGATCATCATGTTAGAGTAAACGCCAATCGCCTTCGCCGTGAAGCCAAGTGCTGACATCTCCTCTACCTGCGTATCAGTGCCGTTCCAGCGCACGATGTTATCCACACCATTCGTGAGCCAGAGTTCGTCGCTGTTGCTGGGACTTGCATTCACAAAGACCGCTGTCTGCCACACGTCGGAGATACGGCCAGTAAATTTCTTACGGATCGTGTATGGGCCAGCGACTACAGTGCCAGAGGTGGCCGTAGTAAGCGTGGTGCTTCCCCCGACGCCAGTGATCAGATGCCACGTCGCACTCGTACTCACTACGCCAGCAGTGCCGAAGGTGATTTCATCGCCGATAGCGATTGCACCAGTGGTGAAGTTCGCACCGCCAGCTCCGGTGACAGTGCTGCCAGCCCGAGCCGCAGTACCAACTTCATAGCGAGGCGTGAGATACGTGACCGTAGTGTCGTTCACGAACTTATAGATATCGGTGAGCGAAGCAAACACGAGTTGTTCCGTCGCATCTCGTTTCAAGAAGTTGCGGATCAGTGTCACCGGGCCATTAAGCTGGAAACTGCCGAAACGGGTCCAGCCCATATTGAGGTTTGTAAGCGTACCAAGCTTAACACGAAAGTTATTTCCATCAGCAAGCATACGAGGGTTAAGCGCCAGCCGTCCCCGGTCATAGTAGATACCGAGGTTCGGGAGGACTACCGCTGTAGATTTCTTGCTTGCCATAGGATCAATACTTAATCATTGCGCGCTGAATGATGGTCGGCTGTGTACGAGGGATCGGCGTAGCGCCGCCAGTATCTGCGGTTTGGTTTGCAGTACCAGCGCCGCCTGCTGTATCACGAACAGTAATGCCGGTCGTTGCACTATTTTCCGTGATGGTCACAATTCCGCCGGGACTACCACCAGACCATGTAGACCCAAACACACTTGTGGTCAGAAGCCCATTGGCATTGTTGAGAGTGTGAGTGTGCCCCGGATCGTTTAAGAATACAGAGTGATGATGGGCAGGCAGATTGAGAATAGCAATCGAGAACGCTTCGAAACCACCGGTCGCAGCCATAATCGGCGTTGTGCCGAAGTACGCAGTGCTCAGTCGAGTGCTGCTGGCGTCAATACCAGCGATAACACGGCCTTTGAGGTCGGGCAGATTGAACGTGGTGACGCCATCGCCAATACCATACGTCGTGCCGATCTTCGCATAGAGGTCAGCGAAGGTAGAGCGGCTAACTGCGGAGCCATCTGCTTCAAGATAGCCAGTATCGAGAGCCCCAGCTCCGAATACGATCACACCGGGCGGAAGCCCGACGTACTCTTCCGTCGCGTCAGGATGTTTGATCTTGAGCCGACCAGTCGTGGTCGTATACAGCACGTCAGTCGTCGCTGCTGGCGTAGTCGGAGACGCGGTGCGCGGGATATCGACACGAGAATGATAGCCATTCGTATCGTGATTGACCAACAGCCAGCTCTCGACTACATCGCGGAACGTCCTAGCGTTCGCCGGATGCTGCGAGACGATATCTGTATCGCCCGGAAGAGCCTGATTGATATTAAACGGAGGACTTGCCATTAGCGTCTCACCTGCGGTTGATTGGCTCCTTGCCACATAGGTACAAGTGTATCGACCGAGGACAAGCGGTTCATCTTATCGGCCTTCTTAATCTCGTCGAGCTTCTCTTTCGCTCGCTGCAGCCACAACGCCATGCTGTCATAGTCCCAGTCACGGCCAAATCCCTCAGCCGTGGCCTTGTAGACGATGTAGTCGTTGGCATTGTTCGTAAACCAGTTGCTATCGCCGTCTGCGACGAGCGCTGCGGTGTAGTTGTACGTCGGGATCACGATGCGATAGTTGCCATCGCTCCAGTCCGAGAGGTCATCCGGGTACGGGGCGAGCGTAAACGTCCACACACCACTCGATTGGTTCACCGAGTTGAGGATAAACTCAGGCTCTTTCGGGTAAAGTACGTCCGACAGCACCGCTTGATCCACGTCAGTATCAAGAACGGTGAGCAGCTTGCGAGCTTTGGCGTACTGCCGTAGCATATACGGGCCTTTGTCGCGATACTCTTTGAAATTGGCAATGGTGCCCAATGCAAGAGAGCCCACTGTGGTCGTGAATGAGGTGGAAACCTCCATTGCGCGATAGTTATAGGCTCGCTGCATACTACGGATCGCTTCATTCACGAGACTAGGCACCGCCGCAAGCACTGTGGGCGGCAGATCGATGATTAGGTTCTGTACGTCGGTGCGGAGTTCTGCAAATGTGGTCATTATGTCCCTATTCTAACAAAAGGGGGCCAGCGATACAAGCTAGCCCCCAAGATTAACTGAGTATTACGAAGCAGATTACTTGGCGCTGCCCTTAGTCTTAACCTTCTCGTTAGCTTCCGCGTCGAGATCAACCACAACGCCAGCCATTGCGTTCATCAGCTTCTCAGCCGAGGCTTCTGCCATAGGATTTGCGTTGAGCTTATTCCCATCAGGGTCTTTAACGTTGAAACGCCCAAGTCCGATGCTCACCATCGAGAAGCCGCCGATTTCCTTCACAACCTGCTCGACTGTGCTTGCATCATCGTTGAGTTCTTGGTCGATCAGAGCGCTGGCCTGTGCCTTACGTTCCATCCGCAGCCGATCTTTCGAGAGCTTGTCCACATCGTAACCCGCTTCACGAGCGATCTGGTCGGGGACTGTGGTGCCATGCGCAGTCATGAACTGGCCGGGCTGTTCCACGTACATAAACACGTCCATGCCAGTGCCGGGATGCACGTTGATAATCACGCCGCGATCATAGTCGATTACACGATCACCTACCATCAGACTGCTTCCTTCTCTTCATAACGTCCGCTGGCGTTCACAACCTTAAGCGGCTCGATTGCTTCAACTACAGCGCCGGAGCCTGCGACGAGTTCGGCAAGTTCACTCTCGGAGAGAGCATCGGCACGAGCCGCCTGCTGAGCTGCAACACGGTCCTGCACTTCTTGGTTCGCATCTGAAATTTTCGTATAATCCTCCGCTTCCACTTCTACTTCCACTTCTGCTTTCTTCGCGACTTCCGGCTCAGGGCGATCCAGAAAATCTCGAATTGCTCGCAGAGTAGTTAAGGCCCCGCTAGTTTGAGCTAGCGAGACCTCCAATGACTTCTGCTGGGCTTCCATGCCCTTGATATCCTGATCGATTAGCTCCTTCGTAACCTGCATATTACGCTCCACCAGTTCGGTTGGTAATCGTGGTCGTTGCCATGAGATAGTAGACAGTGCCAGCAAGCGACTTGATACGAACCGAGTGGGTCATAGCATCAGTCACATGCACAGCGAGAACGCCGCCCGAGGCAACAGTAGGGACGACGACGAGCTTATCACCGATTGCCGGTGAAGCTTTGCCCTGTACGATTGCCGTAGCATCATACGAGGCACCAACTAGATTAGCTTGCATGAGAGCCCGACGAGCTGCCGGGGTAAGAACCCCGGAGCCCTGAGTTTCGAGCGGCTCATTCAATTCGTCCAGATGGCGATAGCGATCAAACGAGTTGAAGAGTGACATTGTTACTCCTTACGTGGAAGCAGCGATCTTCACTGCAGCAGTAGCAGCACCAACATCCGCAGCATTGAACGGATATTCCTGATACTCGATGAAGATGTAGCCCTGTCCAGAACTGTCAGCCACGTCAGTCAGCTCAACGCTGAGTTCCTGACCCATTGCGACATGGTAAGGCCCAACCGGGTCTACGTTTCGCAGAGAGCCATCTTCGGCGGTGGACTGAGTAGCAGCGGCAGTAGTGAGTGAGCCGGGTTCCTGATAGATAACCGTACCCGCAGCGCGAGCGGCAGTATCAGTCAGCGTCGAGATCACCACCTTATTCGCAGCGAGGCCCGCAATGGGTCGCCGTGACAGGGTAAGTGCCATGGACGAAGCATCCTTGGCAACGGTGAAGATGACACCCCAGCGGATAACATCGATGGGTCGAGCGGGAGTGAAGATAAACTTCACGTCCGCAACGGTAGCGGTGAACACCACAACACCCGGCGTACCCGAAGAACTGATCGGGGTGGTCGAGACTACAGCGGCGTCTTTAAGAAACTGGTGCATTGACATTTCTCCTATTACGTGGAGCTAAGGTGAATAACGCGAGCCAGTGACGGACGCTCCCAAACAAGGAACGCTTCAATGGTGCCTACCCAGCCAACTTCACGGAAAGTACCCAGCTCTTCGGGCTGACCAGCACGAATTTCAGGGTCCTGAATGCGAACGAGACCAGCACTATCGGCACCGAAGAACACCGCTTCACCGGTGGTGGTGGAAGTACCAGCGAGCTGAGACAGCGCGTTGTGATGGTTGCTTTCGAAGAGCGCAAAGCCTTCGATATCCTTCAAGCGACCGGACATAAGCGGCTCGGAAGAGGTCGGTGCAATCCAGTCCTTATACTCAGGGTCATTCTTAAGACCGCGAGCAGCTTTCGTGGAGAGAATACCAACGTACTTGCCGTTACGATACTTCGGCACTTTCAAATCGTCAGACAGACGATCATAGATGCGGCGAAGGTCCTGCACACCAAGGTTGCGATCCGAAGTCGCAGCAGGAGTACCGTTCGTTGAGAAGGTGCCGCCAGTGGCAGTAGAGACATACTTGACGGGAGTAAGCTTGAACGCATCGGCAACCATCTTGTCCATGGTCAGAGTGATCTGATCGCGGAGCGATGCCTGAAACGGGTTCATGATGTTAAACTTGCCGAGGTTCTGTTCGAACTCAGTCATGGGGATTTTGAAACCCCACTGGCTGACAGAAACCTGCTTGGTTTCGATGGAGGGGCGGCCAGACGGAAGCCGATCAGTCTCTCCGACGCGACCCGCAAGCGGCAACTGCAGAATACGAGTGATCGTAACGCTTTCACCCTTCTGCTTACCGAAGCCCGGTTCTGCACGAGCAAACTTCATGAACTGCGTATCCTGCAAGCTCTCGCGCCGAAGCTCATTGCTCAGCGTGAAGTTGCGATAGGTGCCGGTGGGGGCGTCATATTTCCAAGACATAGTTTTTGTTTACCTCTTAAGGGTTGAAACTCGATGTTGCATATTATCCTATCGCTAGGAATAAAGTCAACCCCTCACCGGCTCCACAGATCGCGCTAGTGGCCAAACACCAGCCACAGTATAAAGATGAAGATTAGAAATTCTAACATCAGAAGAAACCACTGCTACGCTGCAGCTTTTGGATATCTGCGATCATGTCGCCGGGTCCATTTTCATCTTCGTCTTTTGGTTTGGATCGCCGTCCGCTGCCTGCATCGCCTCCGAATATCCCGCCCGTTCTTGCCACATCGTCGTCCTCCGTCCGCTGGCGACGGCTGGAATTGCGAGCAGCAGAAGCACGAGCCGTGCGACTGCGAGCAGGGAGATCATCTTCGTAACCATCATCAAGAGCCTCCGGAGCGCCGAAGATTTCGTCGTACTTCTTCGCAACGTCTTTGAGGAAACGGTTCTGTGTGCCGAACATATACTTCTGAGCATCAACTCCCTTTGCGACAGCAGCTTTGATTACGAAGTTCGCAGCAATCTCTGTTCGCTCTTTGAGCGTAGCATCGCCAACGTACTCCGGATACTGATCTTCGAAGTTCGTCCAGAGCGAGTTGACTTTGTTTTTGATATCTTCCGCTTGCTTGCGCTCGAAGTCATCTTTCTTCGTCTTGTTGTCCATGCGGATTTCAGTCCGCTTGCCAACAGCCGCATCGTATCCCTGCGGATCGAGAGCCGGATCGGGCAGCTCGATAGAGTTGGGGTCTACTTCCTGATAGGTCGGCGTAACCTGAGACTGGAACGTCGGGCCGCTTCCGCGAAGTGCGTCCATCTCGCGATCAGCTTCACGCTGGTCACGCAAATCTTTGAGAGCCTGTTCAAGCTCTGCTACACGGTCTGCTTCCTTAATCGGATTGTCTTCACCATCCACATCAGGGAATACCTGAGCCATGGGCTGATCGCCAAAAAGCGTATCTTCGCTACGGCGTTTCTTTGAGATCGGCATTAATCTTCTCCTCGGTTGATAGAGTTTAGTCCTAGCACTATTGCTTACTCATGTCAATGTTCTGGTGCCCGCCTAAGCTCGCACCATGCTTGATTTTGTGATCGAAACGTTGTAGGAGCTTGCGGTAGGCGATGTACTCCATCCATTTGGCGAGAGCGATTTCAGGAGTGAGTGTGCCCGCGTTGACGAGAGAGGTGACAGTGTTAACAACGAACTTCTGCATCTCGTTCACTTCCGCTTCAACGTAAGGACGGATGGTGTCCATCTCGACACCGATCCGCATCGCGGCTAAATCTTCTACCTTCATTTGCCAATCCCTAATGATTGCACTGACTGATCGACCATCTGCTGGCCTGCGTCTGCAGGAGCAGGAGCGCCGCCCGGTCCAGCCGCTTGCTGCATCGGCTGTGCGAGAGACTTGATCATCCGCTCGCGCTCAGACATTGTGACTTTGGTAATGTCGATGCCCGAGAGCTGGAAGATAAGATTGATGACTTTATCAAGGTCTGCTTTTTTCAGAAACTCCTGCATGAGAACTTCGGACTGAGCCATGATGCCGAGTACGCCCATAAGTGCTTTCATCTGCGCACTGCGAGCGATAAGGGAAGAGATACCACGAGCTTGGAAGGTCAGCGGTCGGCGGATCATTTCCTTACGATTGGAAATCATCGCTCCCCACATTTCTTCACCTGCGGCGGCGGCTAGCATTTTGTTGTCGAGGCTGGCGTGTTGCATCCCCGTTTTCCAGATAAGGTCGAGTTGCGGATCGAGGAGCCGCGTCTCCACCGTTTGAGCCACAGATCGAATAAGAGCGGACGAGCTTTGCTGCGTTTCAGTGATCTCTGTAGCAGATGTTCGACTATTAGGTGCAAACTGTCCAAGGCCAACCTCATTCATCTTCGCAGCTTCCGTAAGCTCCGTTTTCATAGACTGCCAAACTTTCACGCTGTCAGCAGATAGAGTTCCGAGAGTGATCTCGGAAGCAAAGTCTTGCGCCTTATATCCGCCTTCGAGTAGGAAGATTTTATTCGGTGTTGCGCCCTCTGCGATCTGGTTCGGGTTGAGCAGCATCTCAGGCACCATCGCGAACATGTTGAGGGACGAGGTGTGTACTGCATCTAAGATCATGTTCGTCAGATCGTTGAAGGCTTTCGCTACGCTACCGAAATCCTCCATGTAGCTGCGTCCGTAGACGGAGAGCGGCGCGGTGATCAGCGGCGTATAGGTGAGCCAATCCTTACCATGCCAAAACGGGTTCTTTTCTGGTCCGCGAATAAGGTACTGACCATTGGCAAGTACCATAAGGGCGCGGTCAGCCAGTACAGTTCCGTCGTTCCCAATAACAGTAGCGATATACTCGTCAAGCTGTACGATGCGACGGTTCGAAGCAACGTTCTGACCAGTGCCAGTACGCTGTTCGTCTGCGAGACGCTTGTCGAAGAACGAGCTTTCGAGCTTCGCGAGTTCGTATTCATCAAAGATTTCCTTTCCACGACCGTCTTTCATCGCCTTCATACCAGCAAGTTCATGCCGGTCGAGTTCAATACGACGGACGCGATAGAGATTTCGCCCAGTATGATCGAGCCAAACCATGCGCGGATCGATACTTTCGACCGCAACACGGCCACCTTCTACGTCATTCTTCCAAGTTGTGATGGAAGCGGATGACATAAGCGCTCCCATCTTCATCTGATCTTCGAAGACAGCAGAGAATGGGAGGGTTTGGCCGACTTGGTTGCGGCCAGCAGTGGATAACCACACGTCCATGACACGTTTGATAGCCTGAGCCATGTCGTTTTCTTTATCAGCAGGGTCTGTGACGGAGAAAAAGCCGGTTGGTGTTTGGATAAGTGCCTCTTTCAACGCTGCCGCGAAGCGATCCACGAAGCCGGGGACCTCTGGCATACTCTCTTGTGCCTGCCACGCCGCCTTATTCGAGAAGTCATAGCGGTTCCAGTAAAGGTCGAGGTTCTGCTGCCACTTATCATCGCGAGGGTTGAGACCGCTGCGGCGGTTCTCGTTCGCTTCCTGCCAGTATCCCTGCAGCGCCGACACGATTTCGAGCCGCTTGTCTACGTTCGGCTCTTCCTTAACCGGCTGGCCGAAGTCTACCCCGCCCTGACTGTCTTGTGTCGCCTCGTTGGCAACGCTCTCACGGTCCTTTTCCATTACCGAGTGTGCCCGAACATTGCGACGGCGAGGACAGTGGTGCCATCACCAGCAGTTACGACGGGCTTAACAAACTTCGGCATGTTCGCCATCCGCCAAATCTTCGTGGTGGTCATTGCGATAGTCGTGCCACCAGCATCATCCATCGCGAGATAGTTCACGCCGTCGTTGGAGCCGTGGAGTGCTACGGAGCCGCCAGCGCCGAAGGTGCCGGTTGCTTGAATTGTGTAGCCGATGCCGCGAGTGAGGACCGCAGCCGGGTTGCCGCTGTCGCCGTTAAGCAGACCGGCCCAGCTCTGGTTCACAGAGCCATCTTCACCAAAGTATGAGGATACGTTTCGGTTCGCCATGTTAATCTTCCAATCTTAGCCGGTGCCGCCAGCCTTCGGGACCGAAGAAATCCTCTTCGTCTAGTTCATCTAATACATCTATAAGGGCTCGGAGATAATCCTTTGCCCCATCTTCACTGAGCAGATCGACTTCTCGCGGGCTCATAATGGGTCTCCATGTTTCGGGGGCATCTTACCGGGTCCCCGTCCTATTTGCAAGGATGGGCGTCCGCTACCGTAGCCAGCAATCTTCGGCTCCTGCCCGCCGAGGCCGGATTTTGGCGCATTAATCTTGCCAAGCGGGAAGATGATCGCAGCACCGTAGCCCATAGCATCGCCGGGATGGGAGTGTTCGTTCTTTACTGGCTCAGTCCCGATAAGTCCACTCCTCGCGATGTGATAATGCCAGCCGCCTCGAAGCGCTTGCCAGACCTTGTTCGCCCGTTCACGGTCAACTTGTACGAGCCCACGTCCGCCAATTGTCCGGGAAAGGACTGCCTGTAGGGGGTCCACTCTAAGGTGAGTTGCAATCGGTCCAGATCGCCACGATCCTCCAAGTTCTTTTTTAATATACTGGACAGCGCTTCGTGCAGTGCTTGTTTGCTCACGTTGGTTTCCTTGGTTATCGCCTATGTGACGAAGGGCGTTGAGTTTATATCGTTCGGCTACTAGCGGCTTCACTGCGTCGATGATCAGCTCTTCCGCTCCGATGCCCTCTCCGACCAGTGCGTCGAGGATCAGCCATTGGCCGAGAGGTGTCTTCTGCGTGAAGATAGCAGTGGGGTTGTGCCCGAAGTCCCAAAGGATGGCTACTTCGGATCGGGGGAGTACCGCGAGGCCAGTTGCCAAGTGAAGCTTGTCATTCCATTGGGGTGTGACCGCCTTACCCAGTTGCTGGAAGCCAAATTCGCCATCCACAAATCTTCGGAGCAAGTCGGGACGATGAGAGAATGTTTGGCGAAGCCCTTCGTAATAGTTCGCAGGGAGATGTAGGGAATTTTCTGGGTTAGATGGCTGCCATGTAACGAAACCATCTTTTCGCTCTGAAACGAATTGCTTGTACGTCCAATGGTTTTCATCAGGATTGTTCTCCGCTAGCTTAGCACTGTACCACTTCATTCCGCTCTGTCGAAGGCGGGACATTCCAATAGTAAAGATAAGTTCGTCAACGCCGCCACTACCGATGGCGGGGGCGGGTTCGTCGATGCCAAAGCCAGCGAGAGATCGCGACATAAGTTTGGACGCATCTTGCGGATCATCCATACCAAGGAACTGTACTTCTCCTTGAGCAAGTCCGCTTGCCCATTTGAATACTTTCTTCGTCGCATGAAACTCTCCTGCTTGGCCGGGCGGAAACCATTCGAAGAATGTCTTCATCGTGGTCGCCTGCATGTTCTCCCATGTGTCGCGGATGAGCGCCCACTCCGCTCCGGGGTTGTGGCGAGTGTGGTAGAACGCAGACCATGCGAGAGCTGCAGACTTGCCTTCACCCATGCGCGAAGAGAAGAGGTCAGCCTTTGCCCGGCTCTCGATGAACTTCTTTTGCACTGGGTTCGGGATGAAGTTTATGTCGAAGCTTGCTGCTGGCATTGGTCACTTTCAATTCACGGCGCGAGACAATCATGCCGAGGGGGATGATTTGAGTAGAGCCTACTGTGTTAGCGTTGTCAAGTTGGAGAGAGCCTGCGAGGACGAGGTAGGAGGTGTTCTCCTTTATCAGCCAGCCGCGCGTGATGATCTGCATCGGCTCAGTGTCAGCGTCTAGCTCGACCCAGCCTTCATTGCTTGCTGCATCGTTCCAGACTACTTCCACGAAGCGCTCGTGTGGGAGCTTGCGCTTAACGGTTCGGGTCATTTACCGTCGCCTTGATCTTTGCTTTCTTCACACCGTCGAAGCCACGGATGCTATCGGCTATGCCAACCGCTTCCTGTCCCTGTCGGCCCATGTCAGATGGTGCATTGGGAGAGCCCATGCGACCGGCGAGACCGTTCGGGTTGTTCGGGTCCATCTGTCCTGCCTGTGTAAGCAAGCTCTTGCGAAGCTCTTCGATCTGCTGAGGGTCGAGAGCGTTCGGCATTCCGTAGTCGGGAGGCGGAGGAGGGCCTTGTACTTCCGTACTGGCTAATCCGGGGACGCGCTGGTTCTTTGTACGCACAGGGTTGAGAGCAGGATCAACTCCGGTGCCGGGTGTGCCAGCATTCTTATCACCACCGCCGACAGTAGGAGTGCCAGAGAAACTTGGCTCCGTCACATCTCTCTCACGCTGAGGCGATAACATGCGGGCGATGAAGCCTGAGATAGTGCCGGGACCGTTGCCCTTACCTGACAGCAAGCTCTCGAAGGGGTTGACACCCTCTTGCCCTAATGGCGGCAGCGGGTCCTTACCTCCGGGGCGATAGTCAACGATGTTCCCCTGCTCGTCAGTGACGTTGGCGGGGTCCTTGTTGTTCTGCCCGCCCATGAGACGCTGCATGAGTGTGTCGGGGTGCATGAGCAGACCGGAGAGAGTGCCTTGCTCTGGTTTCTTATCCAGCCCGCGATCCACATTAAAGCCGGGATCGTCGGTGGTACTGTCTTTGCCGCCGCTCAACAAGCGCTGGATCGTATCGAAGAAACTGTCCATGTTATTTTTCCTTTGGAGTGCGGGGTGTTAGCACTCGCTTCCTTGGTCCTTTAGGGGCTCCACCCTTGTTGCCTGAGTGTAAGAGCGGTTGCCGCTGGGTGCCGATAACAGGCTCGTCGGGCTTGAGCATAGCTCTGAACTGTTCTTTAGTCGCTGCAAGCTTTGCTTGGCTCGCCTCCGTATCGAGCGGTTGAGCTTCGGGAGTTGGCTCTCCATGTACAGCGCCCACTTCTTCGAACTCTCCTTCAACAGCAGTCTCCTTAGCCGGGATCGAGAACGTGTAGATGTCGGGGACCTCAACGTCGATGGTCTGTTTGGAATTACCTAGATCGAGGGTCGTGTTGATATTGATTGGGACAACAATCTGAGTGTTTCCTTTGTCAGAGTACCGTGTTGGATTACGACGAGCCGCCGACCATCGATACTGTGATATAAGTAAGCTCGCTGCTGATACGTTCTGTGGACTGCCGGGGGTCGCCGCCGTACTCTCTGCTTTCGCAATTGCCTTCTCCTCGAATGCGTGGGCGGATATTTGCATGGCGGCTGAGTAGGCGGTGGACAACTCAGGCACGGTCGCGACCCAGCGGAGGAAGGTCTGCTTGGTGATTGTCTTTGGCACCGCGTCCTTCGCCGTGATCTTGATCAACAGCTCGCCATCTGCGATCCGCTCCACGATATCTAGTGCGATGCTGGGATCATACTTCGTGAACCAGCGCCCTTTCACCTCGACGGCGGGGAGCTTCATCTCTCGTTCTCTGTTGGGTCTGTCTGCCATGAGCTTACTCTACCACACCGTCATCATCGTGAGCAACCTGCGCTGTCGGAGACAGCTTCCACATCCACTCCTTGCCAACCTTCACCGACTGCACGAGACCTTTCTTCACATGTTCGAGCTTGGTCTGGGAATAACCTGCTAACATCCCCGCAGCGAACACATTCTTCACCAGATCGCCTTCCGGGAATGCTTTAAGATGGTCGAAGAGCCATCCGCGTATCGCATCTTCGTTCTTAAACTTCATCGATATCCCTTTACCGTTGCTCTTCATCTTTACTTCAATGAAGCCGTCCCAGTGGAAGAGCCCGGTGTCGTCGTGCATGTTCTCGATGTAGTATTTTATCCCTTGGCCGAGTGGTCCGCTGTTCATTTTGATGTGGTAGAAGAAGTTTCGGTCGCCGCTTCCCTTTTCTACTGCGAGTTCACTGCGAACTGCTGCGGTGAAGTCGATACTTCCATAGCCAGCGTAGATTTTTTTCCCCTCTGGACTGCCAGCACTCGCCTTTCTGTTGTGTCTGACGACTACAACCGCGATCTGCAGCTTCTCTGCCATGTTTTTCAACGCTTGCATCACCGGTCGTACATCATTCGCACGGTTCATGTCCTTACCGCTGCCGAAGTAGGCGACAATCGGATCAATCACCAGCAGCTTAGCCTTCGTCGCTCGTATCATCTGCTCAATCGCGACCATGCCATCGTCATCTAGTACAATCGCTCTCGGCTCAACGAACACTCTCCGCATATCAGCGCGCAGATTTCGCAAACGGGGCTTAAGTGTATCTCCCATATCGTCCTCAGCACTGATCAGCAGCGTGTTCATCGGCTCTCTGTCAGTGCTGTCCTCTCCCGGCAGTGTATCTCCTCTACTGAGCGTGGCTGCAAGATACGCAGTAATGAATGTCTTCCCAGCTCCGGGGTCGCCACCAAGCAGAGTGACCCGTCCGAACGGGATATACGGATGCCAGAGGTATGTGATCTTCGTCTCCACCACGTCTGCCATGCTGATCGGCCCTGTCCGTGGCTTCAACTCTTCTTCTCCACTCGTGCGAAACTTAAACTTGTTCGGCTTTCGAGACAGCTTTGGTCCCGATAGGTCCGTTTCGGCCATATTTTTTGCTCCTGCGCTAACTTCCGCCCCTGTTATGCCCTACTTGCGCCACATTTGTCAAGTTCGGTAAGCTGATACCACCTCAGCCCGAGCGGAGCGAGGGCGCGGCGATCTGCTTTTCCTTCGCGTTTAAACGAACAATTGCGCTTTCAAGGTTGTTTGTTTGTTTCCGCGTTTTCCCAGCAGCCGCAAGCGGTCGTTAGATACATAAATCGACAAACATCCTTCCTTCCTTGTCAAGGTTGTTTGTTTGTTTTCTATTTTTTTTTATATATTTCTCTCTAAGACAAAGGGAGAACATCGCGATTTCTCTTTTGTTTTCAATTACTTAACAAAGCGCGATCATACCCGAATACCTCCACGAACAACACATGGGTCCCCCAAGCTCCCGCCACCGCGCCGGGCCGCCCCATGGGGAAATCGACCTTTTTGAGGCCGAATTGTGGTGCTTTCGTGTCGAAATTGTGGCGGAAGTGTGATTGTGCCATGCAACATCACGCGATTGTGACTTGACATAGGAATGCGCTCCTATCTGCATATCAACAAGGTTGAGGATTATATTCCTGTCAAGCGCTAAATGCGTCTGCGCCTAAACGCCGCACCCCTCACAAAAGACTTGACAGGGCCGATTTGATACATATTCGGATAATCCGAATAGGGCCGTATTGAGTTGTAATAGCAATTCATTCCTTGGAAAGATCGCACTGCCGGTTCACTCCTATCTGCGCGTTTAAACACGGTATCGCCGCAAGCGGAATTGGCGCGGTTCATAGCTTGGTTCCCGCTGCAGCGCGGTGAGCTATGCGCTGGGCGCAATGCCATTTAAAGCGAATTAGAAGCCCGCTGGCGCGTTTGGCCCTTTTCCGGACCTTGGTATCGGATCGCGCAAAATAACGCACTGGCGCGGTTTTCGCCTTTTGTTCCCGGTCGATCCGAACGGCGGCTAAGCCATTGAATAGGCAACAAAAAACCGCCCCGTAGGGCGGCTATTGTCCGTTGGGCCGATCTAAGCCCGCTGGAAGAGTTTGGCGCAAACGTTGTGCGTTGCGTCGAAAGTGTCGGCGGCGATCCGCACTTTCACCGGGCGTTCGCAACCGCATTGGAACAACCGCAACCGCGATCCGCTGCCAACGCCCCTGCTCTTTCCGCCCCTTGTCCCGACGCCAGCCCCGCACGGTTTGAGAGTACCGATCAAGCCGCCGAACCGGGTTACACCTAGACCGGGAAGCCCTGCCAATGGTTTGCCGTTAGGGTTGCCATCGATAGGGGCAGGAAGCGCTTCGAGCTTTGCCCGGAGCTTAGGTGCGAAGCACTCCCAAGCGTATTCAGTGCCAGCCGCTTGGATATTGCTAAGCCCCAGACGCTTGCAGGCATCGGACCAACCTTTGCCGTGTCCCGCGTCCCAACCCGCCAGAACGTGACCTAGTTCATGTATCGTGGTGCCGCATACTTGAACGAGGCTTTCCTGCCCGAACGCACAAACCTCAACAAACGGAACAACCTTATCGGCGTTTGGCTTCCAACGATTGTAGTAAGTCACGCCCCGCGTTCCTGCCGGTCCCGCACCATATACAAGCTTGATGCTTTGCAATTCCATCCGCTCAGTTGGGTTCAAGTCACCCATCTTAATTGCGAGTGCAGCAACCGCGCGGATATAGGTCTCATGAGTTTGAGTTTTCATCTTCTAGTCCTTTGAATGAGAAACAGCCCGCCGCGTTTAAACGACGTTAGCAGATAGCAATAGAAATGGGGCAGGATTATGGCACCCTGCCCCATGCTCAATACAACCTTAGCGTTTAAACGCTAAACGTCCCAATAGACGTTTCGCAAGCAGATCGCTTCCCATAAGCCGCCGTCAGTCCGTAGCACTCGCAATGCTTTGCAGTCGCTTGCATAGACACCGCCCGGATTTTCGCCCTCTATCTTCCAATTACGAAGCTTGACCTCCTTGCGTATCTCACGCCGCGATTTGCCCCGCACCACTATCACTGACCGGTGACAAGCCCCGAAGCTTACATCTTCTAAATCGGTATCTCTAGACATCGGGAAACACCCTTTCGTTAAACCGGACCATGAAGCGTTCGTTCCCCATCATAGTGGCACGGAAGAGTTGCGCGCCGTCTACCTCACAAGCCCAGCCCGCTTCAAATTGACTGACCTTATAGCCCTGCAGCTTAAGCCGCACCACGAAAGCCGCAACCTCATTTGTGCTCATGGCAGTGTCGATCATAGCTATTCCCCTTTGTTGCACGTAGCTCAGTAGTGAGCCGAACCAGCCTATATCATAGTGCTTAATGAATTACTAACAGAGAATATGTAAGCACTGTTGCCCGTTCTGACTTTTTGCGTCGCGTCAAGCGGTATCGGGGTTCCATCCCATCACATGTTCGTGACTGCCGCAACCTTGCCCCATTTTCCGTGTTATGGTGACGCCACTGAAAAACGCAAAGGAGTTTCCAGTCATGGCGAAATCAGTAAAGAAAGGCGGGGCGGTTGCAGCTAGCCCAGCAAACCCCAGGACAAAAAGTGTCGCGCGACGCATGGGCCGCAAGCCGGTGCCGGAAAACGAAAGCAGGGCCGACCGCTTCAAGCGGATCGGTGCCAAGCGAATGAACGCGGCTATCCGCCAAATTCAATTGCTCGGCAATCTCGCCAACCCAAACTATGAGTGCAACGGCGATGATTTGGCACTTATGCGCGATACTATTATTCATGAGTTGGAAAGTGCTATGGCACGTTTTTCGCCGCGAAAACGTTCTACGGCGACGGGATTTACGTTCGAAAGTCCCGGACAAACTACGCACTAGCTCTAACAGTCGTCGCTCGTTTAAACGAGGGAAGCGATAAACAAGCAAATGGGGCAGGACCCTATCAGGCATCCCGCCCCATCCCTTAGATACAGCCGAGGAGGACTAAACCGGGCTGTAAACGTTCACACCGAACTTGATAGGAAAGCCGTCAATGCCGACGTTCCCCAGCGTACTGCCGACCGACTTGCTTTTGCCGCTCGCACTGACCGGGCTGGCGTTGATCACATCATTCGTGATCGGGACCGCGATGAAAAGCATTCCGTCAAGCGTGGTGTATTTCAGGTTGCGCCCAGCCGACTTCCACGCCGAAGTGTCAACGCCGGTATACGGGGCAGGAGCAGGAGCAGCAGGAGTTTTGGTAGCCATCGGAGTAACCTCTCTCAGTAGTGAAGCACCTTGCAGAGTGCTTGCGGCGTTATTGCCTGTAGTCAACATGTACACTATTTGGAGGTACTACCATGTGACAAGTTGTCGCATGGGCCTTGTGTGTTTAAACGAGCTAGCCGTCAACGCTGGCAAAGTATGCCTTGATCCGCTCGACAATGTTGCGCAGGGGCTTCACTGCATAGTGCAGTCCCATATTGGGAGTGTAGCCGCGCGGATCGGGAGGGGCGATGCCGTCAATGGCAGAGGCAAGCTCATCTACCATAAGAGCGACTTGAACCTCCTTGTTATCGTCATAGCTCTTTACGATCATGGTAAGAGCCGCGACTGCCATCTCCTTTTCCGAGTGTGTCTCGGCCAACCTGACGTTGCGAACTGCAGTTTCCATTTGCCAGTTAGCCGCCGTGGCGTCATGGGCAAGGCTCCGAAGCGTTGCGTTTAAACGCACAGCGTCGAAATACACTGCAGGGAGCGGCATTTCCTTGCCCCAGCCGATCCCGTAGTTGAAGCCCTGTTTCCTTGGGCTGTCAGACAGTGCAATCTCAGCCGCAATCAGAGATTGCATCCCCTTCCGCTCCATGGGGCGGGGCGAATAGGTGTCAGGTTCTATTCGTCCTTGATCTGCTGCGGAGGAAAGTTGAGCCATTCCATTGCCGCTTTCCATCGGGCGAAATGAGGAGAGAACCGGCGTAGGTTGCCCTCCATGGGCGGGTTTGTATTCCTTTGAGGGATTACCTCTTTCAGCGGCATAACGCCCACTGCTGACGGAATTTGCCCTCTCTCCTGCTCTAAGAATAAACGTGCTGTCCATTGTCCATGCTCCTGCTTTGCGTTTAAACGAGAAGGTTCTTCGCTTGCCTTAGTGCTTGTGTCACGCCGCGCTGTGCTTGTCAACTGCCCGCTTTTAATCCGGATCGGATCGTTTCCTTGCTTCTCCCTAGCAGTAGGATCGATAAGCACTATCTGTCCATCTTTCCTCACCATCCAGTTTCCGAGATGCGCGTCATCTAGCAGATTGTCCAAGTGAAGCTTAGAGAGAAACTCTCTCCATGGGCCTATTGGAAGCTTGCCCTTTGCCTCTGGTGACATCCACGGATTAAACATATTCCGCGCGGTGTTAACCATATCCAAAAGCTCGCAACGATAGATTTGGTTCTCGATCCGCGATAGCGTTTCTACCAGCAGCTCCATCTTTGCCACGTAGAAGTTGGGATATTGTTTAAACGCGAATACCATGGGCGCAAAGGTGCCGAGATATCCCCTCTGTGCTGCCCATGCAATGTACATGGGCCAATTATCGTTGCGCCCAACCTTGATGCAAGTATCAGAACCGGGCTTGCTTAGCACAGCCGAGTACACCCCAGCCCCGATATGCTCATAGCCCTTTCTATAGAGCTTAATCACGTATTCATCTCTAGTCATCTTCTGCATAAGCATCGTTCTAGCCTTTTTCTAAAACGGGATTGAATTACTCACTACCGGGACAGGGCCACAATTACTAAAACGGCCACGCATACCTTTAGGCACGATAACAAGATGTTCCCTGCTAATGCTCTCAGCCGAGATGGCATAGACCTTAGCCACGTCCTCACACCAGTCATTCCACAGCGTTTCCGCTTGTCCACCGGTAAATTGCACATAGCGTTCCACCTTGCGTTTAAACGAGTAAGTGCCTTTTCTGCCTTCCCACTCTCTGGGCGGGATGCCTAGCCGTTCAAGGTTGCGGCTATCCAAACAGCCAACGTCGTGCCCCATCATCTGACACACGAACGCGGCTTTCACGATGCCCATTCCCGGTATGGTTGCAACAGCTCTTATCGCGGTTTCGCTGTCATTCGCGGCACATACTTGCTTGTGCAAAGCCATCTTGTTTAAACGAAGATAATCATAAGCGCCCCGCTTGTGTCCCCACAACGCCCTCGCCTTCACTCCTGCATTGTCTACCTCTGCCATCTGGGCAGAGACACGGATAAACTGCACTCGAATACTCAGAAACGCAAACGTCACACCACGCACGAAGATATCAGGATCATGCCTCATAGCAGCGTTCAATATAGAAACATGATCCTGATACATAGCACAGTCCTTGTTAAGCAGTCACACACGCCGAATTTTTAACGCTCATGGTCTTAGCATGTTGGCACGAAAGCGCAATAGCTTTTTCGCTCATTGCACCATGCACTTTCACTGCTTCACGCCATAACTGATACGTTGTGGAATACATCCACTTTTTCTTACCGTATCGCTGCCATGGGCTCCGTGGCTCCCTTTTACCGCTTGACATCTGCTAGGCTCCTCTCTAAGGTCCATGAAGTTGACGGGAGGACGCGACCAGTGGCCACATTCACACCATACGCAATCAGAACGGCATTCCAGAACTCCTTGCTATCGGGCTCTTTCTTTGCCATCGCCTTGGCATACTTGATCCGGGTTCCCCTCGGCCAAGCACGTTCGGCCTTCACAAATTCAGCTACGCTTCGCATGTTCGACTTCCCTTGCCTTGGCCACGCGACGAGCAATCGTCCGTTGCCCCATCTCCCGCTCAACTTCCTTCGGATCGAGATAGCCCTGACGGACATGAAGGGCAGTCCGTCCATACGCGAACGGATCGGAGTTTTCCCATTCGGCCCATGCGGTCGCAGCTCGCTCGACCACACCCTTAGCGTGTTCGGGCTTTTTCATCGGAGCGCTGGGGATTTCTCCCTGCTTCTCCCGCTTGTGCATGAGGCTCATCGGCTCGGGATGTTTCCGATCAAGCTCAGCCGCGATCTTGTTTAAACGCACGGCTTCCTTGTGACCTTTTGTCTTGCTCATTGTGCTTGTCCATATAACAGGAGACAGATTATAAAAAGTATCTCTGGGCTCCGTCTCAAAGCTATCAGAGATACTATGGCGGCGAATGCAGCAACATGGCCCAACGCGTTACTGCATTCGATAGGATAGCCACGTTAACGCGATTAGCAAGGGCACGGCGAAATAAATCGTCAGCCGGTCAAGCGTGTTTCGCCCCTCACGCTTCCACTCTTTCTTACTCAGCCCTGTCTTACCGTTGATATGATAGCTCATAGTAGGCTCCTCCATAGAGTATCGAGGGAGAACCAGCCACCACCGAAGGTTGCGACTACAATCGCAAGCACGATATAGACAGGTTCGGGGTTCCACAGATAGCAATTCACAACGTCAATCTTATCTACCGGGTTCTGTCTCAGCGTCTTGTCTTTCGCAGTACAGAGAGTAGCAACCAGTAGAATACCAAGAAGTCCTAGAGCTGATAGCGTAGTCAGGAGCCCAAATATCACTCCCAAGCCAGCTAGAACTTCCGCAGTCGCGACAAAAGCCGCCAACTTCTCGCTCATTCCCCATCCACAGTGACATAGCTTCCTCCTCAGATTGAGATGACGAAACGGTGAGCAGATCGGCACTCCGTCAACCGGCGTCGGATCATAGAACCAGCGAAAGCGATAGCTCACAAAGAAAAAGCCCAGTACGAACCGGGCTAGGAATAGGACAAGTGCCTCAATCATGGTTCACCTCAACGTCGGCTAGCTCATGGACAAAATAGGGCTCATAGATCGCAACCATTGCGCCGATACAGATCAGTATCAGCCCAGACGGATAGAACAAATGAGCCGCTTCGAATACGGTGCCGCCAATCGTGAACAGAGAAGCAGAGTGCTTCACATGCTCAGGCTTGACATGCACCTTGGGTTTGTGAATAGTAATCTTCACGCCGGGTTCCTTTCCAGAGTGCCTGCCTCGATCATGCAGGCCGCGAGTGCGGAGTAACGATATCCCATGTTCCAGATCGTGCCATTGTCAACGAGATGCTGCCACGCCGCAAGCGTTTCGTGCTTGCTGCAGTCTGGCGTATCACCTTTGACAATGCTAATCGCTTCACTTGTTGACATTGTGATTTCCCTTGCTGCCGTCCTTCATGCGTTTAAACAAGAACTCAAACGCCCCGATCCGCGTTCCCGGTGTCTGGCCGTCGTCAATAAGCGAATTGATTGCATCGACGATACCTGCATAGTCGGGCGAGTACCAACAGTTAGGCCGTCCATTGTCCATCATGTCGGCCTTTTCCGATATCATCTGCACTTGGCCATTGCCATATCGCAGATACACCTCCACCTCATTCGTCACGTCACGAAACGCTTTCGCGATGCCGAAGAGTATCAGATCATTCTCTGTGTTCTGCTCATAAGCAATGTCACAGATACGCACATTCTCTTGCACGAACATACCATTTGGGTGTTTCCAAATGCCTGTCCCGGTGAACTCAGTAGCGCCGCCGAATGCGTGGGTAATGTTGTGGATTGCTTCCACCGTCGCAGCATTCAAAGCACCATTGACCGGGAATATGATCCTAGCCTCTTTCATCGTGTAGCTCCAACTGTGAGATTTTGCGCAAGCACTATCGCCGCTTGGCAAAAATGAGCGGTTTGCGCTGCAATACAAGTGCGACATTTTGCCGCATTCCGTAAGCCGTTGAAAACGCTAAGTTAGGCGGGCGAAAGCGGTTCCAGCTTTCTAGAGGCTGTAAAGAGGTGACGCGCTATCGTTTAAACGCGGTGGAACCTCACTAATTCATGGAGAGAGAAATGTCTTGCACCAGTAAGAACCTCGAAGGTAAATGTCTGGGCCACACCCCACTACAAGACCTTATCCATACTGCCACAGTAGCGTTCAATGCTCTCACAAACGAAGAACAGGAAAAGGTTTTGGAAGAGCAGAGAGCTAGCTGGCTCCGTGGTGAACGGGCACTGGCAGGACAGTCCTCCTTACAGGATCAGATGTATTACCTTGCGCGAGTAGAGGGACAGCTTGCTCGTATGGATCGTTGGAATGGGCTTGTAGCTAACTCCAAAGACTTAACTGAAATTCTTAACACTACCAAAGCCTTCCTTCAATCTCTCCGTAATGCTCTGGACCCGAGGAGGATCGACGTTGCGTGAAGAACAATTCGCCGCTATGCGGCACCGTATCTATGCAGTGCGTTTAAACGCAAACGATGCGCAGAAGCAAGAGCTGGATGAAGTCCACGAGGCTTATATCAAAGCGAAAACGCGGTTCTCTATCATTGACAATGGCGAGAACCTTGCGAATGTAGTCGGCACATCTGCCCGGATCAATCGGATCATTTGGCAGATCGAAGGGAGTGGGAAATGATTGGGTTTATCGGATGGCTTATCGCCACAGCAGCGTTTGCTAGCTTCTGCTATATGGTAGGCGATGAGTTCACTGTCAAAGGATTTGCGAAAGCTTTCGGCTATGTCGTTGCAATTCAAGCTGCGGTCGCCTGCATTCTCTTCGGGATTTGGCTTATGATGGGAGCGCCGATATCGTGACCGAGAATGGGATCGTAATCCTATTCGTTCTCGGCTGGGGTCTCTTCGCTTTCGGCTGGTTCACATTCGCCAAATGGGGGCTTGACAAATTGTTTCCGCCTGATAACGCTTGCTTGGGCGACAACTGCCCTGCTTCCAGCGATACGACTGGCGACGGCAGGGGCGACACCTTCGGAAACTAGCGTTTGCTCGATATCATCCGCAGCGAGCAGATCGTGAATACGAATGCGGTAATCAGACAGAAGTGACATCTCTGGACTATATGCCTAAAGGAGTGCCAAGTCAATGAAGAAATTCCTAATCGCGCTGTTCCTCTTGACAACCTTGTTTGTAGGTGCTACGACGCTTTACGCGTCGGCGCAAGAGACCGACAAGGTTGAAACCATCTGCCAGACTTACGAAGTCGCTTTCACCCAGCAGATGCGGGACCAGCTTGAAGCCCAAGGCGGGCACTATATCTACTTCACCGGTGAAGCTGCCAAGCATGTGGTGGATGTAATCTCAGAGCATGTCGGCCCGGCCCCGTTCGATATCGGCAGTTTCGTCGCCGTGCTTCCTACGAAAGACAATCCCGTTGTTAATCTCGGCTATTTCGACCCGAACGGCTGTCTCGTTGGCTATGGCAAGCTGCCGACTGAGGCGTTCGAGAAGTTTGTGGAGCAGGGACTTGGAAGGAAGATTTAAATATGACGCGAGTGGAGAAGTTTCGTGATTGGATCGAGCGTAGTCGCACTGGTAAGATTTATATCTATCATTCTGGCTATCTCGCTCGTGATCGGGGCCGTATCGTTGACTATGCTGACAGTGGAGAGGCTATTATTGAACCCAATGGGGATATCGATGACCTCGCTAACATTGCAATCGACGCGTTCGTTTCCGGTCGGGTGCATCTCTTCCAGCGCAAAATCCACGATAACCAATACCAGTATATCGCCATGAAGCGACGAGCTGGGGATACAGGAGGGCGCTGGTGATTAGCACGAAAAAGAAAGGGGCAGTGACAGAAGCCCTCGAAGCTCTCCCCGTAGTCGGTACCTTGAACGTGGATACAAACACGTACACACCGACAGGGAAGGAAGGGGCTGAGTTGTTGGCTGAGGCTGCTGCGGAGCCAACGATTGATATCTATCTCGACCGCAGCCCGAAGCTGGGGGCACCAGTAGACTACCCAGCGATGGTTGCACTGTTACAGCGTAAACGTGAACTATTCATCACCGCCGAAGCCAACAAAAAGGCTGGCGTGAAACCAGAGGAGAAAACAGAAGATGAAGCGGATTAAGAGAGGTGGTGTCTATCTTAACAGTGATGGTGATGTGTTTGTCGCCCTGACTACTAAGCCAGACATCGACAATGATGTAAAATTGTTCGATCTGGAAGCAAATCGCACCTCATTTCAGCAACCGGAAGATTTGACCCGTGTGAAGGGTAAGGACTTCACCACCGCAGTTGTTAAGCGGGACGGCTATGAGTTCGCGGCGTTTAAACGCGGAAAGGAAGTCTACCTCACGGCTGGTTGCCGGGTGTTCTACTCCATAGCCGACGCTAAACAGCATTGGTCGAACGGAAAACGTGGACACCACGCTGATGACATGGGCTATATTGACAACATCCGAAAACAAGCTAACACTCGCCGTCTCGCAGCCATGAAAGCTGCCTATGCGAAAATGAAGGAGAAACTCTAATGAGCCGCTATACCAACGAAGATATCAAGCTGACGCTCTCGGCCCTGCGCTCTGACGTTCGCAACGGTCGCACGATTGTCGCCAATGGCCAACTGCGCAACGTAGTCGCTCAGGCTTTCGGCTTTGACGTTGACGCATTCAACACCGAGAACTTCAACCCGCAGACGTTCCGCCGTTTCGCTAAGCTCTTCGCAATCCCGCAGGGAGTTTCGCAGGACAGTGGCACTGTTCGCTGGCCCTCGCAGGACGAGTATGCTTGGGCGCTGCAGAACTTCATCAACCGTCGCGGCAATCCGTGGGCGCATGTAACTCAGCCGGAAGTACCGGCTCCTTCCGCAACGGCGACGGCCTAACCATGCTGTTTATATCCCTGCTGCTGCCAGCTCTCTGCTATGTGGTGTCGGCAGGGATATTTATCTTCCACAAGAACTATCCCGACGCGGTGATGTATCTCAGCTATGGCGCAGCTCAGTGCTGTGTGATTTGGAGAATTTACGCATGAACGTTGTTAACCGAATTGAACTCGCTGTCCGTCGCGCTGCTTCGCAGATGCCCAAGGGACAGGACCTCGTGTTTAAGCTGCTGGCCGACGAGCTGGCCAATCTGACGCACGATGACGATACGAACACAGATGTGCTTCTGCAGTATCGGGACAACGATGCCAAAGGAAGCTGAATATGAAACGATCCCATGGTCCTGCGGCGTTGACTGTAGATGCAGACTTATTGTTAAAGGTCGCTTCGGTTGTGCGGTTCGGGGCCAGTGCATCGCAGGAGGCCCATATAAGGGTTATGTTAGCTTCGCAGATGACCCAGTGGAGAAATAATGGCAAAGTATTGGAGAAAGACCGTAATGCCCGATTACAGCCGAACGTTCAAGAATTGGCAGACCGATATCTCCCTCGTACCAAAAGAGGGGACGTTTCTGGGTAGGATCACTGGCACGAACCGAGCGGTCGCCGTGTTCTTCAACCACGAGACCCAGACGATCCATCAGGCAACTGGTGGCGAAGTTGATATCTGTCAATGGCTCACCTATGCCGAGTACGGCAATCTTCGAGCCTGTGTATGGAGAAACGCATGAGCGGCGGCGGACTGCCAGCGATACCGGTGTATGAAATCGAGCGGCACTGGTATCTCCAAGAGCTTCGTAATCTTCGAGCGTTTAAACGAGTTCATGGGCTTGCTCCATCAAAATATGCAATCAATCTCGTGCGCAAAGCACTATGTAAAACAAGGAAGGAGAAGTACAAATGAAGATGCCACTTATGATCCAACTGCTACAAGCGGAAGGATACAAGCTCTTCCACACTGGCTCCCGAGCGATTTGCTCCAAGCCGCCAGAAGCTTCTGACGATGACTGGGTGGTGATGTACGAGATGGGCCTAACCGATCTGCTTGAACGAAATGGCTATGTGGCTGATCCTTGGGACAGTGCTACCTACGATGCAGCAGAGGGCCACACTCCTGTCGCGTCGTATCGTAAGAATGGGGTGAACATTGTGGTGACAACGAGCCAAAAGTTTTTCGACTTGACAAAGCTCGCGACCGACATAGCTACGGAACTTCATATTAAAACTCGCGACGAGCGTGTTAATCTTTTTCACGCTGTTCGCTCTGGTGAGTTTAAAACAGCAAGACAATGGGCCAATCGAGGAATAGCATGACCGCACCGTCCCCCTACTCGCCCACAATCCCCAATCTTCAAGTTGTCTGGGACAGCACGTCCCTTCGTGCCCTCATGTTCTGCCCAAGGAGTTATGAATATGGTATCCTTAACGGCTGGAGAGGCTCAGCGGTTGATCTTGAGTACGGTATCTACTTTGCTTCCGCTACTGAGGTCTATGCAAAAGCACGTCTTATGGGACGAACAAAATATGAAGCAACTCTGGCTGCTGTACAGCGAGTTGTCGAGGATAGCTGGACCTCTGAGAACGATGGACAAGATCATGGATACGGAGTTAACGCTGGCAAAGGATGGGGAGGAGAGTACGAGCCCCAATGGCGATGCACAGGCACAGAGAAATATCGAAACGCTAAAGGCAATGCTGCAAAATGTCCTTACTCTCATAAAGGAAAATGGTTTCCCGGAGGGGGACCCGACACTTGCGGTGTCTGCCATAGTCCCACGCAATCAGAGCGAAGATATGCGCCTTACGATAAAGTTAAAAATCGAGAAAGCCTCGTTCGGCTAGTGGAGTGGTACTGTGAAGAACAGCCCGACGCTTCTGGTGGTGCAGGCTTATCCCCATTTGCCTTCCCTGATGGAACGCCAGCAGTGGAGCTTTCCTTTAAGCTCCCGCTTCCTTTCCAGACGCCTGACGGTCAGCCGTATGTCATGGCTGGACATATGGACGCCATCAAAACGTTTGGGACTATCGAAACTTTTATCACTGATAACAAAACGACGAAGAGTTTCCTTGGTCCGCTCTATTGGAAACAGTACAGCCCTAACATTCAGGTTGATCTGTATGACCTCGCAGGGTCACTTCTATTCCCTGACCTTGGCCTCAAAGGCGTGGCTATTGAGGCGGCTCAAACGCTCGTTGGAGGAGCGAAGTTCGCCACTCAGGTATTCTACAGGACGGAAGCGCAACGGGAGGAGACGCTACACGAGATCGGATGGTGGATCAAGCAAGCGGAGCGGTTCGCTGCAGACAACTACTGGCCGATGAACAAGACGAATTGTAAGATGTGTAACTTCAACGGGATTTGCTCCAAGGACCCTGCGCAGCGGGAGCGATTTCTCAAGGCAGACTTTGTGCAGAAACGTTGGAACCCACTAGAGGAGCGATAATATGAGCACTGTTGAAAACAAGTACGCTGCTGCGAAAATTCTTCTCGCCACGATGCGGGAAGCTGTCGGCGGCGGAACGCCAGAGATGGCGATGAAACATCGAGAGCTGTTCGATGAAGCGACTGCAGATATGCCGGAAGTGCAAGCTGCAGGTTATGATGTGGTCGGTGAATTGATCACCGCAAGTATGGAGGGTTAACTATGCCGTTGTTTAAACACGATACCGCTATTGCCGAAGCTCTTGGTTGGACCGAAGCGCTTGACCAGTTGGTCGAGGAAGGTGTGATCTCAGATGCCGCCGCAAGCAAACTCTCTTCTTTGTCTGGCTCCTATGTCGGCACTCTCTTGATGGGAGAAACTGTCCGTGGGAAGAAGTTGCTTGACTTCGCAGAAGATGGAGCAATCTTCGACGAGATCGAGGCACATCGCAACGCTACCAAACAGGGATACCCGAACGCATGAGCGCCGACAGCAAGGATGATGACAAGAAGCGTGAGGACTTCATGACGGGAGCGGTGGACTATGGCCGCGTTCCACCGACCCGAGAGCTGAGTGAAGAAGAGAAGAAGATCGCAACCTTCACAATGGCTGCGAACGCTGCAGTGATCCAGTTTATGCTTGAGGGAATTATTCCTATCGAGCATCAAATTCACTTCATGGTTCACATGCAGGACTTCACCGCTCGACTGTGGAAGGGGGAGGAAATTCGCTTCCCCGATGTTAAGCAGACGCTCAGCCTCGACAGTGAGGCTGGTCGTATGTACGCAGACGCCGCCAGTGACGCTCTTCTCAATGGCAGCAAGAACTACAAGGCAGTCAAGGAGTTGTCAGCAGCGGTGAAAGAAAGCCGCGAACAAACAAACAACCTTGACGGAACCCCGTCAGTTGACAAGCCGCGAACTTTCCACTAAGTTTCGCGCTTAGCAAACAGGAGCAAATATGTCAGATCGTGAAATTGCAAAAATCGTTGCTCGTGCTTTCAGTAAGATGATTGCCGGGTTCACTCTCCAGACCCCGGAAGGTCGGCGGGAGATGGCTGAGATCATGCTGTCCGTTCTCTTCGAAGAGGTTGGCGGCTGCCCGATGAAACTGATGGAAGTCTCCATGTTCCTCGATGAGGTACGGAAAGAGCTGCAAGCGGAAGGCAATGGCACTGCTGAGCCCAAGTATCGCACTCCGAGCCTTGACGATACTCTGCCGCAGGGACGGGGCTAACATGCGAGCCGATAAGATAGCCCTTCGCCAGCCTGTTCGCATGATGATTGTCGGCTATCCCGGCACAGCAAAGACGGGCTCTATTGCATCTCTCCTCAACGCAGGGTATAAGGTTCGACTGCTCGACTTCGACGGTAACAGTCAGTCTCTACTGACCTACACCGACAAGGACAAGCTGCAGAACCTCGATATCGCTACGTTCGAGGACAAGATGCGAAACGGGCAGCGTTTCATCGAGACCACTGGCGTCCCTACAGCGTTCGCCAGTGCGCTTAACATGATGGACGAGTGGAAGTACAAGGAGGATGATGGCACGGAGGTGAACCTTGGCAAATCCAAAGAGTGGGGCTGTGATACTGTTGTCGTCCTTGACAGCCTTACCTCAATGGGCGAAGCTAGTTTCCGCCGCCAGCGTTCGCTTTCCAACAAGACACCGCTGGATACTACCCAGCAAGTCTGGGGCCTTGCGATGGAGCAGCAGAATGCTTTCATCGAGAAGCTCACCTCGGAAGCGAACCACTTCCACGTAGTCGTTCTGTCCCATCTGAAAATGATCGGGCCGAAGGATATTCAAAAAGGTGACGAGGACGTGACTAAGGAGTTGAAGAACAGGGCGGCGGATATCATCGCTACTCGGCTCTTCCCCAGCGCCCTCGGACAAGGACTGCCGCCGACTATTGGCGGACACTTCCCCACGCTCATTCTTGCAGAGAACGAGTTCACTGGGGATCGGTTAAAAGCGAGGGTACTTAGAACGGTCCCTCGACCTGAGTTGGATTTGAAACTTCCATCTAAGGTAAGCTTCGATAAGGCCGACGTATCAGACGGCCTAGCAAGAATTTTCGCAGAACTGGCCCCACCATTGGCTACCTGCGGAAGTAACGCGGTTGTACAACCCGCAATTGAGGAGAAGAAAATATGAGTAATTATGCAGATATCGCTGATCTTAGCTGGGATAACATTCAGGAGCCGAAGGTTCTGCCGGTAGGTTCCTATCTCCTGCGGCTCAGCAACGCCGTGTTCCAGCCGTCGAAGGAAGATGGCAAGAGCCCGGTTGTGATGTTCGTTCACGTCGCCAAGGAAGCGATGGACGATGTGGACACCTCCGAGCTGGAAGCTCTGGGTCCCGATTACGATATCACGGAGAACAAGCTGTTCACCCGTATCTATATCGAGGACGGTGCCTCTTGGGATCAGGTTCGTAAGCTGCTCGCCAAACATGGCGTCGAAGCCAAGGGCAAGATCGAGGAGACCCTGAAAGCTGCGAAGGGTTCCGAAGTCATCGGCTACCTGAACCAGCGCGCGTTCCAGCGCAAGGACAACACTCAGGGCATCGCGAACAACGTCACGGAGTTCGCACCCGTCGAGTAATAGCTTTCGAAAGAGCGGCTATTTTCGATACTGGGAGGGGAGCTACGGCTCCTCTCCTATTCGTTTAAACGAGGGATTGCTATGGAGATTTGGCACTGGGATGGGGTAAACTATCTCGACCCTTATGATCGATTTAAAAAACAGAAGGAGCAAAAGATGCGCAATCAGATTACAGTTATCGATAAGAACATTCCGCCACTGCCTCGGATTACTGATCTTAAAGTTGGGCAGATGTTTCGTTATCCCAAAGGCAGTAATGATCAGAACGTCTACATGGTAACAAATCACTCTCTTGGCAGAGCAGTTGTTTTATTGGCTACAGGGATAATCTATTCCGACTTTAACAGCGCCGCTGAAATTGAAGTTGTAGATAACGTATCAATCAGTTCGCCGCTACAGTGATCAGCGTACCACCACAGTACCCCCGAGAGTTTCCAGCTCGTATCGCGTTCGTTGGCGAAGCTCCGGGGCAGACTGACACCGAACGTGGTTACCCGCTTTCAGGCACAGTGGGTAACGTCTTTAACGCTATGATGCGTACCGCAAACCTTGATCGCAGGGAGTTCTTCATTGGGCACGTCTTCGATACTCCAAAAAGTCTTGACGATATTAAACTGGTCACTCGTGAAAGTGCCGCTGATAGCCTTGAGCGTCTTCGTGGAGAGCTTCTTGACGTTGCTCCTAATATCATCGTTCCTCTTGGGGCTACTGCTCTATGGGCTTTTACTGGGAGCCGTGGCATTGATAGTCAGCGTGGTAGCATTCAGCCAGCGGAGTTTGTCATTCCGGGTGCGAAGCTCCTCCCCACTTACGAACCGCGCTTCGTACAGAAACAGTGGAAGTTCTTCTCAGTCGTCACCGCAGATATCATCAGAGCCTACCGCGAAAGCTCGTACCGTGATATTAGGCTCCCTCATCGAGAGCTTTTCATCGAGCCAACCATACAGGAAATTCGCGATTACCTTCCTCGCATATATAATTCAGAACTGCTTTCGGTTGATATTGAAACTGGATGGGGGCTCGTTACCAACATTGGTTTTGCACCAGATCGAGAACACGCTATCAATGTCCCACTTGTGGATATACGCAAACCAAACAAGAGTTTCTATAGCGTGGCGGATGAAGTCGAAGCGTGGAAACTGATAAAGGAGATCATGGAAAGTGAAGTACCAAAACTCGGACAAAATTTTGGAGGATATGACGCTTACTGGTTTATTGACCATATGGGGATCGCTCCTCGGGCGTTCACGCACGATACTAGATTGATCCACCACGCGCTGTATCCTGAATTGCCCAAGGACCTTGAGTTCATGGGTGCAAGTTATACAGAGCAAGGTGCATGGAAGAGTTGGGGCCGCAAGTCCCAAGAGAAGAGGGAGAGTTAATATGACGTTGAAAGATTTTAGTGCAGCCTATCTGCCGCTGCCAGATGCTCGATCCGGGAACAATGTACCTAAGTGGCGCAAGGTGTTTCCTACGAACCTTCGCTTCCACAAGGAAGTGGTCGAGGCTGGATACTACAGTGGCTTTTTCGGTACATACTGGAACGAGCCAGTGTACAAGCACACGCTCGAAGAGCAGTGGGAACGTGTCCACGCTGGGGAGATCATCAATACTGAATGGCGTCCGGTGTACGTGTACTAATGCCAATCTACACACTCCAACAAGCCAAAGACATGCCCAAGGGCCAGTTGAAAGACTGGCTCTATAATGCGTTGGACAATACCGGCACTCGCGAGATTGCCGACGTATTGCTTCCGCGTTTAAACGAGGCTCAGGCTCGCACCTACGCATTTGAGCGAGCGCTGCAGGGTCCCGCCATGGCCATGATGCAACGAGGCATCAACATCGACGGTATTCAAAAGCAGAAGATGATCACGGAGTTGAAACGTGAGTTGGCAAAAGACATTTCGGGCTTGGCAAAAGCCGATACCATACGATCCCGTTGGGATTACACCACAAAGAATACTGGAAGCTGCCCGGTCCCGCAACGCAAAGATGGAAAGCATAAGTGGGAGAAATGGGAGAAGGGCCGCGATGAGCATGGCAGGCATTGCGTTGCTTGCGGCGCTGACCGTCTTATTCCTGACCCCTTCAATGCCAACAGCAGCGACCATGTTGATCATCTTATTTACGATCTTCTGGGTATTCCTGTACATACTAACAAGGTAGGAAAGAGATCAGCAGGGGGAGATATCCTTGAGCGCATCGCCAACAAGTTCGAAGAACACAGACCCATCCTCGACGGCATCCTCGCTATCCGAGACAAAAAGAAACAACTCGGAAGTCTTCAAGCTCGACTATCAAAGGATGGAAGATACCCTTCTTCCTTCAATATCGGCGCGGCTTGGACCGGAAGACAGAGCAGTTCTAAAAACCCTTACGGAGAGGGGGGTAACGCTCAAAACGTTGCTCCGCGTCATCGACGAATATTCACCGCCGACCCCGGCAAGCTCCTCTTCTACGCCGATCTTAAACAAGCAGAGAGTAACGTTGTCGCTCACCTTGCAGGAGACAAAGTGTATATTGAGGCACACGCCTCGGGCGATGTTCACACCTATGTTGCTAGGTTGGTCTGGCCGGAGTTGCCTTGGAACGGAGACCTTAAGAAAGATAAGGCAATTGCAAAGCGATTACCCGACTGGGACAATGTTGAAGGTCATGATTTTCGTTTTCAAGCCAAACGAATACAACATGGAAGTAACTTTGGTCTGACACCGCCCGGCATTTCCATGATCGCCCGCATTCCAATGAAGGCGGCGTATCGCGCACAGGAGAACTACTTCCATGAGTTTCCGTACATCCGCGCGTGGCAACAAGGAGTTGCAGCACGCATTAAGGACCATCTGCCACTCACCAATGTCCTCGGCAGAGAAATCACGCTATTTGGTCGGCCTTGGGAACCACATACAATCAAGCAGGGTCTTGCCTTTGGACCTCAAAGCTCAGTGGCGGATATACTTGATCTCGGGATGTACAGGGTGTGGAGAGAGCAAGACCCAACCGGAGGTGACAACGACGAAGTAGAGTTGCTCGCGCAGATACACGATGCTATCTTAGGACAAGTTTCCGCAGATAGGACTACTGTCCTACACAACACGATCCGCTTACTTCAAATACCAATCCCTGTCAAGGGCGCAGACGGTATCACCCGGCGTATGCAGATTGAAGCGGAGATGGCAATCGGGTACAATTGGGGCAAGAAAACCGACGACAATCCTCGCGGCATGTACGAACCCCCGGAGTTTAATTGAATGACGAATGCAGACGTTCTAGCAGTATACGAGCGACTGGACCGCAACGCTACCGCTACGGCTAAGGAGCTGGGGCTGTCCCGTTCGACTGTCCGATGGCATCTGGGGCAGTCAGCTCGAAAGGGCTTGACAGAGACGCCGGAAAGTGGCATAGCTCCGGGATACAACATTGAGCGCGTTACGGTCCATCGACACAAGGGAGAAATTGCGGACGAGTGGACAAGGCTTCGGCCCGACGCTGAGACCTATGACGCTACAGTGGAAGCAATCGACGCAGCGATGAAACACCACGAGGGAATTATTCCCGTCATCAACCGCGTTCTCAAACCCACTAACGATGATCTTGCCACGTTCTATCCGATCATCGATCACCATCTCGGCTTGTATAGCTGGGAGCCTGAAACAGGAGCAAACTATGATCTCTCGATTGCCCAAAAAATCCTCCGAGAAAGTCTCAACGAACTTGTTGAGCAAGCCCCTGCCTCAACCCGAGCAGTCATCCTCAACATTGGAGACTTCTTCCATTCCGACAACAATCGCAATCGCACCGAGCGAAGCGGAAACGTTCTCGACGCAGATGGACGATACGCCAAAATCCTTGAGATCGGGGTCGATCTCCAACTCTCTGCAATTGAGCTTGCCCTCACCAAGCACGAGTGCGTTGAAGTACGAAACCTGCCCGGAAACCACGATCCTTACGCGACTATTGCGCTCAATTCCTCTATCCGTATGGCGTTTCGGAACAACCCTCGGGTTCATATCAGCAGAGACCCAAGCCCGTTTTACTTCTGGCGATTTGGAAAAGTCCTCGTCGGAGCAACACACGGCGATATGATTAAGGCGACAGACATGCCCTCGGTCATGGCGGCTTACGCTGCCAAGGACTGGGGAGAAACGGAGCATAGATATGTCTACCTCGGACACGTTCATCATAAAAGTATCGGTGGGGGCGAGCGTTTTGGAGCTACATGGGAAACTTTCCGCACTCTCGCAGGAAAAGACGCATGGGCTTCCCAGTCAGGTTATAGCAGCGGTCGAAGCATGGTTGCTATCACACATCACCGTGACACCGGAGAGCGCTTCCGGCACACTGTCACAATCGCAGGCCCCGGTTTCAAACAGCGAACCGGCTGATGTGCTAGATCGTATTCCATATCGAGGAGCATACTGATGCCGTATATTAAACAGGAGCAGCGCAAGTCACTTGATACCATGTTTGAGTTCGCAGATGGCTTCCCAGCAAACGCTGGGGAGCTGCAGTACGTTATAGCAGGCATGGTGCAGCTCTATCTCGCGAACGTTGGCATCTATCGCTATCAAGACCTCAACGATGTTCTCGGAGCGTTGGAAGGTGCGAAGTTGGAGTTCTATCGTCGGGTCATGGCACCATACGAGGACAAGAAGATTGTAGAGAATGGAGATGTATATGCAACCGGAGCTTAATTTTGTCTGGGTTATCATCGCTATCGTCGTCGTTGTCGTTATCTTCGGAGGAACGCCATGAAGATTTACATCGCAGGACCAATGCGTGGGATCGCTGAGTTCAACTTCCCCGCCTTCTTCGCAGCAGAGGAGCTTCTGAAAGCAGATGGCCACACCGTATTCAATCCAGCCCGCAGAGATGAAGAGGCTCATGGGGTCGGCTTCGCAGATGGAAATACCACTGGCGATGAAGTCGCCGCTGCACAGAAAGGGTTCTCTCTTCGAGAAGCTCTTAAAGACGACACTAGTTGGATCGCACTCAACGCCGAAGGAATTTACCTTCTTCCCGGCTGGGAGAACTCGAAAGGGGCTCGTGCAGAAAAGGCTCTCGCAGACGCACTCGGACTGGACATTCAGTTTGCACCCGGAGCCGCTCCCAAACTCGAAACTGACCCTAATGGCCTCGGAGCGGGCCAGCCGGGAGCTAAGCTTGATGCTGGAAAGAGCCCTGTTTTTCGGGGAGTTCTCCAATACTTTCCCCGAGCCGTTCTCGCAGTCGGCGGGCTCAGCCTCTACGGTGCAAACAAATACACTTGGGAAGGCTGGCGAACAGTCCCTGACGGTATCGGACGTTATGGCGATGCTCTCGGTCGCCATGCTGCCAAGGAAGCGATTGAGGGACTATGGGACATGGAAGTGGTCAACGATCCCAAGTACCCAGCAAATGTACTTCACGCAACTGCCGTTGCTTGGAACGCACTCGCCAGACTAGAGTTGATCATCGAGAAGATGGAGAAGAAATGACCATCGCTACGTGCGGAACCGGAGACGAGAAGTCGATCTCCGAGATGACGGACGAGGAGCTTATGAAAGAGCGGGACTTCTGGAATAACCAGTTGCGCCCGCACTTTTACACCTCTTCACATTCATACGACATTAGTGCTACAATCGTCAAAGAGATTGAGCGAGAGCTTAATCGTCGTGAACATGAAGGTCCTCCGTGGATCGCAGACTAAGGAACCCCAGAATGAAAAAGATCGCATCCATTGCAATGGTGATGCTGTTGGCCGTGTCGGTTGCTGCGTGTGAGCGCAAGGACAAGCCGAAGGTAGTGAAGACAGAGAAGATTGAGTACAAGGCTCCCATGTCGGTGCCGACGCTGCAGTCTCTCGACGGTCGAGTGACCGTACTGGAAAACCGCTTGGACGCAGCCAAGGCCGCTCGTGCCCGTGCTGCGAAGAGGGTAGTTGCGCAGTGATTGAGACTGTTGTCGTACAGGGAACGCCTGTTAAGCGAGACCGTTGGTACTGGTGGCTCATGTCAGGAGATGACTACAGCGCTCCGGTATCCAACAACGGCTTTCCGTATCGACCGAACGTGAAGAACCAAACACTGAGGAACATTCTCTGGTGGCTGCGTAATCCACTGGGGAATTTCTTCGGACAGGTAATCGGAGTGCAAGGTGTTGTTCGCAGTGTCACCGGCCCAGCCCCAGCTCTGGCCGTCACCTATGCCGACACCACGCCTCCGCAACGCGGATGGAAGTGGGCAGTTACCAGAATTGGGTGGCTGTATCTACCTTTCATCTCATACTACGGCGTCTGCGAGTTCTATTTCGGCTGGCGTCCGCATGATGGAGCCATAGGCTTCAAGCTCGTCAACGCATCTCGCGGTGAGGGCTGACAAAAGAAAGACCCCGGAGGAGCAAGCCGGGGTCTAACTTTGTGGAGAAGTGGTGAGGGATCACCAGAAGATACTATATAGGAGAGAGTTCCTATTGTCAACGCTTCCCAAATGCGCTGGCCAGTATCGTGGCGACCGTGGTGATACTGCGCTTGCCGAACCAGAACACCATGACCATCATCATAATCTCGGCTGTAGCGCCCTGCAGAGCTGGCGTAGACCAGCCCAGCTCCCAGATCGAGCCTATCACGTTGTCCACCGTCACCGCCTTGAACCAGTACGGGAAGGCGATGAAGTAGGCGAACAGGTTCTCCGGGGCATACCAGTGCCCAAGGATATTGCGCTTGGTATCTGCGTTTAAACGCGCTTCCTGCGCATCGAGTTCCAGCGTCCGAGCCGCCAGCTCGACCACCTTATTCTCATGTTGCCCGCTGGCTTTGAGCTTCTCTACATAGGCCCCCAGTGCTGTTTTAAGCAGGGGTCCAGTGATTATCGATACAAGAGTGGCCCACATGTCATTCTGCTTTCGGTGAGCGCTGGCTGGGCTCGTCAACCTGCTTGATGTTGTCCCCTACGTCATAGTCTCGGCCCGAGCTGCCGGTGATGACAGAGGAGTTAATCACAGAGCTGAGCGCTTCCTTGTCCTCAGCCGTCGCCCCGACCGGGGCAAACGTGTTTAAACGCAGAACGGCTGTGGCGACTTGGATGCCCAGTATGATCATGACGCTGATCTCATGGGTGAAGAAAGCTTCGAAGTCGAAGCCCATCAACATGGGAAGCAGCTCGTTTATGATCAGGACGAGGAAGCCGACTACTTGTAGGAATATGATCCTACTGTAGTTCCACCATGCAGCGATCTTAGTGAACATCGACGGCACTCCTCTTGTGCTTGATGATCTGATAGACGATCACGCCGACGAGGATCGAGGTGCCGACGAGGATACCAGTGATATCCAGCCATGTGAACGTGAACCACGGATTAGTATTGATGAAGGCCAGTATGCTTGCGAAGATGCCGGTGCCGACTGCGGTCTCACTCTTCCGAGCTGTCTTATCCTGTGCAGGCAGATCACCGTCGAGTTGGATAGTAGGGTCCAGCTCCATGAGAGCCTTCAACGCCACTGCCATGCCGAGCTGCGTGTCTACGCACTTCGCACTGTACTTTCCATCACGAACATACTTCCCTGAGACGTAGTGCTGAGTGCCAGACCAGATGTATGGAGAGGGCTTGCCCATACGAGCATAGCCGAGCCCGTTGTACTGCTCACCTATCGTCATAGTGCCGCCGCCAGACCAGTTCGTGTTCCGAGCAGCCTTTGGAGCTTCGTTCACCAGTGCCTGTATCGCAGCGACACGCCAAGACGAGAATGGCCCATTATAGGGCTTGATCCGCGAGTGCTGAGAGAACGGAGTGCCTTGGGCGATGTTACAGCTCCAGTTGTCTACTCCTCGTGTACACTCCCTCTCATGAACCAGAGGAACGAACCACCATGGAATGTCCAGATTGTATATCCGTTTGATCTGTGCAACGAGGTCAACGTACTTATCCTTATACACAAGAGCCCGCGCAGCGAAGTGCAGTGCTTGCCTCCGTGCTTCGGGCTTCACTACCATCGTCTTCCAGCGTCGAGTGTTCTCAGCTAATAGAGCCATCTTTATCCTTACCGAGCCAGCGTTGGATCGTTGGCTCCTGATAGATACGAATGCCGGTCCAGATGACAGTCAACATCGTGGCTATAACCGGAAGCCCAGCGACGAAATAACCTAACAACACAGTCAATGAAACGGCATCCCCAACCCGATAGAAAAACTCAATCATTATCCTTTTCCTTGGACAAGCGGTTGAGAACGACCTGTTGGCCGGTGTTGATCGTTGCGAAGATACGGCGATAAAGGGTCTCTGCAGCTTTCATATCTCTCGTTGTCTGTGGAATACGGGAGTATAGCAGTTGCTCCCAGTGCGGATCAAGTACCGCTTGTGCAAGCAAATCGGAAGGTTCCGTTCCGCCCAGTGTACGCTCTGCCCAACTGCCAACTGCTTTCGAGAAGATCGCAGGACCTTGCAGGTTGTTCGTAACCTTGCGGCCAATCGCGGCACCAGCGATACGACCCGCAGTCTTGAACGGGGCACGAAAGGCTGACTTGATACCGGTTTCATCTTCGGCACCAACCTTCACTGCGGTGTTCACCATGCGGGAGAGCCGATGGAACTGATCACTGTCGAGTACCGCTTCAAGCAGGTTGCCGTAGCGAGGTGACTGCATCATGCGTTGCATAAGCACCGGGTTCGTTTTACCCTGCTTGTACACGAACTCGTTAAGCACTGCGTTGCGTAGACCTTCCAATGCGTCCGGATCACCACGGAAAGTGAGCATGAGCTGTCGAGCTACGCCCGCAGGATCACGCTGAGCGAAGATGTTTGCTACCGCCTTATCAGGGCTGGTCTCTGCGAACCGAGCGAGAGCAGAAGCTTGGAGAGATTTCTTCTCTGCCAGAGCCCCTGCAATCTTCGACGCTGCGAACTGCAATTCGCCTGCGACGTTGCCCAGCGCTGAGATTTCATCATGGTTCTTCTGCGAGAACGCAACGGCCTTCTGCGGCCCTGCCTCACTCGCTTCACGGAAGGAAGTGCGGATACTGTCCTGCGCTGACTTTACCATGTCGTCAAGCTGTTGCTTCTCCGCTGGGGTAACAGCGAAGGGGTTGGACATGATAGCACGAGTTTGAAAGCGAGTGGTCGGGATACGCGGATAGCTGCTGACACCTTCCTGCACAGCCTTTAACGCAGCCAACCCATCAGTCTTTTGCATGAGACTATCAACGCTCTCACCAGTCGGGACACGGAAGTCACCAGTCCGTCGCTTGGAAAGGATATCGTTAATCGGACCACGGGAAAACAGATCGTTGTGCCGCTTCGACATTTCACGAGCTTGGGCGATAGAGGTGTTGTTGGGGAGCTGCTTGGCGATGTTATCGTCAATCGCTTCGGAGAGCCGCACAAGGTTACGCACCTGTCCTTCACGCGGAGCATCACGAGCCCGCTCTTCTGTTATCGCAGTGCCGATCTGAGACTGCAGATCACGCAGCTTCTGGATCGTCGGCTGCGGAGCTTTGAGCATCTGCCCCGTCGCCGGGTCACGCTTCGGAGCTACAGTCGCGATGATCTTGTCAATCATTGCATCAGGCCGCACGTTATCGCTGTCCACCAGCTCACGCTGGATCGCATGTACATCGCGGTTCAAATCGCTGACGTTGATCCGAGTACGCAGCGGAACACGGTCCCAGAACCCACTTACGATCCGCTTGCTGATCTTCTCAGCGCTCAGCAGAAGGTCATGCGTCCGAGCCTGTACTTGCGTGACAGTGCCAGAGGTAGGGATCGAGTTGATAGCGTTCTCTATCGCCTTGTCCTGATACGTCTGAGCGGCGTAGATTTGGTCCTTCGCGAAAGTCTGTATCCTATTCGCATCCAGATTATCATCAATAAGAGGCGTCTTCGGAGCCGTATGAACGGGCTGCTGATAGAACGGATTGTACTTCTTAATCGCATTGCCAAGCTCTGTCGGGAGGTTATCGGAGAGTTCATTGGCAAGCTTTCCTACCATATTCGCCCCAGCTTTGAGCGCAGGACCACTGCCCGGAATGAGCTTGAGCGGAAGAGCTGCGGCACCCTTAATCAGACCCGGAGCGATACCGCCAGCGAGTTCACCGCCGAGCCGAGAGAAGCCGTTATCTCCAAAACTGTCGGCTGCGATCTCGCCACCGGCAGAAGAGGTCTGTCCAAGCCACATACCGACGATAGGGTGCTTCATCGCCCACTCACCGATGTTTCGACCGATGTAGGAGACAGCTCCCATGCCTGTATTTGCTGCCATAGAAGGTGCTGCGAGCTGCATTGCAGCCCACGTAGCGAGAGCTGGAAGGGCTCCTCTTCCGATCTTATTAGCGAGGTTTTCCACCTCATAAGCAGGGATGCCCATGCGGTTCATGGCATCAATAGTCTGCTGCTGCGGACCACCGTGTTGCATGTAGTCGAGGCCGAGCAGGCCCATTGCCTGATCAACAGCTTCACGAGGAAGCGAGAGAGTTTTGGCAAGAGAGACGTTGAAACCTGCCGCAATGTCCTGCACAGCAGAGCCAATGGCGTTCTGATCATCAGGAGAGTGATCTGCAGCCTTCACATCCGGAGTGTAGCCTGTGAAGCCGTCAGCTTTCAGTCCTTCTAGTGCCTGCTGCCGCTTCTGCTCGATAAGCTGTGCCGTATTGTCTATCGGAGTAGCCTCTGGCAGAGCATTAGGATTGTCGCTTCCTTGCGGAGAAACAACATCATTACCGGTACTCGGACCTACTACACTACCAGAATTAGCCACGTTTTCCGGGGTTGCCGGGATCGCATTAGGGTCAGTGCTGCCGCCAGCGTTCGGCACTTGGCCGGGCTGAGCCGTTGGCACATTATCTGCGGGCGGATAGATGTAAATACGCTTCGGCCCCTGTCCCTGACTGTTGTCAGTAGAGATGGGAGCCTGCGTATCTTCTACCGGCTGTAGTTGAGCCTTTAAAGCATCAATTCGATCATCGAGTGACGGCTGGGCCAACGGTTACTCCTTTTCTCAGTGCATCGAGCTTACGCAGATACTTGATCTTGTCGTCTCGTTTGAGAGAACGAGGGTCTACTGCGAGCAATTCTGGCGTACTCATGGTGTCGAAATTCATTGGTTTAAGGGCACCGGGAGCGGCTGTAGTGACCTCTTCCGCCTGCTGTTTGCCCTCTCGCAGTATCTTTGAGCCCGCATCCATGAGCGTTTTCACACCGCCAGCGACAGTTGGGGCACCAGAAGTGCCCTTTCGAATGCTCTCTTCCATCTTCTGCATCTCGTCATACGTCGGCATCGACCGCTGGACACGCCGCCAGCCTTCTGCACGAGCCTGAGACGCTTTACGCTCTTCAATGGGCAAGCCAGCGTTGTGATACTTGCTCTCTTCGGCTTGTATCTCTTGATCGATATGTTCGAATAAGCGAATGCCCTTCTGAATAGCACCATGCGGACTTTCACCGGGACCACCAGTCGGAGCGAGCTTAAGATAGCCTTCCAGCACTCCCTTATTCACACCAATGCCGCCGCCGAGCTGTCCCATCGCGGCAAGGTTGCTGCGAAGAGTGTCGATCATGGTTTGTCGGTCATTAGCCTGTGCGCCTTCGGGGATAACCATCTTCGGGCTGATCTGTTCGCCAACTGCTGACGCAGCGGAGAGAGCAGACGGCACAACACCAGAACCGAGGAACATACTCGCCTTGTTGCCGAAGTATTTCGGGTTCTGCTGCGGAATACCATTCGCTCCGGGCTTGGCTGTACCATCTGACGCAGCAGGAGCCGCAGGCAGAACACCAGTAGCCGCCCCAGTTTCAGGCGTAGAGCCGGGAAGCGGAACTGCAGAAGGAGGAGCGCCTCTTTTATCCTGTCGGATGATCTGGGCACCAGCCGCAGGGTTTGACTTGTCATAGATCGAGATATCGCCAGTGTCCTGACCGATCTCGTTCTTGAGCGGGATGATAGTGATAAGATCAGCTTTAAGTGCTTCGGCAGTGCGTCC
>Ga0181337_1000014_pt1 | contig 46780 bp, 69 predicted proteins | sample Sp13VDMM15DD_FD_168302 | JGI IMG/M metagenome (GOLD analysis project Ga0181337, IMG submission 168302) | Freshwater viral communities from Lake Michigan, USA - Sp13.VD.MM15.D.D | ecosystem: Environmental > Aquatic > Freshwater > Lake | place: USA: Michigan | collected 2013-04-23 | reverse complement strand
ACCCACCATGGCCCCGGCGAAAGGCGCCGCCGCTGCTGCTGGAATTGCGGCATCGTTGCTGATTATTCTGTTCTTTGCGGCGCAGGCCCGCGCGGAACCCGGCCACAGAACCATGGGCTTCACCTGCGTCGATGTTCAGTACGTTCTGGCCACGCGCTCGTGGAGTGCGATCGATGCGCTGGTTTCGAGGATGGGCGAAGACGACAAGAAGCGAGCGATGCAATGTCTGACGCGGTCGCAGCAAGCGAAGGTGCGGGCGAGATACGGGAAATAGCCTACCGTCTCGTCCCGAACGTCATCGTTGCCCCGTCGAACATCAGCGGAAACCACGATCCATCCTCATCGTCGCGGATTTTCAGAGCGCCGATATCGACCTTGCCTTCCCATTCCGCCATCTGAATATCCCAGCGCTGTCCTTCCGGGCTTTCCTTGTTGGCTGGTTCGCGCTCGCGCAACCACTTGCGCGGGAAGGTCTGGCCGATCACGAAATCGCTGTTCTGCTTGATGGCATCGCCGCCCCAGAGGGATTGGCTGGAGAACCGCCAGTGCTTAGCGTTGAACTGGCTTTCGCGGGTGAGCTGCGCCAGTTGGAAGATCACGATGTCGAGGTCTTTCGCCAATTGCTTGAACAGCATCGCCGCCCGCTCGACCGTCTGCACCGCGGTATCTCTTGGATGCTCCGGCTTGATCAGCAATAGATGGTCGATCCCCATTGCGCCGATGCCATGCAGGCGCTTCATGGCGCGGGCTTTGCGGGCAATAGTCGACGCCTTCTGCTGGCCGCTATCGTCGAACAGCACGCGGACGCGCGAGGCTGACCGCGCGGCGTCCTCCAGTTTGCGGAATTCATCTTCGTCGATCATGCCAGAACGCTGCCGGCGCGTTGAGACCTGAGTCCATGATGCCAGCACCCGGCGCGCAATCTGCGTCCCGGTCATTTCCTGGCTCACGAAGAACGATGGACGCCCCTGCGTCGCGTCGAGACTGCTTTCCGAAGCCGCGCACAGGATCTGCGTCAGAAGCGCCGTTTTGCCGTGACTGGAAGGCGCGGCAATTGTGATCAGGTCGCCGCCGAACAACGGGCCGAACAGGTTGTCGAGCTCATAGATACCGGTGCGAAGGCCCACCTTCCGATCCGCCGAGTGCTGATATCCGTCTGCGGTCTGCTTCACCGCGGCGCCAGCGGCTTCGTGCAGCCAACGGATGGACGTGTCGGCTTTACCGGAGCGGATTTGCCCCAACTCCTGGTCCGCTTCCTCGATCAGGTCATCGACCGACCCTGTGTCGATCCCGCCGTGGGCTCGATAGGCCAGCATCTGGCCAAACGAAATCAGCCGGCGCCGATTGTAGAGGTCGCGCACGGTCCTTGCATAATCGGTGGCGTTGATGACCGATGTGGCCGAAGCCGCCACCCGCGCCACGTACTTACGCAGCGTGATCGGGCCGACCTTTTCGGTCGCATCCTTGCCGAGCGCCGCGATTAGCGCCACCGGGTCTGCGCGCTCGCCTCGCTCGATTCGAGCGCCAGCGAGTTTCCAGAGCGTTCCGTGCACCGGTTCGGAAAAGCACTCCGGATCGACGATCTCGCACGTCGCGAAATACGCATCCGGGTTCATCATGACCGCGCCGAGCAAAGCTTGCTCCGCTTCCGCGGATGCCGGCAGTTCGAATTGGTCTTGGTTTGGGTTTGCGTTCAAGCGACGATCCGATCGGAAAAGAGGTCGTTGTGCCCGGCGCCGAGCGGCGAAAGGTTGATGCGGAGATATTCCGCGATCAGAGCTGCTTCGGCGGCGTCCTTGGACGGCACGGACCACTTCAGCAGGCGGCACCGATCGAGCGCCTGTTGCTTCCACCATTCGGAAGCGTTGGCAGTGCCTTTCGGTGCGGTGCGGCGTCCATGAATAACCTGCCGCCACTCCTGGACGTTGACTTCCTTGTACGGGATGCGGAGTTCTTCGCAGACTTCGATGGCGTGACCCATGATGCCGTACAGCCCGCGAAGGGTTTGATACGTGGTGATCGGTTGCTTGACCCTGCGGATGGATTGTCCGAACGCCTCGGACTGTCCGTCGAAAGAAATTGCCGTTCGCTGCAGGTCGGAGCGCAACGGTTCTTCGATGGCGACGCGGTTGATCGGGCGATTGCGCTGCAGGAATTCCCGCCACCACATGCGGAAATCCATGAAGGCTTTGCCCTGCCTGCCCGCCTTGTTTTCAAAGGCGGCGGCCTCGATCAGCCGGTCGCCGTCCATCAGGGCGGCGCCGGACTTTCGCAACGCTGAATCGAGGCCGACGAGTCGCATCAGTGCGCCGACGCTGCGGAGGCGTCGCCCTTCGGAGCATGGCCGGCAGCCTTGGCTGCGGCTTCGCCGAGCGGGCCGAGCGCCGCAACGAGGATTTCGTATGCGTTGGCATCGCCGTCGTCGAACCCGTCCGGAATCGCTTCGATCTTGCGCTGCAATTCGCGCTGTTTGACGAGGCCCTGAAGCGCCTTTTTCGGGACGCCGCTGTCCTTGGCTTCCTTGTAGACTCCCTTGATGTCGTTCCGGCGGTCTTTGCAATCCGCCATGTACGTGCCCTTGGCCGACTCGCCTTCGGCCACGAGATTTTCGATGCGCCGTAGAAAGTCGGCGGCCTTTCCTTCGATGCTGTTCTTCGCCAATGCCATTTTAACCTCCTATGCAGCTTGTTGATCGAACTTGGTCGCCTCATTGCCCCAGCACGTCCAGTTCGGACGCGACGCTCTGGAAAACAATTCGAGATACGGGCCGTCGGTGTAGCGCTCGATGCGCTCAATGATTTCGTCGGGCTTGCGCGAGTGCTGCCGGCGCGGCGACATGATGACCTCGTGCACGCCGGCGTCTCGACGGACGGACTTGCCGCGCTTGCCGATCAGACAGAACTCGGCGTTCTTGCGCGTGGTGAAGCCGCCGCCCATCGCGAGATCGCCGCGCATGACGAACATCGGCGCCGCGCCTGGGTTCAACTTGATCCAGACGAAGCCCATCCCGGACGGCTTGAAGCCCCACGCCTTCATCAGCGGCAGATGAGCGCCGATCGCCAAAAGCGGTCCGGTGATCCAGAGAAACAGCGCGGCGTCGTCGGCAACATGGTCGCCAACCGGGAGCGCCTGAATCTCCTCCATCGACATGCACGAGTAATGGCGCATGGCATTGCGTCCGGGCTTCGCCGCGCTGTTGGATTTGAAACGCCAAGGCGGATCGGCCATGACGGCGCGGTAATCCCGGCGCGGGAGGTCCAATGCGATAGGGGATGACTCGCTCACGCGGCCTCCGGCGGCATGAAATACCGGCGCGCCGCTTCCGCGATGACTGCGGCAAGCGTGGTGCGCTGTTCGGTGGCGTACCGTCGGGCCGCTGTGCGGACCTCGCGCGGCATGGCGAAATAGATCGAGAGCGCTTCCGTCATGACTTGCGAGGGATCGGCGTTATTGTCGACCGCGAAGGCGTTGAGGCGGGCGCCAAGGTCGGCAGGCACCAGAACGCGGCTGCCGAAACTGGTCGGCAATTCCATCATCATGATGCGGTGGGAATTGGCGCTCTGCTCAGCTTTCACGCGGTCGGTGTAGGCCGCGCCCACCATGCCGCCCACGCCCTCGGCGTAGAGATTCACGAAAAGGGTTTTCGGAAACGCGCTCACGCGCGCACCTCTTCAGCGGTCGGCGTGGTCGCGATGCGGTAATGGGGCGGGCAATAGGAAAGCCCATCCAAGGTTTGGCAGCCGCAGAACGTGTACGGCCCCTCCCCGTGTGGCCAGCGGCAGGAATCGGACTTCAACTCCGAGAGCGGGATGGCGAGGAAGTCCGGGGTCGGAATTGGCTCAGGCTCGACATGCCGGGGGGGCTCCGTGGCAGTTCCAATTTGCGGCCGGCTGAAACGGCCTGGGCGCGACAGCCTCTGCGTCAGGCCTCGATTTCGGTCATGGCGCGCTTTGGCCATGGATCGCACGCGCTCCACGCGAACCGTGTCGGTTTGTATCGCGAGCCCAAGGCGGTGGATTTTGCCGATCACGGCGTTGCGAGTGATCCCGCCCATCTGCTGGCCGATGACTTGCCCGGACAGGCCCTGCGCATACAGGCGCTTCAGCTCCTCGACCCTATCGTCGCTCCAGTGCGTACCCATCACGCGGCCCCCGCGGGCAAGAGATCGGCCAATTTGGTGCGCAGGACGTCGATATCGTCGCGGAGTTTTTGGTCGGTCTCGAGAAGCCTTCCTATTTTGCGATGCCCGTGAATCGCGCAGGTGTGGTCGCGCCTGACCCGGCGCCCGATGTCCTTCCATGACCGGTCGAACGATGCGCGCAGCAGGTACATGGCGACCTGACGGGCGAACGCGACCTTGGCGACTCGCGTGGGGCCAAGGATTTCCCGAAGCGGGATCTCGTAGTATTCCGCGACCGTCGCCACGACCGCCTTCATCGGCATGGTGCGATCCATGACAACCTCCGGGCGGACGGGCGGGATTTCCGCGGCGATGATGACCGCTGTCGGCGGCACCGGATGCGGCATAGGCGGGACCGGAGCCGGCTCAGACCGTGGTTTGAGGCTGCGCAACCTGGCGCGCGTCTCGCGATAGTTTTCCAGGCACGCCACGCCGCTGTCGAATTCCTTCACTCCCAGCATTTTTTTCACTCCTGATACTGATTTTCGTTTGTAAAAGGTTGCCCGCCGGCACCGTGGGGGACAGTGCCGGCGGGCGTCACACGCTCGCCGTCAGTTGGGGGAGGCGGGATAGCGAGCGCGGATGGGAACGAAAGACGTTTGCGCGCGGAGTTGCGCCGCGAATTCATGCGCTCGTATTCGAGATCGAACAGGCTTGGAGGCACAGCGCATCGCTCCCCGTTTACGAGACGAGATCACGCGGTACGCAACTGAACTGTGGGATTGGCCCTCGGTCCCCCCGAAGTCGCTCCCCGACTACTCGCCGCGACGTGCGGCATCAGAAATTCCGCCTACGTCAGCAGGCGTATGATCGCGAGGCGACCGGCGTCAGAGACGCGGTAGCCAGCGAGCCAATATTTCGCCATGCGGGGCTGCACTCCGGCAGCCGCCGCCCAGCACTCCGCTGTTTTGTCAGGCCAAATTCCGCGCGCGGCGCGGACGTGAATAGTGGTGCAATCCGTTGCACCGTGGAGCAACCCGTTGCCCCGCTTTTCCATCGACGCGACGACGATGGCAGACGATCCTGCACCCATGACGAACTCCCCCGATACACGAACACAAACTGACCGCGCGATTGCCCCCAACGCGCGGAAAGGGACCGGAGAGGCGGCGTACCGCGTGCCTCTCCGGTCAACTCTTCACAGCCGCGCGGATGCGCAAAACCTGAACCGACGGTGACGCGATGGAACGCAACAGTTTTCTCGAAATCGAAAATGTTCTGCTGTGGTGCGGCGTCTTCGCGCTGGCGCTCTTGGCGCACGGCGGATGACTCCCACCGCACAGACCGCTGATTTGTTTCGATTCCAACCGTCAATGCGGAATTTACCGCCTTGCGGGAATTTGATGCTTGAAGGCAGGGAAAACCCTGACAAACTCGCCCATTGCGGCTTAGATGACGAGGCCCCCTATGGGACAAGCTGCCCCTATCCGCGTGCGGAAATTGCTCCGCATCGAACACGACGACGCCGACGACATCGTTATGACTTGGGAAGCGACCGACGATCAGGTCGTCATCGTGATCGACCGACCCGCATTCCAAGACGCTGCCATGATGCAAGGAGTCTTCATCCGCAGTCAGTGATCGGGGGATCGCATGAATGGGAAGAACGGATTTCCGCTGATCGAACGCAACGCGATCCCGGAAATTTACGTCGATGGGGCCTACAGGTTGGACAACCTCGGTGGCCTCTTTCACAAATACTATTTCCGGTACGAAAGAGATCCCGACATCAACAGCGGGTTGATCTTCCGAGTGCCCGTCCTGCGGACGATCTGGACGCGCGAGCACTTCATCCTCAACGCCGGCAACGGATTGGTCGCCATGCGAACGGGCGAGCAGGACATCCCGCACATCATTCCGGAGGCGTTCCGCGACAGATCGGGGATGCAGTAGCGTCACGCAGCGTCCTCGCTTTGCGGACGACGGCACGCCATCAGGATTTTGTGGATCGGAATGCCCGTGATGGATTCAATCGGCGTCCACAGCCGCTCTCGCGGCACGCTCATGCGTTTTTCCCAGCGATAGACGGTCATCCCGTCCACCCCGAGCGCCTCGCCGAGCGCATCCTGGCTCATGCGCGGGCTTCTGCTTTCGCGGAATTGGACGAGGGGATGCTGTGCTTCGCTCATTCCTCACTTATACGCAAAATGTTGGTAATTGCAAGCCGCTCCCATGTGGACGGTGTTTCACGTGCAACATTTTGCGAGAAGTGACGTAGACACAATATGTTGGCAAGTAGTGGCATGGCAGGACGAGTCCGAATCGGACCCCGACGACCGCGGCGCATGTACCTGGCCGAGTGGCGAGAAGCGCGCGGACTGTCGCAAAAGGCTTTGGGCGAGCGCCTGGACCCCATCGTGACCGATATGACCGTCTCGAGGTGGGAGAAGGCCGCCCGCAGCGGGACCGTCGCCGGAGCCTCGCAAATGAGTGCCGGCGTGATCGCCGCGGTGGCCGAAGCGCTGGATATCGAGCCCCAAGACCTCTACCGGCACCCCGACCAGCCCAGCGCCGACGAACTGCTTCGCGGCGTTTCGCAGGAAATCCGGGACGATGCTCTCACAATGATCGGCGCCCTGGTGGCCAGCCGAGGCCGCCGGTGAGCGCGAATCACTTCCGAGGCGACGGATGCCTGTCCGAGCCAGAACAACGCATGGGCGACCGCCTGGCTGGCTTGGAGCGCAAAATCGGACGGACGAATCGGATTCTCACGGTCGCCGGCGCATCCATTGCCGCCGCCGCGGCAAAGGCGTGGATCCAAGACGATGGATTCGTCGGATACGGGGTGTTCCTGGCCGTGTTCGCGGTGGCCTATCTCGCAATCGATCAGCTGATCGAGCGGGACATCACGCTGAAATAGCGCGGAAGAATCCGTCGATTCTTAACTGTGTTAAAGCAAGCTAAGTATATGTTTTTCTTGTTCTAATCGATGGTGAAGAAGGGTTCGGGAGGCCAACACCCCCCTTACCCCCAACGGCCACCGCCATTGTCTGGGTAGGGAGATATCGGCCGGTCCTAATCGACGGAGCCAGAATGGGACCTTCGGCCGTGCTCGGCGATTTCCCCAACGGCGCATCCGAGCAGGGCAATTGCCCTCACACCCTGCGCCTGCCGTTCCTGTTGGGAGAGCTGAGCCCCAAGCGTTGGGGTCCAGCCACGACGGCAACCCACCAGACCGACTAGGTCTTGTGTCCGACGCGCCGCTGAGGTATAGGGGCAGTATGTGATTGAGCCCCCGGTGGCCTCACCGGTCGTCGATAGCGCCCCGCCAGCAAGCGGGGCGTTTTTCGTTTTCCGCACGCACGAACACGCTTCCCCATCGGCTATGGAATCCGTTCGCAAGAAAGTCAACATTCTGCGTATATCTTGCTTGCAAAGCCCGTAAGTCTGATCTATACACAACATGTTGACTAACGGGGAGCGGACAAATGGCTTATTTCCCAAGGGAAACGCGAGATGAGGCCAGGGGGCGTACGGCGGTTGCCGCGGCCCGCGCTCAGGGCATCGGCGCTTTGGACGCCGCGCTGAAGGGGATTGATGCGCAGTTTTCCCCGGCGGGAGTTTTCAACAAGAAAAAAATCGATGTTGAGCGGCTGATCCGGAAAAGCTTCGGGCACCCGGAAGTGCGCGCGCGTTTCTCCGGCTACATCGGCCGCTTCGTCGAAGGCGAACTGACGCTGGACGAAGCCTGCACGCTTCTCAAACTCGACTGCTCCATCAAACGTCCGGGCGAACACATCCGGTTGCCTTCGATGGTTCGCGGCGAACTTCACATGATTTTGCGGCTGATGCGTCGCAAGGGGATGCACGCGGAGTTCGCTGAGACGGTCGCCGGGTTGCGCGCGCCGGTGTTTGCGGAGGCTGCGGAATGAGCACCCAGCCAGACTACAAATTCGAATTTCGGGTGATCGACAAGACGTCCGGCGAAACCGTGATCGCGGACGATTGTTCGATTTCGACCATCGACGATTTCGGCGGATGCGAAATGGTCGACATGCACGTGTCGTCCACGCTGCGCGCATTCAACCGCAAGATTCGCGCCGAGCACGAGCGCAAGAACTACCAGAACGAGGAGGCGTGAGCATGAGCGACAATGACCCGCGCAGCACCCTCGATATGGTTCGCGACCTCAAGGAAAGCAATTCTGAAATGCTGACGGCGCTCAAACGCATCGGCGCGGTGCTCAGCACCCGGAAAATTACCACCAACGACGACGAATTGTGGGCGGCCTTCAGCCAAGTGATTGCTGTGGTGGCTAAAGCCAACGCCTCCCAGCACGAGGAGGCGTGATCGTGCCTTTCCAATCTCCCGATCAATACCCTCTTTCGCTTGGCGAGCGGATCGTAATCGCAGCGCTGGTCGCAGCGATTGTTCTGGTCGCTTCCGCGCCATTCCTGGGAGCGCTGTGATGAACGCGCCAGCCGTCCGCCAGCGAAATTCCGACGACCGAATCTACAACGGTCTGGAGTTCGCCGTTCTGGAGATCGAAGACGCCGGCCGCATCCTCGCCGCCTCCATCAAGTCGCTCCGCGATAACCAAAACTCCCGCCACATGGTCGGCGTCAAAACCGCCAGCGAACAGACGGCGAAGGTTGCAAACCAGATCGCCGCGCTGAGCCAAGTTCTCGCCACCACCGCAACAACTCACGTCAACCGCAGGAGCCGCGTATGAGTGTCCAAGCCAAGACCATCGAACACGAGCCGACCACCGCGCTTGCGCCGACAACCGGTGGCGCGCTCACACCCATGGACATGATCGCGCGCGCGTCCGAGTCCGGCGCCAGCGTCGAAACCCTGGAAAAACTGATGGCGCTGCAGGAGCGCTGGCAGGCGCAGCAGGCCAAGCAGGCGTTCGACGAGGCGATGGCGGCGGCGAAGGCCGACATGCCGGTCATTTTCAAGAACCGCACCGTGGACTTCACCAGCGCCAAGGGCCGGACTAACTACCGGCACGAGGACATGGCCGGGATCGCGCGCCAAGTCGATCCGATCCTTGCCAAGCATGGGCTGTCCTACCGCTACAGGACCAGCTCCGTGCCGAACGAGCCGGTCACCGTGACGTGCATCGTGTCGCACCGCATGGGCCACAGCGAGGAGAACACCCTCTCAGCCGGCCGCGACGACACCGGCAACAAGAACAGCATCCAGCAGATCGGATCGACCGTCACCTACTTGCAGCGGTACACGCTCAAGGCTGCGCTTGGGCTGTCGGCGTCGATGGACGACGACGCCAAGGCATCATCGACCACCGTTGACCTCACCACCATCACCGACGCGCAGGACGACGAGATCAAGGCGTTAATCGGAGCCCGCTCCAACCCCGCCGCTGCGCTCGACAAGTTCCTGTCCATCTTCAAAATCGAAAGCACCGCGGACCTTCTCGCCGCCGACTTCGACCGCGCCAAGGCTGCGCTGCAGAAGCCAGCCAAGAAGCCGGAGGTAGTGTCATGATGCAGATCATCGATTGCGAACAGAACTCGCCGGAGTGGTTTGCCGCGCGCCTTGGCATCCCGACCGCATCGGAGTTCAAGAAGATCGTGGCGGTCAACAAGGACGCCAAGGACAAGAAAACCCGCACAGAATATATGCGGAAGCTGGCCGGCGAACTGCTGACCGGTGAGCCCATGGATAGCTATTCCAACGCGCACATGGAGCGCGGAACGGCAATGGAGGACGAGGCGCGTAACTTGTATGCCTTGACCTTCGACGCCGAGCCGCAGCGCGTTGGCTTTATTCGCAATGGCACCACAGGGTGCAGCCCGGATAGTTTGCTCGGCGCCGGCGGCGGCTTGGAGATCAAGTCGGCGCTGGCTCACATTCAAATCGAACGGCTGGAACGCAACGAACTGCCGAGCGAACACCGGCTGCAGGTTCAAGGCTGCCTCTGGATTGCCGAGCGCGAATGGTGGGACTTCGCCAGTTATTGCCCGCGGCTTCCGCTGTTCGTGACCCGCGTGGTGCGCGACGAAAAGTGCATCGCCGAATTGCGCGCCGCTGTCGATCAGTTCAACGCCGAACTGGCCGACCTTGTTGAGAGGATCAGGGCGTACGGCTCCGCCGAAAGGGTCGCAGCATGAACGCACCCCCGCCCCTTCATTGCCGTTGGGACGGTGACGCCTTCGCGCCATTGCGCCCGCTGGTGGCCGACAAGCATTTCGTGGTTGGCGAAACCTATCCGCTGGTCGTTCACGAGGAGCGGTCGCAGTCGAGCCATAACCATTACTTCGCAGCCGTGCACGAGGCATGGAAGAACTTGCCGGAGGACGTCGCCGAGCGCTTCCCCACCAGCGAACATTTGCGAAAACGCGCCCTGGTCGATGCCAAATACTACGACGAAGAAATCATCGACTGCGGCAGCAACACGGTTGCGCCGAACGTCGGCGCCGCGATCCGCAAGCGCGACGACTTCGCGATCATCTTCATCCGAGATCAGTTCGTCATCGTCCGCACCGCGAAATCCCAGTCGCTTCGTGCGATGGGCAAAAAGGACTTCGAAGCGTCCAAGGCTGCGGTGCTCGAGATCGTGTCCGGCATGGTCGGGGTTTCGCGCGATGCTCTGACTCAGAACACCGGGAAGGCGGCATAGGCCATGAGCGCGCGCCGGGCCCACGTCAGCCTCAAGACCAAGCTGTGCTCGGCGCTGTGCCAACTTGTGCGCTACGACGAAGCCAATGCCGAGTACGTCAAGATCATCCCTTACGAACTGTCCAAGCGGCTGACCGAGGATGAGATCCTGCGCCGGTTCGACTTCCATCACTTCCCGATCCCGAAGGCGCACGGCGGCAAGGACGTTCACTGGAACCTCCAGCCGGAGGAAAAGGCCGCACACAAAGAGATCACCGCCAAGATCGACGTACCCCGCATTGCCAAGGGCAAGCGCATCGAACGCCGGCAGGCCGAGCACGACGCCATCAAGGTTGCGAAACTGACCGGCGCGGGCGTGGTCCGCCGCCGCAAGCACAGCATCCCGAGCCGCCCATTTCCCCAGGGCAAGCGCCCAATGCAGAGCCGGGGGTTCCGGTGAGCAAGCCCCTGCCGTTTACCCAGGCGTCCGTGACCAGGCGCATCGCTGCGGCCCAAAAGGCCGGGCTGCGGGTAATTGGCATTGGAAATGACGGCACGGTGCTGGTGGACGACGGGGACAACCCGTCCGTTCCAATTCCAGGGAGTGTCGCACCCTCACAGTATGCGCCCACCTCCAAATGGGAGGACCGGGAGCAATGACCATGAAACTCGATTTTCCCTATCTCAGCGCCGAAAAGAGCCGCCACGGCACGCCGCGGCTGTACGTCCGGCGCCACGGACGCCGCATCAAGATTAGCGAATCCTTGGGCTCGCCAGCCTTCCTGCGGGCCTATCAATCCGCGATCGCGCGCCTTGAAAAGCCGACGGCGCCCGGCCGGCCGGAGCCCCATCGCTGGCCCCGGGGATCGTTCGGGGAACTCGCCCACCGCTATTTTGCCGCGCCTGAATTCACCGGGCTAGACCCGATTTCCCAGCGGACCCGCCGCCAGGTGATCGAGGCCTGCCTGATCGAACCCCACACAGACACCGACCCGGACCCTATGGGGAATTGCCCGGTGGCCCACCTGACGCCGAAGAAGATCAAGCGGCTACGGGATCTCAAGGGGAAGAAGCACGGGGCTGCGAACAACCGCCGCAAGTACCTGTCCGCCATGTTCGGCTGGGCCATCGAGGCCGACCACATGGCCGCGAATCCGGTTCGCGACGTGAAGGCCAAGAAGTACGCCAGCAGCGGGTTCTACACCTGGACGGTCGAGGACGTGCGCCGCTACGAGGCCCGGCATCCGGTGGGCACCAAGGCCATGCTGGCGCTGGCGCTGCTGCTCTACACAGGCGCACGCAAGGGTGATGTGGTGCGCTTCGGAGCGGAAATGGTCCGAAGCGATGTCCTGAAATTCGTGCCCCGCAAGACCCGGCACAAGCGCAAGACGCCTTCCGAAAAGCCCCTCCTCCCTGTGCTGCGGAGCATCATAGAGCGCAGCCCGTGCGGGACCGGGACGTTCCTCGAGACGTCGTTCGGCAAGCCGTTCACGGCCAACGGGTTCGGCAACTGGTTCCGGGAGCGGTGCGACGAGGCAGGCCTGACGCAATGCACCGCGCACGGGCTGCGGAAGGCTGGAGCCACGATCGCCGTGGAGAACAACGCCACGACGCACCAGCTTATGGCGATCTACGACTGGACCACCAGCCGGCAGGCCGAAACCTACACCAAAGCCGCCAGCCAGAAGAAGATCACCAGCGGTGCCATGCACCTGATCCAGCCGGCCGCGGAGGGGTTGCACTGATGCGCCATGTCGCACCCGCAGACCATGGATTGTCGCACCCGTTGAAATACCGGGCGAATTTTGCGGTGATGGTGGGAGAGGTAGGCCTTCCCTCTTTCTGCAAAATCAACAACTTAGTTCAAGTGCGACAGCCGAAGAGCCCCAGCGGATTGCTGGGAAACCACGGGTCATTGTCGCACCTTTCCACTGTTCTTGATCGGGGATTTGCGCGTCGGAAGGCAGACCGGCGCGCGCTCAACCGTACCCGAGGACGACCTATGAGTTTGCCTGTTTCCCGATTGATCGACGCCTACAAGACGGACCCGGATTCGAGCTTTCACAAGCTGCGCTTCCACTCCCGCCAGAACTACACCTCCCTTATGTCCCGGCTTGAGCGGGATTGCGGGGCGACGGACGTGGCCGAGCTCAAGGCCCGGACGCTGCTGCGCCTGCATGAAGGCTGGGTCGGCGCCGGCAACCACGTCGCGATGGCTCACAGCCTGGTCGGGATGCTTCGGACCCTGACGACGTTCGGCACCACGATCCTTGAGGATGCCGAGTGCGCCCGGCTGTCCGGAGTCCTGTCCAAAATGCGCTTCAAGATGCCGAAGGCCCGCACCGAGCGCATCACGGCACCGCAGGCCATGGCGGTCATCGACCAAGCCCACAAGATGGGGCTGCACTCGATCGGCTTTGCCCAGGCGCTGCAATTCGACCTGATGCTGCGGCAGAAGGACGTGATTGGCGAATGGGTGCCCGAGAGCGAGTCCGGCCAAGCCATCGTCTCGCACGAGGGCTACAAATGGCTTCGCGGAATTGTCTGGTCTGAGATCAACAGCGACTTGATCCTCACGCACGTCACGTCGAAGCGCGGCAAAGAGATCGTTGTGGATCTGAAACTTGCCCCGCTGGTGATGGTCGAACTGACCCGCATTCTTGAAAGCGGCGTTGCACCGAAGCCAGGCCCGCTGATCGTCGCGGACGCCACCGGCCTGCCCTATTGGAACTATGCCTTCCGCCGTCAATGGCGGCTTGTGGCGTGCGCGGCCGGCGTTCCGTTGACGACCTTCAACATGGACAGCCGCGCTGGTGCGATCAGCGAAGCGACGGACGCAGGCGCCGAGCTCGAACACGTTCGCCACGCGGCGACACATTCCGACATTGCGATGACCCAGCGTTACTCCCGCGGATCGACCGACAAGATCGCGGGCGTGATGGAGAAGCGCGCAGCGCATCGTTTGAAACAGCAGGAGGATGCGGCGTGAGCCGCATTCCCCGACAGCGCATTAAAGCCCGCCTTTGCGGGAAAACATCGAAGGAGAGACAGATGCCAAAGAACGATGACCTCAAGAAGATTTTGGAGACTGAGTTTTCGGAGCAGTTCGTGGAGGGGATGCGTTCCCGGATGGTGGTCAGCTTCTACAAGTACGGCCCACTGGCTGACGCCTACCCGCACAAGGTCAGCGCCGTAGCGTCTCTGACGGATCGGCTCCGCAAATACGCGGAAACCAAGAACACCGAATACCTGATCGACGCAGCGAACTTCGCGATGATCGAGTTCATGCATCCGGCGGTCGAGGGTGCGTTCTTCGAGGGCACGGATGATAGCGGCTCGCCAGGACGGCGCGCTGTCGGATCGGGGGCGATTGATCGGCGCGACAACGCTTTGATCGGCAAGAACCCGAACAGCAAGACCGCCGCGTTCAGATAACGCGGTCGCTTGTTTATCATTAGCAGGAGAACTCAGATGGGCTTGGTTTCGGAGAGCATCTTCAACGGCAAGGGCGTCCTCGTCCCCCTGGCTGACGTGCAGCACATCGAATTGCACAAAGCCCCCGGACTGATCGTCATCACCCGGCACACCCGCTGGGACCACGAGGCAGGAAGCTGGGCGAACAACATCTGGATCGACGGCGACGAAGCCGACGCCTTCAAGGCCGCGTGGTGCCGATACCGCAGCGAACTTGAGAGCGCCACGCTGGCCGACCTGAGCCCGCAGGCCGCGTAAGCCGTTCCATCGTTATCAAGCACAAGACGCCCAATCGGAGAGATATCAGATGGACAAGAAGTTGAAGGCCAAGTGGCTCAATGCGCTTCGGAGCGGCAAGTACAAACAGGGCGATGCCCAACTGTGCGATCTTGAGGGGCGGTTCTGCTGCCTTGGTGTTCTCGCCCTTATTCAAGGATGCCCGGCTGACGCCATCACTGGCGCGGTCACCAGCACACTGCCTCGCGGGTACAACGCGGGGCTGAGCAATCGTGATCGCTCCAAACTGGCAGCCATGAACGATGGCTCGTGGGAACCAAAATCAAGGACGATGTACGAGCACCACACCTTCAAAAAGATCGCGGATCACATCGAAGCGAACCTCTAACGAGGACGAAGGGCGCGCTCAGTAGGACAGGTATCAAATGGTAGCCTTCAACTTCGCCCCGCAGTTCGCCCCGCTGGTCGCGTCTGGCGTCAAGTGTCAGACGATCCGACAGACGGCGCGAGCCAAACCGGGCGACCGGCTGCAACTCTACACGGGCCAGCGCACCAAGGCGTGTCGCAAGCTGGTCGAGCCTGATCCGGTCTGCGTCCTAGTCGATTACGTCAGCATCCGTCCCGAATATCTCACGCTCGGCAACGCCGCGAAGCACGCTGGCGATGCGGACGCCTTCGCAGTGCGCGACGGGTTCGAGGGCTACGACGATATGGTCGAATGGTTCTTCGAGACGTATGGCACGCGATATTTTCAGGGCTACGTCCACTGCTGGACACCGCGAGAGGTGCTGCCATGACTGACCCGTCGCCCTATCCGCTGGTCAAGGAACGCGATACCGCTCGCGATTTTCTTTATGTCGGATGCGAGGGCGGTCACGACATGCGGCATATCGGCGGGCGCAACGCCGGATGCGCGCCCGACTGCGGATGCTCCATTCCGGTACACACCTGCTCCCGCTGCGGAGATTGCGATCATGCTTATCCGGTTGACACATGCAGACACTAGTGCTAGAACCATAGGCATACCCGAGCAATCCCGCTCGGCTCCTTTGGAGGGTTAGATGCTTGTAAGAGCGCAGCGGACCGAAGGCGATATTGAGAGGATTTCTGTTTTCGAGCAGATGCACTCCCCGCTCGAATATCGCTGGGCGGCATGTTGGGGCACATACGATAGCGGCAGCGTTTGCGGCCTTGGCCCAACGCCGGAAGCCGCTAAGGCCGATCTCATTGAGAATTATGACAGGCCGGCATCGTTTGACCGCGACGAAGGCGAGATACTTGCGGCCATCAGCCAAAAGTATCGCGGTGACCACAATATCGAGACGTTGTTCGTCATTTTGACGCGAGTGGCATTCGAGCGGCTTCAACTGCTGGAGGCGCTCAAGGGTCTGATTGAAGCGTCCGGCGGCATGGCCCCCGTCGGCGCGGAGTCCAAGTACGAGACGGCTATGGAGCGGGCGGAAGCCGCGATTGCCAAGGTGAGGGTCTAAGCCATGACGCTTAAGAGCACATCTGACGGCTTTTCGTGCCCTAAAGAGCACGTTCCGAGTTCGCCGCCACTGGTTGATCCTCAACCCTACCAGATGAGCGACAGGGCCTTGCTGATGGAGTGCCTTTACGTGCTTCACAGCTTCGCCCTTGAGCAAACGGGCTGGCGCGGGTTTTTCCGGCGCTGGTACTACTCGGATGAGCCATTGCGGCACGACGCGGCCAATCTCGTCCGGCGCGCCGAGTTTATGGCGAAGCAGCCTGAGACCACTCGATTGGTCGGGGAAGGCAGGTAAGCCATGCCTCCCTTCGCCGACGTTCTCCAATGGGAACACCTGCCGTTCCCCAAATCCCTGAGAGACTTCCAGCGGCTTTTCGCGACCGATGAAGCCTGCGCCCGGTATCTTGAGGGTGCAAAGTGGCCCAAGGGCTTCGTCTGTCCGCACTGCGAAGAAAAGGGCGAGCCCGTGCGTCTCGCCACTCGCCCCGGCGTGCTGGCCTGCCGCGTCTGCCGCAAGCAAACGTCCCTGACCGTCGGGACCGTGATGCAGCGCACTCATACACAGCTTACGGTGTGGTTTTGGGCCGCCTATCTCGTATCCAGCATGACGCCGGGAATGTCGGCAGTGCAGTTCCAGCGCCAGCTTGGCCTCAGCCGGTACGAAACCGCCTTCCAAATCCTGCATAAACTGCGCGCGGGGATGGTGCGGCAAGGCCGCGACCGGATCGGCCGCAACCTCAGCCGGAACGATCACGTTGAGGTTGACGAAACCTACATCGGCGGTTCGGTGCGCGGCGAAGGTCGCGGCCCCAAGCCGGATGACACGGTTTTGGTGTGCGCCGCCGTTGAGGTTCGGACTCGCCCCGCCAAGAAGGGTGACAAGCCCATGCGGCGCGGCGGGCGCTACGCCGGTCGGCTGCGGCTGGAAATCGTCCCCAACCGCACCGCTAAGGCGCTGGTCGGCTTTGTAGAACAAGCCGTTGAACCGGGCGCGATGGTGATCACGGACGCCGCGCCGGGCTACGCCAACCTTGGCAAGAGCGGCTACGCGCATTTGCCGGTCATTGAGGCGGGCAACCCGGCGGTCGCGGAAGAATACCTGCCTATCGTTCACCTCGTTTTCAGCAACCTCAAGGCTTGGCTGCAAGGCACGCACCACGGGCGCGTCGAGCCGCAGCACCTTCAAGCCTACCTCAATGAGTTCACGTTCCGCTTTAACCGGCGCTTCTACCCCTTCAATGCGTTCCGCTCGTTGCTCGGCATCGGAACCAATGGTGAAGGCCCGACCTATGACGGGATTTACCAAGGAACCTGGAAGCATCCGACGATGGACAGCCATCATGACTGATCAACCTTTGGGGGTCGCATGTTCAAACCGGATAAGCATGATTGCGATTACGGCGACAATGCCGAAGCTAAAAAGGTCGTGGCGGATTGTGCCGAGGATTGGTGCACCTGTGGGCGACCGGCGACCGATTTCGAGAACCCCTGTTGCGACAATTCCGGGACATGCGAGGCAGCGCCGGACGCAATCGGAATCACGAACTGCATCCATTGCGGAAAGGAACTTCACCAGCGCGACGGTGAATGGTGGACGCACGATGCGGACCAATACCCCAACCCGAAACCACAACGGTAACAGCAATGGGAACACCCTCAAGCCCCGTTACAGGATGGCAGCCGATCGACACGGCGCCGAAAGATGGCACCGCGTTTCAGGCGCGCATCCCCGGCCACGGGAGCGACAACATCATCGCGTGGCAAGATGGACTGCTGAACTCGGACGGCGCCGACTGCGGCGGCTGGCACTTTGTCGAAGATCAAGAGCCGCCAGACGATTGGACGGACGGCATTTGCTGGACCGTCAACGAGGACGGGAACCCAAGCACGCAGCCCACAGAATGGAAGCCCCTGCCGGAGCCACAGCAATGAGAACGCCTTCAAGACCAGCCAACTCGCCCGCATTGCATACTCCGGGGCCGTGGCGCTCGCATGGCGCCGGCGGTGAAATCCACGGCAACAGCCGCGTCGTGGCAACAATGACGTGGTGCAGCGGCATGGGTGACGAGGACGATGCCAACGCCCGTCTGGTCGCGGCAGCGCCGGACATGCTGGATGCGCTGGAAGGGCTGCGCGCGGCAACGGATGCGTTCGGGCGCGAGGTCGATAGCGAGACGCAGAATAAGTTTCGCACGGCATGGCTGATCGCAGGAGACGCCATCGCAAGGGCGACGGGTAACAGCCAATGAGCGCGCCGACGCTTCATCCGCTGCACCATTCGATGCGGAACCATGTCATCCGCCGAACGCCACGCGATATGTCGTCGGTCCATCTGGACCACGAAACAGGAGAGACGCTGACCAAGGTAGTGCTGGCGATATTTGCCGACTGCATCAACAGCGGGAAGCCGCTGCAAGACGCGCTGCTGGCGATCTATCTCAGCGGCATGGAGAACGCCATAGAGGCGAGAAAGGACAACCAATGACCGACGCAGAGAGGAAGGCCGTTGCCGAAGGCCGGGGCGTCATCAAGAACGGGCGCTACTTCAACACCGGCAAAACCTATGAGCCGGACGGTCGGGTGCGTTTCGACTTCGACGCAGCCAATGCGCGCGACCCTTGGTTCAACGGCGACACGTTCCACGGTTACGGCGATGACGGTTGCCCGATATGGAACAAGGCAAAGTGATGCGCGCTGTACAGCCAACAGAGCCGCAACGATGAATGACACGACCGCCGTCCCACGTCTCTGCGTTGTTTGTGGTGGCGATTTGAAGCCACCAGCCGGATACAACGGCATCTATTCCACCGTCCTCGGGAACAACGGCGAACAGCACTATCAATGCTGGACCGGGCCGACGCCCGCTGCCGTCCTGCGCGAACGCGAGCGGTGCGCCAAGATCGCGGAGAACCCCGGCTTCATCCAAGCGCAGGATACCGAATGGGATGAGGGCGTGAACTACGCCAAGCGGTTTATCGCCAATGCGATCCGTAACGGTGAGGTAGGGCCGACAACGGAGGAAACGAAATGACTATTGGCGAGCCCCACGATCTTACGGCTCTCATCCGCAGAGGTGAGAGTGGCCCCATCGCGAGAGCGGGCTGGGCGTGGGGCTCACCTGTCGTCATTCAAGAGCGGAGGAACCAAAATGAGAAAGCCTGAAATCATCAGCGTGGTCGATCTGTCTTGCGACCGGGCTATGGCCGAATGGACGTTGGCGGATGGCAGGAAGTGGTGGGGACCGGCGCGGGCCTACGGCTGGAACCAAATCCAGTTGTTCGGGCGCTTCAAGGCCGCGTGGATGGTGTTTACCGGGCGCGCCGACGCGCTGACGTGGCCACAATGATCGATCCCGACGCCGCGCGCGGAGCCCTGATCGGAATCATCATTGTTCTCATGATCGGCCCCGCCTTGGCCGTGACCTGTCTTATTTTTGGGGTCTGCATATGACCGAGGCAAACCTTCTCAACCGTCTAAAGCGGTTCGGCTACGGCCAACACCACGGGCCGATGGCGAAAGCGTGCGCCGAAGCCCATGCCGAGATTCAACGCCTACGGCTCGCGCTGTCGTTCTACGCAGACCCTGAGAACTACCACGCGATAGCCATCATGGCCGACTCGCCATGCGGCGAGTTCGCAGAAGATTTCAACAATGCTGATGATTGGGTCGCACAGCCGTATGGACGACCGATGCCGGGCAAGCGAGCGAGAGCCGCGCTGCTGGGCGGCCCAAAAGAGACACCAACGCTCGCGCGAGCGGCGAGATATGAAACGGAGCGTTAGATGGCGACTTGTTGTTGCATGGGACCGCAGAACGGCGAGCCGCTATGCCCTTGCCGGATGCGTGCAGTTCAGGGGTGGTTCGGCGCTGAGACTATGGCGACCTACGCAACGGTCGGCCCTGCCACTCAGCAGACGGCCCGCAAGCTCTTGCCGGAGGCCCCTGATCCTTCCTGCATCGACGCCGTTGAACGCTAAGGACCCATTGGGGATCGCACATGCTTGAACCTTGGACTATCCGCCTCTGGTCGATGCGCTGCTACCACCACTTTGAGCGGACGTGCATCGCAGACAACGAACGCTGAACTGCAATGAGGGAGGACGATATGGCTTTTGACCCAAGGGTGTACGAACGCAAGACAGACTTCCAGCGTGAACCGAGCCTGTCCGACGAAAAGTGGATCGAGCGGTTCATCGCGTTCCTTGTGACCGAAGGCAAAAAGAACGCGACAGAGGACTTTGCTCGCGAACTCCCAGAATACGCAAAGCGCGTTGCGCCCACCTATCTGGTTGATCGCAGGGATTACGTCTCCCCCGAAGAAGCAGCAGAGACTGACATCAGCTACTGGGAAAGCGAAGAATAGACCAAGCCCGCTAACGCGGAATGAAGGCCATGACGATCAAACTCAGTGATGCGATGCGGCGAGCGTTGAAGCGCGCGCCGAACCATTGGAGCAAGCTCAGCGAAGGCAGCAGCGCCGACGCGCTCCGCAAGCGCGGGCTAGTCGAGTACCGCGATACGCCCGGCGAGACTGGCATCATGGCCGGGATGCAATGGCGGATCACTGAGACTGGCCGAATTGTCGATGAACGACACGACGACCCCGACGATGACGGCGGCTGGGATCATCGCTACGAAGGCATCCACACCAACCGCAAAACGCGCGCGGTTATCTGAGGTAAGCGAAAATGAAAAAAGAGAGCAAGGGCCAACAGGTCAAAACGTTTCAGGCTCACATTCCGCAGCCCGACCTGACCTACCAAAAGGTGGTCGAGAAGGTCTATTTCCAGGCGAGCGACGGCATGTTTTCGATCTACTTGCAGCCGCACATCCTGGGACTTGTCAGCGCCGCCGACCTTGGTGATCGGTACATGCATGGCGGGCAGTGGTGGCGGTCCGACAGGATCACGGATTCGCAGATCGATTCGCTGCTGGCCATTCATCGCGACGTTCTAGCCCGCTACACCTCAATCGTGCGCGAGCAGACCAAGACCAAAGTGATTGTGTTCAACTTCAAGTGCAACGTCTCGTCGATGCACCACGTGCCGCGCGATGACATGCACTTCGCGCCGCGCCCGGCCCTCGCTCTGTCCTACGCCGTGCGGTTCAAGTCGAACGGCGTGCTCTATAAGTGTGTCGACGAAGGCGATCCCACAAGCGGATTGCGGAGATCGCACGCCGAAGGCGTCGAAATCGAATGGACGCCCGAGCGGGAGGCATTTTTTGAGGCGATGGAGCAAGGTCTTATCAGCGCAATTGATCGGCTGCTGGACTTTGAGAAGGCTCTAAAAGAAGACGCCGGCAAAGCCATTGCGCAAATGAGCGGTCGCCCGCTGTTGCCCGCCCCGACAGCACACGCTGCTACCTGACAACCGCGAGGGGAAATGATGGCTACACCGCACCGCGCTCACGAGCTTATTTGCAAGATCGGCGCCGACACAGCCGAACGCCTTGCCGACGAATTGCGTACCTTGGCCATGATGGTCGAGCGCAACGAATTGTCTGTCGGGTGCGTGGGCGGCCCAACGTGCGGGGCGCTGTACTCCTACAAGCACGACGCCGACATGACGCACGACCGATATTTTCAGGAGATCAACGCGAGCCTGGAGTCGGCGCGCGCTGTTGAGCAGACAGCCGATGCGCTTAAGGGAGACGGGAAATGAAGGTTCTGGTGTGTGGCGGGCGTAGCTATTCGGACTGGCAAACAGTCTATGACGCGCTGGACGCCCTGCCGGTTACGATGGTCGTTCAAGGCGGCGCGGGTGGTGCTGATGCGCTGGCGAAGGACTGGGCGAACTCCCGACTGCGGCCAGTCATGACCTACCACGCTGAATGGGAGAAGCACGGCAAGGCCGCTGGGCCGATCCGCAATCAAGAAATGCTGGACGACGCCAAGCCCGATATGGTGCTGGCGTTCGCTGGTGGTCGTGGGACGGCAGACATGATCCGGCGCGCTGAGAAGGCTGGCGTCACAGTAAAGCGCGTCGGCTCATAAACAGGCAGCGTGACCATGAGCGAAGAAACCAACGATCAGTATTGGGCCAGGGTGAAGAAGCTCTTGGCCGAAATGCCTGAGACGCAGCGCACTGAAATATTGGTGCGCGCTTACTACTCTGTCTGCCCGCGCGGTGAAAGGTGGGAGGTCATGGGGGATAACGGTGGCGTGGGCACCTTCGATACTAAGCGCGAGGCCGAGGATTCCATCATTGAGGGCACGGGAATGTTCGATATTTCCGCACCGTCATAAGCGACATGGGCGGCGCGTAACAACCCAATTCAGCACCCGTGATACGCTCTCGGCATGTTCACGCTGCGTAGAGCCTTCCCTCAAGATCCCGACCGCACCGACGATTACGTGGTCCGCCATGACGGCAACGACGTAGGCAGGCTTTACAAGACGGTCGGAGTCGGAGGCGCAGAGGTCTGGGCCTGGACGATATACGGCACCAGCCGCGCCGGCCGCGAACCGACCATGGATGCCGCCAAGGTCAGATGGCAGGCGGCGTTCGAAAACGAAAAACGCCCCGCGGGTTAGGCCTCGCTCTTGCCGATACCATAATCCCCCCGGTACATTGCGAGCGCAGTAGCCTCGGGGGTGTCCTTTTGCGAAACTTGGTTCACAAGTGGTGGTTCGGTCCCGCCTGTTTCGCTGTGGCGCTGTTTGTCGCCGTCGTGTGGCTGACGGGCGGCCAGGAGATCAAGTCGTTTGTCTATCGGATTTTCTGACACCACCGAGCGCCGAATCGCGTCCCTCGATCTGCTGCGCGGGCTTGCCGCCTTCTCCGTCGCCATCGCACATTTTCTGATCTATCAGAACACCGCTGCCGGCACGGCCGAAACAATTTCTATAATTGCGGTCGAGGTATTCTTTGTCTTGAGCGGATTCGTCCTTGCGCCGCAGATCGTCATGTGTGCCCAGCCGGGGAATCACCGGATGATTGGCACGTTTCTGGTGCGGCGCTGGATGCGGACCATCCCGCCGTTCCTGCTGGCGCTGGCGTGCATCAGTGTGATGGCCGCTGACGTTCGGCCGGCGGACGTCATCCGCTATGCGTTCTACGTACAGAACTTGTTCAGCCAGGCGAACCATCACGACTTCTATCCGGTGGCGTGGAGCCTCGCTGTCGAGGAGTGGTTCTATGTGGTGTTTCCGCTCATTCTGATCGGCATAGTCACGGTGTGGGGCCGCGCCAATGAGCGGGACCTTGTTGCTTTCGCCATCGCGTTCATCGTCATTGTCTCCTGTCTGCGCATGTTCCAAGGCAGCCCCGACCATTGGGGCCAGAGCATTCGGCGCATAGTCGCGTTCCGGATCGATTCCATCGCAGTCGGTTTCCTGCTCTGGCTTGTGCTGCGGCATAGGCCCGACGCCCCGCGGCCCTCCCTTGTACGCGCCGTGGCGATGTTTCTGTCGTTTGCCTTTGCATTCTACGTGACCGCGCAGATCCCGGCCGGCGGAACGCTGGCTCCTGCCCTTTTTCCGCTCGCGGCGGCCCTGGTTGGATCAACGATGATCGCGTTCTTTATTACGCTGGAAGGCCCGGTGCGCCGCTCTGCCGCGACCGTGACTTTTTTCATCTACCTCGGTCGTATTTCTTACAGCGTGTACCTATTCCACTTGGTGGTGTTGATGGCCCTGCCGCCGACTATCCCAATGCACCTCGTCATGTATCTGTCGATCCTGACAGCGCTCACGACCGCGCTCTACTGGTTCTACGAGCGCCCAATCTTAGCGGCCCGGCCCAAATACGGGTCAGTTGCAGTCCCGGAGGCTCGCGCTAACGAGGCGAGCAACCAGAGCATACCCTGACGCATTGTAGTGAGAGCCAGGATAGACAAAAAGCGCCTCACCGCTTGTCGCGTGTCGCAACAGATCGGGGTACAGATCAACGGCTGGAATTCCATTGGCACGAACTAAATTTAAGACCGTCTTCCGCGTAGCCCCGCGATCCGCCGTTGGCTGATTTAATGACTGCCATGTTGGAAGATTCACGAAGCAGACAGTGCCGCCCCACGCCGCGGCATCTGATTTTGCCATACCGAGCACGCGACCTAGAAGGTCAGTAGGTGGCGGCTTAACCTCGGTCTGCCTGAGACGTTGGCGAAGATTTCGCAGGAGCAATGTGTCTGTGACCGTCCTTCGATAATTATGCCCCTCTGCCGGAACCGGATCAGAGAGGAGACGGTCGACCAACTTTATCAACCCCTGGTCCGTGACGCTTTGCGTATCGATCAGACCTTGCGTATATTTTGGATCGCTTAAATATCGAACAAGATTTGAGTTTGCTTCATCGCCTAATGCGTCGAGGTCATTCCCCTCGACAAAGAACCACAGAATTTTTTTCGGCCGACGGGCCGGGCCGTATTCTCGCAGCGCAGCCAACATCATCAGCGGACCATTCCCTCCTAGTCCGAGATTTATTGTCCCTGCCACTTCCTTTCGGATCAGGTCAACCATGCCGCGCCCATGTTCGACGCAGGCGCCATGCACGAACGAATTGCCGAGTGCCATTATTTCCGTAGGTCTATCCCACACATCACCTGGATTATTGAAACCGTGACTGTCGCTGTCGTAGATCGTCCAAACGTCTTTTGCCTCCGTGCAAAATACTGTTTTTCTCGCCGCAATTGCTGACACGGGGAAGCGGTCATGGGTGATCGACGAATTAGGCGGAACATAGGGCACCGCCGCGATCCCCTTCGCCCTCAATTCGAGCACGACATCGCGTTGAGTGCGGAGGCCGCGGTGACTGTTCGCTCCGGCCTCAAATGCGGAGCGAAGCCCGCCCGCAATGTACGCATCCGCAGCCACGCAGGCGATAAACCCGGCCGCGGCATATAATGCGAATTTCTTGTAGAACATTGTTGGCAACTACCACGACGACCAGAAAAGAAAAAGGACCCGGAATTCGCACGGCTGACCTAACGCTTGAAATCTGCTAAATTGGGCCATGGCACCACGCGGATCGATCGCAAAGGGCGAGACCCGGAACCCTCACGGCAAGCCCAAGGGCACGAAGAACAAGATCACGATTGAGCGCGAGCGTTTGGCGATGGAGGCCATGCGCTCTGCGTCTTCTCGCAAGGCTATGGGGCTATTGCTGGCCCGGGAAGTGCTGGCCGAGGCCATGATGGCGACGTGGGGAATGGCCGAAGAATGCTGGAAAAACAAGGATGAGAAGCGCGCCATGGAGTTCACCGTGGTGGCGGCCGACATCGCGGCGAAGCTTGCGCCCTACGAGAGCCCGCGGCTTGAGAGCATCACGGTGCACAAGGCCGATCCTTACGCGGAGATGACCGATCAGCAGCTTTATTCGGAGCTCTGCCGGCGGGCGGAGGACATCGGGCTGGTGATGCCTTCGACGCCGAAGCTGATCGAGGGCGTGGCGGTTGCCAACGGGGTCGAACACTAATAGTGCCGCGACTGTGACACGGTTGTGTCAAGGCGGTGCCAATGTCTGATCCCTGTCCCCTCTGTGGCAAAGATCGTGTCCTGGTCGGCCAGCGCCATCACTGCACCCCTTTGTCGGTCAAGCAGTTTGATCGACAGAGTGTCGATCAAGCCACCCACATCGAAATCCCGCTTGCGCGTGGCAATCGCGTGCCTGAACGCGACAAGTACTACGCCGCAGACGTCCGAAACTCCTTCGTCGAGAAACGCCAGCCTGGCGGCGTGCGCATTGAGGATCGCTCCAAAACACACGAAGCCATGAAACCGTGGGTCGCGCTCGGCATGTCTCGGCGCACATGGTACCGCCGGAAAAAACTGGCCACCTGATGAACCAGCCCGTCCTCCCCGATCGCCTGGCGCTCTCCAAGTTCAAAGAGGCGCAGGACGCGTGGATCCGCCGTCTCGAAAAGGCCAAGCAGTCAGCGCGCGGCTTCCGAGACGAGAACGGGGAATGGCAGTGCGGCCTCTTTGCGTTTGTAAAATACTACTGGGATGTGCTCGAGCCGGAAACGCCGCTTGAGACAGATTGGCCGCTCGAGGCTATGTGCCAGCACCTCGAGGCCGTGACCTACGGCGAGATCATGCAGTTGCTGATGAACGTCCCGCCCGGCTTCATGAAGTCATTGCTCACGGACGTGTTCTGGCCGGCGTGGGAATGGGGCCCGATGAACCGGGCGCATTTGCGCTATGTCACGTTCTCGTATGCATCGACCCTCACGGAGCGCGACAACGACCGCTTTGGCGTTCTGATCTCATCCGAGAAATACCAAATGCTCTGGGGCGACCGTGTGCATGTCGTCGCCAAGGGCCAAAAGAAGGTCAGCAATACGAAGATGGGGTGGAAATTCGCCTCCTCCGTTGGTGGCGTGGGAACGGGCGAACGCGGCGACCGGATCATCTGCGTCTCAGGCTCAACCATGGCCGAGACTGAATTGGGGAAAGTGTCGTTTTCTCAATTGGTTGATGGCAAAAAAGCACGGTTTGTTCTAGGGTATGACCACGTTGGAAAACGCCCTCGTTGGCAGCGGATTGTCGCGTATGAAGCCAACCCAGCTAGACCTCTTGTTCGACTCCGCTTCGATGACGAAACGGAATTGGTCTGCACCGCGGATCACCCAATCTTCATTGTCGGTCGAGGCTATACGCAAGCTGCGCGCGTCTGCGAAGGAGACGCAACGCTCGCCATCCCGTCCGTGCGCGATGTGCGGAGCACCGTGCCTGCGCCGCTGCAAGACCTGCAGCAAGGATTGCAAGAACAAGCTGGACACGCGGCGGGCACTGGAGCGTGGGACGCGGCCGTGCTCGGTCTGCGCCAAGCCGATATATCGCACGCCGGCGCATTGGGCGCGGTTAAAGGGCAAGCCGTTTTGCAGCCATGCCTGCTTCGCGACGGTGAGCGTGGGCGCGGCAAATCCTGGATGGCGTGGCGGCTTGGTCGCGCTGTCGTGCAAACGGTGCAGAATGCCGTTTACGGCGAAGCAAGCCGAGGCAAAACGACGGGTCCATTGTTCGCTGCGCTGCGCCACGTTGGACCGCTGGAAGGCGGAGAAGTTTCCGCAAAAGCGCGTGCCACCAATTATGTGCGGCGAATGCGGTCTGCCTTTGGTGAAGCGGCATCGCAAATCCAGGTTCTGCTGCAAGGCTTGTGCGGAGCGAGCGCACGCCAAACGAATGCGAGGTTCGGGGAATGGGCGCTATGTGCATGGCCAGCACGCGAAGCAATACGGGAGCGGTTGGACGCCCAAGCGCAAGGCCGCAGTGCGGAAGCGCGATGGATATTGCTGCCGTCTGTGCCCGATGACCGAGAAGGAACACGGCACGGCGCTGCACGTTCACCACATCAATTACGACAAAGACGATATGAGTTTGGACAACCTGATCTCGCTGTGCCGGATGTGCCACGGCGGAATGCATGGTGGGATGGAATCTCGGAAGGCGTGGACGAAACGACTGTTGTCTCTGTTGAGCGCATCGGCTCAACAGAACCAGTCTTTAATGTGCGCGTAGAACCGGACCACAACTACTTCGCCAACGGCATTCTGACCCACAACTGCGATGATCCCCACAACGTGAAGGAAGCCGAATCCGACACGGTCCGCAAGGAGACGGTCCGCTGGTTCCGGGAATCCATGACCTCGCGCCACAACAACCCGAAGAAGCCCGTTGTGGTCATCATCATGCAGCGGGTCCACGAAGAGGACGTATCCGGCGTCATCCTCGATCTTGGGCTGGACTATTGCCACCTGAAGATCCCGATGGAGTACGACGCGAACTATCAGTTCAATGACGACGGCTCGCTGCGATCGAACGCGCTGGGTTGGATCGATCCGCGGTACGATGAGGACGATCCGGACGAGGCCGAAGGCACGCTGGCATGGCCTGGCCGCTGGGGACCTGACGAGACTGCGGCGCTCAAGCACACACTCGGGCCTTACGCCTACGCCGGTCAGTATCAGCAGGCCCCTGCCCCGCGCGGCGGCGGCATATTCCAGCGAGACTGGTGGCAGTTATGGGACAGCCCTGATGGGCGTTTCCCGGTGTTCGAATACGTGCTCGCCAGCCTCGACAGCGCCTTCACCGACAAAGAGCAGAATGATCCGTCCGGCTTCACGGTCTGGGGTGTGTTCGTTGACGAGACCGGGCGCCGGCGCATCATGCTGGTGCACGCCTGGCGGCGGCATCTGAAGTTCAGCGGTCCCCGGATCGAATACAAGCCCCGGGAGAGCAAGGATGCCTACCGCAGGCGCACCATGTCGACATGGGGCCTGATCGAGCACGTCTGCGACACTTGCAGGCGCTTCAAGGTGGACAAGCTTCTGATCGAGGCCAAGGCGTCGGGGATTTCCGCGGCGCAGGAACTGCGCAACCGGTACGCGCTCGAGGACTGGTCGATCGAACTGCGTCCGGTATCCGGGGATAAGGTCGCCCGTGCCCTTGGCGTTCAGGCGACGTTTTCCCAACTCATGGTCTATGCGCCGTCGAGGGATTGGGCACAGATGGTCATCGACGAGGCTGCCGTATTTCCGAACGGTCGCTATAAGGATCTGACCGACAGTTTGACCCAGGCCATCAAGTTCTTGCGAGACACCGGCATGGCGCAGACCGACGACGAGGCGACGTTCGTGGAGAACCAATCCGTGACGCACCGGCCGCAGCCGAAGGCCATATATCCCGTCTAAAACTGGAGGAGTCCGATGTCTGAAATCCTGATCAAGCCCCTCGGCGAGGCCGAGCAGAACGTGGTGGCAATGCTGGAGGAAACGCTGGCCCAGGCCAAGCGCGGCGCCTTCCATTCCGTAGGCATCGTGGTGTGCATGAAGTCCGGGTATTCCCACGCCATGACCGGCACCGCTGCGGCCGACCTCCACATGGGCTGCGCCAGCCTTCAGCGGGCGATCCTGAGCGAGGTCGAGGACGGAAACCGGAAGCGCGGGCCCTCCAGCATCCTGATGAAACGTTAACCGTCGCGCCGCCGATCCAATAGACCCCCCGCCCGACTTCTGATACAACCCCGTCCGTAGCGCGCCGCTACCGAAATACCCGGCAGACGCCCTGCCTTCGATGTGCAGGGCGCGCCATGGCCTCTTCCGGCACCTATACGTTTTCATCGACCGCCAGCAACGGCAGCCTTGTGCTGTCGGCTTTCGAGCGGTGCAGGATTCGCGCGCCGTCGCTGCGTCAGGAACACATGCTTTCGGCGCAGCGGGAGTTCAACTTCCTGCTGTCCACGCTGTCGAATCTCCAGCCAAATCTTTGGACTGTGACCCTCGTCTCCGAGACGCTGGTTGAGGGCACCGAAACCTACGACGTCGACGCCAAGGTCGTCATGGTCTTGGACGCCTACATCAGCCTGAACTACGGCACGTCGAACCAGACCGACCGCTATATCTCGCCCATGAGCCGCACCGATTATGCGGCGATCGGTCAGAAGCAGACGCAGGGCCAGCCCACCTCGTACTGGTTCGACCGGACCATCGACCCCACCATCACCTTGTGGACGGTGCCCGACGGCAATGGCCCCTACACGCTGAACTACTACGCCTGCACCCAGATGCAGGATGCCAACCTGTACGGCGGCGAAACCCCCAATGTGCCGTACCGCTGGATCGACGCGCTGGTGGCAGGCCTCGCGCACCGCCTGAGCCGCATCTACGCGCCCGAGGTTGAGGCCATGCGCAAGGTCGACGCCAAAGAGGCGTGGGACATCGCCGCGGCGCAGGATACCGAGAACGTCAACCTCAGCATCTCGCCTAGCATGCAGGGGTACTACCGATGAGTTTGGAAAAATACATAGCGGAAATGGCGCGTTTGATCGCTGCCGACCCAGATCTTGAGCGGTCCATCCCAGACATCATCGCCGATTTCGAGCGGCGCATCATGGCGGAATTGGAGGCGCTTCGATGAGGCCGCATCCGAAGCGCGCCAAAGTCGATGCAACGTCGCCGCGCGCATGGGCGACGTCGGACCGCAGCGGTTTCATCGGCAACCACGAGAACATGCAGTGGCAGTTCCAGTGGCGCGGCAAGTCGCTGATCAACACCAAGGTTCTCGTCTATCCGGATGAAATGGATGTGCCCCAGCGCCAGCTCGGCATCCTGATCATTCCGCCGGACCCGCCGCCGATTATGAACGCGCGGCCCGAGCAGTACACCATCGACGAACAACCGGTTTCGACGCGGTACACGGCCAACGGCATCGTGCGCGCCATCGCAGGCGTCCCGCAGGGCACCGGCGCCGCTTCGGTCATCGAGCGCATCGTGGCCGTCCCTGGAAACCTCAGCGCAGCCGATCTCGCGGGCATCCGATGACCATTATTCCTGCATCAGTTACCATTCTGGACCTTGCTTCGACCTCGGTCGCAACCAGCACAATGGCGTTCGAGGCGTCGTACACGACCGCGTCCGGCAACGCGACGACCGTGCAGGTGCTGCTCCCGCAGATCATGACCACGACGTTCGGCGGGCTGCCGACCGGTGGCGACGTCGGGCAGTTCCTGCAAAAGAACTCCACGACGAACTACGCCGCGGGATGGAGCAACATCGCGAGTTCGTTCGTGGCCGGGACCGGGATCACTTTGGCCGGCTCGACCACCGTCGAGATCAGCGTCAACACGTCCATTCTCTCGCTGTTCTCGGTGACGGCTGGCACCTCGATCACGGTCACCCCGTCTGGCACCACCTTCATCGTTGGCGTGACGGACGGCGGCATCGGCTCGACCCAGCTCGGCAATCTCGCGGTTCAGCGAGCGAACATAACCGCAGCGGCAATCGGATCGGCGCAGATCGATGTCGGCGCCGTCCATTCCACCAATCTCGCCGCCGGCGCCATCAACTTCGCGGCTACGGCGCTGCTCTCCAGCGTCCTGATCGTGCCGTTCGGCGGCATCGGGACCACGGCTCTGCCGCTCCACGGCGTCGTGCTGGGCAATGCAACGTCGGCCCTGCAGGTGGTCGCCGCCACGACATCGGGGCATGTGCTCACGGCGACCGGCTCGGCAACGGCGCCGGTCTTTGCAGCGCCTGCGATCTCCACGGCAGTTGCCAGCATCACCGCGGGCGGCGGCCTGTCATCGCTCGGCGTCGGCACCACCAACGGCACGATCTCGACCACCGGCACGTTGACGAGGGTCGTGTATCCTAGTCTCAAGACCGCGCTTTACACAGCGGTGACCGGCGATCTCGGCCAGGTGATCACGTTCTCGACGGCCGCACTGGCGACATTCGTCATGCCGCAGGCTTCATCGACGGTCGCCAGCCCGTTCGGGCCCGGATGGTTTGTCGACCTCCAGAACTCGGGCGCAACGGCCATCGTGATTGCGCCCGTCACGTCGAACCTCACCGGCGTTGGCGCCACCGGGCTGCTCGGACCGAACTCCAGCGTCCGCCTGATCTCCGACGGCACCAACTACATCCCGAACGGCGCAAACGGTTTACTCAGCCTGAACCTGCGCAACACCAACCAGACGTTCAGCGGCGGTGTCTTTCTCACCGCGTTTAACGCGGGCACTACTAGCGGCGGCACGTCGATCACGTTCAGCAGCGGCAACGGCCCGATCCAGTTCATGCGCAATGCTGGCACCGGTACGCTCACCGCGCCGTCTACAGACGGCGAACTCGACGTGCTGGTCATGGGAACCACGAATGCGTCGACGCTCACGCTGTCCGGCTTCAACGCAACCACATCGGCACCGGTGGGCGATCCCTACATCGCCAACGCGACATCGCTGTTTCTTCTGTCGATCCGCAGAGTCAATGGCTCTTCCACCTATCGATGGGCGGCATACCAATGAGATACGCCATCGTCGTCAAGGAAACCGGAGAGATCGTCGGCAGGCCGCGGACGGTCAATCCGGTCGTTTGGCCGAACGGCGACGTCTCCCACGGCTCATTTGAGGGGATGGAGTACAAAAACTGGAAAATCGTGCCGATCGAATACGATCAGGCGCCTAGTGAGTTCTACCAGGACAGCGCCGGCGGATCGGCCCCCGAGTTCGACGGCAAGCGCATCCTGATGCGTGGGCAATACGCCCCACGCGACATCACGGACGTCAAAAAAATACTGTGCCAGCGCATCGACGATGCCGCCGAGGAGATCCGTGGCAGGTCCATAGCCCATGGCATCGGGCAGTTGATGGTCTATTTGCAAAAGAAGGCCGAGGCCGAGGCATGCGCTCGCGATCCTAATCCGAAGACGGAGAACTACCCGCTCCTGGCCGCGACCGTTGGGATCGATGGCAAGACACTGTCGGATGTTGCTGAACTTGTGCTTCTCGCTGCCAAGCAGTGGGTCGAATTCGCTGCCGCGGTTGAAAAAACAAGGATGGCCGCAAAACACAACATCAACAAATCGATGGACGTCGACGCCGCGATCTCGGCCCATGCCAAAGCCCGCTGGGATGTGGGGTGACATGCTGATCCTCCCGGAACAAGGCGCAGCTCGCGGCAAGTTCCTGATGCCGCAGCGGTCTGCGGAATGGCGCCAGCCATCGCAGCGCTCGGCAATCTATGGAATTGAACGGCAGACCAGGTTTCGCCTGACTGCACGGTCGCCCGATGGTGGCCTGGTATGGCGCGGATGGTTTGATGACCGCGAAGACGCAGATGCGTTTCTGTTCTCAGCCGTTACTGGGAACCTCGGCATCGAGCGCGAACTGTGGAATCTGCCTTCGCCGTCTTGGCGGCCGTGGCTCGGGGAAACCATAACATACGACTTTGCAACGGTGACGTTTCTCACCTCACCCACCGGTAGCAATCAGGTCTACGCGGTGCCGACCGATTGGAACTCGGGGGACAACGCGATTGAAGCGTTGGGTGCTGGCGGCGGCGGCGCAAACGGCACGTCGGCGCCGGTTGGCGGCGGCGGTGGTGGTGGCGCTGGCTATTCGGCCATCGGAGATCTGGTGCTGACAGCCGGCGGCAGCGCCACCTATCAGATCGGAACCGGTGGCGGCGCGGCAGGAACTGGTGGAGATAGCTGGTTCAACGGCGCCACCCTCGGTGCGTCCTCGGTCGGCGCGAAGGGTGGTGGTGGCGCATCAGGCACCACAGGAGGCACCGGTGGTGCTGCTGGAAGCGGTGTTGGACCCACCAAAACCTCTGGGGGAAATGGCGGAAGCAACGGCGTCGCTACCCGAACAGGATGCGGGGGCGGCGGCGCTGGCAGCGTCAACGGCAATGGGGCCGTAGGTGGTGCCGCAGCATCCGGCGCAAGTTCTGGCGGCGGCAGTGGCGGCGGCGGCAGTGGCGGCGGCACCGCGGGCGCGGCGAACCGCACCGATGAATCTTCTGGCGGCAACGGCGGAAACAACTTTGGTGGGACAGGAGGCGGCGCTGGTGCCGTGATTGCATCCTCTGACGCCGTTGCCGGGACCAACGGCGGCGGCGGCGGTGGTGGCGCGATTAACAACGTCGTTACGACCCGTCGCCCTGGTGCGGCGGGAGGCGCTGGAACGGAATGGGACGCCAGCCATGGCAGCGGTGGTGCTGGCGGCGGCGGCGGTGGTGGAAGCACCAGCGCCGGTGCGGGTGGTGCTGGCGGCTTATACGGCGCTGGTGGCGGCGGTGGTGGTGGCTTCGATTCTGGCACCGGCCCCGGAACGGCCGGGGCGCAAGGCATCATCGTTGTGACCTACACGGCGGCGGTCGGTTCGATGTTCCCCGTGGCCTTCCTGCATTGAGGATATGAAATGCCAGGATTGACCTACAGCACCTACGTTTCGTCACTGGCCAACCTTTTGGTGGTCCCTGCGGCGGATCCAAATTTCCAGACCGTGCTGCCGAACATCATCGACGATGCGGAGCTTCGCATCTATCGGGACCTCGATCTGCTGTCGACCAATGTCACCAATATCGCGAATGCGGTGTCGACCAGCACGCGCATCTTCAGTCTCCCGGTCTCATCCGGAACATTCATCGTGGTCGACCAGATCAATCTGATCACGCCGGCGGGAACCGTCGACCCGGAGCAAGGCACGCGGAATCCGCTGGAGCCGGTCAGCATCGACGTTCTCAATGCGCTCTACCCGAGTTCCAACGGCTCAAGCATCCCGCAGTATTACGCGCGCTACAACGAGGGATCGATCGCCTTCGGGCCTTGGCCCGCGGCGGCCTATCAGGCGGAGATTACCGGTACGATCCGACCCGCCGCGATCTCATCGACAAACACAACGACAATCCTGTCGGTGTATTTCCCCGACCTGCTGATCTCGGCCTCCATGGTGTTCGGCGCCGCCTACCAGAAGAACTTCGGCAGCGCGGTCGACGATCCGAAGGCCGCGGTGACGTGGGAGAGCCACTACCAGACGCAACTGGCCTCGGCGTCCGTCGAAGAAAACCGCAAGAAATTCCAGGGCCCGGGCTGGTCGACGGAAAGCCCGTCGCCGCAAGCCACGCCTCCCCGGACATGACCTCAAGGACGTGATCCATGACCGAACCGATCACCACCAATAAATCGCTCATTGTGCCGAACACGGGTGACTTGCCGGGCACGTGGGGCACAGCCGCGCTGAACCCGGACTTTCAACTGATCGACGCCATGTTCGGCGGTCGCACGACGATTTCGCTGTCGAGCGCAACGACGATCCTGCTGTCGGTCCCGGCCACCACCGGCATCTGGGGCGGAACGGTCCCGCAGAGCTCGAATTCCCTGATCGTCTTTACCGGCGCGCAGACCGGGTCTGCCGTCATTCAATTCACGCTGCCGGGATTCTACATCGTCAACAACAAGTGCACCGGAACGACATCGATCCAGCTTTCCCCTGCCACGGGCACCGGCAATAGCATCGGGGCGCCTCCGGGCCGCAAGGCACATGTGTTCTTCGACGGCACCGACATGGACTACGTCGATTTGCAGGAGGTGGGATCGGCGCTCGATCTGCATGGAATTTCGACCACGCCACCTTGGATGCAGGTGTGCACGGTCCTGCCGTATCTCGTGAAGGATGGATCGATCCACACCTCATCGCTCTATCCACAATTGGCGCAATTGCTGGGATCGACCTTCGGCGGCAACGGCATCACCACGTTCGGCGTTCCGGACGAGCGCAACCGCGCGCGCGTGGGTATCGACATCGCAGCGACCGTCGGCGGTGGGCTCTCAAGCCGCCTCACAACGGCAGTCTGCGGTTTCTCCGGCACCACCATGGGCGCAGCCGGCGGCTCGCAAATCTTTCACGCACATACTCACGGCGTCGCCGATCCGGGCCATGGCCACACAGGCAACTGGCCGACAGGGTTGAATAACTACGCAGGCAGCGGTTCCGGTGTCTCTTACGCAGTTTGGAGCTCCTCGGGCGCCCCCACCACAAACGCGACAACGAACATTTCAATCAGCACAACCGGTGGCGGCGTGTCGCAAAACGTCCAGCCGACCATCGTGTCGTTCCTTCCACTCATCAAGACATAGGCATCCAGTGCCGTTCGGCTCAGTCACCCTGTTGCCGGGAGTTGACGTCACCAAGACGCCGACCCTGTTGCAGGCCAGCATTTCGCAGAGCCAGCTCATCCGCTTCCGCGAAGGACTCGCGCAGAAGTATGGCGGGTGGTCGCGGCTGTACGGGTTCAATCTGGCCGGCGTCACCCGCGACATGCATGCGTGGCAGGATCTGAACGACCTGCAGCATCTGCTGCTCGGGTCGACCACAAAGCTTGGCATTCTGACGGATAATTCGTACGTCGACATCACCCCGCGAACGCTGACGACAAATCCGACGACCGTCGATTTCAGCACAGTCGCCGGTTCCACCACAGTGACGATCCTCGACAATGCGCTGACCGCCCCGGTGACCGGCTACGATACGATCATGCTTTTGACGCCGATCGCTGTCGGCGGACTGGTGCTTAGCGGCGTCTATCCGATCATCCAGTCTACCGGACCGACGTCGTACACGATCAGCGCCGCCACAGCCGCGGCGACAACGGTCAACAATGGCGGTGCTGTCCCGACTTTTACGACGGTGGATGATTCCGCGACGGTGACCGTCACCATCACCGGACACAATCAAGCGGCCGGCGATGCCGTGACGTTTCAGGCATCGACCACGGGAAACGGCGTCACCGTGTTCGGGACTTATGCGGTCGATACCGTCGTCGATGCGAACAACTTCACCATCACGGTTCCTGACCAGGCGAGCGCGAACGGCTCGTTCTCGATGAACGGCGGAGACCCATCGATTCAGTACTACATCACGTTTGGCCCTCCGGCCGGCGGCGTGGGATATGGCCTTGGCGGCTACGGAGAGGGAGGCTACGGGACGGGGATCTCCGTCTCGGCCGCGTCCGGTTCGCAGATCACGGCATCGGACTGGACCAGCGATAACTGGGGCGAACTCGCGCTGGCGTGTCCCATGAACGGCGCGCTCTACCAATACAGCCCGAGCGGGGGATTTCTGACGGCGCGCATGGTGCCGACCGCGCCGCCATTCAATCTCGGAATCTTTGTCTCGAACTCCCTGCAAATCCTGTTCTGCTGGGGATCCACAGCGGAGAAGGCCATCGGCCTCGACCAGGATCCGATGCTGATCCGGTGGTCGGACCTTGGAAACTACGCGGAGTTTCGCGCGCTCAGCACGAACCAGGCCGGTGCCTTTCGAGTCCCCATCGGCTCCACGCTGCGCGCAGGCATGGCGGTGGCAAACCAGAACCTGTTCTGGACAGATTTGGACCTGTGGGCTGCGAACTATGCCGGATACCCGCTGGTGTTCGGCTTCAACAAGATCGGCGCTGGCGCTGGAGCCATCTCATCGCATTCTCCGCAGCAGTTGCGCAATGGCGTGTACTGGATGGGTGCGAGCAACTTCTATTCATACACCGGCAGCGGCGTCTCCGTGGTGAAGTGTCCGGTCTGGGATTTCGTGTTCCAGCGCCTGAATACCGAGTATGCCAGCAACGTGCGGGCCATGCCCAACACCCCGTTCAACGAGGTGGGCTGGCTGTTTCCATCGACCAACTCGGTGAGCGGCGAGTGCGACTCCTACGTCAAGTTCAACATTTCCGATCCTTCGGTGCCGTGGGACTACGGATTGTTGCCGCGCTCGGCATGGATCGATCAGACCATTCTGGGAAATCCGATCGCGTGCACATCAACCGGAATTCTCTACCAACAGGAGACAACGAACGACGCCGATGGCGAGCCCATGTCGGCGTCGTTCACCACCGGGTATTTCTACATCGCCGAGGGCGAAGACTACGCCTTCGTCGACCAGATTATTCCGGACATGATCTGGGGGACTTACGGCGGCGCGCAGACCGCGCAGGTGTCCATCACCCTCAATGTGATCAACTTCCCCGGTGACACACCGACGCAGTATGGCCCCTATCCAATGGACAGTTCGACCGAATACATCTCGACAAGATTCCGCGGCCGGCAGATGTCGTTCACCCTGCAGTCGAGTGACGTCGGCAGCTTCTGGCGCATCGGCCGCATCCGCTATCGCTGGGCTCCGGCCGGGAGGCGCTGATGTCAGACCCCTACAACAATACGGCAGGACCCACCGGAGCACCGCAGGAAGGCGTTTCCGTCCTGCAGAACGTCGCGCGGCAGATCGGCGTTTACGCGCAATCGATCGCCAATGCCTATCCCGCCGCAACTACGACCGCCTCGCCCAGGTCTTTGGGCTTCAACAACATCGGCACCACCGCAACGGCGGTACTTTCGACCAGCAGCATCCGGCACGGCCTGATCTTTCATAATCCGGGAACGGCTGCGAACATCTATGTTTTCCCCACTCCCATCACGACGACGCCGACGACCGCGGCGCTAGGTGGGGCGCTTCTCATTGCCACGACGGCCTCGGTTGTGCTCAGCCCTTCCCTGTTCCCAAACCTGAACGCCGGGTGGTCTGCGTTCGCCGCCACCGGCAGCGCAAATCCTCTGACAATCATCGAGTTCTTCTAGGGAAGCCCCTGCCATGCCGGACGATATTCTCAAGGGCTTCAAGGTCGATAGCAAACTGTTCAAGCAGGGCCCGATGGGCACCAGCATGGGCCCGGTGACGAGCCTTGCCCCGGGGTCGAAGAGGGCCCCCCAGATGACAAAAATGCCGCGGCTAAACAAGATTCCGCGCGCCATGAAGACCCAGCGCACAGACCGCAAACTGGCGGGCTTTGCCCCCGGCGGCGCGCCGGAACCAGACGCTTCATCGCAAGGCGATGCGCTGATCGGCCCTGTGATCTCCACGGTGCCGGGGCGCACGGATCGGCACCCGGTCAGCGTTCTGGCCGGAAGCTACGTGCTGCCCAGTTCGCATGTGGCTTCGCTCGGCGAGGACAACACGCTGGCCGGCCTGAAATTGCTCACCGAGATGTTTCCGAATTCGGCGCAACCGGCGGATGGCAATGGCGGGGGCGCTTCCGGCGCCAAGCGGCGCGCCGATGGCGGATATGCCGTCGAAGGATCGCGCGGGGAGCGCATCCCCATCATCATCGCGGGCGGCGAATTCGTGATTCATCCCAAGGATGTCATGGCCGTTGGCGATGGAAACATCGATCGCGGTCACAAGAACCTCGACGAATGGGTCATAAGTCGGCGGAAAAGCCATATCAAAACCCTGCAGGGGTTAGCGCCCCCGGCGAAAGACTGATATTGCCGTGACCGTCAACATTCCGGAGGAGGAATACTTGGCAGAGGAAGAAAAGCGTCTGACCATCACGGATCCAGACAACACACCGGTGGTGTTCGTCAGCGATCTTGCGGCGGCGGGATATCTGAACGGCGTCGTCAATCTCACCTTCGTCACTGCAAACTGGACACCGCGCGACGGGGAGTCGAAAGAGGTCGACGTGGACCTGAAGATCACGTCCCGTCTGCGGATGGACATGTACTGCGCCCAGCGCCTGTGGGACCAACTGGACCGGTTCCTGAAGACGAGCGCGGCTCCATCCGGAGGGCCTTCGAATTGACCACGGCCCCGTTTGTCAGAAAGGCCGACATTCGCGACGAGCCAGAATTGATGGCCATGTGCATGGAATTGCACCGCGAGAATGGCCTATTCCCGATGGCGGAGGACAAGGTGCGGGCCTACCTGCGGCGCGCCTTCTCTCGAAACGGTGCCGTGATCGGCGTGATCGGCGAGCGCGGCAAGATCGAAGGCTCGATCTATCTTCTGATCGGAGGATTCTGGTACTCGGAAGAATGGCACCTCGAGGAACTGTTTTCCTACGTGCGCCCGCAGTACCGCAAATCGAACAACGCCAAGGAATTGATCAACTTCGCCAAACGATGCTCGGACGATCTGGGCATCCCCGCCGTGATCGGCATCATCTCCAACGACCGGACGAAGGCCAAGGTCCAGTTGTACCAGCGCCAATTGGGTACTGCGTCCGGAGCGTTCTTCGTGTATAACGCGCCTCGTACGGGAACCGTCCCGACGCCAACCCCTGCCACGCAGGCAGTGTCACCAGCACGGCAGGCCGCCGGGTGAAGCCATGATGGATGGGCAGCAAGGGCAGCCAGACTCAGCAGACGCAGCAGCAGACCCAGCAGAATCAGCAGCAGTCGACTAGCTACACCCCGAACGAAGCGGCGCTTTCCCGCTATAATGAAATCCTTGCCGGCCTGTCGAATCTTCCGACCGGGTCCTATCAGGGCGAACTGACCGCCCCGATCAACGCCCAGCAGATGGCGGGCGTTGGCAACGTCAACCAGTACGCAGGCGCAGCGCAGCCCGGCATCGCAAATGCGATGGGTGCTGTGCAAGGCGCATCCCAGCCGCTCTCTGCAGCGCAAATCCAGCAGTACATGAGCCCTTACACGCAGAACGTGGTCGACACGACCATGGCTGCGATGAATCTGCAAAACCAGCAGGGTCTCTCCGCCCTGACCGGCAACGCCGCAGCGCAGAACGCGCTCGGCGGAAACCGCGTCGGCATCGCGCAATCGAACTATCTGACCGACCAGAACACCAAGAACGCTCCGATCATAGCTGGCATCTACGATAAGGCGTATCAGTCGGGCCTTGGTGTGGCGAACCAGCAATTCCAGCAGAACCCGATGCAGGCGGCGCAACTCTACGGCGGGCTCGCGCTGCAGGGACAGCAAGCCGGTCTGCAGGGTGCCCAGGCGCAGGTTGGCGTCGGCACGCTCATGCAGCAGACCCAGCAAGCGCAGGATACCGCTGCGCTGCAGAACTGGCTCCTGCCCTATGGGCAGTATGGATCGATGTCGCAGATCGCGACCGGCGTCGGCTCGCAGATGGGCGGCTCGGGCACGAGCTATGGAACGAGCTCTGGCACCAGTTCCGGCAACTCCGCGACCACGCCGGCCGCACCCAATCCGTGGAGTCAGATTCTAGGACTGGGCATCGCTGGGCTTGGCGCGTTTTCCGACAAGCGACTGAAAGAGGATGTCCAAAAGGTTGGCGAGCTGACCGATGGTCAGGCGATCTATCGGTATCGCTTCAAGGGCAGCCCCAAGTGGGAAATCGGCCTGATCGCTCAGGAGGTTGAGCGCGATCATCCGGAGGCCGTCACGCGCGGCGTCGGCAACATGCGGATGGTCGACTACAAGGCTGCGACCGACGATTCAGTGAAGCGCTGGCGCGGTGGCGCGGTTGCGGGCTTTGCCGCCGGCGGCTCCCCGATCATGCCGATGCCGTCCGTGATGACATCGCTGCCCGGCGTTGCCGCGCCGCAAGCCACCGACTGGCGGTCGAATTTGAAGTTTTTCGACCCCAAGAGCCATGACATGAAATTCATGGACGCGCCAAAGCAGCAGGACAATGCCATGTCCTCGGGACAAATGGCAGGCGTCGCCGGCGGGATCAAAAACCTATGGGACAAGGGGAGCGATTTCTTCTCGGGCGTGCCCGCACCGCTTGAGAACTACGCGCCGGCGCAGGACATCACCAACTCCAACTATGCCGTGGGTCCGGAGAGTCCTGATTTCTATTCCGCAGGAGCGTGGGCCGGGCCTTATGCTGACGGCGGAGCGGTTCCACTTCCGCGATCTCGTCCGGGATGGAGTGAGACAGGTTATCCGAAGCCGCCCGGCAAGCCCGATCTTCCGCTTGTCGAGGGCTATCCACCGCCTCCGTCTGCGCCGGTCTCTGGAGTCGCTAATGACTGGCGGACGATTTACGGCCCGCGCGAAAGCTATCGCCCGTCGGTCACGGAATTCGAGGTGCCGGGTCCCTACTCGGTGAAAGATCACGCACTCGCGGTCGCGCGATCGATTTTTGAAGGCGATAAATATCGCGAGATGATGGCGCGCGGGCGCAGTTCGCGGAATCCGCTCTACGATAAGATAACCTACCCGCTTTACGCGCCGGGCTTTGCCGACGGCGGCGTGCCGACGCTCTCCGGCGTTGGTGGTGGCTTTGTGCCGGAAGGCCCGGAATTGCCCGTCGACATGTTTGCCGATCGGTTCGCGGCGCTTCCGCAGGAGAACATCCCGCTGCCGCCGCCCCGGCCCCCGACAGCGGGGTTTGCTCCCGCGCCTGCTGCTCCCGCCGCGTCGCCCCCGATGGACCGCTACACCAGAGCCATCGCCAACATGGAAAGCAGCAACGACTACTCCGAGGTTGGCCCGCAGACCCGCACCGGCGACCGCGCCTACGGCAAGTACCAGGTCATGGGCGCGAACATCCCGGAATGGACGCTGGCCGTTTTGGGCCGAGCCATGACCGCGCCGGAATTCCTGGCCGATCCAAAAGCGCAGGATCAGGTCTTCCAAGCCAAGTTCGGAACCTACAAGGACAAGTACGGCCCGAGCGGCGCAGCGCGCGCATGGTTCGCGGGCGAAGGCGGCATGAACGATCCGAACCGCAAGGACATCCTCGGGACCAGCGTCGCTTCATACGAGAACAAGTTCAACACTGCGGCCGGTCTGGGTCCGCAGAACACGGTTGCCGGCGGCTCGTCGGTAACTCCGGCGCCGGTTGCTTCGCTTCCTCCCGAGGCTCCGGCGCCGGATGTTGTTGCAGGCGTTGGCGCTGGCGATGACGCGCTGCCGCAAAACGCCCAACTTGCGCAAGGACCGGTGCCGTCAGGCGTCGCTCCGCGCGCGGGCTTCCTCAACATGTCCGAGGAGGCGCGGCTTGGCATGATCGCCGCCGGACTCGGCATGATGTCGTCTCGCTCGCCGTATCTCGGCGTCGGCATTGGCGAAGGCGGTCTGACCGGACTCAAGGCGTACAAGGACGCGCGTGGTTCGCGGCGTCTTGAAGAACAGGCGCGTCTCGCCCAGTCGAAACTCGACCTGCAGGAGTCCAGGCTGGAGGAGCAGCGGCGCCATAGTCGTCAGAAGGAAACCCTTGAAGCGTCCAGGCCATTCAAGATCGGCATGGATCAGATGGGCCGCGATGTCTTCGGCATCCGCAGCAAGGACGGCAACATCATCCCGCTCGATCCGGTCACGGGGCGCCCTGTCGAGGCACCTGCAGCCATGCCTCCCGTCGCACCTGGCGCTCCGCCGCCCGCAACACCCGGCGTCGATCCAAACATTCCCATGACGGGTGACACGACGCTCCCTCCCGGCGCGCAGCCGGTGTCCGGACGCCTCGGCTTGGATGACCCGATCGCGGTAGCCTTCAACGAAACGGCGCTGGAAGGGCTCGACGCGGCAACAGCGAACCGGGTCAAAGCCGTAGCGGAAGGCCGCATGCCAGCGATGGCATTGCGCGGGCGGAACGACGTTTACAACCGAATGATCATGGACAAGGTCTCGGCCTACAACCCGGCCTATGACCAGACCGTGTTCGCTTCGCGCCAGCGCACCGCGAACGAATTCAAGAATGGCGTGGCGGGTCGCAATCTGACCGCCACGAAGACTCTCGCCGGCCACTTGGAGGATTTGCACAAACTCGCCAATGAGCTCGACAACAGCGGAGTCCCGATGTGGAACCGCGCCAAGCAGATGGCTGGCCGCGAGACCGGCATTTCTCCGGAGTACCAGGAGAAGATCAAGAAATACGAACTGCAGGCCAAGGTGGTGGCCGACGAAGCCGCCAAGGTGTTCGCCGGTTCTCAGTCCGCACTCGCCGACCGTCAGCATTGGGAGCAACTGTTCGACGTCAGCCATTCCAAGACGGCGCAGATGGCGGCAGTGAAGCAGCTCGTTCGTCAGGTCGATAGCCGTCTGGAAGCGCTCGCCTCGCAATACAACAACGGCATGATGACGTCGCGACAGCCGTCCGACCTGATCGACAAGAAGTTCCGCGACATCTTCGACAAGCTTCGCGACGCATCGACCGACGAGAAAAAGGTCGAGGCGAAGGAGTTGAACGCGCAGGACAAGCAGGCCATCGAATGGGCAAAGAAAAATAAGGACGATGCGCGCGCCAAGGCCATCCTCAAAAAGCACGGGATGGACTAGATGGCCGACGAATTCGATCCCGACGCCTATCTCAGCACGTTCAACCCGGACGAATATCTGGCGCAGCCCGCTCAGAAGCCGGCGGCGGGAGACGATGCGTCATGGTGGTCAGGTGCTGCCACAGCGATCCCATCGCAAATGGCCAAGGCTGCCGGAACGACCGCTGAAGTTCTCGCGCGGGGCTTCGGTCCGGAGGCGCGTTCCAAGCAGGGCGCGGTGGAGAGCCTGCTGAACACGGGCGCAGCGATTGCGGAAATTCCGACCGCGCCCATCCGCCAAGCTGCTGCGTTGGTGACACCGGCGCTCGGTGCCGTGTCCCACCAGATCGGTAAGTGGATCAATCCGAAGGTCGCCGCCACGGATGTCCCGCAAGAGACGTATGATCGGCTGGCGCCAGGCGTCGAAACCGCGCTCGGCGCGACGAAGCCCGGTCGTGTCAGCCTCCCCGCTGCCCCGCGCCCCACTGCGAACGGTCCTCTCGGCGTCGTGCTGTCCGAAGGCGAGATGACCGGGAGCCTGCCCCTCCGGAAGAAGGAGCAGGCTGCGTTGCGGGACCAGTCCAATCCAGCAGCGCATACGCACGCGAAAGAGTTTGCGGAGCAGCGCGTGCAGCAGATCGATGCCGCGCAAGACAAGATTGCCCGCGACATGGACCCGCTGGGTTTGCGTGTTGCAGATACGCCGCAGGAGGCCGGCGAGATGGTTTCGCAGGCACTGCGTGCGAACGCGAAGGCGGCCAAGACCGGAGTCGACACGGCCTATGAGACTGCGCGCGCCCTCCCCGGCGAAGTTCATGCGGCTGCGTTCGAAGGCATCGCGCCGAAAATCAAATGGGAACTGTCCAATCGCCCCGAGCCGATCATCATCGACGAATTGACGCCCCGCGCGTCGAAGGCGCTCGATTACATCAGCGAGCGCGTCGCCAACCTCGACATCCCCAACAAGGCCGATCCGTTCGGGCAGCCCAACCCGGAAAACATCGTCGGTGTTTCGCTGAACGGCATCGATCAGTGGCGCAAGAACCTCGTCGCCATGCGCAAGGATGCATATTCGAGCGGCAATGCGCCGGACGGGCGCGCCATCAGCGCGGTGCTCAAGGAATTCGACAACGCGGTGGACGGGGCCATTAACGGCGGCTTGTTCCGCGGCGATCCGCGGGCAGTCGATGCCTGGAACGCCGCGCGCGCCGCCCATTCCGAATACCGATCGATGTTCAAGAAGGGCAAAAACGATCCGGTCGGCGGCAAGATCGAGAAGATCATCGGTAACGAAACAAACGCGCCGGCCATCGGTTCGGAGGTGGCGGCGTTTATCGGGGGCGATGGCGGCAAGATCACGACCGAGAAGTTGGGCGTGGCCCGCAGGCTGCGCGAAGTGCTCGGCGAGACATCGATGGAGTGGAGCGCGATCAGGCAGGGCCAATGGGACGCCCTCAAGGAAGGCACGCCGCTGCGCTCCGCGGACCGCATTGAGAAGTTTCTTGGCACGCCGATGGCGCCACTGATGTACGAGCAAGGTTCGCGCGCGGCGATGCAGTCCTACGCCGATTTGATGCGGCAAATCACCGTTCCGCAGGCGTCCGGCCAATGGTCGAACAACGCTCCGTTCATGCAGCGCATCCGTTCCGTGGCGGAATGGGGGCTCGGCGCGATGATCGGTCACGCGGCCGGCGCCGCGGCTGGAATCCCGTTCGGCGGCGAAGCCATCGGCGCAGTGGCCACGATGGTCCGCCAGGGCCGCGCGGCAAGTCGGGAAGCCAAGCAGATCGAAAAGCAGATGCCGATCCTGGCCGATCAGGTCAAGAAATGGCAGGACGCGCAGGCGCGTGCGCTGAAGCGTCAGACACCCGGGACCGTCAAATCGCTGTCGTCGGCCTACAACGCCGTGGACCGCTCACTTCGGCACATGGAGACGATTGGCCAGCGGCTTCAAAGCCCCGTGGCATCGAGCGCCGACACAGACGAGCAGAAGATTCCAGGGCCACCAGCACAGGAAAATAGCGGCGGCGAGGAAGGCGGTCAGAAGGGCTTTGCGCATGGGGGTCGCGTGGTCCCGTCGAATATCAACCATTCCCCCACGGATGGCCAAAAGCAGGCCGGGAACTATGCGAAAGATCACGTCCGCATTCAAGGGCTCGACATAACCGTCGAGAACGCCAAGGGAAAATACCGCCGCGGTGTGGACAAGGACGGCAAGCCGTGGGCCGTGAGGATGCCGGCTCACTACGGCTACATCAAAGGCACGGAGGGCTCCGACGAGGATCACGTCGATGTATATGTCGGCCCCGCTCCGAACGCGCCGAAGGTCTTCGTCGTCGATCAGAAAGACGCGGACACTGGAAAATTCGACGAACACAAGGCATTCGTCGGCTTCGCTTCCAAAGCGCAGGTGATCGCGATCTATCGCAAATGCTTCAACGACGGGAAAGCCGACAAGCGCCTCGGGCACATCGCGGAGATGTCTCCGGAGCAATTCCGGACGTGGCTCGACGATGGCGATACCACGAAGCCGGTGAAGCAGATGTGGACCGGCGGTCGCGTTCAAGACGAAGCCCCGGACCTTTCTTGGGTTTCCGATGGGGGCCTGAGCCCGCATGAAGCGGCGGCGCTCCGCGTTCGCAGTGCAGCCAAACCGGAAGGCGGACGCGAGGAAGGGCTTGCGACGCGCGGTCTTGATGCGGTGGGCCGCATCCCGATGTCCATGGTGGGGGCCGGTGCTGGCATGGTGGATGCCGCGCGGGATATCGCTGCGGAGCAAACAGGACAGGCTCCCGTGCTCTCCACTGATTACGAACCGCGGCGTGTCGGTGCCGGTCTCGCGGCGGAAACCGGAATGAACCTGGTTGGCACGCCAGCGATAACTGGCGGTGTTCCGATCAGCGCACTAGGCAGCGGTGCAAGGCGCACGAGCCGTTACGGGATGATTGAGAACCAGGATGTTCTTAAGCAACTGGCACTAGACGCGCGCAACGAAGGGCGCGGAAGCACTGTAAAGGTTTACAAGGATAGCGCGGCGCAGCAACGGGCGCGCGGCGGCGATCCGGCAGAAGGGACATGGGGCCGGGCGGTTGCTGAGAACACCGCGTCATGGCGGTCCTCGCGGGACGATGCGGTTGAGGACTATCGGCGCGCAGTTTACCCCGAGCGGTACGTGACAGCCGAACCGCAAGGAACGCCGCTGCAACAGTTGTTCAATCGCAGTGACGCCGACTACTTCTCGAATTTCACTGATCGCAAGACGGGAACGGGCGTCGTCGCAGCGAACAACGCCGACGAAGGCGGCATCCGCGCCTATCACGGATCGCCGCACGACTTCGACAAGTTCGATCTGAGCAAGATCGGGACCGGCGAGGGCGCGCAGAGCTACGGGCATGGGCTGTATTTTGCGGAGAATGAGGGCGTTGCGAAATCGTATCGCGAGGCTTTGGCGCTGCGCCATAAGGGCATGACGATAGAGGGCGTGAGCGGCAAAAGGTTAAACGATCTCACGGGGGCAGAGCGTCAAGCGTATGCCATGCTGGCTAATGATCGTGGCGATATTGATCGCTCGATTCAGCGTTCGGCTTCAGCGATGATCC
>Ga0181337_1000013_pt1 | contig 50595 bp, 56 predicted proteins | sample Sp13VDMM15DD_FD_168302 | JGI IMG/M metagenome (GOLD analysis project Ga0181337, IMG submission 168302) | Freshwater viral communities from Lake Michigan, USA - Sp13.VD.MM15.D.D | ecosystem: Environmental > Aquatic > Freshwater > Lake | place: USA: Michigan | collected 2013-04-23 | reverse complement strand
AAGTCCTCTTTCATCAAGGTCAGGTAGTCGAGGAACGCGGCCCGGATGCCGTGCTGCGAGTGCAGGCGGCGGAGTTTCGCGCTGATTTCCAGCACGCCCTGATTGCCCTCGTCTTCGATGTGGATTGGCGAGGAGGCGATCTCGGACGCGGCTCGCGCGACGGCCGCGAACGGGTCGGCCTGCGCCATGAGATCGTCGCCTTTGGTCAGCTTGCCGCGGATCAGGTCTTCGCCGTTCACTCGTGCCCGGCTGGCGATCAGGCGGGTAGTCAGCGCCTCGCCGCTCATTTCGAGGCTGATGATCCCGACGGGGATATTGAGGTCGATGGCAAGGTGAGCAGCGATGGTCATGGCGAGCGCGGTCTTGCCGTCGGAGCGCTTCGCTTGGATGACGATGTATTCTCCGGGCGCCATGCCCCCGGTGTAGGCGTCGAGGTCGCGGAGCCCGGTCGGAAGCCCTTTCATGCCGGTGCCGGCCTCCTGCGCGGCCTCGATGCGGCGGATGCTCTCCATGACGAGGTCGTGGATGCTCTTGCTCCCGGCTTGGAATCGCTCGGCTCCGATGGCGAGTATTGCCTTCTCTGCGCTGGCGAGAACGCCGGCAATGTCATCCTGCTGGTCGTAGGCTTTGCCGATGTGCGCGGTGCATGTGGAGATCAGAGCGCGGGCGCGGGCTTTGTCGAGGATCGTGTCGGCGTAGGCGGCGGCGTTCGCGGCGGTCGCGGTGGCGGTGCAGACTTCGGTCACGTAGGCGGCTCCTCCGACTCTTTCGAGTTCACCCTTGTCCCGGAGGGTGTCGGTGACGGTGATCAGGTCGATGGGCTTCTTCTCGGCGTGCATCGCGAGCAGGACTCGCAAAATCTCGGCGTTGGCCGGCAGGTGCATGGTCGCCGCGGTGATGCGGCGCTGGATGCAGTAGTCGCCGAGTTCGCGTGGGCATAGGAGGAAGGAGCAAAGGAAGCCGACCTCGGCCTCGGCGCTGTAGGGCAGCGGGCGTCCTTTCATTGCAGCCTCCTCCAGATTTGCCGCATCATTTCGATTCGATCCTCGCCGCTCCGGCGCGATGTCGTCGGGGATTCGCTGGCCGTCGCCTGTTCCCGTTTCTGCGCTGGCCGCGGCGCTCTCGGTTCGCGTGGCTTCCGGTCCTTCCGTGCGTTCGACCGCGGCGGCTTCTGGCCGGTCAGGATGTAGCGGGCGGCGGCGTCCTCGGCCAGTTGGCGCGTCGGGTAGCGGCCCAAATAAACCCTTTTGCAAAAAGCCCCCCTCACGTTGCTCTCAAATAGCTTTTCTCCAGCAATTACACGGATGCTAATGCTTGGCCGCTTCGCTGTAATTTCCGGCCTGCCTTGTTGCCGCTTTGTCACGGGACGTGCCTCCAGATTTTTCCTGCAATTATGTGCCTGATCGTCGCTTCGCTTACCATAAATGCGTTGGCAATTTTTCGCAAAAAGTCTCCCGCTTTTCTGCGCCTCCTTATTTCCACTACTTGGGTTTCGTTTAATTTAGCGCCGTGGTGCCGTGATCCGCGAGGCATACATTCCGGGTGCAGTCTCGGGCCGGTTCTGTCGCCTTTTGCGCTCCTTCCTTTTGCCACCATGTCCTTAATGTTTTCTTCGTTCGTTCCTGCAAATAAGTGGGCGGGATTGCAGCATGGCGGGTTGTCGCAACGGTGGAGAATGTGTGGCGCTTCATTTGGTATGCTTCCGTGCTCCAGAATATAGGCAATCCGATGCGCTATTACCGGGTAATTTTGAATCGCGAATTGACCGTATCCCTTCCTGTTTCGGCTTGCCACCCAAGGCCAGCACTCATCCTGTTGCCCCTTTTTTACTTTCTTCGCAAAATTGGCTTTTTGCGCTTCCGATAGTTGCGGTATTGGTCTTGTAGCAAGTGGCATGTTTGCATCATGTGATTTGTTAGAGCCATTTCGGAGCTTCCAACTCCGCGATGGCTCGTTTCTTTTACGGCTTGGCCTGCTTTGAGTCCAACGTTTTCTCGCTCGCTCCGGCTCCCAGCCGGCTTTGATGCGTTTGGCGATGGTCTCTCGGCTTGGGGTGATCATGGTTGCTGGGTTCTGGTGTAGCCTCGACCTTTGCAGGGTTTACAGTCGAGCGTGATGGTGGTCTTGCCGCTCTTTCGGCGCAGGTCTTCGATCTCCCGTCGCCGGGTGCTGACTCCATTGCACTCGGGGCAGGTGGTGAGTTGGTGGCGGATGCCGTTGAGGATGTGGGTGGTCGTCATGCTCTGTCCTCCGGTTCGCGGTATGGCACTCCGGCCATCTCGAAAACCTCGCGTTCGCTGTGGCAGGGGATGACCTTGCCGAGCTTAGTGAATCCGCTGCCGTAGGCGTTCAGGTGCATGTTTTTGGCGATGGCTCCATTGGTGAGGCTGAGATTTGTCTCTTTGCCGCCTGTCCGAATGACCAGCGATACCCACCAGTTTTCCTCGGTCGTGCTGAAAAAGTCGCAAGCGATTCCGCTGCGGTGCAGCGCCAGTTTGTTCTTTGCTCCCCATGCGGTCAAGCCGTTCGCTCCTTCCCGCTTGCTTAGGATGCCGGTTGCCAGCCAGCGGTTCAGTTCCTCGTGTGCGAGGTCCATAGGTTCGGTGGTGAACATGTCCACTTGGCGATCTTCAAAGGCGGGCACGAATAAAAGCTCGATGTCGCCGACCGTTTCCTTCTTTCGCCGCAGGCTCCCGGCGATCTCGATGCGCCGGCAGAACGGTCGGAGGTCTTCGACTAGTTGCTTGGCGAGCAGCATGGCGTCGGCGTAGTTGTGGCGGGTCTTCATGGAAGCGGGAGTTCGTCCTCGGGTTCTGGCTTTGCTGCCGGTGCCGGCGGGAGCGTCAGCTCGGGTTGGGCTGGTCGGGTGTTGCCGGGGTTGATGACGGTAACGGCCGATATGGTGATCTGGACGCCTGGTAGGGTGCCGTAGCGCTTGGTGGCGGTCTGGTTCACCACTTGGCTGTCGTCGATCCAGCAGATGCCGGTGAGGGCGTCCTCGGTGCCGCGGCTAAGTTTCAGCGTGTCGGGCTTGGCGGTCGGGAAGTGGGGCGCGGCGTCCTTCAGTTGCTCGGCGTTCTTGCCGGTGCCAAAGTGGTATTGCGGTCGGGTAACCACGAACTCGAAGCGACACTCCACAGGGCCGTCGTGCGGCGCTCTGGTGAAGTGCAGCCTGGCGGCTCTGGCGACGACCTTCTTCCACTCCTTGGACTTCGGGTTGTCGTCCACGACGTTGATGATAATCCGGCCTCTTGGTCCTCGGTATGGCTCGCCGGTTGCCTTGTTGGTAGGGCAGAACGCCTGCTTGCTGCCTGCTGGCTCGGGCTTGCCGTCCACCCAGAATGTGATGCTGTCTCCCGGTGCCGGGTGCGCTCTTCCGCACGCCTCTGCGTCCCGTTGCTCCCACTGCTCCTTGTCCGTCGAGCGAATCTGACGCAGCGGGGTTGCGGGTCGGATCGCCGGGTCGCGCAGCATCGCGCGGCGCATCGCTTCCGGCAGGTTAGAGGGGTCGAGTCCCATCGCGGCTACTTTGGCGCTTGGTTGGCGAGCCATCGGTCGGCATCGCAGAGGGCGGTGTATAAGCGCATATCTGCCGGTGCGTAGGCTACGGTGTGGCCTTCCTCGATCTGCTTGGCGACCTCGTCCATCGTCTGCATGAATCCTCCGAGGATTTTCTTGGCGCGAGCGAGCTTGTCTGGCGGGTAGTTGAAGACTTCACCGACGGTCTTGCCTTTCAGAAGTTCGCTGGTCGGGTGCTTGTGGGAGAAATCCACGGTGCGCCAGTCGGTGGTGACCTCGGCGGCTGGTCGCTTGGGTGGCGGTTCGGCTTTTGGGTGCGGCCCCGGCACCGGGTCGGATGCGGGTTGCTCGGGTTCCTCGTTCTCGGCGCACTGGACGATCTCCCTGCCCGCTACTGGACGCTCCATTTCCGCCAGCTTGCAACGAAGTTCTGCGGCGAGTCCTTGCAAACGGCTTTTCTCGGTGGTGGATTCGGTCAGGGCGGCGTTTTCGAGGTGCTGCTCAATCAACTGCGCGATGATGTCTTTGTCGGTGGCGTCCTTGGCCTGTTGCTCCCGGCGGCGGGCGAGTTCTTCGCGCGGCATCACGGTCGGGTCGTAGGAGTCGGCATCGATGATGTCCGCAGTCGGGATGAGGAAGGTCTGGAGCAGTAGGTATTTGTGCGCCACGCTCATCGCCTTGGCGGTGCCCTTGTCGGCGCTGTCCATGCCTTCTCCGGGTAGCCTGGCCTCGACGTAGCTGCCGTCGCTGGCGGTGAAGCGGTAGCCCATCGTGAGCATCGTGCGGGTGATTGGCGTCCCTTTGGCGGTTTTCCCTGCGTCGGTCTGCGTCACGCTTTCGATGACCGGAAGGCAAAAGACGCCGTGCGCCGCGAAGATCGGGTGCAGGGCGTTGTAGGCGTCGTCAATGCCACGGAATTTGAATCCCTGCTGCTCGTTCTTGCGGTCTTTGCTGATGATGTCGATGTCGCGGGTGATCGCGGCCATCGCCATGTAGATGTTGCCCGCGGTCGGAGAGCTTGGGATGTTTGGCTGTGTCATGGTTATTTGGGTTTGGGTTGAAATTTACCAAGGCTCGTCTTGCGGCGCGTCCAAGTCCGCGTCTGCGGGCGCTCTCCGTGGCGGTGCGGCTGGTCGGCTTGGCGCGGAGCGTCCCGGCGCCGGGTGGTTTTCGCCCTGCTCGCCGTTGTCATCTTTGGAGCCGAGCAGTTGGATGTTTTCGCCGATCACCTTGAGTTTGCTGCGCTTCTGGCCGGTGGCTTTGTCGTCCCATGTGTCGAGCTTGAGGCGTCCTTCGACGAACAGCGGACGCCCCTTCTTGCAGTATTCTCCGACGATCTCGGCGACGCGACCCCAGAATGTCACGTCGATAAATGTGACCTCCTCGCGCTTCTCGCCGTCGCCGGTCTTGTAGGTGTGGTTTACCGCAAGGCCGATGTCCGCGATTGCGGTGCCTTTTGGGCTGTATTTTACCTCGGGATCGCGGGTGAGGTTGCCGATGATGATGACTTTGTTAAAGGATGCCATTTTGGGGTCTGAGTATGGTGCTGGTCGTTTACCGTTTCAACTGATCTTTTTGAACGGGAATCGCTCAGGGTCGGCCTTGATGACCTTGATGAAGTGGGAGCCGATGGACTCGGCTTTGGTCAGGCGTGCGGCGTCGCCGGGTGCGACGTTGCTGTATTGGTAGATGCTGCCGGGCTGGTCGGCCGCTGTCTGCTTTTTGGTCGGGGTGAATTCGACCTCCAGCGTTTGGCTGATTGGGTCGTAGCCGATGGCGGCGAGTTGCGATGATTTTACTGGGTTCCTGGTCATGGTCTGATGGTCTCGGTTTTGATGGGTTGGTTGTCTGCGGTGAGGGTGATGGTGGTCGGTTGCGGGGTTCCTTCGCGGCTTCGGGCGTAGCGGCGCCACATGGCGTAGGCGCGCTCGGCCTCTCGCTTGCTGGTTCCGGTGTGGCGGATTCGCTTGCCCTCGACCACTTGGCAGGCTGTAGGGCTGGCGGTCATCGGTTGGTGCTCTGGATGCGCTCGAAGAAGCGGACGCCCGGCGGGTTGGCCTCGGCGATCATCTTGGCGGCGGCTTCGTCCTTCAAAAACTCGAGCATGTCGGCGCGGCGAATCTCGATCTTGAGGAATCGGGCGAGGTCGGGCCGTTTGGTGAAAAGCCATTGGGCAAACAGTTCGGTGCTGCGGGCCATACGGAAGGCGTCGGGGTCACCGATGATTCCGTAGTCGCGGACCATCTTGGCGCTGATCCCCTTGGCGTGGGTGATCTCGGCTACGGGCGCGGTCTCGGGCATCATCGCGGCGGCTTCCGCGGCGTCGGCGGCGTCCTGGGCCTGCTGTGCGAGCCGGGCTTCCTCCTCCTGCGCCTTGCGCTGCGCGTCCGCGGCTTCCTGCTGCGCTTTGGCGGCTGCGGCGATGGCTTCGGGGCTGCTGGCCTCGGCGGCGCGTCTGGCGGCTTCCTCGGCGTCCCGCTGGGCCTTCTCGGCGGCGAGCCGGGCGGCTTCTTGCTCGCGGGCCAGTCGGGCGGCAGATTCCTCGGCCGCTTTCTGCTCGGCAGCGGCTTTAGCGATTGCAGCTTGGCGTTCGGATTCAGCTTTGCGCTGCGCGGCGAGCAGTTCCTCGGCGTGTCCGTCGATCATGTCCTTCAGGCGCTTCATCGCGGCGTCCACCGGAGCGAGCCCGGTGTCCACAATGTCGATGATCCGGGTCTTGGCGGCGTTCAGCGGGGTCTTGAAGCCGGCGCTCTGCGCCTCGACCTCCTTCTTGAGCGCGCGGAGGTTTTTGAACGCGGCGGCGGCTGCGGCCTCGTCGTCGGTGTTCTGGACCTGCGCGACCGCTTTCGCGGCGGCGATCAGGGTTTCCCGGCGCCGGGCGAAGTCCGGCGTGAGGTCGAGGACTCCCATGCTGGTCAGCACGGCGCTCAAGATGGTCTTGGCTTCGTCCTGTACGGCTTGCAGTCGCTCAGGAGCGACGCCGGCGGGGATGTCGAGGGTCAGGGTGTTGGTGGTCATGGTTGGGTTTGGGTTTGGGTTTGGTTTGGGTTTGGTTTGGGGTGAGTTTTTCAAGGTGCGCGTTGAGTTCGGCGATCTCCTCGGCGGTTGTGGTTTCGGATATTGCGAATGCCCGGTTTCGGAGGCTTTCGACCTCCAGTTTGAGGCTGCTGGCGATGCGGATCTGCTCGTCGCGCTCCTGCGCCACCTGGCCGAGCAGGTAGGCCCAGCGGTCGTTGCGCTTGACTCTGGCCTCCTGCATCTGAGCGATGATCGCGTTCGCCTTGGTCAGTGATGCCGCAAGATTGGCCTGCACCTCGCGGGCTTTGGAGAGGTCGCTCTCCAGCCGTTGGATGCGGCCCTCGAAAACTTGAGTCAGGGAGTCGCTCACAAATTGCCCCTCCGGTAGTCGTCGTCCCGCTCGCGGTTGACGATGATTTCATAGCGGTCGCGGTCCTCGGGTTTCGGCTCGCAGGCTTTCCGCATCACGGTCAGGAAGGTTTCCTCCTTGGGTGTCAGTTGGGTTGCCTCCAGTAGCGCGAGGAGGTTTGGGTTGGGCTTGCGGGTCTTGGTCATGGTTTTGGTAAGATTCGCCGGGAGCCGCAGGCGCTCCCGGCGTCGTTCTCAGGCGAGGGTTGCGTTGGCGATTGCAGTGCGGGCGGCTTTTTCCCATCCGCCGTCTTTCGAGAGAGCCTTTTGGAGTGCGGCGAGCAGTTTCGGTGCTGCGGCTATGAGGCGGGCGTTGGCCTCGGCCTCGGCGTAGTTGGGGATTTCGTAGTCTCCCTGCCGGACGAGCGCGATCTGGCGGATGCCGTCGCATGCGTTCGGGTCTTCCGAGTTGCGGTTTACTACTCGGATGGAATCCGTGTCGCCGATGACCTCCCACGTTCCGGTTGTAAATTTCACGGGGTTCGCCGTGTCGTTGCCCTTGGTGGGCGTCGCCTGAGATGCGGTTTTTTGCATGACCTATCTTCGCATGTGGCGTTTATCCTGTCAACTCGTTCGGGGCGTTATTTTCCTCTGTAAATGCAGAAAGTTTGCGTTTTTTCGCGGTTCTCCCGGCGCCGGGTGGTTACGTCGCGAGCCCCATCGTCCGCGCTGCGTTCATGTGCTGGGTCACCCATTCGTGATGCGGTCGGCAGAGTCCGATGACGTTCGCTGGGTCGGTCGGGCTTCCTCCATGGGATCTGGCGAGCCGCTCGTGGCCGTCCTGCATCGCGGCGTGGCATCCTGGAAACTCGCACCGGCCTCCGCACCGCTCCCGCACCGCGGCGAGGCATCGCGTCCTGGCCGGCGCTTCCGCTTTCCGCTTGGCGCTGATCGGCCGCAGCGTCGTCCGCTTCATCGGCGTCCTGCTCCGCTGTTGCCAGGCTCGCAGCTTTTCGAGGTCGCGCTTCATCTCAGTCGCGGATTGCTGCCCAGACCGCGACGGCGATGGCGAGCAGCGCCGCGAGAAACATTCCGGCGTAAAAAAGGCTGTCGCGGTTCTCGGGCGAGATCATGTCAGCAAATCTCCCTTCAGTCGCTCAGCTCTGCATAGGTCGCGCAGGGTGGCCGCAGGCGTCGATGGCGGTAGGTCGTGACCGAGCTCTTTCAGCGCACGGGCGAGCATCGGCCATTCGCGCAGCGTGCCGCTCACACATCCCTTCGCTGCCATCTCTACTTGCAGCGACGCGTCGCTGGACTCGAGGGCTAAATCCTTCACTCCTGCATCCCTTTCCAGATCACGGCCAGGAAGATGACGAGGCAGAGCAGGCCAAGGAAGGACGCACCGAAGGAATGGGACTCGGCAATCATGGTGCCCAAGACCGCACCGAATGGACCTGTGAGCGCAGCCGCCGCTTGCGCCAAATGCCGCCGCCGTCGCGATCCGTCGCCGAGCCTGCCGCCGCCTCGGGCGAGGTGTTGGCTTCCACGGTAACGAATACAGACTTGCTCGCCGATTCGATCAGCCCGGTATGCGCCACGCGGCCTTTCTTGGGGAAGTAGATGCCGAAGGCGTCACTCGCTTGCGGTTCGCGTCCACCGTTGGCGCGTGTCCAAGTGGGGTTCTTTACTTGGTCCGGACTCCACGCCGAGCGCGGATAGAGCCTCGGATGCCCGGCTTCGCGTCCGCAGTAATAGACGAACGCCGCGCAGTAGGGATCACCGCGGCGGTTGCCGGTGCTGGCGAGAATGGCCTCGATGATGGGGCCGTCGTTGCGCCCGGTCTTCTCGATCGTGCCGATGAGCGAGCGCGCGACCGCCATCACGTCCTCGCGCGGCCCGGCAAGTGCGGACGCGGCTAGCAGAAGCAGGATTAGACAGGCACGAGCCATAGACAGACGAGATAGGATGCCATGAGCAGCGTTAGGGCGGCGAAGGTGAACGTCAGTCGATAGGTTGGCGCGGCCTCGGTCCATGCTTTACCGAACCCCCCCGCGTCGAGCCATTTGTCGAGCGTCGGGAAGTCGATTTGCAAGGCGACAAAGGCGCAGAAAGTGGCAAAGAAAAAGTAGGATGCGGCGACCAGCGGCCTCTGTAAATATCCGACATCGAACACTCCGGCTGTCGGGTCCAGCCATCGCAACATCGTCGGCGAAAAGTAGAAGATTGCGGCAGCGGCGAGCAGCGCGGCGAAGCCCTGCCAGTTCGATACGATTTTGAGTATTGTTTTCATAGGTTACTTAGGTCCGAAAGAAGGGTTTCCGTCCGCGTCAACGGTGCGGGCGGTGTCCGGTCCGGTCGGCTGGCGTTGCGTCCAGTGTTCGCGTTTCGAGGAGCAACCGATGACGATTAGTGCCGGGGCGACAAGCAGGACGGCGGCGACGATTGGTAGGATGATTTTCATAACTGTTTAGGAGGTTGGCTAAATTTACGGCTCGCGCAACGTGGAATTAAATGCGCGGTCATAGCAAAGCGACTTGCTTTCGTCCGTTGGTGGATTCGTCCAGATAGCGCAGCAACCCTGCGGCGCGCTCCTCCCCGCATCGCATCCAGCCGGTGCCGTCACACGATTCCGCCCCGGCTTCGTGACATTCCCACAGGCCTTTCTCGCCGTTGATGCGTCCGACGTGAACGCGAGGAAAGGCCGCAGTGAACATCGGCACGCTCCGCATTTTCCAATCATCCGTCCCGCCGACGAAAACCACGCTGGCGTTCGGCGGAATGTCATCCGGCGTCATGCCGTCTTGCACCACAAAGGCCAGCGGGCATCCGTAGCGAGCTACGCGCGGCGAATGAGCAAACCAGGAGCGCAGCGTGCCCTCGCGGTCGCCCACAACGTCCGGCACGGCAATCCACAGCGGCTTGTGCGTCCGACCCTTCACGCGGTCGCAGTGCGCGTAAAAAGCAACCTCGTCAAACGGCTTGCCGCTGGCGAATAGCGGGAAAGCGCCGTTGTCCATCGCGTATGGGCAAAATACGTGCGGCTCTTTCCATGAATCCGGCGACTGTATCCAGCCAATGCGACCGGGATACCGACCAGCAAGCCAGCCGACGACCATGCCGGAATTGTTGGCGGGCATCACCATCATGCCATCGCCTCCGCTCGCACCTTGCACGCTCCGCACTCTCCGCACGGCGCATCGCCGCCCGCGTAGCACGACCACGTTTCCTCGAACGGCACGCCAAGCTCTCGCCCTTTCTCGACTACCTGCCGCTTCGTGCGAACAATGTATGGCGCGTGCACTTCCATGCGGCGCGTATGACAGATGCGGAGCGCCCGGTTCAAGTGCTGCAAAAACTCGCTACGGCAGTCGGGATAAATCGCGGAGTCGTCAGCGTTCGCCGCCCATGTTACCGCCGTTCCGCCATGCGATAGAGCGTAGCTCGCGGCCATGCTTATCAGCACCATGTTCCGATTCGGCACGACCGTTGTTCCGCCGTTCAATTCGTCCACCGTCAAGACCTTTCCAGCAGTCAGCGCCGAGCGGCTGAACATCTCACGCGGCAGGAGGATGCGTTCATACGGCACGCCGAGCTTTTCGCACGTTGCCGCCGCGTAGCGCAGTTCCTTCAAATGCCGCTGGCCGTAGTCAAAAAGCAGGCAGAAAACGGAATTTTCCTGATCGAGCAAATCGTAAAGCAGCACGGTCGAATCCAATCCGCCGCTCATCAGGTGAAAAAACTTACTCATTGGTCAGGATGCAATTCGAGGTTGGAGTTTCGCGGATTTCGATGCGTGATAGCAGCGGCAGGCGCGGCCATATCCGGTGCCACATCCACAACGCCAAGTTTTCCGCCGTGGTCGCGCACGGCAAAATGTCGTTCAGATTGCGGTGATCGAGCGAATCAATCAGTGGCTTTACCGCCGCCGAGATGTCCGCGTAATCCTGCACCCATTCGCCCACAACTGGTCCGGTCACTCCGATAATTGCTTCGTAGCTGTGTCCGTGGAGCCGGTGGCATTGATGACATTCCGGCAAATGCGGCAGCGAATGGCACGCCTCGAATCGGTAGGATTTGGTGATGGTGTAGTTCACAAGAATTTCAGGAAAGGGATTTGAGCGCGAAAATAGACCAGCGCGGCAACGCTAGCGACCGTCCCAGCGAAAGCCCACCACCAGCGCCACGCCCATTTTCGCCACGTCTCGGCCCCCGCGATCTCGACCGCAACCTTGTCCTGAGCCTGCGCGATGGCGGCCTCCATGCCGCTGATTGTGAGGCGCAAATCTTCATTCGTTCCACGAAGCGCATCCGTCTCGCTCGTTGCGATGCGGAGGGAAAGGATCAGCCTCGCCGTGTCGCCGTCCGGGCGTTCCGTGTTCAGTTTTTCCGCCACGGCCACGGCCTCCGCCACGCTTCCCCGCAGCCGTCCGATGCTTCCGGTCTGCCGCTCGACCAGCTTGCCCGCCTTGGCCGCTTTCGCTGCCACCGGGGCCATGATCTTGCGGGCTTGGGTCGGGGCGCTTTGGCATGATGTCAGAAGGATGGCCGCGAGTAGGGCGAGGCGGTTCACACGGTTTCGCTTTTCATCGCGGCGTCAATCGCCGCGCGTGTCGGCCCGTTGTGGCGCTCCAGCCAATCCAGGCGGTCGGTGTCGGCTTTCGCGGCGGCAAGCTCCGTCTCCAACTCGCAGCAAAAGTTGATGGCCTTTTCCGCGCACGCGCAGCGCAGTCCGTAGGATTCGCACATTGCGTTGGTTCGTGGGGTTCTCATGGAATCACAGTAGGGCGTTTGCGGGCGGCGTCAACAAGGTCGCGAACCACTTGTGCTCCGCTTCGATCCTTCGCCTTGCGTTTAATCCATTCGGCCTGAGGCTTGGTGATGCCGAGTTTCATGGTGTTGGGGTATAGTTTCGGTTTGCTCATTCTTTTACGTGTGGTTTGAACTTGTCCCTGACCAGCTTTCCAAGCTGTGTTGCTGATAGCACGCGCCACGGCCTGCCGTCCACCTCGGCGGCGAATTGGTCGCGCCGTTTTCCGCGTCGCAAGTCCAGCGTGTGCATTTCGCCGGTCAGGCGGTTGTGGAATGTGATCGAATGTTCAAGCCTGCCGCGCCACTCAACGCGAACGGGCTCGCCGGATTCGAGTCGCTTGCGCTCCCTGGCATCACGCCACCGCTGCATTTTCGCGCATGTTTTCGCGCGCTTGCGCTGCCAAAAAGATTTCATTCTTCGCATATTCTGTGGTTAGAGAGCTTTTCCACCCCCGCCATCACCTCGTTGATGTCGCGAGTGAGCGTCAGTTGCCGCACTCTGCATTGCACCTTTTCCTCATCCGTCTGCGCGAGTGCCTCTTCGGTCTTCGCCATCGCCCACTTGTTTTGCAGGCCAACCAACCGCAAAAGCTCTCTAACCATGCGCTGCAGTCGAACGCGGTCGTTGTCTGCGTCCGACGCTTTAGCCGATTCATCCGCAGCCGCCCACTCCCCCACCGGCACACACTCAAAGCACGGTTGCAAAGTGTCGGACGCGCCGTGATGGATGCGGCGAGTCCCGTTGCACCGCCAGCAGACCGCCGGCTGCTTTGTCTCTTGTGCGCTCAACGGTCACCTCCCCGCGTCGCTGAGCTTGGTTCGTTCTGGGAACCCGCGCCGCTCTGTTGCGTAGCCGTCTCGTCGCCACCATGCTCCGCACCCCCGCCGCCCACGGGGAACAGCCGCGTGCGCAGTTCATCCAGCTTCGCCTTGTCGTCGCGATTCATGTCTGGCCGGTATCCGCGCAGGCGGGCGGCGACGCTGAGGATTGCCTCTTGCATCGTCATCCGAACCGCCTCCGCGATTGCGTGCTGCATTTCCGTCACGATGCGCTGCGTCACGGCGGGGTCGGTCATCGCCGCCACCGCAGCCGCTGCGTAGCCGCTCACAACCTCGGGCGTGATGGCTGCCGCGATGGCCTTGTTGAGTTGTTCGGTTACGCGGTAGTCGATCCCCTTCTTCACCGTCTCGTCGAGGTGAGTCTGGATGGCCGCTTGGATTTGTGCTTGGTCGATTTCGAGTTTCATAGATTTGGCTTTCAGCTTGGGTTTGGAACTCCGCCCACTCCACCAGACCCAGCTTTCTCCGGGCACGAGCGCGGCTGTAATTCGGGGTTCCCAGAACCAGCGCATGGAGTCGAACGCGCCTCGCACGCGCTCGGTGAATCGGGCGGTTTCTGGGGCGCGTCGCTCATGCGCACGTTAGAGTCGCTTTCACTCTCCGCCCGTAGTTTTCTAAGTAGGTCCATTATGCGATCCACGTCGGCATTGACCTCGCAACCCTTCCACGTCCGCGCGAGCGTCAGCACGGGCTCCACTGCGCGCAACGCGCCCTCAAGCGACTCTAACCATGCGCCGGAGCGAACTAAAGCCAGCGACGGTTTCTTTGATTTGGATGCGCTCATAGGGCTTTAGTCGCTCAGCTTTTCGATGGGCGAATCTGCGCCATGAACGGCCTCCCACCATAGCGTGTAAGTGAAGCTGATGTCTTCTTGGCAGATCGGGCACACCCACTTCGCGCGAGACACATATACCGCCCCCCTGTAGTCGTGGCCTGCATCGGCGCAGCTACGCCCATCCACGCGCTCCAGCGAACGCTTTCCGCGTTCGTTATGCGCGCTATCCGATTCAGCCGCAGCCGCCCGCCAACCCAAGATTCCGCATCCGTGGTCGCGGCAGATTAGCGGGTGCGTTCCCTTGCATCGTTTGCCGTCGTGGCAGACCACCGCCACCGGCTGCTTTGTCTTTCGTGTCGTCATAGGTTGTTCTCCGCGTCGCTGAGCTTTTCGTTAGATTTCCTGAGCGCGGCTCCGAGCACACGGTTTAGAAAATCCACCCCCGCCGCCCAAGAAGAAGCGATGCGCGCGGTTGGAATCGAACCAACACCCGTCGGATTATGAGTCCGCTGCTCTGGCCGTTGAGCTACGCGCGCTTTCATACGCTTTTGCCGATGTAACTGGCGTCTCCGAATCCGTCAGTGAGATGCTTGATGCAGATTCGCAGCGATTCGGGGCTCGACCGAGCCCCCATGTCCTCGGCGACGTGGATGAGCGTGCAGAGGGCTTCGCAGAGACAACTAATATCCAGGAGCACCATCTCCTTTGACTCCACCGCCGATCCCGGAGGGCGTGCATTTGACGGCTTGGCGATGATTACCGGGCCGGGCGTTTTTCGTTCACTGTCGATGTCGATTTGCAGGATGTTTTTCATAGAGTGTGTTTTGTCAGGTGCATAGGACTCCGCCCACCCCGCAGAACTCGCTGCGAAAGCGCCGGTCTAAATTGCGGAAATCTAACCAGTCCATGCAGCGAATGGGCGCTCTTGGCTGCGCCACTCGCGCCGGTCCTGTCTGGAAGCTCGGCATCACGATTCACCCTTTCTCTCGCGCCCATCGCTGATGTCCGCGTTCGGGGACAACAATTCCGAGCAAACTGCCCGCATAAGAGCCTTGTTTTTCTCGGGCACTTTCTCCCACGGCACGGCGCTGTCTTTTCTCGTCTCGTAGCCGTAGCTCGGCGCGAGGCGTTCATAGGTTTCGTGAAAGCGTTTCGCCAGCACCTCCGCGTCTATGTCCCCGAACCCGGCGCTGGAGCGAACGATTTCCTCGCGGGGTAGCTCCGGTTTGCGGCGGGGCGTTATTGTCACAGGGCAGGCATGGTCGCCCGACATTCCGCATTTAGTGCAGGTTTTGGTCGTCATAGTCAGTTTCCTTTCGCGGCTTGCTCGGCGGTTCGTGGTAGATGGCTTCCACCTGGCCGGCGCGGATGGGCAGGCCGTCCGTGTTCCAGCTTGTTTCGACGTGAGCTTTGGCCGCTTCGTAGCTCACGCAATAGACAGACAGTTCCCATTCGCCGCGAGGGATGGCTTCCCATTCTCCTGGCCAGTCAGCAGCGGTTCCCCACGGCTGCGGACGGTGCTTCCCGATATTTCGAGGACGCATCCATCCGACTTCACGACCATCGGCGTCCACGCATTCTTCCATCGGCTCGTAACCATCAATCGGCGTCCACACGAACGTGGGCGAACCAGTCACTGGAGCGAACTGGCGCTCGCTTTCGCTCGCGCCGGGTGCGGTGGTAGTTTGGGAGTCCATATTACGAGCCGAGGTTTCCGCCAGCGCCAGTGGTTTTTGCCGGGCGCAGTCGCTCAGCTTGGGTCGGTATGCGAACGCGCGCCGCTCTGCTCTGGGAGCGCCGGTCGAGATACAAGGTCATATGTTAGGCGCTATCGCATCCAAGTCCATCCAGTGCGTGCAGTCCGTGGAGATGCGAACGAATTGCGCGTCCATCACACGGAAGCGTGTCGGGTCGCCCACCGCATACAGCGGCGAGAACACGAGCACACGGCCTGATTGCGGAAGGCGCTCTTTGCATTCCACCCAAGCGCCTAACCATGCGCTGGAGCTTTTCGGCAAAGGGTCGGAGTCCCACTGGTATCCGCAGCAGCGGCAGACATGCACGATGCAGTCCTTTATCGCCGGGTGCACCCAAGCGTCCGACCTGTCCACCCATTCCGTGCTTTTGCGGTCACATTTCGGAGACGGCCCGTTGGTGTCCTTGCCTGCGTCGTAGAATCGGCGGTAGATGTCGTCGCAGCCACACTTCGCGCAACTTGCCGAACATGGCGCAGAACGCGCCTCCCGCTCTGCCGGTTGAGTCTGTTGGTCATTCATAGCGTTTCCGAAGCGAGCCGCCGCAGTTCCTTGGCTGTGAGTTTCATCGCTTCGTAGGAGCGTTTCGCTTCCTTGTCGGCCTCATCCATTGAGGGCGGCTCCCACCGCCCGTTGACCGTATGCGATCTCCGCAGGCAGCGCGCTTCGTGGCCGAGGAGTCTTGCCGCCGTTCGCAGCACCCGCTTCGCCGCTTCCTCTTTGGTGTCATTCATAAGTGCCCCCACTTTGGGGCTGCTTATTCATCCTGTCAAACGGAAATCTTTCGCGGTCTGAATCCCGCCCCGCGCCTACGCTGATTTCTGCTCTTCGACCAGCGTAGGCTGATACCTGCACTTACCCCACATCCGAATCACCTTGCCGCGCTCGTCCCGCAATACCTCTTCGCTGCTCGCGATGATGTTCACCAACTCCGCGCCGTTGTTGCGCGTGATGGCGTAGGGCTGAACGTATTCGTAGTCGTTCACTCCCGCGTAGGCGGCGCGGAAAGCGGCCATGACTTGCGGAGCCATCCCCGGCGCGATAGCTTGTGTCCAACGCGTGCCGAGCATTTGGTCGCGCGGTCGCCCGAACATGGAACACAGCGCGTCGTTGACCTCGACACAATGCCCGTGCTCGTCGCACTCCCATCGCGGCACCGACGATTCGCGCATTAAGATGCGTGTGCGAATGTCGGCGACGCTGCCCTTGCGATCTGCGGAAACTGCCAGCGCAACGGCCTTGTCCATTGACGCGGCGATATGCGTGATTTGATCGGTCTGCCGCTTCGTTTCCTGCGTCAGTGTCTCGATTGCCACGGTGCTGCGGTTCCACCGTTTCGCGATGGTCGCCCACGCCATCGCAATGACGGAGCGCGCTGGTTTGAAAAGCAGCGTGCAAAATGTCAGCGCCACGCCAATCCAGCCGGCATTCTCGCGGGCAAGGCGCAGTAGTTCATGGGTTTCGTCGCTCATGTCACGTTAAAAGTTCCGCCTCCGACACGCGGGTTAGTTACGCCTGAGGTGCCCAAAGCGTTGATCGTGTCTCCCGCAGACCCTGCATAAAGCGCAGCAGTGACCGGCGAGAGAATAGTTGAACCGCTGAACGTCAGCGTGCTGTTTCCCGTGGCCGCTGCGGAGTAGGTATCGTTCTCAGACAACCACCCTGTCACGGTGCCCACGGTCTGCCCGACCGAGGCGTGCAGGCCGAAGGTGTTGTGCCGGGTGTGCGGGTTGGTGAACACCACCGGCGCTCCTTGCACCCATGTCGAGCCGCCGTGAGCGTTGTATTCAAGCAGGGCATCGACATAGGTCGAGAAGCTGCCGTCATCGTGATCGCTCACGCCTTCGTCGCCGTTGTCGTGAGACCACGGGCGAGTGACAGTGGAGATGATCGGCGTTCCGGCAACGGCGCATGTAACGCCTCGGCCGTCGTTCGCGTTCGCCGCGTATTCGCAATCGGTTTCGGTGGCCGTGCAGGAAACTCCGTTGTAAAGCACGCCCTCGTTGGCGTTGCCGTAGAGCAGGCAGTTGGTCAGCGTGTAGGCGCCGCAGCCCGAGACATCGACGCCATTGTTGGCAAAGAACACGTTTACACTAGAGATCGTGAGGTTGGTCGCGGTGGTTCCGCTTTTTACAAACGCGTTGCTGGACTGGTCGGGAATCCAATGATCCTTACCGTTTGGATCGGCGCTGTCAGTGCGGCGGAGGTAGAGCAGGCCGGTGCCAGATTCGTAAAAGAACTGCCCGGCGGCGAGCGTATCTTTGCTCGCGCCCCAGCGTAGCCGGTAATGCTGGAGGCGGTGTGTACGGCCTGCGGGAGCGAACGCAGAGTTGGTCGCGTCCAGCAGTCCCTCGGGCGTTCCCCACTCGAAGACGAAGGCGAGAAAGTCGTTGGCGTCGGCGAACGTGCGGTCCTCTGGGATAACGGTGGTAATGGGGGCGGTCGTCACCCACGTCGTGCCGGAGTGGAGGGCGAAGGCGTCCACCATTTCCCCGAGCAGCACGTTCACCGCGCCTTGTCCGCGGATCGTTAGCGTCTTGGCTGTGGCCAAGCTTAGTGAGTCTCCGACGTAATCTCCAGCCAGCATCACAATCGTACCGGAGTATAGCGTTGCGGCGAGCGCAGCAGCGAGGGTCCTCATGGGAGAAACCTCCGTTCCTTCGTTGCTGTCGTTCCCTGATGTGGAAACATACAGGGTTCTCCCAGTAGCCAGTCAACCATAACGGGTTGCGGCGAGGTAGGAACCGCCTTGAACGGAGACGTTATTTGCCCCGAGAGCCTCTGTTGCGCTTCTTGTCTGAATCGAAAAGTTACCAGCGGTCGTGACCGTAACAAAAAGCGTGGCGCGCAGAGTAACGCCGTAGCCGTTGGAGGAAAATGTGCAGTTTGTTAATGTAAAACTACCAGTGTAAGGTCGGTCCCGCCGGTCTCCCGGCCATCCTGCCGTGGTGAACGCCGTAAAGTCCCATTGCAAAATAAACAGCGGGTTGGATGGACTAAGAATACCTGTAAAGTTCAGCTTTAGTCCAGCGCCTTGGCTGGTGATACTCTGGGAGGTAACAACAACGGAAATATCCAGTCGATGCGTGCCGATGGCAAGCGGGACGATCAATGAGGAATCAGCGTAAGTGCCCGAGCCCGTGGACGCCACAGTGGTTGTGTCCACGCGAACAACCTGAGTTGCGTCGAGAGCATTGTTCGTCCGCACCTGCGCCTGCTGTGCGGAGGACAGGGTTTGCGCGCTGGTTAGCACGGCTCCGTCCACGCCGGAGGATGCGCCGGCTACTCCGCCGGATCGGAATGGCCAGAGGGTTCTCATCAGTTGCTGAGTTTGGTGGCGACGTAGCTGGCGGTGCTGCTGCTCTTGCAGACGCTCACTGTGCCGATCCAGTTGTCGATGTAAAACGGCGGGCTGGTGCCGTCCTTGTCTGCGACGCAGGCCGGGACCACGTAGTGGAAGAACGTCGCGCTGGCGGTTCCTCCAAGCCGAACGTAGAGCGGTTCCGCGAGCAGGTTTTGCAGCACGAGGATCTCGCCTCCTGCCAGCGTCGCTACGTCGCCGTCCGCGGTTCCGATCGCTGGGGTTCCGGTGGTGGCGTACTGCTTGGCGCTGACGCCCTGGTTGCCGATTGGGGCGCTCATCGGTTAGGAAACCGTTGCGCTGAATGGAGTCGCTTCGGTGCCGGCGGCGTCCGAGACGATGCGGGTTGCCCAAATGCCCGCGGCCACGTCCCAGAACTCGTAAATCGCGCCGATCATGCCGCCGGTCGAATTGCCGGTTCCGAGGAGGTCCACGGTGTCGCTGTCGGCTGCAGTAGCGAATCCGACCGTGGTGTCTCCGCCGTTGGCGAACAAGAGCGCCGTGCCGTTCATCACGTCGGTCGCGTTGGCGACTTTGATCGTGGATGCGCCGGTGATCGTCGCGCCGAGGTGGATCGTGTATTTGTCGCCGGTTCCGGTTGCTGCCGGGAGCGTGTAGGCTGCAGCAACGTCGGTGACGTAAACCACCCGGTTGCTGTGCAGCGCCTGCGTAAGCGCCAGCGCGGTGCCGGATGCGAACGCGACAGGAGCCAGCGTCGCGGTGTTGACGTAGCCCGCGGTGTTGGTGCCGAGCGGGAGCACCTTGCGGTAGTGGATGCCCGAGGTCGTGTCGATGACAAGCGTGCCGAGCGGAACGTTGAGGGCTGAGACGGCGAGGCTGTTGGGATCGCCGGAGCAGTAGGCGAGTCCCTGGACGAAGGCGTTTCCTTGGTTTGGCATAGTGGAGTGGTGTTTTTAGAGGTTGAGGTGAGGTCGGTTGGCGTAGTGTTGTCCATATGGATACTCGGCACAAGTGAAATTTTCTTCTGTTGCCCGTGGGCAACAAAGACCAGGGGAAGTGGCGTATCGGGGAAGTAGCCGATTCTCTCCCGGCGCCGGGTGGAAAGATTCTTCTTGAAAAGTTCCCGGCGCCGGGTAGAAGTCCCGGCATCGAGACTTCGACGGTCTTGCTTTTCAATGAAACACCATCTATCTTTTCAAAAGGCCCGCTCAGGGTTCTCTGCGAAGTCCTTCGGATGGATTTCATTCTTCGCTTTGACCGTCGAACTGAGCGGGCTTCTTTTTGCCCGCATCTCCCGGCATGCAGCGCCTCTGGCGTGTGCCCCGGCGCTCTCGGTCCTCTCGCCGTGAGGGACATCGCGGCGAGCAGCCGCATCCGGCAGGGCCGCATGACATTCGCGTAAGGCGAGTCACCCGGTGCCAGAAGCGAGGCGGGTTCCATTCCCGCCATTTACCGTCATGGCCTCAAGGCCGTCACCGCAGGGATGGGGTTTACAGGATGACCGCTACCCAGCCTTTATCGGCCCTCTGCGCCAGCGTCATGCTGGGTGCTCGGAAACTCCGCGACCTCATCGCATTTTCAGTTTCTTTTCACAGTGGCCCTCTCTCAACCGGAGGGTCACTGTGTCGTGTTCTCCCGATTTCCTAAACGCTTTTCAGTTTCCTCTTTTGCCGAATCTTTTTCGAACTATCCGTTGACACGATAAACGCTGCGTGCTCCATTCCTTTCCATGAAAATACTCGATTCCCTCGCTCAATTCATTGCCTCGTCTCACGTCTCGCTGGGGTGGTGGCTCGCCATCCTTGTTGTCCTGGTGCTGTTCACGGCCTGCGTTCTGGCGTGCCTGTGGTTCGCCACAAAGGGCGCGGTCGATGATCCTGATGACGAGCGGGAGGAGTTGGAGTGGATGCGCTCGCAGATGCGGAAAAAGCAATCGCAGCTTGGGAGGGATGGGGAATGAAAACACTCGCTGATCTCGTGGTGGAAATGGGTGATGAAAACTCTGCGGCGGCAAAGCTGAGTGAGGAACTGTCTTCGGTTGGGTGGCGTCGTGAATCGGCGTACAATCGGCTTGAAGAGTTTCGCAAGGACTATGGGAAAACGGTGCGGTGTGCGGTTCGGGCTCGGGCCTCTCGCATCGTTCGCCGGCATAGTCACGCTTGGTGCGTCGATGTCCGGGTGGTGCCGCTGCATGACCATGTGGAGCACGTCTCGCGTCCGCTGGTGGAAATCCGGTGGCAGGACAAAGGCACGGCGGTGACCATGACCTGCGTCGTCATGGCGCCGAGCCAGTTGGATGAGTTCATTGAGCGGTTTAAGGCGGTCGTGATCGCGTCCCAGCTTCACCGGAAATGAAAAAGCCAAAAGCGAGACTCGGTCAGCCGTGGCGCGACCTCCACGCGGCCTACACGCTCATCTGGAACCTGCGCGGGCAGCTTCGGGCTCCTGATCCGTATTGGCAGCTTGCGCGGGCTGCGCTGGCCGGTCTGTGCGATGAGGAGTTGCGGCTGCGCGAAGGTCGTCGGCTTCACCCGGCGCCGGGAAAGGAGGGCGCGTGAAAGAGCGTCCGATTATGTTCAGCGGGCCGATGGTGAGGGCGCTGCTCTCTGGTCGAAAGACGCAGACGCGGCGGTTGTTCAAATGGAAGGGTGGGCACGCTGGTCTGGACTCCATGTGCCCGCGTTCCACGAACGAGTTTGTGGACGTCGTGTTCCGCGAGTTGGAAAAAAATTGCCCCTACGGCAAGCCTGGTGATCGCTTATGGGTGCGCGAGACGTGGCTTGATCGCTGCACCGATCCTCACGTTGCCGAGATCGAATACCGCGCCGACTGCGTTGGCTTCATGCCCGATTGGAAGTGGAAGCCGTCAATCTTCATGCCGAAGATTTACTCCCGCCTCACGCTTGAGGTCACTGCTGTCCGCTGCGAGCGGCTGCAGGACATTTCTCCTGACGATGCTCGCGCCGAGGGCTGTGGCACCGATGAGATTCCGTGGAAGGCTTTTCCGGCACTTCACGATAATCCTTGGGTGGCGACGTATGCCTCGCTGTGGGACTCCATCAACGGTGCCGGTTCGTGGGCGTCGAATCCTTGGGTGTGGGTGATTTCCTTTTGCAAAATATGACCACCGTTGCCACCATTCGGTTTCTGCGCCGGTTGTTTCCAAATCCCGCGGTGGACATCGGTCCCATGCTGCTGGCTCTGCGTCGTGCTGGGCTGGTTTCTGACGTATGACCGAGGCGCGTCTCACCGAGTTGGAGTTGATCTGCGCTGCTCATCCTGGGCATCGGTCCTCGGCGCTGATTTTGGAGTGCGTCGCGGACATCCGGCGCTTGCAGAAGCGGTCAGCGAAGCGCTCGGGCTTCACGCCCCCCTCGGTCGAGGATGTCGAGGCGCTGTTTACGGCCGGGAAGGTGTTCAGAAATGGGTCGGCTGCGGTGCAGGCTCGCGCTTTTGTTGACCACTACCTTTCAAACGGCTGGCGCGTCGGTCGGGTGCCGATGACCGATTGGCAGGCCGCTGCGCGCGGGTGGGAGCGTCGGGCTGCGGAGAAAGTCGCTCCGATGATGGCGCGGTCGTCGGAACCGAGAATGTAGCATGAGCGCATTTTACAACGAACACGACCCGAAAGCTGCCGCCTGGATTCGCGAGTTGATCGCAATGGGTGAAATTGCGCCCGGCGTCGTCGATCATCGCAGCATCACCGAAATCCAACCTCACGAACTCAATGGACACACTCACCACCACTTCTTCTCCGGAATTGCCGGATGGGCCAAAGCCCTCGACCTTGCCGGCTGGGATCGAGACCGACCTGTTTGGTCAGCCTCTCTCCCCTGCCAGCCCTTTTCCGTCGCCGGCCAGCAGCGAGGGGCGGCAGATGACCGCAACCTCTGGCCTGCATTCTTCCGGCTCGTCTGCGAGCATCGCCCTGAGTGCATCTTTGGCGAGCAGGTTGCTCAAGCGATTGGATTCGATTGGCTCGATGGAATATCGGCAGATTTGGAGGCAGAAGGCTACGCGGTCGGGGCGCACGTATTGGGAGCACACAGCGTCGGCGCGCCCCATCGGCGACAACGGCTCTACTGGGTGGCCTACGCCAAGGACGCCGACCGGCGGCGCGGAAAGCGCGGAGAGGAAGCAGGAACTCGGTCGGACGGCGAGCGGTGGCGGGGATCTGGCGAGCGTGGCGCTGATGGCTCCATGGCCGACGCCGTGCGCGAAGGACGAGAGGGGGAACCACTCGGATTCATGGGCGCAGGTGGTGAAGGAGACCAGGGCGCCGGCATCCCCGTGGGCGACGCCGAGAGCCGAGGACGCGGAGAGCAGCGGGATGCGGCACAGCCGGGGCGTGGCGGACACGCTGACGGCACAGACGACACTCGCCGGCTGGGTGAGCCCGACCGCGCAGGACGGGAGTCGGGGCGACAAGCCTCCGCGTCCGCAGGATACGGGGGTTCCGCTGAGTCAGCAGGTGGTGATGGCGGGGTGGACGACTCCGCAGGCGCACGACTCAACGGGGCGCTCGGAAACACAGAAAGAGAAACACGGGACGAAGCACGGATGCGCGTGTCTGGGTCTGGACGCGCAGAAGGCTTCTGGGACGACTTCACCATCATCCCATGCCGGGACGGAAAATATCGAAGGATCGAAAGCGGAACCTTCCCCCTCGTCGCGCGGCGCGCTCAATCCAGCCCACAGCAGGTGGCTCCAAGGCTTCCCGGTGGCGTGGTGCCAGGCGGCGATCCGGGCGTCTCGGAAGCTCAAGCCAGCGCGGAAGCGAGGGTGATGCGGTTGCGCGGTTACGGAAACGCAATCTGTGTTCCGCTGGCCGCCGAGTTCATCCGGGCCGCGATGGAGGCGATGGACGAGCGCTAGTTTGCCGGTGCCATCTCGCGCTTTTGGGCCTGTGGCTGCGTCCGTGCTGCCATCCGGCGTCGTGCTGCCTCTTGGGCGTTTGGCGCGTTCCTGGGGGCTGTGGTGGTGATTGCTACCTCCCACAGCGGGGCTCGGTTGGTGCCGCCGACCTTCCTTGGCTGTGCTCCGAACACGTCTTTAATCGCCGCCGCGACGTCTTCTGTCGTCAGGTCGCTGTATCGCGGAGATTCGGGGAAGTTGAACACGGCGCGCTTCCTTGCGCTGCCTTTGATCTGCTCCAGCGTTTCGGTGAGCATCTTGAGCCCTGATTGGACGTTCAGTACGTTGCTGGCGAATACCGTGTCGTACTTCTTTGCCAGAGCGTTCTGCGCTGCGGTGGCTGCGTTTCGTCCGAAGTCGTGCTCGGTTACAATGCCTCCGGCGGCGCGGATCGTTTCCGAGTGACCGTATTTGCCGGATGCGTCAGGTTTGCCTGCACCGAAGTTCAGCACAGTTTCGCCCGGCTTTAGCGTATCGGCGACATACCTTGGCGTGATGGCTTTTGCTCCGACCGCTCCTGCTGCCCTTGCGGTTCGGTTTGCGCGCTCGATGTCGCTGGCTTCTGGCATAAATCGAATGTCCGGGTTTTTCTGGTCAAACGCACCACTGTTGTCCGTGGCGCTTTTGATCTGGTTGCCGTTAAAAACTGCAATCTCGACGCCTTTTTCTGGCGAGTCTTTGCGTGGTACTCCGATCCATGCGTCGTATCCTTCTGCCCTGAGTTGTTTGAACGATCTTCTCGGACCGACAAACGGGTTTTCCATCCGAAGGTATGCTGATGTGACCGTTGGCTCTTTTCCTCGGCCCATCTGCGACGCCATTTTCGCATACCGTTCCGGCATTTCCTTGGTGGTCAGGAAGTAAATTCCGCGCTCCTGCGGGTCGGCCATTCCTTGCGCTTTGTTCACGTCGAACGCAGTAATCGGCACCGCGCTTCCGTGATGCCCGATGACGGTCACTGGCTCCCCTGTCTTGAATTCGTGCTGCTCTGGGTTTTCCACGACCTGCGTTCCTTGCGTCCAGTTGGCGAATCCTGCTCCACGCTGTTCGATCCTCGCCCTTGCCGCCGATCTGGGGTCTGGACGCTGCCTTGGGGCTTCTGGTGAGGATTCAGGCATGAAGCGGGCCTGCGCCTCCATCATGCCTTTGTGCGTGGTCTGCGCTTCCTTGGCTGCGTCCCAGAGCCAGTGGTGCATGATGTGGCTGGCGACCGCGGGGTCGAGGTCGTATTGCTTCGCCAGTCGTGTGACCTGTGCGCCGATGCGGTCGGTGACCAGCTTGCTGATCGCCGGGTTCTTGATGCCGTATTCCTTGAGGTTCCGCACCAGCGTCTCCCGCTTGCCTTCCTGCTGCCTGGTGCTGCCTTTGCCGGTTAGCCAGAAGTTCAGTTCGACGGCGTCCACGGTCGAGGTGTCGCCGAGCCCGAGCAGGTGCTTGATGAAGCCGATCTTGCCGCCAGCGATTCCGGTCAGGCTTTGCAGGGCGGCGCCGATCTTGTCCACGTCGCCTTTGGCTGCGTTGATCTCGTTGGTGACCTCCGCGATGTTGGCGAGCGTGCGCTGGTTGCCGCCTACCCGCAGAGCGTTGTTGCGGATGTCGTTTCGCCCGAAGGCGTCCCGTATCTTCAGCAGCCCGTCGAGGTGCTCCGGCGTGGCGTTGCCGGCGTCGATGGCGTCCAGTGCGGCTTTTCCATCCGGTGTCCCCATCCAAAGCGCGACCGCTTCCTCGGGGCGAATCCTTCGGTTTCCGCCCTCGATGCTCAGGTATCGTTTCGGGATCTTCATGCCGGTCTTGGCGGTAAAGGTCTCGGGGCTGATGCCGCCGGCTCCGATGCTGCCGAGTGTCAGGAGGTAGGCTTTGGCAACGTCGCGTTTCGTCAGGGCTCCGTTCACGGTCTTCTGCCGCTGTTTGCCCATGAAGTCGGCCACGGCGTCGAGGTAGTCGGGTTTGTCGCCGAGAATCTTGCGGGCCGTCCCGGTGCTGATCAGGCTGGTGCGCTTGAATTCGTCGCGCAGGCTGGTGACCGACGGTTCGTCTTCCGGCATGAAGAACTTTTTAGCGTCCACGGCTCCTGTTGGTATTGGCCGTTCGTAGAATCCTTCGCCTTGTTCTCCGGTGCGGCGATGCACAACCTCGTAGCCTTTTCGGGTTGGCTTCGGCCACCGTTGGCTGTCAGCTTCCCTCTTGGTGGCTGACTTGACAAAAATCTCACCGGTTTCCGGTATGAAGCGTTGCTCTCCCGGTGCCGGGTTGGTTGCCTGTCTTTGGCGCTGTCGCTCCATGACCTTTTCGCGCAAGTCTGCCGCCCGTAACCGCTGCGGGTATGTTGCGATTGCTCGGTGCTCCCGGTTGATCGTAAAGCTGAGACCTCCAATCGCCAGCGCCTTCCTGTCTGCCGCGGATAAATGCGTGGCGTCCACTCCGCTAAATTCGTCGGGCTTGGCTTTGGCTGTGTTCCAGACTTCCCGCGCCTCGTCGCTGAGTCCATTCGGTTCTTCCGGCATGAAAGACTTGCCCGGTGCCGGGTTCTGCGTCGCCTCCCTTGGTGCGCGATACACGGAATCTCCGTCTCGGCTCGTGAATCCGAACATTTTGTATAGTCGAAGCAGCTTGTCTTTTGGCATCGGCTCCACGCCTTCGTTTGCTCGCATCGGCCTTGCGTCGCCGCTGATCGTCACTCCATTTTTGTCGGCCCACTTGGTCATGTCTCGAAGAAACTTCAACCCGGCGCCGGGACGGTCGGCTTTGATGCCGTTCACGAAAATCGTTTTGGGGCCGAAGGCGTGAACGAAATAGCGAACGCCATTCCAGTATCCATCTTTCGTGAAATCAGGCTTTTCGTCTTCTTCCGGCATGAACTTCTGCTTTCCCATCGCCTCCCTGCGCTCGGCTGGGGTGACGGGTTCACCGTTGCGGTGGGTGATCTCGATGTCGTTCTCGTCGAAAATTACGTAGTTCGAGGTCTGCGGCAGCGAGTCGGCGTATTTCTGCGCGGCTTCCCGAGTCCCGAATGATCCGTGGTCGCCAATGCCGGTGTTGACTGTCCATGTGCTGCCTCGTTGCTGCACCGATGCGCGGCTCCCTTGGTCCTTGTAGCGAATCCCGGCGATGCCGAGGCTGGCGAGCTTCTCGCTCTTTTGCTTTGCTGGCATGTCGGCGTGATTGTAAATATCGCCCGCAGTTCTCACTTCCCCCTTCAGGATTGGCGGGATGAATTTACGGAGCGTTTCAATTGCCGCCTTCACCTTCTCGCTCTGCTCGCTCAGGGGCTTGTCCCAGTCGAGGAAGGCGTCGGCGTCGGGTTTGACGCGGACGGTGTAGAGGTTTCCTTTCCGCTTCTCGGTGATTTTGCCCTTGTTGGCCTTGAACCATGCAAGCGCTTCCTTGAATCGTTCTTGAAAATCGTTGCCTCGAAACTCCTTGATTTGGCGCTTTAGCGATTCCTCGGTCTTCTCCTTTCCTATTCCGGCAACGGTCGAGAGCGCGAGCAGTGCTCCTTTTCCAATCGCGTCGATTTTTCCAGCCGATTCGGACGTGTTTCCGAATGCAATGCGCTTCCCGTCGAGCATCACGTCTCTTTCTCCAGTGTGCTCGTATGGCCTTGCGTACGCTTGAGCCACTTCCTTTTTCTCGGCCAAATACAATCCCCATCCGTACACCTGCGCTCCCTCTCCGGTGCCGATCTTGGCGGTCGAGAACTTGTCCACTTCGTGTGGTGTGCCGTGGTGTAGTTCCTCGGGGAGAAATCGCGGCATCCTGATCTCCTGCGGGCCGTCGGTCATCCTGGCGTCGCCGATCTGGACGCTGTGCTGGCGCTCCAGTTGTCGGGTGGCGGCTGCTTCTCGGGAGTTCGGCTTCGCGAGGTGCTTCCGATACCGCTCCTGCTCTGCCTTGGTACGGGTGTAGAGTTCGGCCTGGTATTCGGCCTCGGTCATCGGATTGACGTAGCGGTCATCCTCGTTGCCGCGCCCGAGTGCGGCGTCTTTGGTTGCCGGGTCAGCCCAATAGGCGGCGCTGGTTTCCGAGCCTTGGATTCCCCACTTCTTCGCGGCCTCGTCCTGGCCCACCCAGCGGCCGGTGTTGGTCAGGTAGCCGATGTGCTCCTGCGGGTCTTTTGCTTTGCCGAGGTCGAGTTGCTTGCGGTCCCGCGGGTTGGCGTAGCCGTGGGTCGCTCCGGTGAAGACCTTCCGGCTCGTCGGGTCGCGCAGTGCCGCGGCGATAATTCGTTCGTCGGGGTTTTCCCATGCCGAGTCTCGCGTGCGTGCGACCTGTGCCTCCATCTTCCGCATGTGGACCACGTCGCTTTCACTGAGGTTGGTGCTGGCCAGCAGGTCGTTGACGTTGGGGTTGCTCGACATGCCGGTCTTGCGGGCCTTCTGGCGTGCTCTGGCGCGTGCCTGTGGGGTCTGGGGCTCGTCCTCGGGCATAAACGACTGCCCTTCCTGAATCCGTCGCAAGCCCTGCGAGTCGCGGACGCCAAAGCGTTCCTTCAACTGCTCGCGGCCGATCTCCTGCCCGTCAGGGCCGACAAACAGGTTGGGGTTTGTCTTGCTGTCGAAGTCCATGAGGGCGTCCACGTCGTCGGGGTTGGCGTCCATGTGGCGATTCAGGATGTCCTGATGGGTGTCGCCCTTCTGTCCTTTGGTCAGCGTGCCGTTGATGCGGATCGCGGGAACGATGTCGCGGGCGTTCTCTGCGTCCTCGGGCATGAAACGCGCAGCTTTGCCCGTCTGCTCCTCAATGCGCCTGCGGACGGCGTTCATGGCCACCTGGTCGCCGCGCGTGAGGCGCTTGATGGTTTCGAGGCTCAGGTTGACGCCGGCTTGTTCGGCTTCCCTCGCAAGGTTTTCTTCCCGGCGGCGGGACTCTCCGGGTTGGCCGGTGTCCTCGGGCATGAAGTTGCTCAGAAGCAGGAAGTCCCCGGACTCTAGCGATTTTTCCGTGTTCCCCTTGTGGTAGTCAGGGTCCGTAATTTGCCCGATCTTTTTGCTGTGCGCGTAGGCTTCTTTTCGGTCAAGGAACCGACCTGTTTTTGTCGTGTATCCAGCTATGTGACTGGCGTCTCCGTTCAAGGGGTCGATTCCTTCTTCCTTGATCGCCTTTTCGATGGCCTCGCCGTGCCATCCTCCGGTGTAGATTTTCCCGCTGCCTTTCATTTTGACCGCGGATTCCTTGATTGCGTCCGAGTGCTCGGACGGCATGTAGAGCAGCCGCTGCTGTTCCTTCAGGACACGAACTCCGCGTCCTCGATCTGCCCTGGCAAGCTGACCACCGTCAGCTTCGCGGATCGCCGACGCCGTGATGATGGCGCGCTGGGCGGTCGAGAGTCCGATGCCTTTTTCGTAGGTGTTGGCTTTGCCCGCGGTTTCGAGCATTTTTCCAAGGTCGGCTGGTGTGATGTCTTTTCCATCGGCGCGCATCTTACCCGTCTTGAAGTCGAAGTCCACACGTTGCAGTGCCGGGACGGCTTTCAGCACTTGCTCGCTCTCGCGCATGGCAAGTTGGGCGATGTTGTGGGTGTCGGCTTCCTCTTGGGTGATCTTTTTGCCGTATTCGAATTCGCCGCGTCGTTTTTGCTCAAGAACTCTGCGCGCTTCTTCTTCGCTTCTCCACGGACCAGATTCAAACCCTTTCAGCGATGCGTCTTTGGCGATGAACCACGCGTCGTTCTTTGAGTGCTTAAAGACGCCGTATCCCGCCATGTTATCCGGGATTCCGTCGCCCTCTTTCTTCCAGTTCTTCACCCCCTGCGCGTTGTCGGGGATCATGTGGCGCGTGGTCCCGAATCGGAGCGCGCTTGACAACATGTTGCTCGTCCGTCGCACGTAGGCGTTGATCGCCGAGAGGGCGTTGCTCGGGTGGATCACCTTGCCGTTGTTGTGCGCCCACGCGAAGGCGGCTTGGTAGAGTTGCGATCCTCCGCCTTCCTTTTTGCCGCGGCTCCCGGCGCCGGGTGCGCTGATCTCGGGGCGTCCGTTGGCGTCGCTGATGGATATGGCTCCGTTCGGCGATCTGAACTGGACGAATGATCCGCTGTCCGGTGCCGTCCCTGTGATCTCGTGGCCGGGCGTGCTCATGTCCTTTGCGATCTGCGCGGGGTCGGTCGCCTTGGTGCGCCCGTAGGCGAACGCCTCGTCGCTCCTGCTGACCTGCTGCCACAGCTTCGCCACTTTCGGCAGGTTCTTGGCGTCCTTGGCTTGCAGGAGGTCGTCCCAGACGCTCTGGGCCTGCATGCGGGCCTGCTGGGCTTCCCGTTGGCCGGCGCGGATCTTGGCGTCGATTCTACCACGGCGTTCGCGCTCAGGGCGCGCTTCCTCCTCGGCGATGATCTGCCGGGCGATCTCGGTGTTCTGGCGGTCGCTCAGGGCGTCGTAGGCGCGTTCCTTGGCCTCGTGGCTGATCAGTCCCCGGACTTCGAGGCGGCGAATCTCGGCGAAGGCTCGGGGGTATTCCGTCAGGGTCGTCGGGTTGGCGAGTCGCAGGCTTTCGCGCAGGCTGTTCAGTCCGGCGTGGTCTTCCACCAGTGAGCGGCGGAATTCTTCGAGTTCGGCACGTTGGGCGCGGACCTCGACGTCGCTTGCTGCGGTTTCGCCGTATTCGTCGATCTGCTCGGTGAGCGCCTTGATCTCATCCTCGATGCCTTTCTGCTGCTCGACGATCTTTCCGTCGAGGTCGGTGTGGAGGCTTGCGAGAGGGCTGTTGTCGCTGAGTGTGCCTCGGGGTTGAGGGAGGCGGGGCATGCTGGTGCGTGGTTGCTGCGCCTCCTGCCGGGCTTCCTGCTCCATGCGTGTGGCGCCTATCCTTGCGCTCTGCTCGGTGGCGTAGGTATCGACCACTTCTCTGGCTCGTGTGTCGTAAACATTCCACGATGTTCCGGTGCCGCGACGCACGTCGTAGCGTGGCGTTGCCGCCTGTCTCCCGGTGCCGGGTGCCATCGCCCTGCGGCGCTCCTCCGGCGTCATGTCGCGCAGCCATCGCTCTGCGTTGTCTCGACCGCGGCGCTGCGCCTCTCCTTGACCCTGCGCTTCTGCCACCATGTTGCCGCGGTAGAACGCCCGATACAATCCGTTGCGGACGTATTCGGTTTCGATGTCGTTCATCGTGAGTCGCTCGTGCTCCAGTCCCTGGAGTCCGCGTCCCGCCTCTGCGGTCTGCGGTGGGCGGGCGCTGATTTCCGCGAAAGTGCTTACAGCCCATGCTGGCGCTTGCTCGTCTTGATTCCTCATTTCAAACAGCCGCTGGCGAAGCACAGACGCTGCCTCTGTCGGCATGTTGAACAGCGCGGTTCTCATCTCGCGCACCGTCATGGGCTGCTGTGGGGATGTGGCGCGGGCAAGGTTGCTGTCTCCACTGCTCGCGGCGTCTCGGATACGCGCGTCGGTCCATCCTGCGTCGAATAGCTGCTGATACGTTCCCGCATTGGTCACCGCATCTTCTCGACGCGTGTGCAGCGAGAGGCTGTTGGAGTCTCGGTCCACTACCATCCATCCGTGGCCGGGGCGTTCTTCGATGCGGTAGTTTCCGACTCGGTTCGGGAGTTCTCCCGGCGCCGGGTTGGATTGCTCCCTGCGTGCCGTTTCTCCCACGGCGGCATCTGATAGGCGCCGGGCTTTGGTTCCGGCTCTGCGCGTCGGCAGCGCGTTGAGCAGCGCATACAGGCGGTCGCTTTCGGCCTGCTCTGCCGGGGTGTAGTCGCGGTCCTCACTCACTGCGCGCTCGCCGAGTCTGCCGATTGCGGCGTGGATCTCCGAGACGGTCTGTGGTGTCGCCTCGTCAAACGTCCCAACGTCCTTCGCGCCAATCTCTTTCGCCTGCTCGATGGCGGCGTTGATGGCGTCCTGCTTGGACATCTCCTTGTCGCCGACCAGCACCACTTCGTCTCCGTCGTTGAAGAGCCACCACTGCCCCTGGTGCCCGTCGAGGTCGCGTGCCTCCTCGGCGTCGATCTGGCGCACAATGTAGCCTTCGGAGAGGACTCCGCGGCGGTCGCCTGCTGGGGCTGTGCGTGGGTTCTCGCGTGCCCAGCGGTTGCTCAGGTCGCTTTGGATGCCTTGGAAAACGCGGCGGTATTCCTCTTTGTCTCCGGTGCCGTCCCGGTAGCTCTCGTGCAGCGAGCGGTAATTCGTCCGCAGCGCCTCCTCGGTCTGGTCGTAGATTTTCTCCTGCGCTTCCTGCGGGATGTCAAAGAGCGGGTCGGCGTAGCCTCCGATGCCTTCCTCGGGCATGAAGCGAGCGCCTCTGCTCGGCCTCCTGGTCAGCGCCTGCATCTCCTGCTCGCGCTCCTGCGGGGTCAGGTTGCCGTAGGCGCTCCCGAGGCGGCGGCGTAGCTCGTTCTCGGCGCGGCGGCGGTCTTCGATGCGGGCGCGGGCTTGGTCGCGGGGGTCCTCGGGGAGGAAGCGGATGTCCGGGTTGCTCGGGTCAAAGGTGCCTTGGTTTCCGGTGGCCGACTTTACCTGCTTCGGGTCAAAAATGACCGCCTCGCCTCCATCGTTGGTGATCACGCCGTCGAAGCCGAGGCGTTGAATCTCCGCGGATAGCTCTTTGCCTTCCAGATTCGGGTTGCCGCCGAGCTTCTGGATCTGGTTTGCCATGTCGTTGCGGTTCTCGACGCGCAGCGGGTTTTCGATCTTGAGAAAGACCTTATACACGCCAGCGGTCTGCGGCACTCGCCCGGCGTAGTCGGCTGTGTAGCCGTTCGCCTCGGAGGGTCGCAGGGTGAAGTAAGATCCGCGCCCATACCATCCCGAGTCCCGCATTTGCCGGTTGGGGTCGAATTCGGTAAATCCCGCCTTGGTGGTGCCGTGGTAGGCGGGTTGTGGTTTTCCGCGGTCATCCACCACCTTGCTCTCGCCGAACCACTTCTTAAAAAACGGCGATTCCGTCCCCTTCTCCTTCCACAGTTGGGCGGCGCGTGCCTTGGTTTTGCCTTCCGCTCCGGCGGTGCTGGCGTCCTCCGGCATGAAACGTCCCGCCGCCGCGATGCGCTCCTGCTCGGTGTTGACGGTCTTTAGCTTTCCGAGGTGGCGGTCGAGATCCCCACGGTATCCGCTTTCGTGCAGCGGACTTTCGCCGCGTTCGACGGTCGGGTTGATCCGCTCGATGTTGTCCACCAGCAGCGCCTCGTTGAGCGGGTCTTCGAGGAAAGTGGCGCTCCAGCGGTCGGTTTTGCCGGTCGGGTTGCCGTCGGCGTCGAGGAGTTCCTGCGGTCCCATCGCTTCGTTGAGACGGTCGCGCAGTTGGTTGGTCTCGCCCTCGGCGGTCACCGGGTCGCTGACGTCGCCGCGGTTCTGGACGCCCAGCGTCATCTTGGCCTTCTGGATGGCCGTCTCGCCTCGTTTGCCGATGCGCGCTCCCTCGTTGCCGAGGAGCATGTTCAGGAACTCGAAGCGTTGCAGGTCGGGCATGCCGTCCTCGTCCATGAAGCCCTGATAGGGTGTGCCTTCGCCTGACGGCCGGTTGGTTGCCAGCGGTCGGTCTGCGATGCCGGTGATCGGCTGGCCGTCCCATGTGTAGCCGGCGTCGTGGTTGGCCTGGAGTCCCTTGAGGTCGGCGACCAGCTTTGGGTCGCTGACGCTGCGGTATGGCATCGTCTCGCCGGCGGCTTCCATCGCCTCTGCCGCCCAGCCGAAGTTTGCCAGCAGCTTCTCGCTGTTGGTCCCGAGGGTGGTGATCGTCTTGGTGCCGAAGTTGAACTTCATCTTCTGCGGCAGGAAAACCTTGGTTTCCGTCTGGGCGTTGCCGCGCTGGATGCGGCCCTTCGCCGGGTCGTTTTTCTGCGCCACTCTGCGCGTCATCCGGTAGTTCGGTTCGCCGGGTCGTCCTGCGGCGTGGGCGTACTCGAGCGAGATCGTGTCCCCGATGCGGTTTTGCACGTCGAGAATGGTCTGGAGTTGCTCCGGCGTGGTCCCGGCGATGCCGAGCAGGTAGTCGTCGAAGGCGCGTCCTGGCCGGATCGTGCCGCTGACCTCGGGCTCGCCGAGCGGGCTTTCGGTGAGTTTGATGCCCTCGTAGTTGGCCGGCACGGTTGCGGCGTGGGCCTCGGCTGCGGCTTGGAATGCCGCCCGGTCTGCCGCCTTCTGGTTCTCCTTGGTGTGCTGCCCGCGGTTCGGCCCGGTCTTGGCTGGCGTCTTGTCGCTCAGGTATTCTTCCCGCGCCAGTGCCGCAATTTCCTGGTAGCCAGCGTGCGAAATCTCACCGGGTCGAGGCGCACCATCAGGGACAGGAGGCTCCGCAGTTGTGACGCCTGTGCGCGGAGGAACAGGTTGACTTGGCGGCGGTTCGGGTGCTGGGGCATTGGTGGCGTCGATGCGGGCCTTTGCGGCCTCCTGTGGGGTGATCTTGAAGGTGCCGGGGATGGCGGCGTTGACGGCCTGCTTCTCGGCGGTCGTGAGGGTGTCGCCGCTCGGGTCGTCGGCGAGCTTGTCCTGGATGGACTGCGGCAGTTGCTCCCACGCAGACTTCCCGGCATTCTCGGCGGCTTTGTTTCGCGCATCTTGCTCGGCTACTTGCTGGCGGTTACTCTTGCGGGCCACGATAGCGGCATCGATCGCTTTCCACATCTCCACCACGCTGCCGTCGCCGATGTTGTGCTGGGTGTGAAGGTGGTTCGCCAGATCTTCGGGCGTCTCGGTGCCGCCCATGATCGGGTAGCCAGCGAGCCTCTTGCTCATGTCGTCGAACTCCTGGGTGCCTTTACGGCTCACCATGCCGCCCATCTTGGCGATCAGGTTCAGGATGTCGTCCACGCCTCCCGGCCCTTTCGCGAGCGGGATGGGCGCGCCCTTCGGCTTCGGGGCTGGTGGCTCCGGCGTCCCGGCGCCGGGTGCGGCGTCCAGTCCAGGGATCGCCGCCGGGGTGCCTTGCGGCGTCCCCGGCGGCGTTTCCTGTGACTGCTGCGGAGAAGGTTCGCCAGCCGCTGGAGCGGGTGTTGCAGCTTGTGCAGGTGCAGGGTTTGGTGGTTTGGACTCCTGGGCTGGCGAAGGTGGGGTTGCGGCTTTCGGCGCCGCGGTGGTGGTCAGGACGGCGTATTGACCGTGTAACACAGGAACGGTGCGGGTTTCGTCCGCAATGAAGGGGCCGACCGTCTCGACTCCGCGCCCGTCCGGGCTGGGTCCGACGACGCGGCGCACTCCCTGGCGGGTCTCGATGAAGTCACCGGGCTGTGCCGGGCGGTCCTCGGAGCCGGTCACCGTGCGGGTTTGGCCTTGGTGGTCGTTGAACTTTACGCCCGTCCGCACCTCGGGTTTGTCCGGGCGGTTGAATTCGCCGCGCTCGACCTTGCCGCCGGCTTTCACGCGGCTGGCTGCTTTCACGAGTTTCTGCGTGTCGGTCACTGGATCGCCGTGCTGTGCGATGACGGACTCGATGTGCTGCTTCGCCTCGGTTGGGGTGTATTTCCACGCATCGCCGGTCAGGATGTCGGTCGCCTGCTTGACGGTGATCTTCTCCTGCGCCAGCGCCTTGACGGTTTCGACGATCTGCTCTGCGGTGATAGCTGCCGGGTTGCGCTGCATGGCCTGCCGGACTGCCGGGTAGGGGGTGCGGTTGCCTTCGGCGCGGAGTTGCTCGGCTGCGGTCGTGATCGGGTCGGCTGCCGGCACCGGCGCCGGGGTTCCGTCGGGCGCCGGTGGGGCTGCGTCCTCTGGCACCGGGATTCCGGCACCGCGACGCTCCCACTGTGAGAGTTCGCGCTGTAGGCGCTGCCGCTGCTGGGCGTTGGCCTGCTCGGTCGCCGCCACTCCCTGCGGGTTGAAGGGCGGCACGGCGTCGATCTCGCGCTGGATGCGGATCATCTCCTGCTCGGCGGTCGGGCCGTCTGCCATCGCCGCGCTGGCGCGCTGGCCGGTCTCGTAGAGCAGCGTCTTGGCCTGCCGGGCGGCCTCCCTGACCATCTGCGCTTTGAATCCAAGCTCGGCCTTGGTGTCGATGGGGTTCAGCCAGCCGATGCTTTCCATCCATCCGGCGACGGTGTCGGTCAGGCGTTCGAGGATGGGCTTGGAAAGCGTGAATCCCTCGATGGCCCGACCGTCGAGGATGCTGCGAACGATCTCGGACAGGTTTTCTTCGAGGATCTTCACCTCGGGGTTCTGCTCGGCAATTCGGGCGTCGATTTCCGCTCGGTTTGTTTCTGGGGTTGCCCATCCGAGCCCCGCCTGGGCGTTTCCCTTGGTTCCCTTTGAAAGTGCCCCGCGGTAGCTGCTGGTGAGCGTCTGGAGTTGCTCCTTCGACATGCCAGCCTTGATGGCCTCAAAGAGTCCGTTGGCCTCGCCTTCCCTCCCGGCATTTTGCAAGAAGGCGACTATGGCGTGACCGCCCTCGTGGCCGACCGTTCCCTTCATGCCTCTGGCGCTGGCGTTCGATACCGCGTCAGCGTTGATGTAGATCGCGCCGTCCGTCGGGTGGAATACTCCGCGGGTGTCGCCGCCGATCTGGCCGACGATCTGCGCGTAGCTCTGGCTGTCCAGCACCAGCACGTCCGTTCCGGTGCCGGCGTGCAGGTAGGCGCGCAGCCGGTTGATCTGGTCCCGGTATTCGGGCTTCATGGTCGCCATGACGGCGTTGTGCGCCGGGTAGGCGGCGTTCTGGCTCAGTTGCTGCGCGCCGTGCTGCGCGAAGCGATAGGCCTGGATGGCCTGCATCTGCTGCCGGTTGGCGAATGTCTCGCCCGGCAGTCCGAACATTGCTCCCATGCCGGCGTTGCCGATCAGCGCTTCCGCCATCAGGCGCGGGTCGCCTTCGGCCTGGAGGTAGTCCACAGGTTCCAATGCCGCCACACCGAGTGCGGCGTTCACCGCGGTGTTGCCGATCAGCCGCTGGGTGTTTCCGGCGAAGGTGCCTCTCCCGGCCGCTTTGGCAATGTCGAGCGGGCTCGGGGTGCCGGTGCGGTAGGCTCGGCCTTGGGCGTCGAGCCCCCTTCCGAGCCAGCCGAGCGTCTTGCCGAGCGCGATCACTCCGGCGATCTGCGCGGCCTGCTCGGGGTGCTGGACGGCCTCGTATGCCGCCACACCGGCTCCGATGACGCTTCCTGTCTTCATGACCTTGTTCAGGTGCGCCACTTTTGGGATGTAGGCGATGGTCGCGGCGGGCGCTTGCATCACCTTGCCTGCCGCCTGCGTGACGCCCCCCGCCAGCACTTTCGGCAGCACTTTCCCGGCGACGGGGATCATCATGTTGGTGGGATCACCGGATGCCGCGCCAAGCTCGATCATCAGCGGGGATGCGGGTCGCGCTCCCTGCGCTGCCAGCGCCTCAGGGCTGAAAGCTGCGGACGGGTCGTTTCCGGTCAGTGCGCGGGATGCTGCTGCGACGACTCCGGTGTCGAGCGGGCGTTGCTGTCCGAGCGCCAGTTGGTTCCGGTAGGCGGCGATCTCGTCGCGAAATCGGGCGCGCTCATCGCCGGACACAAGCCCGCGCGCTCCGCGTCCGAGGCTCCGCAGGCTTTCCTCGATCTGCTGTGCGGATTGCAGGGCTTCCGATCCCTGGGTCTGCTGCTCGTTTTCCAGCGTGTTGGCGAGGTTGTCGGCTCCGACCGCTCGGGCGATTGGTGCTCCTGCGGTGGCTCCGGCCTGCGCGATGGCGTGCAGAGGGGTGGCGACCAAGCCTCCAGCGAACGCGCCGGCGCTGCGGGCGGCGGAAACGTAGGTCTCGGGTTTCAGCAGGGTTTTGCCGAACTCTCCCGCTTTCTCGCCGAACGAGCGGTTGCGGCGAAGCTCGCGGGCCTCAAAGGCGGTGTCCTCGTCTCCGGTCTCGTGCGCGTAGGCCGCGGGGTTGAAGTCGGGGTCGGCCACAAGCTGCCGGGCGCGGACCTGCGGCGTCACGGCGCCGAGGTCGGCAAACGCTGCGCTGTCGTCCTGTGCGGCTGGCGCTGGCGCGGTCGGTGCAGCGGGTGCCTTTTCCGCTACGGCTCCCAAGTCCTCGAAGCCGTGCGGCTGCGACTTGGGCTCCTCAATCGCGCCGAGGTCTTCAAATCCGGTTGCCATCGGTCAGAGCGGGGTTGCACCGCGGGCCTGCGCGGCGGGGACGTTCTGTGCGGGGACGAGGATGATCTGTCCTCCGGGTGTCCGCATCCTCACGGAGGGCTGCTGCGGCGTCGCTGCCGGGGCTGGCGCTGCGTTTGGCTGCGCGGTGGGTTGCTGCGGCGTCCCGGTGCCGGGTTGCGCTGGCTCCGTCTGCTTGATGAGACCTTCCACGAGCGCTCGCTGGCTTTCGTCAAGCGCGGAGTCGTTCAGCTCCCGCCATGCGATCAATCGCTCGCGCATGAGTTGCTTCACGGCGTTGACCTTTCCCTCGAACTGGTCGCGGCTCATTTTGAGCGAAGGAGCGATCTGCTCCATGCGTTTGATGTCCATCTCGGTCAGGACGCCTGCGCCTTGCAGCGACCGTGCGACGTTGAAAAGGTTGCCTTGAAGCTTGGCGTTGGCGGTGGCGAACTCCTTGCTTCCAAATCCCATCGCCTCTCTGGCGGCTGAGACTCGACCGGCGACGGGGCCGGCGCTTCCGGCGATGGCGTCGTATTCCTGCATCGCGCTCGTCATCACCGGAATGGCCTGCGCGGCGCTCCCGAGAGCGGCTTTCTGCTGCACGTCGAGCTTGGCGCGCACGGGGTCGAGCTTGTTGGCGAGCAGCGATTGCCATTGCTCGCGCGGGATGCCGGTCACGTCGATGCCCTTCTCTGCCATGTCGCGCTCTGTGATCGTTCCGGTCGTCGGTGCGGAAGTCGGCGCGGAGTATTGGATCGCCACCTTGCCGTCTGGGCTCCTACTGGCACCGCTCGGCGCGAGTCCTGCCGGGATAGGCTGCTGGTTGCCCCTGGTCTGCTCCTCGCGCTGGTAGTCGGCCTGCTGGCGCTTTTCCTGTGCGGCGCTCTGCTGGGCCTGCTGGCGCTGGATGGCGAGCGCCTGCTTCTTGGCCTGCATGTCGGCGAGCAGCGGGCTGTCGCCTGCGGGTTCGTCGTCGTCCAGTCCGGGGATGCCGGTCGGGGCGGCTTTCGGTTTCGGCGGGGAGTAGATGTCGAGAAGCGTTGGCATGACGTCAGTTGGTGGGTTTCTTCGGGTAGCGGTGGGCTATCCTCCGATCGCTTGCGTCTCTTGCGATTTGCCTGAATTCCGGCGTTTGTTCGAGCGCCCGAGCCCTTCCAACAGGCGAGTAAATGTTAAGCGCAGCCTGCATTTCGGGGGTTCCGCCACCGTTTTGCTCGTCTCCCGCGAAGGTGTCAGCTTCCGTGCTCAATGGCGCGAACTCGGTTGCTCCCGCCCCCTCGGCGGCGGCGATCTTCTTTGCGCTGGCCTGCTCGAATAACTGATCTGCCGTCTCCATCGCGCGGTTGGGATCTCCGTGCTGTTTGAACGCTGCGACGAACGCCTCGTTTTCGGGCGATCCGGCGATTCCGATTTTGGGATGCTTGCTGAGCAGGGTTTGCCGCCAGTTCTGGTTTTCTTGCGTGGGCTGCGCGGCGTACTGAAACGGCTTGGCTGAGGTCGCGCTTCCGGGCTCCTGACTGTCCACGGTGGTGCTGGTGGCGATCATTCCGGGTGACTGCGCGTTGCCGCGAGGGAATCGTCCAGCACCGCTCTCAGACGCGGTCGTAGCCGGGCGGCGCTGCTGGGTCGTGGTGGTGCCGTATTGCTGCTCGATCCGCATCATGTCGTTGCTGGCGGTCTGCTGCGCTTTCTGGGCCTGCATCTCGGGCGACATTGCGGCGTCGAGCATCGCTTCGCGGCCGGGCGTCGGTGCGTTGCTGGAGGTCGGGGTGTAGATGCGGCTGCTGATTGATCCTCCGTTTTGCTTCTGCCACCGCTCGGCGTCCGCTGTGGTGCCGCGCCCGCTGGCGAAGTCGTAGGGGTTGCGAGCAGTGGAACCGAGTTGCACGGTGGTCACTCGCTGCGGTGCGAGGTTGCCGGTCGGCGGCGGGTTGGCGACGCTTGTTACTCCACCGGCGGCGGGCGCTGTTCGCTGCGGAAGCTGCGAGGGACGCGGCACCGCCGGCATCGCATAGGTGTTCGGCGTGAGTTGTCCGCTGCCGGGTTGGTTTTGCGCCTGCTTTGGTGCGACTGCGCGTTTCTCGGCCTGGATCGCCTTGCGCTGCTCACGCGCGATTTGCGTCGGGGTCTTTGTCGGTGCGTAGCGGTCGAATTGATTTGCCATGTCGGATTATTTCACAGGATGGGTTGTTTCACAATGCGGAGCGTTGAGATTTATAGGCAGCAGCGGCTTGGCGCGGGCGGCGAGTTTGATGCGCCAGAAGTTCAGGTGCGATTCCATGTTGCCAGTCGGTGTGTCGTGACGGCAGGTTTCGTGACGGGAAAGGTGATCTTCGCCAATGCGATCCCAATGATAGGACGGCGTGCCGGGGAATGTGCGAATGTCAAAAAAGCTGTTCGTGGAAATCCATGAATCGGATGCTATCACCATGTCCGGCGGGAACAGCTTGTAGATGTAGTCCACTTCGGCGGGGGTCAGCCTTTCAAAAAGAGAGACGGCCCATCCATTGCATTTGATGGGTTTTGTTCCGTCCGCGTAGTGGGCGGTATAGTTTTGCCCACAGACTTGCAGCGGGGACTCGTTGCGCTCGTTGACGCGATTCCACGCCTCGACCATTTGCGTGATGTGCTGCGGGTCAATCCAATCGTCGTCATCGAGGATCGTCCAGCAATCCGTCCGCACCATTTTCAGGTTGGCGATGTGCTGATAGACAGGGCGGGTGTAGCTGTCCTCTTCGTTGACTACTTCGATGCGGAGCCGGTGCGAGTCCGGGATGTTGAGCAACTGGAGCGGTTGCGGGTGCCGGTTGATGACGAGCAGCCGCGCCCACGGGTAGTCCTGGCCGATGAAAGAGCGGATGGCACGGGCGATGGTGTCGCGGCCAATCGTTTCCATGATGACGGTCACGGTGGGGTCTTTGACGTGCGTTCGCATAGTTATGGCCCGGTCGGTCCGGTCGGTCCGGTCGGTCCGGTTGGACCAGTTGGACCAGTTGGACCCGTAGGTCCGGTAGGCCCAGTAGCTCCTGTTGGCCCAGTAGCTCCGGTCGCTCCTGTTGCGCCGGTCGGTCCAGTCGGTCCAGTCGGGCCGGTCGGTCCAGTCGGTCCAGTCGGGCCGGTCGGTCCGGTTGGTCCGGTCCCAGCAGTCCACGCCCATGCCGGCACGAGCCCCCAAATCAGATTGCCGCCGCTCGAATCCATCTTTTGCGCCACCTGCAAATGCGTGGTGGTAAGCTGGTCGATGTGCATGCTCGGGTTCAGGTCCGGGAAATCGCCTGGGTCAGGAAACGGCGCGTCCGGCATTGCGTTGACCGTGCTTTTGTCGGTCTGCACAGGGCGCACGTGGGCGATGGGCTGATACCATTTGTTGCTCACGCCTGGCGTCACGTCCGAATACATGGAATCGCCCCATGACGCGCCATGCATCAGCGTTGGGTTGGCGGAGAACGCGCCGCTGGCATCGAAGGTCATCTCCAGCCACACCCATGTGTCGTCTGTCAGTTCAATTTGCTCGTCGATGTCCACGATGGTGGCGGTCTGCGTGAGGTCGCCTTCGTCGAGGAATATCCAGCCGCGCCGCACGTAGGCGTAGGCGGTCGTTTGCGCGCTGGAACTGAAGCCCGCGCCATAAACCTCGAATGGGTGCAGCTTGAGCAGCGCCGGGATGCGGGTGAGAGAATCCGGGTTGCGTCCCGGATACTCGGACGCGCCGCCGGCATCCGGTGTCGGGAGCCCGGCGGGGATGACCTCCCGGATGCGGGCCAGCGTGGCATCGAGTGCGTCCATCAGAACGTCGTTGCTTCCACCGTGGTCGCCCGCCACAGGTTGTATTTCCATTTTTCGACATTGGCAGAAAGCACCACTGGCCTTCCCGGGTAGGCGCTGGCTGTCGGCGTGGTGTTGCCCCACGAAACGCTTTCCACGATGTAGGGCCACTTGGGATTTTCCGTGCCGGTGGTGTATGGACCGAGCGTCACCGCATTGGTCAGCACGTCGCTTTCGCGGATGGCTGGGATAAACCACGGATCGCGGATCAGGTCGATGGTTCCGGGGTTTTCCAGCGTCAGGCCGGCTTGGTAGGCCAGCATGTCTGCCTCGGTTCCGAATGTTTTGACGCGCGTCATCTTGACTTCGCGTGTCATGCGAGCGCGCTTTGTCCACACGATGCTCATCGCGGGAGTGCCGTCCCGGGCTGTTGTCGAGGTCAGCACTGCGTTGGTAATCAGCGCCGGGGCAGTCATCTTGCCGGTCGGGTAATCCACCACTGAGATGGATGCGAAGTTGGAAAGCGTCGTTGTGACTTTGGTGCCGTGAACGGATGAAATCGGCTGGTAGGCGATCTCGCTGCCTGCGACCTGCGTGAATGGCAGGCTCGGCGTCGCGATCATTTGCAAGGTGACGAGCACTTCCGTGTTGGTTTCTCCGTCCACCTCGGCCCGGATGCGGGCAAGTCCGGGGAGCGTCCACATTTCAACGGACCGATCCAGCTTGAATTGGTCGATGGGCTGGTAGGAAATCAGCCGGGCCTGCGTGGCGTAGGTCGCGGTGTTGAAGGTCGCCCCGGTGCCGCTGCCGCTCGTGCTGGCTTGGGTCAGGGATGCGCTCGTGGCGGTGTAGAGTCCGCGGTCGTCAATGGTGAAGGTCGCAATCGCCCCGCCGCTGACGGTCAGCACCCGCACCTTCGCCGCCGTGGTGGCGGTGCCGCCGCCCAGCGTGATGACTTCCCCGGCGACGTAGCCCGAGCCCGCATTGTTGATGAGCAGCGTTTGCAGGGTGCTCCCGACATCGAGGCTTCCGGCTTCGGTGCCGGTGGCGATGACCACCTGCATCCGCTTTTCGATGGCTCCACGGTCAGGCTCAAAGCTGTCCTCGATGCGGACAGGAAAGGCGGGGTCGGCGGCTGTCCCGGCTCCGCTGCTGTTGGTTTCGACCAACTCCCAGCATACCACCTTGCTGTTTTCGTGTGCGTCGTAGGTGGTCTTGGCCGCGGCGGTCAGTGTAGTGGTGAGCCCACTGTTCTCGACCAGCCGGCGCGTTCCAACGATTGGGCCAAGCTGGAGGTCGTAGCGGGTGAACGGGACGTAGAGCCCTGGCACCGTCCGCGTCTCGGTGACCTGATAGACGAGGATGTCGCTGATCGGCTCGTCGTGGTAGGCTGTCCAGACGCCTCCGCTGACGCTCTCCTGTGGCGTGATGGCTCCGACCACCGCGGTGCTCTGCCGCACCTTGACCTGCTGCACCCACTGGCCGTCGTAGTCGAGGCGCTGGGTGGTGATCCGCAGTGATCCCGCGGGCGTGTCGCCGGCGATGTTGGGGTTCAGTTCAGCCACGGCTTATCCTTTCACCGGCGCCTGCGCGTCCGGGGTGCTGGTTCCGCGGCAGGTGCTCACGTCCCATGCGATCAGGCTGGCGAGCGCGTCGTCAGCTAGCTTCTGGACCTCGGCCTCGTCGATGTTGCTCTCCTGCTTTGGCACGAAGCGACGCCAGAACTTGTTACACTCCAGGATTGCCCGCCATTGCAGCGCCTCAGGCGCGTAGTCGGTGAAGAAGTCGGTGTTGCTTGTCACGTAGTCCGGCATCCAGCGGGTGACGTTGAGTTGCGCCACGATTGCGCTCGGGGTCGGCTGCGGGTCGAGGAATAGGGTTTGCCCCTGCTGGTAGGCCACCGGGTTCGCGTTGGTCGTCACGCCGAGTTGCGCGAGCGTCTTGGTGGCGTCGTAGGGCTGGCGTCCGATCTGCCGGCGGGTGCGCGCCACCCACTCGTCCTCGGTCATGAACTCGATGGGCTGGTAGCCGCTGCTCGCCACCGGCAGGAGAACGCTGCTCACGCGCTTCACCCCGACGGCGGTTCCGGTCAGGGCACTGGTTTCGTAGCAGGCCGTCAGGAGCCCTCCGGCTGTTGATGCCGGGATGCTCACGAACACATTCTTCTCCGCGTATTTGAAGTCATGCGCGCGTTCGAGGTAGCGCCTGGCTGCATTCAGCGCAATCAGGGCGGTGTCGAGTGCGTTCAGCACGAGGTCCGTCGCGGTGGTGCGGCCCATGTAGACCGCTATGAAGGTTTTGAGGTCGGCGATGGTCATGGGTTCACATTCTGATTGGGCGCCCGCTGAATTCCTGCGCGACGTCCGAGTATTGCGCGCTGCGGATCGCCTGCTCGGCCAGCGCCAGCGCGGCGGATCCCTTGGGGTTGTCCACCTCCTCGGCGAAGTAGGCGCGGGCCTTGGTCATGTTGATGAGCGCTTCCTCCAGCATCGGGTGGTTGGTCAGCGCGTTGCTGTCGGTGCCGAGGCTCAGGTCTGCCGGATAGAAGTAGCCGCTGACGTTGAAGGTGATCGCCACCGGCTGGTATTGTGGCGGGAGGTAGAGTCCCCATTCGCCGGTCGGTCCGTTCTGCTCAAGGAACACGTATTGAATCGGGTAGCTGTTGGTCACCGTGTTGACGCTCGGGTTGTAGTAGCCGATTCGGTTGCTGATCGCCCGGCTGATCACGTCCACCGGGATGGGCCTGGGGTTCGTGCCGGTCGGGTCGTCGTAGGTCACCGGGCTTTTCTCGCTGGCGAGGCATTTGAAGGTGCTGCCGAGGCTCACGCTGCGGAAGGTGATGGTGCCGCCGGTTCCCGCGGTGGTGACATTCACCGGGACCGAGAAGCCGGTCGAGCTTGTCACCGTGATGGTTCGCTCGCCGTTGATCGTCGGGTAGCTGGTCGCCACGTCATCGATGCTGCCGGTGTATTTCCGGCCGGTCGTCAGGCCGTGCGCTGCGCTCACCACTACGCTCGGGTTGGCTGCGCTGTTGCTTGTCAGTGCCACCACGGCTCCGGTGATGGCGAAGGGCTGCTGGGCTCGCATGAACGTCCAATTGCGGCGCTGGGCGATCTTCTTTTGCGAGGCGTTCACCCATTTGCGAACATCCGACTCGACGCGGGTGCTTTTTACTCCGAGTTCCTGAACCTCGTAGATGATCTCGGAAAGTGTCATTTTGTGGAAAGAAAAAGCCCGCGGCGGCATTTGACTGCCAGCCGCGGGCTGAAGTGGTGGTTTCTGATCGGCTTAGTAGAGGTTCACGACCGGCACTTTGTCGGCGGTGAAGGTCGTGGGTGCCGTGAAGGCCGCGACGGTGCCGAAGGTCTGCGTGACGCTGTTTCCCAGCACTCCGCCGTGGCAGAACGCCGGGATGGTGCGGAACTTCGCCGTGGTGCCGTTAAAGGTCAGAGCGACAAACAGCTTGGCCGGGCCTTTCACCGTGTAGGGAGCCGTGAAGGCGACCTGCTGGGTGTTGGCCGCAGTCCCGACCGTGGTTCCGGCGGTTGCGGAGTTTGCCAGAACGGCGCCGCCTTCGTCGTGCAGGCTGACGATCACCTTGTCGGTGCCGCCCACGCTGCCGATCAGGTACTCGAGGCCGGTGATGGTGACATTGCCGGGGACGTTGATCGTGCCGACGTACGCCGTGCCGTTGGTGCAGGCCGAGTCGGTTCCGCTGGTCGCCGCGATGGGCTGCCAGGTGCGGAGGTTGTTCGGGCGTGCCGGGATTTCAATCGGAGGATTGGTGGTGGAGTTTGGCATGGTCGTGTGTGATTACTTCGTTCCGCGGATGCTGCCGGGCGCAGGTTTGCGGCCGCTTGGGCTGTTGGCTTTGATGATCTCGGGAAGCTCCTTGGTGGTGGGCATCCCGCCGAGCACCTTGATTTGAGCCGCGGTGTCGGGCGTGTTCGTGTTGACGGTGGATTTTTGTTTGCTCATGGTGGTGCGGTTTATTCTGCGGGTTGAATGAAGACCATGCTGCCCGGTTGGGCGGCGTAGGCGGTGAGGTTTTCGATCAGCTTCGGGTCGCTGGTGGTCAGGCTTGTGGCGGTGAACTTGTATTTACTGCCGTCCTGGAGCCGAAGCTCCCGGTTGATCACGTTGTTGATGAAGGTGACGCTCGGACCAGTCGGTGCCTGCGCGGCCTCGCTGGGCTGCTCAGGTTCCGGTGCCGGGGCGGTCGCCTCGGCGGTGGTGCGGATGTGTCGAGCCATCGGATTACGCGTTGATCTTCCAGAGGTTGGTCGCGTAGCCGAATGCCTGCGGGTTCTTCATCTTGATACCCAGCTTGGCGCGGAACTGGCCCTGGAGCGTGTCGCTGCCGGGAGTCGGCGCATATTGCTCGAAGAACAGCGGCTCGAAGGTCTTCTGCTTGATGAGTTCGAGGTCGATCACGACCATGTGGCCGTTGAAGCTGCTGATGGTCTTGAACAGCGGTTCGGTGCAGAGGTCGATCTGGCCGAACGGGGTCTGGACGGTGGTGAGCACTAGCCCGAACTCGTTGTTGTTGTCGGACTGCATGATGCGGTAACCGCCTTGCGCGCTGTTGGCGAACTTGGAGATCGAGCTATACGCCTTCGGGCCGCAGAAGGCGAGCTTCACGTCGGAGCCCCACGTCATGAAGGACTCGAACCAGGTGTTGAGGGCGTCGAGCGAGACGCCCGCTCCGCTGCCGCCGGCGAGGGCATTGTCGGTCAGGCTGACCTTGTCGATGCCGTTCCGGACACCGCCGGTCGTGTAGGTCGTGCCGCTGATGCCGGCGACGCCGAGGTAATAGGCGAGGTTGATGTCGTTGGCGATGCGTTCGAGGGCGTCGGCTTTCTGCTCCATCCAAGGTCCATCGATGTCGGTGCGGAGGATTCCGTTCTTGTAGGCGTTCTCGACCGAGGCGGTGGCATTGAACGTCTGGATATAGTTCACGTAGTTGCTGGGCTGCGTGTAGGCGCTTTCGAGAGGGTTGCTGCCGTTGGGCTTCGCAAGAGTGATGAGCACGAAGGCGTCGTAGGTGGCGGTGGCGACCACGCTGGTGGCGGTGCCGGCGTAGCCGAGGCTTCCGCGGCTGACCGTGATCGGCGTGCTGTAGCTGGACGAACCAGCCACGACCGTGACGCGCTCGCTGGTGCGCTGGTTTTCCAGAATCGCGCCTGGCTTCAGGAGCGTGCCGATGGTCTGGTCGAGGGTGCCGGTGTCGTAGGTGGCCGCGGCGCTCGTGTTGGAGAACTGGAGGCTGGTGCCGGTGCTGGAGTTGGTGTCGCAGTAGAACACCCGGCGGGTCGGGTCTTTCTCGAACCAGTTGTAGGTCTGCGAGTCGGCGTTCTCGTTGCCGAGGCGGCTCATCAGCGCGAACAGCGTCGATCCGGTGTTCATTCCTTTGGCGTTCCGGTGGAGGACGCCCTGCTGCCATTCACCAACATCGTCGTTGGTGTCGGCGTTCGCGCGGCTCAGGTAGCCGGCGACCGAGCCGAAGGCGTAGCCGGTCTGCCGGTTACTCAGGCCGGCGCCGACAACGAAAACCGCCGCCCATGCGAGCAGCGGAGAAAGATTCCCAAACATCGCGGCGGCGATCATCAGGGTGGCAAAAATGGCGTAGATTTTGAACTTCATGGCGTGGTGGTGAGGATGTTGGTTGTGCTGTTTTCCTTGGCACGACAACCGTTGTCCGTTTGGACACTACGCACAACCGACGCAAAAGACCGGGGCTTTTGTTCCCGGCTTTACCTACGCAGCGCCTTCGCTTTTTCCGCTATCGTGGCGCTCTTTCGTTTGCCGAGTTCCACTTTTCGCATGTGCGAGACGCTCACTCCGCAGTGGTCGGCGAACTCCTTTTGCAGCATCCCGGCCTTGATGCGCGCTCGGGCGATGGCGGTGCGGCGTGGGCTGACTCTCATGTTGAAAAGCGGAAGCCCTGCCGCGCCCGCTGTGCGCTCCCCAGCGCAATCTCCGCCGAAACCATGACGGAACGGCAGCTCCCGCGAGCGGCGACAGGGAGAGTCTTCACATGAATCCGGCGCGGCGCATCGCGTCGATCTCGCTGCTCGCGCCTTTGATGACTCCGCCTCCGCCGTTGCTGGTCACGCCGGTCTGCGCGGGTGGCCTGGGCTTCGGTGTGGCTGGTGCGGCGGTTCGCGCTGGTGCCGCGGGCGCTGCGGTTGCTGCCGGGGCCGCTGGTGCGCTACCGTTGATCCCCAGCTTCGCGGCGGTCGCCTTGGCGAGTTCGGGCAGGAAGGCGGTTTCGAGCACCTTGGCGCGCTCCTGGCGCTTGACGTTGAGCGGGCTGTTGGGCACCGCGGCGATGGTTTCCAGTAGGTCGTCGTGCTCGGCGCGCAGCGTGTCGGCCATCTCGCGCATAGTGCGGAGTCCTTCCGGGTGGCCTTTGATCGTCGGGTTGCTTTCGAGGAACTGGTGCTCGGTCTGGTATTGGGCGATCTGCTGCTGCTGGTGGGTGATCGGTTGAAGCTGACCCTCGAACTGTTCGAGCCTGTCGCCGATCTGTTCTGCCACCCACTTGCGGGTGTCGAGCATCACGGTGGCGATCATGCGTCCGAACGCCTTGGTGTCGCCATCGGCCAGCATCCGGTCGAAGTCCTCCTGCGATGGGGCGAACGCTGCCGCGGTTTCCTCCATCCACTTCTCGTGCCGGGCGGCGTCGTCCTCGGCGGCTGGCACCTCGGGCTTCCCGGCGCCGGGTGGCTTCTCCTCGGTCTTGGGCTGGGCGAGCTCCTTGTGGTAGGCTTCCCACTCGGCGGCGGTCTTCTCCTGGTCGCCGATCTTGATCTTGGGTTCCTCGGCCTTGGGCTCCGGTTCCGCCTGCTGCGTCGGCTTGGGGTCAGGTTCGCCGAGCTTCGGCTTGGCTGCCGCGGGCCGAGCCTCGGGCTTGTGGCGCGTCTGGCGTTCGGGTTTGAAGCGGCCTGTCAGCTTGTCGCGGGTCGCCTTGGCGGCGCGCTCGTTGGCTTTGCTCGGGCTCTCGCTCATGCCGAGTTCTTTCGCCACGTCGGCGGGCTTGATCTTCGGGCCCGGCTCGCTGATGCCGCGGTCGATGGCCGGCGGCTGGATGATTTCGGGAGCCGGTGCGGGCGCGGGTTCCGTGACGGCAATGGATTGTCCGGTCGGGCTGCTGCTGGCCGGGACTGCGATAGCGGCCCCGGTATCGGGAGCCATGAACTGCATGTGTCGTTTGATGTGCATGGTTTTTGGTTGGGTTCAGGATTCCCGCTTTGTGAGGACATCGAGGGCGAGCAGGAGTCCGGAGATTTCGCCCTGGGTGTGTTTGAGGTCGTCGGTGGTGACTTTGCGAAGGTTCAGGTCGCGCTCGGCGATCAGTCCTTTCAGCCGCTCGGTGAGGATCGTGCGCTGTACCACTTCGCCATTCCATCGCAGCCGTTCCGCTCGCACCAGATCCGGCGGCATGTTCAGCAGCTTGCCGATGCGGTCGTCTGGCTTCTGGCGTTCGGCGCTCACAGCGAGAGGGTCACGCCTTGGGTCTGCGGTGGCTCGGCGCTTGGGTTTGGAGGCAGCAAGGCGGCGCTAGGCTGCCCGAGTGCGTCAGGCGGCGGCTGTGGCGCTGCGGGCTGGCCGATGGGCGCGCCGGAAGTTGGGAGCGGCGGCGGTTGCCACGGCTGCTCGGGTGGCGGCATCCCGCCTCCTGCGGCCATCAGGCGCTCTTTGGCGTTCTGCTGCGCGGTCTCGCGGGTGATGAGGAAGTTCTTCACCGGCAGTCCGGCCTTGCGGGCGGTCCAGACGATCAGCGCCTTCGGGTCGATGTTGCCGGGAACGGTGTTGTCGAAGCACGCCTGGAAGGCTGGGTTGGCGCTCGCCTCGATCACGCGGGCGGCTGCGGCGACCGCTCGGGCGTCGGTGCCTGGCATCGATCCGTCGTGCGGCGACACGTCAAACCCGAACTGGATGTCAGGCGCTGTGAGGGTCGGGTCGGGCGGGTTGGGCACCTCACCGCGGCTGATCTTGGCCTGCGCGGTCGCGTCGTCGTCGCCGAGGCGCAGGTCGCGTGGGATCGGCTCTTGACCGGCGGCGATCTTCTGCGCTGCGACCTCGGGGCTGTCGCCTTCCATCGCCTTCAGTTCCTCGCTGGTGATCGGCTCCCTGCGGATGTCGATGTATTTCGGCGGCGGTTCGTCCGGGTCGTATTCGTCGTCGTTTTCTCCGGTGATCCGCAGCTTCATGGTGTCGGGCATGAACTGCTGGAGGTCCATGACAATCCGGCGCGTCTGCGGCACCAGCGCCCGGCTGCTCAGGTTGCGGGCGATGGTCGAGAGTCGGCCCATCGCCATCTGCTGGACGTCCTGGTATTGGCCGAGGGTTTGGCCGGGGTCTTCGGTCTTCCCTTGGATCGGCGCGTTTGCTCCGCTGGTCTGCTCCATGACCTGCTGCCAGAACGTCATTTCTCCGACAAACTCCTTGGTGGGGTCGTCCACCTTCATCTGTTGCAGGATCTGCTCGTTCGGGGTGTTGCCGGCTTCCTCGGTCTTGAGAATGAGTTGCCGCACTCGGGTCTTGTCGGTCAGCACCTGCGCGACGTCGCACTTGGTGCCGTCGCCGAGGAACAGGCTTCCGGCTCGCTCGACCTGCTCGGCGTGCGCGCCCTTGAGGACGTCGATCATGTCCTGCGTGGGCTTCATCATCAGGGCTCGGCCTGGTGTGAACTGCTGGTGTGCTCCCGGCCTGCTTTCGCCGACCGCGTAGGGAAATTGACCGTGCGCGTTGGTCTTGATGTTGACGCTCAGGAGGTCGGTCTCGCCGGCGATCAGCATCTCGATCAGTTCGTATTCGTCGTCCTCGTAGATTTTGTAAGTCTTTGGCTTGGCCCTGACGGTAATGAGCCAGCACTCGACCGTGCCGCCGTCGTCCTTGTTCACCTTGTCGGTCATCCCGAGGTCGGGTGTCGTCATGCCGCGGCGCTGGCGCTCCCAGTAGCTGCGGCTCGTGCTGGTCGTGGTGGTGTTGCTGGCGGCGATGCCGGTCAGTCCCTTGCGGGCTTTGGCGTTCTTCAGCTTCTCGACGACCTTGGGCAGCACGTAGTCGTAGTCTTCCGGGTCGAGTTCGCTGCGGCGTTTGAGTTCCTGCCACGTCAGCGTCACGCGGTGGCCGGCGTAGCGGCCGCGCTGCATGTCCTTGATCGGCAGCGCCGGGTCGCAGATGAAGTCGTAGGGGCTGATGACCTCCAGCTTGCTGTATCCTCCTGCGGGCTTTCTGACGGTGCGCCAGCGCGTTTTCTTCACCGGCTGGTAATTGGCTGGTTTGGGCAGCGCCTTCTTGGTCACCGGGTCGATCTCGGGCACGTAGGGCATCGTGTATTCGACCGCCTCTTTCTCCGTCTCGTAAAGGTGGCACCAGTGGTCATACATCACGCCGCGGTTGGTGATGATGCTGTCCATCACCCAGTCGTAGCCGGTGGCGTAGCTGTCGTTCTGTGCGTCGTTCCAGGCCAGCAGTTGGTTGACCGCCTCGGCCTTGGTCTCGTCGTCGTCGTTGCGTGCCTCGACGCGGCGGTTAGTCTCG